>Ga0058698_10000074_pt1 | contig 55794 bp, 47 predicted proteins | sample AgamicAsSfe_FD_67288 | JGI IMG/M metagenome (GOLD analysis project Ga0058698, IMG submission 67288) | Agave microbial communities from Guanajuato, Mexico - As.Sf.e | ecosystem: Host-associated > Plants > Phyllosphere > Phylloplane/Leaf | place: Guanajuato, Mexico | collected 2012-05-30
GGAAAGGGACCTGGACGCTTGAGCAGAATTGCCAAGGGAGCCATCTTCCGAGAAGTTGTACTAGCCAAGGTGCGCGAGATGAAGGAGCAGGAGGCGCGTGCGGAGTTTGAGAAGAAGGCGTCGGAGCCCGTGAAGAAGTGAGAATGCAGACTCTGGATGACTTTCCTTGGTTCTGGTCTGATGCCACAAACATGTTGAGATTGCTGCAGTATTAGCGGAGGTGCCATTTCCCAAGTATACCCCTGGAAGACAGCGACCAGGCTCCACTACCTAGAAACAATTCATTGGTAATACTCAGACGTTTGCAGTGTGATGCTAGCAAGTAAAAGTGGCCATGGTTTGCTGTCGACTTGTTGTGATGAAGCACGATTACAGTGCATCTGGTGATGCAAGGGGACCGTGCGCGCTCTCTTGGCAAAACTGGGAGCCCTAGATTGAACACTGCGGCGCGTCCACCGGGTTAACGACCGAACGCGCATTTCACTGCACCGCCGCCACGATCCCTACCCGCTTCGAGACCCTCTGCAAACCGCTCAGACAGACTACGCGATCACGAATTGACCGAATATGGAGAGCGCGGCCAAGCGCAAGGCGGCCAGCAATGCAGCGGGCGACCACGACGGTCGCCCTGCGAAGCGACAAAAAGGGACGGTACGTGCAGTCCATGGTGGTGGTTGATGCATCGTCGAGTGTGTTTGGGAGATGCAGGAGGCGTGATGGTCGCGATGCGGGATGGTCCTTAGACCAGAAGCGCGACACCTGGGGGGCTCGACGAGTAGGCCATCACCGCAGTCGGCCCCTCATCGCTCCCTCAACACCACGCGCGCGCCGGCGATGCAGTCGGGAACAGAGGATTTCTACTCACACAATCTTGGGAACAATGCTGACAGGGGACCGCTTCCGTGCAGGCCGAAACCCCTTCCAAGTCGGAGACGGTCGAATCAACCACAACGGCCGGCTTGAAGTTCCTCGACAGCTTGAAGCAGGCCAAAGACAAGACGTACGTGCTTGGCTCCTGAACCTACTTGCACACTGGCAGCTTCCACACTCGCCAGGGAGCCACATCAAGCGACTTCCACTGACAACCTGCAGCGGACGACCCATCGCAGTCCATTTCCTCTCCCTTCCAGACAGGGTATGTTCCCACAGCGTTCTCCGCATAGACCAGCCTCCGCTGACACTTGCACGTAGGCTGAAGTACCCGACTACTACGAATTCACGAAATTGCCTATTGCTATAGATACCATTGAGGTATGCCCGTCCCTTGTTCATGCCTATGCCTTAGTTACCTTCCGGCTGCTAATGTATGCCCAGAATAAACTCAACAACGGAGAGTACGCGTCTCTGGCTCAAGTCGAGAGCGACTGCAAACGATTGGTCAACAATGCGAAAGCCTACAACGACAAGAACTCTGTCATATACCAAGATGCCGAGCGTCTGCGCAAGACCGCCTCAAACTGGATGGTGAAGCACAACCCTGCATACCGTGATGGCAACTATGTTGCAACGGCTACCCCGATCCCAGGCGAAGACAACTCTACTCCGTCGAGACCTCCGCCCCGCATCACGGCAACCCCAAGAACTGCACATACACCTGCTACACCTGCTACTATAGAGACTGTTGAGCGCCCCCGACGAGCGGCCGCCATCGCAGCATCGGCTACACCAGCACCGTCAAAGTTGCGACAGTCAGCATCTGCTGCGCTGGAAGACGACGACGACAACAGTGCCGATTACGCAGGGAAGACGTTCCAGCAAGCACAGGAGCAGATTGTGAGGGAGATTATCGACTATGAGGAGTAAGTTGTATGCTCGCTGCTGGATTGCCTCTATGCTAACACCCTCCAGTCAAGGCTTACAAATATTCTTACCCTTCCAAAACCTCCCATCGCGCAGCTTGAAAGACTACTACCAGCTGATCAAAGACCCAATGTCGCTGGCCGCCATACAAAAGAAGGTTCGCGGTGTCATCGGACGCGAAGCCCCGACAGGACATACACTGTTTAAGAGCTGGGACGCTTTCGAAGATGCATTCAGTCTTATCTGGAAGAATGCTCGTATCTACAACGAAGATGGCAGCGACATCTATAACCTCTCGCTCGAGCTTGAGGTACGTAGTTTATTTCTACTTCCTCGTTGCGTAATACTGACTAGTACAGGAAATCTTCAACAAGAAACTCGAAGAAGCCAAATCCAAAGTCAGCGAGCCAACGCAGCCAAAACTGAAGCTCAACATGTCTAGTGCTGCAGCCCCCAAGCAACAGCTCAAGCTCAAGCTCAAGCCGAGCCCAGGGTCAGAACGTAACACTCCAAGTGCCCGTGATTCTGCGACGCCTGGTGTCATCGTTGACAATGACGCTCTTCTGCGACAACAACGACATGTTCTTGACAGCATGGGCAACCGGTCGGCCACTCCATCGAAAGCTGCGACGCCAACAGCGCCTGCCAATCCGTTTACTGGACCGAAAGGCGTCGCTTCAACAATTGCACCACTCTCCGCCGCGCAGGGCAAGACTGCAGGGTCTCCACCGGCAGTCAACGGTGTTAAACAAGATGTACAGTCGCCTGCCTTGAGTGCCATCAGGCCAGCCAGTACTGCGCCCGATAGCCAGGCTGCGCGACTCAGCGTCCCTGCACAAACGCCACATCCGAACATGGCTCCTCCACAACATATGTCTCGTCCGGCAAGTGGCAGTCCACATCCAAACGGTGTTGGGCTCCAAAATGGCAACCACGTTTCCGCATACCAAGCGCCGACTTACTACGCGCCTCCACCAGTGGCTCGCGTAGATAGTTTCAGGAAGGTTCCACTCAAAAGTAAGTCGACATTTCCGACTCTGTAAACCAGCAATTAACACATCTAGACATCGACGAAGCACTGATACCCAAGATCACACTAAATACCCATCCCGCGCTCAATCCGTCCAAGCCATGGTCTGTCAATATCCCAGCGAACAAACAAAAGACCATGTACAGTGCCACAATGGTAGTCGCACCAGCCAACTCGTACATCCAAGTCATTCCTAAAGTACCTATTGCATTGACAAGCCGCATGTACCGCCTCTTTGTTACTGTCAATGGCAACAAGACACTCGAAGCAAACCGAGTTCCTGTCACAGCAGGCATCAACGGTACCAGCCCTAGTCCCGGCTACGAGGGTGGTAAGAAGAAAGGAGAGCCACTTTTCGAAGCGAAACTTGCTGCTGGCGTTAACCGTATTGAAGTTGAGATCGTTGCGGAGAAAGACCGTAAGGGTCTACCTGAAAGTGGTGGTGCGAAGAAAGAGGATGTTGAGATTGAGAAGTGTACAATCTTCCTACACCTGCCTCGGAATTAGAGATCCGAGGATATGTAAAGCACATATTGGCAAGAGAAGCGGTTCAATTCACCGGTACTATAGGGATACATTTGTGTTATTTCTGGAGAGTTTGGGGTACTGGAGTTTACCACGGCGGTACCTGCATCAGACAAAGGGAGTCGCGGTGCTTGCTTTTGTTGTACGATGGTATACCTCAGATTGGATGGGTTGGGGAAAGGGAGACTGAGGACCAGGTATTAGTGGAGGAAAGGAGAGCGCGATGTAAATTCCGCGCCACAAGATTAGAGGCTTGTCTGTCAAGGCGGTACATCTACTTTGTCTTTGAAATGAATCAACTTTTCAAACAGTGTAGCCCCAGCGTATGTCGGTAGACGGTCTGCGTCGTCTAGTACTACCAACGTCAGCTTACGCCCGGCACATTTCCAAGCCCCATATTCTGACCGGTATGCACGCTTCGGGGGCCAAGCTTGAACCTAGGCTAATCGTTGTGCTTTTCTATATGCAGACAGGGTTGCTCCTGCAGCTGCAACTCCGGGACTCCACGCGATTGCCGTCCGAGGATGCACAGCGTACGGGCGGGACAAAAAGGAAGCTCAACACACATATACCCGCCGCAATAACCAAGTACGTCTGAGACTGTGGCAGCGGCTTCTCGATCAAAATCATATACAACACTTGAAAAATGCCTTCCGCTATCTCGCCTCCCTCGCCATCCCAGCAGACCAAACAAGGCCTGCTCCTCGTCCAACCTCGCCTCCGCGACGTCACTCCATCTAACGCCAGTACGTTCTTCCGCTGGACCAAACTCCATTTCAGAGACTTGCTCAACGTACCCGATACCGGTTCCGGTCAAGTCACACATGCTCTGCGTTTCTGCGCTCCAGAGAGTGATGACCAGTACACGCATAATGAGAAAGAGGGATCTTTACCAAAGTACATGTACACTTGTGTCGTGTCTGACATCGGACACTTGAAGGCAGATGGCTACAACGGCGTTAGTCGGAAACTGAATTTGGAAAAGACGAGAGATCTGGAGAAGGGGGAGGAGGGTGTGGGGTTCCGGGAGGATGGTGAGGGTGGAGCAATGGTGTTCGATATTGTGGATGCCAAATTCGCAGTGTATGAAGAGATGGGATCGCCGGCAATGGAGCCATCGTTTCAAATGTTACCGACACATCTCACTACGAAAAGTGGTAAAGGGCCGAAATCTGTCATGGTCGCTGTGCATGTAGATCTCCCACAAGCCACTACGACGATCGATGTCGATACAGTCCCCAAGGCCCTTCAATCCTCCCTATTCACCCTCGTCAAAGCCGCCGTGCCTCCGGCTCTCGAGCCATACTCTTCATTGTACCGATGGTCTGGCGAAGACGCGCAACCCGAGCATCATCCGTTGATCAGTAAAGACGGGCGTGGAGAGTGGATGGTATTACTTTTGTTGGTTGACGAGGAAGGGAAGACGTTAATTAGAGAACATGCCGTTATGTTGGTACAGGGGTGGGTTAATGAGGAGAGGGGAAAACTGGATGGGGGGAAGATTGAGTTTGGGGTTTGGGAGGGTGAAGTTCTTATGAAATAGATCTGTATCTGGTCTTCTTTTGCCTGGATTTTGTTCAGACGTCCACAATGATGATTGATCGTGATGCAAACCAGTGGGTAGATTGTGTGAGCTATGAGCAGTGACATCATCTTGCATCAACTAGATTACACACCGCCATCAGATATGTTCTCTACCTTCACATGCTTCCATATTCACGTCGGGACCAAGACCGTACAATATGTCTTCATCACCGAAAGAGCAAACGCCTTTACCCAAACTAGACAGCAGCATCTTTGACGTGGCGCCCAAGACCGATTGGCAGAAATCCATGTCAGTCGCACATTGCTACATAGTCTGCTCACTTACTGACACAATGCCAGCACCAAAAGGAATGCACTTGAATCGCCTCTTCTTCGTATGCCCCGCGAATTACGCGATCTCATCTGGACTTTTACCTTCACACAGACTATCAGACCAGAAGCTCCCCAAAACTCTGCGTACAGCCCCCTTGTAGTATGCCGACAACTTTACAGGGAAGCTGCTAGCCTTTCACATACGTTCCTCATCTGGTCCTTTAGCTGTCAGCCGTCCTGGGAAGACTTCTTCTGGTCGTTGTGCGAGAATGAGAAACCCAAGTACAAGAAGAGCTTGATACGTTCTATCCAGATCGGCGTCGATTCGACGGACTTGTACATGTTGGCGGAGAGAGAAGATCCCGGATACGACGTTGAAGAGGAGAAGGTTGAGATTGCTAGGGAAGATCAAGGCGAGTATCGCCGTGTTACCTTCCGTGCTTTCGAGAACCTGTCGCACCTTGAGCTTTTGCTGTCCGCTACAGAAGTTTTCGGAGATTCAGATGATGATGACGAAACGGAACATGACACTATACCGCCACCAAATAGCACAGAAATCAATGAAGCCAAAGAAAACTTCACCAGGACTATGAGGCAGAAGCTTCCTCGTGTACGTGTTACGTACAGAGAGTTTGGAAATACCTCAGCCATGAAAAAGTACTTGGAAGAGCAGGATCTTTGAGCTAAAGGTTCTAGATGCCGAAGGGAAGGCATACTAGTTCAAGCGGTTCTGAAATGCCGATAAACTATATAATAAGCCACTGGCTTTGGTTGTGCTGCCTGATCTAACAGAAAGGTATTAGTTTAGCGAAGAGTTGAAAAAGCAATGCTAAGTTTTGGGTCTATCCCGCATATCGCGACTAGCCCTTCGCCGTTGCGAAAGGTGCCGGTAGTGCGCGCTTTCTTGATCGCGATGTGGAGTGAATGTTGTATTTGACAGTAAATGAAGGTATGCAGTCGGCATAAGTGACAACGATGAGTGCAGAATGGGATTTTCGCTGGACAAATCATGGCAAGTCATTGCTAGTGCGTTTGGTGCATTATGCGTGTCTTCTATTTAGCATATCTTATCTGTATGTTTCGAACAAGCTTCACGAATCAGATAAGGCAAAGAGACCACCGGGTAATAGAGATGTTGTTACAGTTGACACTGTAGCCATTGCTACGAGACTGTTTGTCAGCATGTGTGCGAGACATACGAAAAGTGACCCCCATTCGTTGATTGCCACATGGCCGAGCAAAGCGGCAGCACCGAAGACTAACCAGGTCACCGGACACGACACTACAGAAGCGACGGGAGCCACAGCTGAGGCTCTTCGTATTTCCATACCTTTAGTGGAAGCCAAGCTTTCGCGTCTGGCTCAGCGGACTTGGCGTCCTGCAAGCCAATATTGGATGAGGCGGTATCCTCGAACAACAGCGGAAAGATTATGATGGAGAAGTTTTGCAGACGTCGAACATGGGCTGATCTAGCCTCTCGCCATTGCATATTGACAGCCTCAGCTTGTGGGACTCAGAGTTGTGGTGGCGTGAAGATACAGCGAAGCAATAGGGAAATGGTAAAGACGACGTGGAATGTGCCTACACAGAATGTACTTCAATGTGCCAACGATCCACTGAACAACATGAAGAGTTGTCTCGGAATAGACGTGTAGAGATACCCGAGGATACATTGCTAAGACCGGTGTATGTTGTTGGAATAGTGACCTTGATTTAGTGTAATCTTTCTCGCGTGTCCAAGTGCCGTCGCGGGGTTGCGCAAGGGTAAGCGGGTAGATCGAGGATTAGCGGAAAGCCTCCTATGCTAGATATGTTCCGATACTGTGCCAAAGCAAGGCTCGGTGCGGAATCGATTGCGAGGTAGGTGTGTCGAACACGCTTCCTTGAGCATAGCGACAGGATAACCCTGCTACCTGCATTCAACAATGCTGTATGCAACACGTTCAGAGATCTGGGGGTGATACGATGTCTGCTGAGAACAAGTGACCATAACGTCGAGCCAATGTCATAGACGTGGCACCAGTATTAAGCCTGGACAGCGTGGCGATGGCTACAATCGTTTTTGAACACTCACCAACCGGAAACACTGTTCCCCGATCAGACCCTGATCCATTAAAGCTACCCTTTTAGCGGTTTCATGAAAGAAAAGAACCAAAGACCACTCGCACACGTGACACTCTGACTCGGCGATGCTGACGCTGTGGGTACAAGACACGAGAAAATGAGCCGTGTTTAGGCACGCATGATCTACGAGCAGATGGTGCGTTACGGGGTAGCTGAGGTCGAGCTGTTGGAAAGGCGTCGTGGCGTCGAGAGCTTCAAATGACAGGCTGAGGGAACTCCACGCCAAGGCCGGCGGGCGCTAATATAGCGTCGATCAAAGCATGATCACAGTCCAGACCTCTCTTCCCGCAGCTTCCCCTTCACACTTCTCCGTTTACGACGAACAGAAACAGCATCGGCGCAATGACAGGCATCCGCTGCCAGTCCTCCGGGCTCACCTTTGCTATTCTTGGACCCACTGGACTCCCAAAGAAGCCTGCCAAGCTGACCGGTCTCCAGCATGATGTTATGACCTAGTGTTAGTGCCTCATAGCTCACGCATGCTCGAGTGCTGGCAACACTGTTCAACCCCAGCAAGGCGAGACTGCCATGGTCGTTTCTGTGGGGGCCCTTAATCGTCTTGACCACTCGTGTCTAGGCGTTCGCCTAGGTATGTAGAACGCCAGGCATCGACGAGGACTTTTTTGGCTATACATCAGCCATTCCAAGTTGAGACCGCTTCGCCCGAAAACCTCGGTCTACCCGGCACAGAATCCACAGTTGGTCGGCCTCCGATCAGGCGTCCATGATCTGTCTCGAGTGTTGAACAAGAGCAAATAATAGTCAGGTGCCTGTTGTCGAGAAGATTTACCAAAGTCGGAATTTAATCCAACGATACGTATGCACAATTCGGTACTTGAGATTAATTTACTTCTGCACTCGGCAGAGTAAAACATGAACCCATAATCTTCCGCCATCACGGCATTGCCGTACTACTGTATGCCAAGACTCGCCAGCTTTCGTTCATCGCCTAGCCCTTGCTTATACCAAGCCTCTGGAACACTGCCTAGGCATGGATACCACATTTCCGGCTCTCCTAAGAAGTAGTTTGAAGAGTACGGGAACGAGGCGAATGTCGACACACCCAGACGGTATTAGCGAAAACGCCAAATGGCGTCTCATGCCGCTCCTGGGCTTCACACGGTGACCTGGTACCCTTGTAGAGATGAACTTGACACGATTAGGTATGGTGAGATTTTTGAAATGGCTGAGCAGCTTCAAGGTAGGGGCGTTCGAGACCATTTAGCTGTTGTAAATGGTGAGCTGTGGGAGTATAAAGAGCTTCAAGACGTTCGTGTACAACAGAGCATCAGCCCAGTTCACTCATACTTGCTTATCACTCTACTTCATCCGTCTTCCGTACGCCATGAAGAACTACTTTTCGATTGGAGTTGCAGCCCTCTTGGCATCGCAAGCATTGGCCGGCGATGATGCTTGGATAAGTCCCGTATACAAGGAGATTTTTCAAAACGAGCTTCCTATACCCAAGGATAAGGTCAAATCGTACACCTACACGAACAAGACTACAGGGAACCAGATTGACTTCTATGAGGTTGACGTGACGCCCTTCACACAACAAGTCTATCGTGGGCTGAAGCCTGCCAGACTCGTTGGATATGATGGAGTATCACCTGGACCTACTTTCAGGATGAAGAAGGGTCGAGAAGCCATCGTTCGTTTTAAGAACCATGGTGACAAAGATCTCTCGGTGCACCTCCACGGTTCGTATAGCCGCGCGCCTTTTGACGGTTGGGCCGAAGACACTACCAAGCCTGGTCAATACAAAGACTACTGTAAGCACCACCGAACAGCATCATCGTATCATATAATGCTGACGAACCTTAGACTACCCAAACAAACAAAGTGCACGAACATTGTGGTACCACGACCATGCCATTCATCATACAGCCGAGAACGCCTACTTTGGACAGGCAGGCTTCTACATACTTCATGACCCTGCTGAGGACGCATTGGGACTTCCTTCAGGCGCATACGATGTTCCCCTGGCTTTGGCATCGAAACAGTACAACAGCGATGGTACACTATTCGACCCCAAAGACGAGACCGATTCGCTCTGGGGCGATGTCATCCACGTCAACGGTCAACCATGGCCGTACATGAAGGTTGAGCCTCGCAAATACCGCTTCAGGATGCTCAACACAGCTATCAGCCGTGCCTTCAAGCTCACACTCGAGGACCCGACAGCCAAAAAGGTTCCCTTCCACGTCATCGGCGCGGATACTGGTCTCATGACCAAGCCTGTACAAAGCGACAACCTTGAAATCTCGATGGCCGAACGCTGGGAGATCGTGGTCGACTTCAGCACGTATTCCGGAAAGAACGTAACAATGAAGAATGCTCGTGACGTGCAGGCAGACGAGGACTACAACAGCACTGATAAAGTTATGCGATTTGTTGTTGGGACGTCCGTCTCAGACACAGCCGGTAATGGCGCTCTTCCAGGCTCGCTGCGCACAGTGCCATTCCCACCTAAGAAGAGTGGCATCGACAGGAGCTTCAAGTTCGGACGCACCAATGGGCAATGGACAGTCAATGGTGTTACGTTCGCCGATGTCAATAACCGCATCCTTGCTAAGCCACAGCGCGGCGCGGTTGAAGTCTGGGAGCTTGAAAATTCATCTGGGGGTTGGAGCCATCCGGTTCACATCCACCTTGTCGATTTCCAGATTCTGACACGTACCGGCGGCAAGCGAAGCGTCCTGAACTACGAAAAAGAGGCCCTGAAGGATGTTGTTCTACTTGGTGTGAACGAAAAGGTTACAGTCATCGCCCGTTACGCTCCTTATGATGGTGTATACATGTTCCATTGCCACAACCTTATCCACGAAGATCACGACATGATGGCTGCTTTTAACGTCACCAGTCTCGCCGATTTCGGCTACCCCGAAACAACCAAGTTTATCGACCCGATGGAGGAGAAGTACCGATCCAAGGATATCAACGACCATGACAACGAGGAGGAGCACATTTACGAGAAATGTGCTGAACTCGAAGCTCTCGAGGCATACACAGGACCTGAAAAGCTCGAAGACGCTCTTGTTGACTACTGGGCCAATGGAGGAAAGGGACCTAGCACGCTAGTGACTAGCACTCGACCGGCTTCTTCGTCTTCTTCCCAGGCAACTGCTTCTTCTACGGCACTGCCAACAACCACTTCACCCCCGTCCGTAGCTAGGGTTACTTCTTCCTCAGCTGCGATAACCTCAGCACCTAAGGCGACGAGTTCAAGTACAAAGAAGGACGACAAGAAAACATCAACTTCGTCGACCAGGAGGAGATGAGGTGTGATAGGAAGGGCTCATGGCGTTATAATTCCACCTGTACATAATTTTCTACGGCGTTCTAGAGGCTGATGTAGTAAATATCATGACGGCACGACAATACTTCAATAATACGGTCTTTCAGATAACTAGCCCCACTCGACTATGCTTGATTTCATGCTAAATGCTCACCATGGGCCCCTCGCAGAATTGGCCCGTCTTGTTTTCTTCTGAAAGGCAAGAGTAGTAACCCTGAAACATTCAACAAGCATAGATACTCACCAAGTCAAGTTTTACTATGTAAAATTCACCTGTTCATGCAGTCCTTCCTCTGGTGGTCTTTACTGACAGAGTTGGTACCTTAGCATGACTTGGTAAACCTCCTATAGCTGATTCATTTGTCTTGGTGGGTGACCTGACCGCTTTCTGCGCATTTTGGACTCTTTGACAACAAGATTCAGAAGTCGGAGAATGACCGATACCTCAAACCTATCCATTATCTCGTACAAACACACGTACGAAGTAGAAATCACCACGAAACATTTTGAGGATATCCAGAAGAACATGGCTACGGAGGAGCAGCAGCTTCGGCGGGATAGTATGGAGGTTGACTCAATCCGCCTCGAGCCAGAACATTGTCAACTGTAAGGCCGTGTCAATATCTTGAGGGCATTCGAATCAGAGTCTCAGCGATAGTTCCAAGGATACGTCTGTAGACCAGTTATAGGCTAGAATACCTAGGTAGACACGGAAGTAATACCAACAAGTATAAGAATCGATTCGGACACATCTCCTGTCCATGAACTTAACGGGCTTGCTGTAGCATTTGTACGCCGTAAGTACTGGAGGGTTGAATGATAGTGGAATGGATGTCCACGAATGGAGTGGGGCCGGAGACGCATCGAAGTGCCAAGGCGCCAGGGCACACCGTAACGCGGAGAGTTCGACCCTGGGGAGACCCCAATTTGAATCCCCATCGTTCACAAATCCCGTGTTTCTTGAACAACTACACAAAATGACGAACTTGGACATGTTGCTCCTGAAAGGGGCCTCTGCGAGTAGTCCAGAGGAGGGCCTTCAGGAATTGCGATACACAATCTTGACAAAAGGTATACCCGCCAACAGCGAGGGCATGGTACGTTCTCCACAATACCCCATGCGATTACATTGCGCATGGGCGCACTCTAGAGCTGCTCAATGGTTCTAAATGCTGACTTCGCATTGACTCAGTCGGAGCTACGCATATACATATGGCTCATACTGCTCAACGCGCCTCCTCTCAAGACCGACGTATATCTTGACCTTGTCCGTCAAGGCGCTTCTCCAGCGCACGCCAAAATCCAAAATGATACCTTCCGTACCTTCCAAGGCGATCCTCTCTTCCGAAGACGCGTCACCCAGAACAGCATCACGCGTGTGCTCAACGCAGTCGCGTGGAGACTGAACGATGCACACGAGGCACGCGTCAATGGCTGGCAGTCCCCACCCACGTTATCCGAGTTCGGCGGTAGTCCAGATACCTCGATGATGTCGCGCCCTTCCCTGACTGCGGGCACCCGTACAGAAGCGTCTACTACAAACGACGCCGAGCAAATTGGATACGTGCAGGGAATGAATGTGCTTTGTGGTCCATTCCTATACGCGGCAAGGAGTGAAGTCGAGGCTTTCACGGGCTTTGAGCGACTCATCACGTACGAGTGCCCAGGTTATGTGAGGGGGTCCATGGAAGGTGTGCACAAAGGTCTCGCGCTTGTAGACAGAGTGCTAGAGGTCGTCGATCCTAAGCTGTACGGTCATCTCATGGCACACCACATGGAAGCCAAGATTTATGCTTTCGCATCCGTGCTTACCATGTGCGCATGCACACCGCCACTACCTGAGGTCCTGCAGCTTTGGGACTTCCTCTTCGCGTACGGACCGCATCTGAACATCCTGTGCATTGTGGCTCAGTTGGTTCTCATTCGCGGTGACATCTTGAACAGTCCAAGGTGAGCTTACTCTTCGCGCTCTTTTGTAACGTCACTGACACATCAATAGTCCCAACACTATTCTACGTAACCTGCCCGGCCTAAACGCTCAGAAGATTGTAGGTGTAGCTATGAGCTTCGCCGGCAAGATACCTGAAGACATGTACGCCGAGATTATCAACCACGCAAAATGAGCTGGTGTAAAATGGGGAGGATGAGATACGACATTGTGCTTATGATTACGACCTTATGATTAAATGATACCCACGGGAAAGCATAGCTTACAAAATCAGCATTGTATGAAAAACACTTTGCCAATGTGTCACCTGCGTTTGCGTAATGGTATCATGCCTTGTATATGTATTATGTCAAGCAATAACTTGTCCGAACGGTACCAGACTCACGGGATATCAGCATCGTCGTCATCCCCTCCAAATCCAAAGCTAAAACCTCCTACAGGTTCCTCCTCATCTCCCTTGGTCAATTGCTCCCACTTGCCTCTACTTTTTTTGCCTTTCTTTTCCAGCTCCGCGAGGCCTTCCTCCAGCAAGTCAGGATGCTGCTCCTGCAGTCTCTCTACGAAAAGCTCATAAGCACGATCGCAAACATCCTCTTTGAACCCACTAACTTCGCCCCTCTGATCGCGCAGGAAGCCCAGGACGTCGGGTAATTTCTTTCGTGGCACAAAGTTCTGCGTGAGCGCGAGGCTATCTTCGAGGTTGAGGACGAGGTGGAACCAGCCGGACGGTACGTGTAGGACTTCACCGGCGTAGCAGATTCCTTCTTTGCAGCCAGGCGTTTGGCGTGCGAGTTCATGGAAGGTGAGCATGTATTCCGCGATGCTGAGCGGAGAAGTGATCTCAGACTGATCGTCACTGACGATGACACCTGGTGGAGGTTCGATACCTGGGCCAGCGGGGAACATCAGCCAGTACTTGCTACCAGTTAGGACGGCATTCCAAGCTGAAGTAGCGTTGGGGTCTTTGTGGAATGTGGAACCGCTGCGCTTGGGACCCATAATCATCCATCGGCAGTCGGGACGATGCTCGCCGAGGACACTAAAAAGGTCATCGCCGAAGCACGTCGGGCTCCAGTATGCCGCCTCTTTGGAATGTGGTGCTGCTGTGATGTCTATACCGGTCTTCTCGGCAAATGCACGGTCGAAAAGATACAAAGGTGACTCGTCGGCGTTGTCGTGCATATAAGACATGTACTTGTTCATGGGCCAGTCTACTGCTTCCGCGCGGAACTTCGTATTTGGAAATCTCTCGAGAAGGTATTCAGGTGTCCAGGAACCATATACAGGCCATTGTTTGACGGGTGTAGTGAGCACGAAGGGTCTGTCAACCCATGTCTCGGCGTACTCTTCGTAAGTTAGGTCTGAGAGTCGAGCTATTTCATTGTGTTTTGGGATGTTGAGCGCATATGTATTCAGTGTTGTGTGTGCGCATTGAAATGGCCGGTAAAGTGTGTCTGAAAACAGATTGGTGCATGAAATAGAAGTGACGTTCTCTCTAGGTATTTTGAGGTAGGTTGCTCGCCATGTTCCACGCCATTCAAAGTCTTCAGGTGGGGAGCTGTTCGAAGATTAGCATTCGCTTGTAGAAATGTTGCACTCTGTCCGATTTTGTTTGATAAAAAGTAAACGGAGGGGACAGGTCAGGCAGAAAATTGCTGAGAAAATAGTACCGTCTTGCCAGCAAATGCCAATCCTAGCGTACGTCTCATTATCGCATATGTACCACGATACGATATAGAACCGAATTGAGAAATACGCCCGGATCTGATTTCAATAGAGCGAGATTCAGCGGCTCAGCTGATCTCGCAAGCGCATGTTGTCTTGCGAATACACAGCCGTTGATGCATAATCAGGCGTGCCGGCAGAGTCATACCTCGTCTAGCAAGCTTACAAGGAACAACGTCCTTCGCATATACCGTATGATTTGACATATGACTGGGAGATGACAAGAGATATGGGTCATGACTGTGAGCCACAGAGGAACGGGAAAGATGGACAATGTGAGATGTTGCGTGTATCAACCATTGAACTCACCTTACGAATAAGGCCCGCCATAATTCGTCCAGTCGAGTGAAGGCATACAGAGCCCGGCACGTACTCCCCAGACGTATCAAAACGTCAGCCTCGAATGACTCGAGGACATGGCTCAGAAGTTCATCTGGGAGACTAGCGAACAACCCGCATCTTGATTTGATATTTTCGGACGCTGTCAAAGCATTTCCGGCCGGCTTAATGCCCAGGGGATGCGAGGGCACTGCGATTGCCGCCGCCACATCCTCATCGTCGACTTGGGTCTCGGTCGCCACCGAAGTCTTTATTCTTTTCGACGGTCGTGATTCGACAGTGGTAATGCCAGGGTGCTCCAGGATGCCGGGCGCCATTTCACAAACAGACGGGGACCAAGGTTAGTGTTTGCTCAGCGCGGGCGTTTTCAAGGCTGCGAGTGAATCAAGAGGCAAACCCTGGAAATGGAAGAGAGGAGTCATAGGCTGACACTGCAACGAACCAGTGGAAGTGAAGGCGAAGCTGAAGGTGGGAGCCCGTGGGCGGTTTTGAACTAGCGTGCTTTTAGCACTAGCCGACTGCTGAGATTTTTTGTGGCCGACCTCTTAAGCCAAAAAGCGCCCACCTTCTCACTCCCTCCACCACCAAATCAACCACACAACAAATACTACACACTACCCTAGATACCCGTTCGATTCTCTTGTAGAGGATCTGGTATCTAGTTTTTACAACACAAGTTTCCACACACGCGGCGGTATCCAGAGGATCCTCCGCTTTAACCCCGCCACGAGCAACACTTCGACTACGGTCCAGTACCAGTAGTCACTCCACCAAGTCGCAATCATGGCTGACAAAGGTCTTGAGGATGTGCCCGAGGGTGAGTTCTTGTCCGAGTGCTGCTCCGCCGCTGTTGCAACATGCGCGCCCCCGCAGTGCGAAAGCGACGGCCATGATAGCCTCAGTTGCGAAATATGCTGCGAGCCCAGGCTAACCCACGCGCAGGCCAGATCGAGTCCAACTACGATGAGATCACCGACTCCTTCGACAACATGAACTTGAAGGCCGAGCTCCTCCGTGGTGTCTACGCCTACGGTTTTGAGCGCCCCTCTGCTATTCAGCAGCGTGCCATCATGCCCGTCATCAAGGGTGAGTTTGCCCACACACACACAACCCCCACTACACCACCAACACAGCGGAAGAAACAAAACTGACAGACCACAGGCAACGATGTCATTGCGCAGGCCCAGTCCGGTACCGGTAAGACGGCTACCTTCTCCATCTCGACCCTCCAGAAGATCGACTCCAACGTCAAGGCCTGCCAGGCGCTTATCCTCGCCCCCACCCGTGAGCTCGCTCAGCAGATCCAGAAGGTCGTCGTCGCCATCGGTGACTTCATGGACGTCCAGTGCCACGCCTGCATTGGTGGCACCAGCGTCCGAGACGACATGAAGGCCCTCCAGGACGGTCCCCAGGTCGTTGTCGGCACTCCTGGCCGTGTCCACGACATGATCCAGCGTCGCGTCCTCAAGACCGACCACATGAAGATGTTCGTCCTCGACGAGGCCGACGAGATGTTGTCTCGTGGTTTCACCGAGCAGATCTACGACATCTTCCAGCTTCTGCCCCAGAGCACCCAGGTCGTCCTTCTGTCCGCTACCATGCCCCAGGACGTCCTCGAGGTCACCACCAAGTTCATGCGCGACCCCGTCCGTATCCTTGTCAAGAAGGACGAGCTTACCCTCGAAGGTATTAAGCAGTTCTACATTGCTGTTGAGAAGGAGGACTGGAAGCTCGACACTCTCTCCGACTTGTACGAGACTGTCACCATCACCCAAGCCGTCATCTTCTGCAACACCCGCAGGAAGGTCGACTGGCTCACCGACAAGCTCACTGCCCGTGACTTCACTGTCTCGGCCATGCACGGTGACATGGACCAGGCACAGCGTGATGTCATCATGAAGGAGTTCCGTTCCGGATCTTCCCGTGTCCTCATCGCCACTGACCTTCTCGCCCGTGGTATCGATGTCCAGCAGGTTTCCCTTGTCATCAACTACGACTTGCCCGCCAACCGCGAGAACTACATCCACCGCATCGGTCGTGGTGGACGTTTCGGACGTAAGGGTGTTGCCATCAACTTCGTCACCGCTGACGATGTCCGCATGATGCGCGAAATCGAACAGTTCTACAGCACACAGATCGAGGAGATGCCCATGAACGTGGCTGGTAAGTGCCAATCGATTCCTACAAGTTCAAACTTGATTGCTAACCTTGCCGACAGACCTCATCTAAGAAGTTGTGTACTGCTATCTTCTTGTCGCCGCCTCGCTCTGCCCACTAACGCTTCGGTGGTGCATTGGATAGAGGCGGTGATCTTCTAATACGAGTACACCTGCACGGCCAGGTGTTCTCTCTGTTTGGTCCGGTTCAAAAGTGGTTCGAGGTAGGACGAGTGATCGTCTATACATCGCGGCATCTTGGCGTTGGTCTCTCATGTGCGAAATGATTTCCCTAAAAGAATGTCTGCATATGATAGACACACGATGCTTAGCTGACGGATGGGTCTTTTTCTGCAATTTCATGCTATTTTCCTATGTCCTCGAGGATCTGCTGCACGTCGTCAACGCATGCTCACGCGGTGGGATTTGTAGCACTGTTCCGATGCCACGCATGTCGATGATAACGATCGGGAGTTTCCTGTCATATAGAGATGCGATTCAATTGCATGCAAGTTACTTAACATGCTCTTCTGCTGCGATGCCTGGGTGATTGAACTACGACCATTGTCTGTCGAGCATTGACGTCGAGTATACTGTGTCTCCGCACGGCATCTATTTAGGGTGCGGGAGGCTCTGGGGGCTGCCACGAGGTTCCTGCATGCCATCGCCTATCGATAACCTCGGCCCATAAACCCCACCGAGTCTCATGCTCCCGCCCCGGCTCCGACGCACGCGCAACCTCATGAGACCGACAGCATGGCTCGCCCAAAGCAAAGCCATTGCGAGCATGGCGCTTTCCCAGAGATCTGTTGTACGTCTGTGCCTTCGGCGTTGGAGGCTTCCGCTCCTTTCATCACGTCATAGCCCTTTCGTCTGCCATCTGCTAATTACTCGGACAGCGCGCACTGGACCGCCTCCGCACATATACGCCTCCGCCAACGCAATGGTATAATTGCCCCCTTACCAGACGCGCCGCCGTCCTCATATTGCTCTTTCCGGACCGTCATGGCGAGCTCAAGGTGGTCCTTACGATGCGAAGCGCGCAGTTGCGCAACTACGCAGGACAAGCTGCGCTGCCTGGAGGTACTTGCTCAGAAGTCATGCGGGGGATGACATCAGACTTGCCTACTGACACAGTTCAGGCAAAGCTGACACACTCGACGAATCTCCATGGGACGTCGCGCGTCGCGAGGCTGACGAAGAAATCGGTCTTCCTATGAACGACGACAAACTTCGGGGTTTTACCGTTGAACACCTTTGCGAACTTCCCGCAAATCTGGCCAAGACTGAACTTGGGGTGCGGCCCTGCGTTGCCTTCTTGCGCCCTACCCACGTATCTGCTTCCTCCGAGGCGAGTGGCCTTTCTGTTGAAGAGAAGCTTATGCCGCGACTCGATCCCAGAGAAGTTGCTGCTGTTTTCACGGCGCCGTTCCATAATTTCTTGCGCAAGGAGTGGGACGGTGAAGGTCCACCCCCAGTCCAGAAAGACGGCAGGCCTGAAAAGTGGTATCGAGGTTCATGGACAGACTGGCACGAATCACGCTGGCGAATGCACAACTTCTACATGCCACGGCCTCCTCCATCTCCATCCTTGCTACGCAATCCCTCGCGATCCTCTCCACAATCCTCACCAGAGCCCTCGTTGCAACAAAAGTTACCCGATGGAGATGACCCGAGGCCGGAACCTAGCGCCATCGATGCCCTCACGACGTTTAGAGTGTTTGGTATGACAGCTAGGATACTAGTCGATGCAGCCAGAGTAGCATATGGCGAAGAGCCGGAGTTTGAGCACAACAGCCATCACGGAGACGAGGAGATGATAGGAAGGCTGTTGAAGATGGGCAGACTTAGCGAGGTGAGAAAGAAAGGCGAAGTACTGACCCGAGAGGTGCTCAGGGAAGCTAGCAAGATGTAGAAGCTTAGGGACAACGACACAGTCTAGACGCATTCTTGACGTACTGCCATCAATCGCTACTTTAGAGCTGACCAGGAAGGCATGGTACGAATAATAACCATATATTGATCTCTACATGAGCCATTCTCACTTTCATTTATGGTTGTTTCGTGTGTGAGCTGAGGCCGCAATGTGGATCTTGCTGGACTCTCAGGAGGGTGAGGCAACAAGGTTCGCCGAACGTAAGAAAGGATAGCGATGCGCGATCGATCTGAGCCAAGATGAAGATCTATCACTGTGGGCAATGCTGAAGGAAGGAAGGATTTTCTAACAGTAAGCCGGGTGTTCTCGGGCGTTTTCTGGGCAGGTATTACGTTGGATCACATTGATACGAGACTTCAGCGGCATTACTTAGATGAGAACACATGCCAAAGTCATTCACATACACAGGCGCTTGACTGTACGGTACTACGCATCTGTAGCACACCTGTGTATTTGAAAAGTAACCAGCAATTGATGTCGTCCAACAATGCAACATAAGAGCATTGCGAGGACATGATGAGCGCAATTTATGTACGACCAAGGACGCTACACACATACACACATATCAGCTTGGCGAACTCTTGTCTCTTCCGCAGTGCTCCGCGACGCGCCGTCCTGTTCGCCCGCGAGCAACGGGGTGCATGATGTGGTCAGAGCAATGTTGACATGTGAAAAAGTGCCCAAAGGCTTTTCTTGGCAAGTGCACGGCGCAGCCCGCTTTTTAGCGTTCAGCCTCATGCCCAGGTGCAGATCATCATCATCCGGCAGCTCTTGCCCCGTTGACCATCTTCACATCCCTTGCCTCTGATCATTCACAATTTGCATCAACGTTGGGCTCTGCGCGTCATCGACGCATCGACAGCACTGCCTCGAACACTGGATCACGGTCCGATTGGTGGCACGAATTTGAGAAGGCGTTGAGAATGCACCGCCCACGCCCAGAAAGCACCTCTTCATCACAGACCCACCGTACGCGAAGCAGTGCATGTTATCCACCTGCGACGGAGCCATGGCGATGATTAACTTTGAAGGTTTACATCGAATTGAACAATGAGTAGCCCCTCTCTCCAAGCAACCTCCAAGCTTGTACGCGCTCACCTTGCGTGGCAGCATCAACTCTATAGGCAGGCTTCTCGAACGCACGTGGGGGCCCGGCGCTTTTTCGAGAAGTCGATGGGTTAAGATAGGCTTTTTGCCTAAGGCTTAGCCTTGGCCGAAGCAGAGTCAAACACCAGAGTGGATCTTGGGCGAGGTTTCTGGCATTGTTGAGACGACTTCGAGATTTTGTCGCGACGATCTTGGCCCGACAAGGTTCGAGCGCCCACAAGCATCAAGTGCCGCCGGTGTCAAACTTCCTCAACCTTATCTCTGTTCTAGTATGCGGTTGTGGCTTCTTCGGGCTGCGAAACGGTGGCCCCTTGTTTTGGTGCGTCTTGCGCGGGATGCTTGGCATCAAAGCCGACGCAACGGGCTCCGCTTTAAGCGTTTCGTCATCCGTTTCGACGCCCCTTTTTGGACCACGAATCACCGCCGCTCAACAGCTTGAGCCGCATCTTATTTTCTCGTTGCCCACGTTCCGCGCTTAGGAAATACCCTGGCCAATTCGGAGGATCCCGGACCGCACCATCTCATGGTGATCCAAATTGGAGACCGCCAGCCAGCCGACCAGGGGTTCTCTGAAGTCCAAGGGACTCACCCTGCTCCGCGGCGCGAAGCCGATGCTGTGTCAGAGCGATTCGGTCCTGTTGCTCTTGAAGCGATGCGTCAGGTTTGCTCTAGACCCTAGAGATATGAGTTGTAAAATGTTTCCATATGACAGACATGGTGTAAGAAAGGGCACCCCCGTATACTCATACGACGTGGAAATCGCCGTATCGACACTGAGTGGATTCAACAGACGAGAATCGTCCGGCATACATTAAGTTATCCACGAGGTACGCAAGCAACATAGCCACGGTGCAGATCAAAGAATGCGATAAGCATTCGTCTTGAATGTGCTAAGCGACGGAAGCTAGGTCAAACGTCTTGGCGCATCGTGCACTGCCAAGGTGGAGTTTCCATTCCTGGGACTAGATGAAGCGAAGACGACCTCAGGTCGTTATCTAGCAGCACGTGCGTTGGCTGCAGCCCGGAGCTTATTCGACGCTTTGATGTGGATACCAGGAGGACATACGCAACACTTCGTCCTCGCCAAGCACTCTGAGATCCCACCATTACTCCTAGGAGCCTCTCTGACTAGCTGCCAGAGGCCTTTGGCGCTAGGCTGGCACGCCGTTCGAAACAGGACCGATAGTAAAGAGACAGCCCCATGTTGATCCCGCTCGGCGCGTGTTAATACACTGGTGTAATCCCGAGCATCGCCTCTTGGGTTTCTATCAAATTGCCCCGTGCAGGTCAATACTTGTCCCTATTGCGCGTTTTGTGGTCATAGTTTCTTTCGGTTTATTTCCTTTATCTGCCGTCACGTCCATCTTTTAGTCTTCTTACGGTGCAGGCCACCTATTCTCTCACTTCACAATGGATACTCGCTACCAACCAGAAGGTTTGTCCTTTGGCACAAAGGACAACTTCAGCCCTAATTTCGAGAATGGACGATTCCCTCTCGCTTCCGACCAGCAACAACAATCCCAATATACACCTCAACCACAGCAACTGAGCCAGTATGGCCTACCTTCGGGTCCTCGTATGCAGACTCCCCAGCAGCAAGGCCAATATGGACTGCCTTCTGGACCTCGTCAATCCCAGCACTCGCCTCAGTCAAGCCGGGATGTAAACAACTACTCCCGCTTGTCCAACCCTCAGCAGCAGCAACAGCCACTAGAGCAGCAACAGCAACAGCTACAATCGAACCAGTACCAGCCTCAACCTGTCGCACCTCAACAGAGCCAGTTCCCATTCCAGTCTGGAGAGACCACTCGCACCAACACATGGGCGAACAACACGCCAGCAACGCAAACTCCAGCGCCAATGTACGCTTCTGACGCAGGCTACTTCCCCGGCCCAGTCGACGCCAATGGGTACCGTATCGATACGAAGGAAAGGCCACAACAGCCAGAGAACCCCTTCAGAGACCCAGCTCTCCAGTCTCCGCCACCAATGGACGACGTCGATCTGGAGAAACACAAGCACGACGATGGCCACTCAGGATGGGACAAGCACACTAAGATTCCTGGCAGGAAGGACCCTAATCAGCCATATCTTACCTTTGGAGAGCGAATCAGGCACTACACATGGGCGAACTACACCCTGACCATGGCCACGGGTGGTCTTGGTACGCTCATCGCTATCCAGCCCCATTCCTTCCCTGGTCTTATCACTATCGGTGCCGTTTTCTACATCCTCAACCTCATGCTGTTTACTGCTGTAACAATGACCATGGTTCTTCGTTTTACCAAGTATGCTGGATCCTTCAAAGCCTCTATCACCCACGAACGTGAAGGCCTCTTCCTCGGACCATTCTTTCTTTCCATCGCTACGATCATTACCGGTACTCAGAAATACGTCATAGAAGCTTACGAAGCGGATCATCCAAACCGAGCTTGGGCAGTCACCACAATGGCGGTTGCATTCTGGGCCTACACTTTCTTCGCTTTCTGTCTGGCTAGCTTCCAATACTCGTTCCTCTTTTGCCACCATACATACAAGCTCACCAGCTTCATGCCTTCGTGGCTTCTACCTATCTTCCCTATCATGCTTTCGGGTACGATTGCGTCGACCATTGCCGCTTCACAGCCTGTGTCTGCCAGAATGCCGATTCTGGTTGCAGGACTTGGATGCCAGGGTCTTGGATTCACGGTAGCTATTCTCATGTACGCGCATTACATTGGCCGTCTTATGCAGGTCGGGTACCCCGATCGTGAGCATCGAGGAGCCATGTTCATCGCTGTCGGCCCGCCTTCTTTCACCTGCTTGGCTTTGATTGGTATGGCCAACGCCCTCCCTGACGACTTCGATTTGCAGGGAGACGGCCTCGTCGATGCCAAGCTACTCAGGACTCTGGCTCTAATTGTCGCGCTTTTCCTTTGGGTATTGGCTATGTGGTTCTTCATGGTCACTCTTATCGCTGTAAGTTTGCTACAACACCACATTCCTATCAATTACTAACATCGTTTTCAGGTCATCAACTCCTGGGCTGTTTACTTCCATCTCGGATGGTGGGCTATGGTCTTCCCCAACACCGGTTTCGTCATCGCTACCATCTCCATTGGCAACTCCCTAAAAGATGAGACGGTGCTCTATGTTGGGAACGGTCTTACGATCGCTGTTATCACCATGTGGTTCTTCGTCCTGTTCAAACACGTTCAGGCGGTCTACGTGGCAGATATCATCTATCCCGGCATGGACGAAGACATTGCCGATCACTAAGCACCAAAATACAGTGATCTCGGCACTTTCGCCTCACGCCGTGCGATCTCTGCTGTCAACTTATTTTCACGGCGTTTTCTCTTCCGGTCTGATTCTATCACTCGTTGTACAACCACGTATACGCCTCACGTGAGCCAAAAGCATCACGCTCCTTTATACCCCATGTTTTATCCTCTCTGTTCTCGCCACCGCTTCTTGCCTTCTCCCCTCAGAAGCCGCCAGCAGGTCTCAACGCTTCTGCCCTTATAGATCACACTCCACCATCGATTCCAAGCATTAGACCTAGGGCGCGACAACAGAACAACTTGTAATGCACCATCTCAATCTCAGTCTTTGTATTTCAAGTTTATCCTTTTCCTATCAGCTTTTGCATAGCGTCGGCGTAAAAAAATTGGGAAGGGGCAACAGATACCATGGGCAATGATTTGAAGTTGCGCACTGCACTTTGATGGGCATATAGAACGTCCAATTCATATAGATCCACAAACAATGTTCGAATGCATGCGCGCGTTTGTTGCTCTTTCCCACCAATTTTGGTGCTTTCTCTTTTTTTCGTCATGCTCATTCCGCAGCTCTTCTCCATGAACCATGATCTGGCCCTCACTACCTCGAAGACCCCTTCCCCAGAAAATCATCATCACAACCCCATCTCATCACATCTCCGCTCTCACTCCGCGTAAAACAAGGCTGACAAGCACATAGACAATTAAAACGGCAGATAACACACTGCATGAAACACCTCAACAGTCTCACATACTAGTGGCCGCGCCAGCATTACAACCTCCGACCTCCGAGGATTATTGTGAAAAGCTTGGCCACCTTGGCGGAACTTCATCATCTCTGACACGTACCTCCCCCCTTTTGAGCCAATGGCGGACCAGACCAGGAGGCGGAGAAACTTCCGCTAATGGTCTGTGCGTTGCGCTGTGCGGACTTCTTTTGTTTGATGCACAGAAGCCAAGACGGTCTTGGTTGGTACTTGGTTCGTGAAAAAGATATCTTGGTGATTCAAGTGAAGGCTTGGTTTGTCCTGATCTGGACCACGCTTGAGATGCGATTGGGGACGGCGATGCGTACCGGAGCGGAACGGAAAGGACTGTGTTGCTACAATGCGTGTGTGTATATCGCGACCGGATAAGATTCGATGCGGGCTTGGCGAGCAAGAAAAGACGTCCATGGAGTGGACTGAGTGGGGAACGTCTCTAACAGCACAGTGGGGTTGAAGTGTATGGAAGATGGAGAGTCGATGGGGAATTGGGGAAAGTGGAGATGTAGATCAGTGTATGCGTGTTGTATGGTACCTATGGACTCGTCAAGTCGACCAACGCTCCGAGACGCTTGACGCGTAATATCTGTGACGCGGATGACGTTCGATATTTCATGACGTCTATCGTTCTACAGCGAGCTCTTTGGTGTCTCTCGATCTTTTATCTGTCTCACTAGTCGCAGCGCTTCGTCCAGTCCTCGTTTGGTGTTCTCAAAGTATACGTGGGAGAAAGAGCTGCTGGCTTGACCACTGATGGTCCTTGCTTGGATACCGTGGCTTATCACACTTCCCTGGAGCAGCATTAGCATGATGTATTTTCTGCTTTCGAGCCATACATCGTAACGTTGAAGTACATCCACCTCATCATACAAGAACAAAACAAGACAAGTCCAGACACTTACCCTCATCAAGTGAAAAACCCTCGCGATGTCCCATTTATCCCTTCTGGGATCCCAACCCGCCTTCTGCTCATACACATCCAGCAGCCCCCCCATCCTTGGCAAACCGTTCTCTGCTAGATTCTCCTCGTCATAGACGTCACCTCCTTGATCATCTCTCACCACCTGCTGTACCGTAGGCCCTCCAGGAATTCCACTCTTACTAGCCCGATTCCAATACGGACCAGTCACATACACAACATCCATAAGCGGATGCCCCAACGTACTCAGTTCCCAATCTAGCACAGCAATGACCCTGGGCTCCGTAGGATGCAGGATGATATTGTCAAACTTGTAGTCCCCATGGATAATGCAAGTGCGCTCGCTGGGTAGATGACTTCGTATATAGGCCACGATCTCGTCGAAGTGGGGATGTGCACGGCCAAGTTGTTGGTTAGTAGCGACATCGCGGACTTGAGCTTGTTGAGCTTCGATACGGGAGAAAGTGTTGCAATGGCGGGCGTAGAAATCGGTTTTCTTGCCAAAGGTTGATAGACCGATGGTGTCTGGGTTGATGGAGTGGAGCCAGGCTAGGGTAGATATGACGGACTTCCACGCGGCGCAGCGGTCTGAGAGAGGGAGGGTGGAGAGATTGGGGTCCGTTATTATGCGGCCTTTCACAAACTCCATGATCTGTTTACCAGTACATGTTAGATGGAAGAGATGAAAGATGAAAAGAGAATGGGACGTACGTAAAAAGCAGTTCCGATGATTGAAGGATCCATACATAGACAGTATACTTTTGGTACAGGGAAACCCTCCACTGTTCCGAGTGCTTTCAATACCTTGTATTCTCGATCGACTTGGTGCGCGACAGGTGAGATGATAGTCCCGCTGGGTTTCTTCCGGAGGATATAGCGTGTACCAGAGGCATCGTCGACAAAGTATGTCGGGTTGCTCTGTCCATATCCAATCTTTGTCGATATCACAGGTGTCTGCAGATTGGGTATCTCTTGCTGTAGATATGATCCAAGCTTTACGTCGTCCAGATCATGCTGCGTCTTCTCTTTCTGTGTATTAGCCATGGTGAGCCAACTTCTGCTTTCTTTATCTCTCAGATCCAATTATACAGGTGAATCCAGGTGGAAACACGAGATGCATTGTGGTTCTAAAATTGTGCATTGGAGATCGTAGTGTTGTTCGAGTAAGTTGTGTCGATCTAGAGGTTAGCCTCGGGAAGTCGCGTATGAGGGGTTCTGGGAACGAGCTAGTCGGTGCTTGCGGGGCGGGATCTACGACAAGGCGCAGTTATTGCGAACAGCAAGTCGAGCAGACTGGGTAATGAGGATCGTCAGCGCTGATCAGAGTAGGATTGCCGTGCAGCAATGAAGCTGAATTGATATAATCTCTACGCTAAATAATCGCGCAAGACGAGCATCAACTATGCTCTGGGTATCCCAAGAAAAGCTATAAAAAAGCCCAACTGCAACGCCAAAGAAGGAATAAGACAGGAACAATATCCCAATCGACCATCTTCTACTGTTTTACAACTTAGACACAAGAATTAGAAACCTCTCACATGGCGCTTCGTGTCTAAATATTATTTTTCCGGCCAGATACTCTTGTGCCCTTACGACGACGCCTCACTACCCTCGCTGCTGAAGTAACTTTGATCCAATCGTAATATCCACTCAATCTTTTCCCTCTCACTTCTCGCTCGGAAGATATAAGTATTGCTTCTGGCAAAGACGGCAAAGACAACGTCCTTGTGCACGCCAGCATTTCCTTGTCCGTTACTTTGCTGTCCGCCTCCAAGTAGTTTCGCAATCTGCGGCGAATGATCAATGCGCGCGGTGCTGACATTAATGGCATTGATTTCGTCGCCATCTGATGAATAGATGTGGAGATAAGGCTTTCGCAGCTCAACGTATCGCCGGATCCAGCGCGTGTTCGTTGGATCCGGAGTGAGGAGATAGGACGCTTTCATGAGATTCGGATTTTTGCTAATGAACCGGACGGTAGCTGTTAAGCTAGGTGTTGGGTTTGGCGACGGAGAAGAAGAGCGTGACGCGAAGGCGGCGCCATTGACGGGTGGCTCAAGGTTTGTGGGGTTGAGTATGATCTCTGCCGGAGCTTTCTTGGTTTTCCAGAGTGAAATCATGCGTTGCAGAAGTGCTATCTGAGCGTCTTCTAAGGGCTTGTCCTTGTTGGAAGCAAGTGCGGAAGTGGGTATGCTCAGTGCCTTCGACGACAAGACGGAACGCGCCGTTTCTATATCTGCGATGCGAGCGCGGCGCTTCTCAACATCAATGAAGTCGCGTACCAAAGAGACACCACGAGGTGTCCAGCCCGAAAGCTGTTCTTCGCCCTTTACATAGTCGTCTTTTGTGTTCATGCGCCAGAGGTCTGTCGCACGCTTGACAGATGTGGGACGGATTGCGACATTGAAGATTCCTACTGTCGAGTGAACAACTTTCACGGTATTCCAGATACTGGCCAAAGAGAAGAGTGACGTTTGGCGCATATACGAGCGGCCTCGAATCTGTACGAAAAGGTCGAAAGAGAAGGACATCGGTTCGATAAGTTTGGAGGATGTGACGTCGAAGAGGAGCGTGACCTTGACGCGGAAGTTGTCCTTTGTCGCGCGATCTAGTATTTGTGACGCGTGAGCCGTGCTGTCCCATCGTCCTACAAATTTGACATTCGTGGTGCCATCGGCGTTCTTCCGAATGACGGGTGGGGAGATGAGATCGACAGGTACTTCCTTCACAGGTGAGCCGTAGTTGGGACTGTTGCCAGCTGCGTCGACCATTCGAATGTGACCCATGCGTACCGACTTTACATCCTCCCACTGAATTGTATCTCCAGAAGTGTGTGTAAGGTTGACAACAATGCGACGCGCAAGACCTTGGTGAAGTTGGTATACCCCGGCGTCCGTAACGTTGCTTTGTGTTACCTCAACAGGCTGGTAGGTCCCATCGTCCGTGATTTCTTGTATCTGGATGCGTGAGAAGATGTCATGTGTATCCTCTGTGTAAAACTCCGACTCTGGCAATCGCGCATGACGGCGCTTTTGCTTGGGTTTTTCTGCAGAGTCGCGCATATCATCCCAGCTCAGAAGCTTATCGAGGTGGATGTCGGTGACCTTCGCGAAGATAGAGATTCGAAGGAAGGTCTCACGCGGGCTTGGGTAGGGAAGGCTCATACTGTGTACACTCTCAAAGCGGATAGGCCCTTCGTTAAAATCGGTGATCCAGGTTGTGGTCGTCGCTCCACTCTCGTCAGAGATACCGGGGACGAAGAGTACAGCATGGACTTGAGTGCCTTCTCGTTCTGGAAACCCAACAAGTTCATGCATACCAACATTGAACTTCAGCGTAGTAGAGGGAGCCTCCGCAGAGGAAGGCTCTAGCGATAGCCGGATGATACCAATAGGGTTCGCTGTGTAAGGAGAGATGACATCTAGACTAAAGTCTCGTACTCTAGACTCGAACACAGCAGCAAGCGGAACGTCCACATCGCCAATGCGCGAGAACTCGGGCATACAGGGTTCGGAGAATGGCGACTCAGGGTTAAAGTGCTGAAAGTATTCTGGTCGGTTCATATACTGATGCATTTGATGCATCCGTCGTACGCGATCGCGGAGCTTCTGCAATGACCACAAATGCACCACTTCCTTCTTGAAGTCGATGACACGAACACCAACACATGGCTTAGACTGGCTGTCGAGGTGTTCGTCGTCTTCGCCGGGGATGCCCATGTTGACTAAGTCGTAAGATGACGGAACAGTATGGCCGACGTCGACAATACAGAATTGGAAAACCACGTGCTTGTCCATCTGTTGGCTCATGACTTGAGCTTCCTTTAGGATAGCTGCGTTCTGCAGAAGCGTCTCCGCCATAGTGACATACTTTCTTCGCCGCCACTGTCTGAACACTGTCCGGATCAACTCTAGTTGCTGTTCATTCTGCTCGGTGTTTCCGGGTATTGTTCCGACCTCAGAGGCTCCATTACTCTCGGGTACGCTCTCGGGTACCCATTCGTGCCCAAGCTCTTTCATTTGGCGCGCAAAAGCCTCTTGTTGCTGTTGTAATTGCTTCTGCATCTCTTCTTTCGCAGCCCGCAGCTGTTCCAACTCAACTTTGGCTTCTGCATCAGCCTTCATTTTCGCACTGTACTCCCCCTTCTTTTCGTCTATCTGGTCTTCCATGTCTTCTCTTATCTCTTCCATCTTTTCACTGCCGTCTTGCCTCGGCGTGGACGGCATCGTCAACATGGTGTCGAGCGAGAAGTTATCCAGTGTCCCTCCAGAGGCATACTTCTCTCGTACAGGATACGACGACATTGACTCTGTATCTTCGTCACTGAATATCCTACTCTCAGGACGGGCTTTGCGGGTTTCGCGCAACCTGCTGAGATCCTCGAATAGTGCTTCAAAGTCCTCGTCTGGAAGGTTCTCGATCCGTTTATCAGGCCCGAGCCAGGCGGTAAGAGCCTCTCTGCGTGCGTAAGAGAATTCGGACTCACGACCGCGTTGCCAGAATGCAGGCGATCCTGCTCTGGGACTATCGGGGTCGAAATCGGAGTTTGCTATGCTGATGGCGCTGTACGATCTGTCGTGACCGGGTCTTGGTGCAGGCGAAGGAGAGTTGAGCTGGCTGGCAGTAACCGTCTGGCGGAGTAGGCTTGTGCCTACTTCAGCACGCTCAGCTCTTGCCTCTTGTGGGTTGTTGAAGCGGAAGATGTGGAAGTCGCCGAGGATGATGCGGTGACCGCTCTTGAGTAACCTTGGCTTATCGATGCGTACGCCATTGACCATGACACTGGCGGTTTCCTGGGGTATCACAGTCACCTTGCCGTCCACGTTTTCGAAGTGACAGTGTTCTGCAAGAATTTGTGAACCATTCAGACGTATTTGAGCAGTCTGGTTTTCGACGTCAGAATTGCCTACGGTCGTTGTCCCTGGTTTCAAATTGTAGACAAGACATTCAGTCAAGAGTGGATCATCGCTCAAGTTGACCAAATGAGGCATGTTCTTGGGTGTTGATAGGCCAACAAAACCCTTTTCAATACTGATGCCAAGCTCCTCCAGCGCAGCCTCCCGCTCTTTGTGGATCTCTTCTGTCTTTTGCAGTTTCTCTTCCCAGGTTTGGTTCAACTCGGTGTAGAGTTTTTCGGATTGATCAAGCTGCTCAGCAATTTCAGCTTTGGAGACTTTCTTGATCGAACCGTCTGCTTGTGTAATAGAAACGATTTGCTTTTCCAGCGGTGTGTCGGGTGCATATTGCTCTTCCACGACGCCGTTTCCTCCGGCACCCCCGCCCCCTCCTCCGCCTAGCTGGGACCGCAGTTTTGAAAGCTCTTCCTTGAGTTCTCTGATCATGCGCGCGTTGGGGTCCTCGTTCACGACAGCGTGGTTCTTGATGCGTTTGGCGGAATCGGCGTAGCGGAGGGTCGAAAGTGTCTCCTCAAAATTAATGTCGGCGGGAGAGATGGCGGCAATCATAGCAGTCATACTGTTTCCTCCTAATGAGTCTTTCAGGAGCCATGTTAGGATAGAGTCTCGATACGGCACTTGTGTCTTCTTCTTCCCTCCCGATGACTGATCTGCAAGCGCTGCAATGACACGACCCAGCGTGGATAGTGACCTGTTGATCTCTGCGCCCTCCTTCAATCTTGCACCAGTTGCACCAGTGGATTGCGCTCGTTCTGATCCAGCCAAATCGACCAGACTAATCTTGGCCACCCTCTCCCCGCTCATGCTTGTCTCGACATCGTGGCGCTTCTGGGTGAGGGTAAGGGTAAAGACGGCGTGCGATCGGGAGGACGTCTCGTTCATGTTGGTTGCAGCCACAGTACGAGCCTTGTTTCCTTCGTCCATGAGGTTCTCGATTTCGGGGAAGGACTGAACGACGAGTTTGGCCAGATCTTCGACATAGGGACCGGTGGATGGATGCTCTCGAACTCGTAGATTTCCCTTGTTGGATGGATTCAGCAGATCGCGCACGCGCTCGTTGTAGATTTCCAAATACGAGACTTCGACGGTGCACGAGGAGTTCTTGTCTGCTTGCAATCCCTTGATTCTCTCAAACATGTCCTGGCAAATCTTGGGGATGATTCCGTACTCGGCGCCATAGCCCATCATGGAGTACGACTTTCCTGAACCCGTCTGACCATAGGCGAAAATACAGTTGTTGTATCCCTGGAAGGCATTGTCGAGCAGCGGCTTGCCCAGGTCTTCGTGTAGGTTGTCCTGGCCCGCATAGTTGGGAGCGTCGCGGTCAAAGGACCAGTACGACCTGTCGAATGCGAACGTCTTGGTGCCTTCAGCGGCGGCTTTGGCGGCTTTTCCTTTGACGTCGGCGTGTGATGGGGGAGAGAGGATGGTCTGGTCGCCCTTCATCTGCACGATACACTGTGCATTGCGCGCCTTTTCTGCGCCCTGTTAGTCGCAGCCTTGCCTGGATCCAAGTGAAGCCTACCTCGGCCGTTGAAGGGCCTGCATCGCACCACGACCTTGATGTTCCCTCCGCCAGACGCCATGATGGGTGCGGTAACTTAATTCCTGGGAAATCCGGGGTACTCGGAGAAAGGAGATGGCAACGGGGCGCTCGGTCTATGCAGCGGTCAGACGCGGAATCTGGGAGACTTCATGGGCGGCGACGACGGCGAACGGGCTTGGTCGGGCGTGTTCGCGGCTCAGGGGGTGGTGTTGTGGTGCAAGAGTATTTGTTGTTTTGCTCATTAACCACCAACTGCTCAAGATTAGGTACGCGATCCTGGCACGAGTCCTCGATCCCTGCAGCCCACTAATGCGCTTGGACTTGAATGCTGGCTGTCGTGCAGTGGGACCCTGACACGGTTCAGAGACACTGACACTTGTGCCAACAGTTAAACATATATTACAAAGATGAAGCTGCCGATGGCACGTCTTCTGCCAGGCACGCTTTCCACTTGTCGAGGGGCAGCTCCAGAACGGGTCGGTACCTGGCATGTGGAATGCTGGGGACCCTAACTCTGCCTGCGCAGTGCGTCATTCCTCACCAAAAATAATAATAATTCACGACCGCGACAAAACCACGCCAAGGCACGCGACACCCGTTCAACGCGCACAATCCAATGTCGGCGACAGAAGCGACCAACGACATGTTCGCGCCGCCCGTGAACCGCGCCATGAAGGTGCTGGATCGCAGCTTCTTCCAAAAGACCATCCCCACCTCGGCTGCCCGCATCTTCAACCCCAAAGACATATCGCGATGCCGCAAGGAACTCACCGCCAGCAAGGACACGCTCCCAAACAATCGGGTGGACCCTATAAGAGCTGACCCCGATCCGGAAAGAGCGACCAAAGGAACAAAATGCCTGCTTCTGCGACCAGAAATTGTCCATGGTGGTGAGTCACAGCGTGGTGGTAGTACATGGAAGTACTGAGTCTGAAACCAGGCAGATCGGACGACATGGTCCCCTAAGCTACAGAGCCTTGAGCAAGACGGTACACTGGGCGTGATACCCTACCAGCTGCAGCTCGATTACGACTACTTCACTTACTCGGAGATAACGAGTGCCATCATTCCCCCGCCCGAATCCGTACACGACGACGAGATACCCCAGGGCTTTGCCCTCGCTGGTCATGTCGCCCACCTGAACCTCCGCGAACGATACTGGCCCTACAAACACCTCATCGGGACTGTCCTTGTGGACAAGAACCCCATGGTCAAGACTGTCATCAACAAGCTTGATAACGTAGGCACCGAGAATGCCTTCCGCACCTTCCAGTACGAAGTGCTCCACGGACCAGATGACATGAACGTCGAACTGCGCGAGCAAGGCTGTACTTTCAAATTCGACTTTGCAAAAGTGTACTGGAACACACGTCTACACACCGAGCACGAGCGCCTCTGCAACATGTTCCGTGAAGGCGAGGCAGTGTGCGACGTCATGGCCGGCGTGGGACCCTTTGCCATACCAGCTGGAAAGAAGAAGTGTTTCGTCTGGGCCAATGACCTGAACCCCGAATCCTACAACTCGCTCGTCGGAAACATCAAGATCAACAAAGTAGGTGACTTTGTCCGTTCCTTCAACACCGATGGTGGAGCTTTCATTCGTCAAGCATCGGCCGATCTGTTGACCAGCGACGAGCATTCCGTCGCCATCTATCCCAAGACAAAATTCTCTCGCAGCAAACCAGAAGAGAATAAACAACCAGAGCCCCTCAAGACGCTTGTTCAGCCACGCTTCTTCTCACACTACGTCATGAACCTGCCCGCCTCTGCCATCACTTTCCTCCCCTCCTTCATCGGTCTCTACGCCAACGTCCCTGGCCACTCCGCTGCTGATATCAAGAAACTCCTCGCACCGCACACTTCCCAGAAGCTGCCCATGATCCACGTACACTGCTTCTCTACAAAGAGCGACGACAACGTAGAGGAGATCAAGGGTATCTGCGACGAGGTTAGCAGGCAGTTGAGTACAACCATCACACCGGATATGGAGGATGTGTATATACATGATGTAAGGGACGTAGCGCCTAAGAAGAGGATGTTTTGTGCAAGTTTTAGATTGCCCGAGGAAGTTGCTTTTAGGCAAATATAGAGCTCGGTGCTGTGGACACGAAAGGGAGGTTGACAAACGATGTTGGACAACATGAGCCATGATGATGTTGTGTCATCAAAGTATGGCGCGCGCAGTGGCAGCCTTCGCAGTTTGCAACATCTGACCTTTTATAAACGTGCCTTTTGATACCACTATCTACTGAGTAGGATATGTTACTCCGTTGCGGTGCTAGAGTCAGGGCCGGGTCTGACTCGCCCTTTCCATCGCTTCCTCCACTTTTCTCATAGATCCATCAACATCTCATCCTCGACATCTTCGTCGTATTCACTCTTTGCCACCTCTATGCTCCCCTCGCTAGCTGTCCCTGTGATCTGCCTCTCGTTATCCGCTGTCAGATCAATATATTGTTCCATGTCGAAATCGAACTCATCATCTGCCTTCCTCTCAGGTTCCACAGCCTGCTGCCGAACGATGGAACTAGTAACCTTGCCATCGCCTGGGAAGACATGCTCATCTGATACCCTAACCGCATCATCCACTGTATCCTGACCCACACTCACAACCCTAGGTATGGCATCACCTAACTCTTTCCTCGTATCAAGCACCCGCTGAATACCTTCCTGTATCTCACGCCTCGTATCTGCGCCACCAATCCTCTCATACCGCTTACACAACAGTGCATCAAGCTTGGTTACCCACTCCAAGATTTTCTGCTTCAACACTGGCTCAGCAAAGTTGTCGTATACACCTTCGGCTGGGTACCCCCACTCTAGGCTGTTGCGTCGCATGTCCAGTTTATGACAGTGTTGTAGGACAGTGCGGATATTCATGGGAAGGGGCAAGATTAGATCTTGGATGTTGAAACCTTTAGGTATGCGCTCAAGCGGTAGTCTAGAGGACTTTGTTCGCTCGAGGGCGTCGATTGTGCGACGTCTGGGACGAAGTGTCTTGCTCGGGGCTTCGTAGGGAGGGACTGTGTGAGGTTCCTGTCTTTGAGAAGGATTTTTGGCGTGTAATAGAGAGTTGACGTGCTGCTTTTCTTGTGACCTAAAGTATGCCTCCATGTCCTTGGCATTATTGTCGTGACGATGTGCGTCCTCAGCGGCTGCTACCCGGCTGAACTCCAGAGGAATGAGGGGATGGTCACTTCGGGTATCAAAAGACCTAGGAGTAGGCGAGTAAGGGAAGGCGTAATCGTGAATCTGGAACTGGCGGGTTGCGCTGCACGGCTCCAGCTTACTCCCTTTTTCGTTAAACACACCTTGAGCATCTCTATCACCGACCGATCGCTGGTCAAATACCATAGGCATTTGACTTCCTACAGATAATGGTCGGTACTTGTCAATCGATCTGCTTAGATTGATATCCGTTCCACGGTCATCATCAAGCATTAGACCATCTCTAACGTGTTTTGAACAGGGCTGTGGTTCCGCTGAGGAAGCTCGGGAAAGCACAGTTTCTGGAACGTGTCCTGAGCTCATTGGCGGTTTTCGCTGTGCATTACAGCCGAAGAAGTCACGGATATCGCTATCGTTTTTCGAATCAAGTTGATTTTGAATCGTACTCTCAACTGAATTTGGGATAGATTTGCGTGATGCCGACGAAGTGGTGGCAGAAGGTCGTAGCCCTTGGTTAAATGTCCCATGCTGACTACGAGCTTGTTGGAAAGCTTGTGTGCCAGGTAAAGACTTTCTCAGCACGGTATCATGCGATCCCCGAGTTAGTGGTGCAAATGGCTTGTTTGCATAGGTCTGTTGAGCACGACGCCTGCGAGGAGCTGAAGATCCCGGAGGAGTCATATTTTGCGGACTAGTAGCTGACTGACTGAAGCTTCGTACCTCTAAGTCTTTTGGATGAATCTCACGTTGCGTGAAGTGATTCGACATGCCAGTGTGGAAAGGAGAGATATTAAACTCGTAACGACGCTCTTTACCTGTCACTCTCTCTTGTGTGATGTTGTCCAAGGTATTGATTTCTGAACTCGCCTGCGATACGTGCTGGATACTAGGCTCTAGTTCTGCGTCCAGTGGAGATCTCACTACATTCGTCTTTGACAATGTTTGAGGGGTCAAAGGCAACGCCGAGCGAGGCCGATTGTGAGTGACAATAGGACTGGAAGAACCAGAATACGAGTTGGCATATTCTTGGCTTTTAGCTGGACTTAACAGTTGTTCATGGCTGGAGGACTGCTTGGGCTTAACTCTGGCATTCATTCGAGCGATAGTCCACGGATTAGAAATCTCAGCCGCACGAATTCCTTCCTCTTCTTCAATTAACGGTGTGTGGTCTTCTTGCAGAAACTGTAGATCATCTTCGTCGATCCCATACATGCTTGACCTCCAACGTGGCTGCGCTTGCGTCGTAGTGGCCGGAGGTTCCTCGATCGCGCTAGTAGACGTGTGTTCATGAGCTATGATCGGGCTTTCGGTGGAACTTGTTGTTCGTTGCCTGGGCTGATTTTCATACTGTTGTTGTGCAGATGTTGGAGGTTCAGCATCCCGAGCCTCCTGAGATGCCTCGGGATAATAGGCTTTGAGCAATTTGTCCACAACGCCAATAACCACATTGCTATTATCGAACATGACATCGTCTTTAGCGGGCTCGATGTTGGGATCATAGCTGTCAGGCGGACAAATGATATTCAAGCAGAAGAATGGATCTTTGATACCGGCGAGTGAAGGGTTTGACTTGCGGAGTCGGTGTTTGTAAGCTGCAACGATCTGCTTCATGGTACCGCGACTGCTCGATACAGGTCTTGCGTCGATCGAGATGAAGGTTCCTTGATGAGCTATCTTTGGTCCAGTCGCACCTGGCTTGGGTAAGAAAGCGTGAACTTCGAAGCCATCTGCTTCCAGAACAGTCCAGTCGCACTGTAGAGCGCAATTCTTGCCAATCACTTTCAGAGTTGCGTCTTCAACATTCCCATCGGCCTTCGGGGCATAAACGAAGTCACCGTTGTTGTTGTTCGCTTTCAACACGCGGAGTCTGAATCGTGTGGTTGGTCTGGCAAGCGCATAGGCCTGCATGAGTCGCCGAATCTTCGCTAGCAAGTTCGCTGAATTCTTGCTCGCTGTTTGCTTTCGAACAGGTATGAAGTCAAGGAACTTGGTAACTTTGACCGTCGTGCCAATAGGGTGAGAGTCATGTTCCACACTGTATGGTTTAGTACTGATAGTTTCTTGCGCAAGCACCAATGGGCATCTTACGAAGCAAGCTCACCGTCACGACCGTATTTGAGCTTCACAGCGACCGGCTCACCCTCTACCCGAGTGGTGATGCACAGCGAGCTGCTCATCTCAGCCATGCTTGAGAGTGCCTCGCCACGAAAGCCAAGCCATTTACCTCCGACGCCTTTCAGATCGCGAAAGTCTCTAATCTTGCTGGTACAGGAGCGCCGGCATGCAAGAGGGCGGTCTTGAGCTGGTATGCCATGGCCGTCATCCTTGACTTGGATAGAGTCGATTGTGTTGGCAGTAATGTCCACAAAGATGCTCTTTGCCCGCGCATCCAGAGCATTATCAATGAGCTCTTTGACGACAGAACTGGGGTCAACAAGGACCTGCCCGGCACTAATCTGTCTCGCTGCTATTGATGAAAGCGCCGCGATGCCGGGTACAGCAACGATTTTAGGGCCCTCCGACATACCGTTAGTTGTGAGGATGATGGTGCGAAGGTCTCATTTGTGCAATGTAATTAAAACTGAGTGAGACCTGTGGTTTAGGAGAGCCCCCGGTGAGTGTCTTCATCGTGCCTACCTCTTCCACAAGCTGGGCTCGAGGCGGAAAGAGCGACGTGCCTCGTACCTTGCGCGCGCCATGGTGCTACTCATGAATGTTACATTTTCCGTGGGCGTTATCTCGTGGGTCGCATGTCGATATACGATACTAACGCGTTCGTGATTCATAAGGTCAGCCTGCGTCATAGCTCTCAAGATGGCTTTCAAATTGACCAATCACAGCGTGCATCACGTTGGGGCCTAGGAACACTTCGACTCTTAAGATGGCCCGTTGCCGCGGTCAAGTTCACTATACATGTCTAATCGATCATTTTGTCAACCTCAGAATTGCATTCATTATTACAGCCAGGAAGTACCCGGAGTCGGTAGTGTTGCAGTTAGATCAGCACCATTTCACGATTCTTCGCTCAGAAACATCCCAAGATTGTTTACTCGGCAGAAGTATGCTCTGAACACAACTGCGCAAACACTTGGACTCATGCTAACTTCGTAGTTAACCTATACTGAGTCTGTACCATGGCCTACGCAACTGACGCTGCACGGTGGCGAGCCCTCACAGTAAGAGATGCTGACGCAAACGGCCATTTCATCTACTCTGTCAAATCCACACGGATCTACTGCCGGCCAACATGTCCAGGACGATTAGCGCGTCGGGCAAATGTTGGATTCTATGCGACTCCGTTTGAAGCTGAGGCAGCTGGGTTCAGAGCCTGCAAGAGATGCAAGCCAAATACCGTACTTGAAGATCCACAGGAGCGAGCGGTAGAGAAAGCATGTGTATTGATCGACGAAGCCTTGAAGAAGGAGGACCCCAGCTCACTGAGACTGCAAGACTTAGCTAAGAAGGTCAACCTCACGCCTCGGTACTTCCACAAGATCTTCAAAGACAAGACAGGCTTGACGCCAAAGGAATACGCAAAGAATATTGCGGCCCAGCGCAACAGCCCCGGCACAATATCTGCTTCAACGACGAGTGCAGATGAAGGGAACCAATTGCGAGATTGGGATACATTCGACTTCAATGATCTAGTTAATATGGGAGCAGACTCAAGTCCACTCAACATGAACGACTTCAGCGTGCCCGAGGAGCACTCGTCTGCGATCCATCACGATTTCAACTTCAACATGAGCAATCTCCTAGCGTCTTGGAGCGACAACTATGCGTTCGACCAGTCTATTTCCTGGCCGGCCGATGCCTTCGTGGGTAGGCCAGCAATGTCGGAACTCTATGAGAGGGCGGAGTTACCAGTGTCAACACTTGAGCTGGATGCTGCTGCGTTGCTCGACAGCAGTAGCATGTCGAGTAGCCTGCGAATATAGTATCCATAGTATCCACATATATGCGAGCGCATTCATTCTATGATATATGCGTCATGCAACTGCTACTAAGCATGCTCATGCTACTGCAATGTGATCCTGTCAAGCCTTTGCTTGCCAACCGGCTCCATCATGGATCATCGAGTAAAGACCGCGTTGGTTTGTGCGTCATACAGCGACGCCTGTTTCGTTTCAGCCGTCGCGAGGTGATTTCGTAGCCTGTTCATTACATCGTCAGCAGCGGTTCTACAACTGAATTCTATGATGTAGGAATGATGATGCTCTTCAGAGACCGAGTTATAAGCAGCGACGGCGTAGCATATGTCGATGCTAGCCATACCTTTTCCGGCTCTTCCTAAAGTATTTAATGGTCGATGTATATCATCTTTGAGCTTTGTGTCGACGTCGCAATTATGCGAGTGCTGTGATAAGAAGAAACCGTTAAACGTACCTTCTGAAACATAATACTGTAGATAGGAGCTACATGTTAGTCGTCTAAGATAGGGGAGATGTTGGCGAAGAGGGTGGTCGCCCTGTTGAGCTTTACAGAGCTTGCGCCATGGTGTTGGAGAGTTGGTGTCAAGGTGCAAAAGCGCGAGGAAGAAAAGTTGAAGGGTTTCGGAAGAAGGTGCAGAAACCACCGACAGGACCCACATCCAGGACGCGCTAACGTCTTTCATTCACTAAAATCACTAGCACGTATGTGCAACATGTCGTCTGTGAATCTCACATATCAGTCTCTTCGCGCTGATTGATGTGTTCGCAACGCTAAGCGTGGAAAAACCCTGCACGGAATTCAGTATAATCTGATATCTCCGTCAGGAAATGGAGTTTACTCTCCAACAGCGTTCCAGGCACTCAATGGATCCGCCCAGACCTCCCAATGCCCTATCTTGCCCTGCTCATCAAACCCACTAAACCTATAGATGAATTGTTCGTTCCATCCCTTGCCCGTTTTCCTACTTGTAAATCGTCCTTTACCAACGACACTTACCATTCCCGCCTCTGCATCCACAATGAACCCCTCCTTTCCCGGGAATGCATCCTCGGGCAAAGACATGTCCAGTACATCAGTCATCACCTTGAAATACTCCTCGCATCCATCTCTACCAGAAAAGGTCTTAGCTAAGAAAGGTAGCCGCGAACGTGACCACTCAGGGCCGTGCTCCGTGATCTTGGGCGCATTGCTGAAGTACTGCAATAGGAGGTCTGAGGGAGGAGGCGGCGGCGATATCAACGCGCGGCAGAAGGAGTGGGTTGTCTCCCGCAGTGCAGTGTTGCGCGTTGAAGACATGACTGGTGGGTCTTTCTCTGGGAGAAACCTTGAGAGACGGTGAAGCGGATATGGAAGCGTTGGGAGTTGTCGCAGTAAGCGATGCACGTGGTACTGTTGCGTGCTGGTCGGTAGGTCTACCTGCACTTTCACACGCTCAAGTGTGTGATTCGATGCGCGGAGACGACGTTTTGGGTACCGGGCGGCTGTTCCGTGTGGAGAAGATGAGCTAACAGGTTGTCGGTTCTGTTGCAGAACAATGGGCGTCAGCCAAAGACGCGCGTAAGACTCTAGCTTGGGGGCGTTTGATTGCCAAGTAGACGATGTTTGATACGGGACAGATAAACTGGGATCAGATGTCTCGGGTATGTGCAATACTGCCCACCGTGGAAGATGCGTGCGAAAAAGCGTGCGCGATCGGTGATAGTCTGGATGGTAGGAGGACCTGCGATGAAGTCATCGTGATGCTGGCCTGCAGCACTTGCACCTCCATGTTGCTCACAAGCAATGATCATGACAGAGAGCCTTTTGTTTTTCGCCCAAGCCTGGTACCGCCGTCTTTCTTGGCTTTTCTTCTTCACAGGGTGTGGAGCTGCCTTGTATGCTGAGAGTATTAAGCTACCTGGGTAGTCGTCTGCATCATGCTCCCCACTTCAACTCATGTCGCAAAGACAACACACCATTCACCAACAATGCAATCCAAGACCCATGCCCCTGGATATTCTGAAATGCTCCAAAGCTACCAATGCGATCCTTGCCTGGTCAGAATCCGCCAATAACTTCGACCGGCCCAGCGTGCCGTAACGGCGTACGTCAGCAAGGCCGTGACCCAATCTACAGCGTAGCATACATATGCGGCTTACATGCAACCATGCGACGCCGCTACGGAAGTTCCCTCTGTTGGCTCCAACGGAGTTATTAGGATGAGTCAGATGTAAGGCATGCAACAACTGTTACCTATCACTCACAATCGCATCTTGACCCGGCAGTTGCAGCGCGAGGAGCAGAGGACGCATTGCAGTATCGTAGTAGTATCAGAGTTTTGAATTGATCAATGTTGCCCTTGGGCTCCGAATATGTCCTAGGTAGTAGAGAAGCCTGCTGTCCACTTCCAAGATACTGTAAATAGTAGTAACAAAATGCTTCAATGTGAGCCAAGTGCCAAAACGCTGCTCTATGGTATCCATACCGTGTCATACGGCCCCATTAACGCCCCTCGCTGTGTGGTTATACAAGTACAATTTCACCTCCTTCCAACGTGCCACGGCGCCTTAGTCCATTGCAGTAAAGAGGCATACCTGCCGCGCCATCTGGCTTGCAAGCAGAATCTCCCTGAATACTTGGTCCATGCCACCTCTGAAATGGATCGTATAACTGTCCACTTTGCCCTTCCTTCTCTTCTCGCCCCATACTAGTTTGATTGGCTTCGCGTCGTCGCATCGCTTGCCCGTCCTGCTTCCAGGTTTCATCCAATCTTGCTGGTATTCGTACAATGTCTCCGGCATTGCATCATCGTTTGGATCACCCTGTTTCCACACGAACCGTCGTCCGCCGTATTTAAAGCGTCGTGGCGACCACGGAATCTTGTGCTGTCTATCTGGATATTCAGAAATCGGTTGCGAGAAGGGGCCCTTCAGGTGTATGCTTCGCGATTTGTAGGCAGCATCTTTAGTCGCCATACGCTTCTTGTCGATGCCAGAGAGAAGGATAGATATGCACGGTTGTGGGAATTCAGCGACGCGGAAGAAGTCGGCAGCGTTGACTTGACTGTCGTCGCGATGGGTGGCTTCAAGCATATACAAAGCGTATTTGTTCGAGTAGTCGCGTGCGCTGTAGATATACTTCCGGAAGCCTGAAGACCCGGTCCATTCTCGTGTGCGGTGAAGATTGTACGTCGTTGTAGGCTGTGTAGGATCGAGTAACGAGTGGTACGGGATGTCAGGAGAAGGGAGTTCGTCATGTGGAGCATGTGACACAGGCGAGTAGGAAGTTTGCCAGGTGAGGAGGTTATGGATCTAAACCATGTCAGCTTGGCTCAACAGTGCCGTGGGAGCGAGCTTGCTACTCACTGCGGATAGGCTCTCACTCTCCTCGTCCAAGTCTCCGTTGGCTCCCCATTGATTCGGTGCTGGTACAAAGACACACTCATTGCCCTCTTCGTCAATCTGATCGCTCCCACTTTCAAGGTGTGGCCTCAGCGCCCTCTGTCTCTCTCTGTGGATGTTGATCTGCGTCTTGAGTATGCGGACTTGCTCGTCGGAGTTGTCGTCGGGCGATATGCTGGCATGTGACTGCTCAATCTCTTGCTCCAGCGCCAACGCCGCTGCCTCGTGTTGCAAATAGGAGTTGTCGTAGAGCCAGGCGTGCTCGGATTCGAAAGCAGAGCTCCTCAAAAGCTCCAGGTGCTCCCGTGACGTGAGTGCTGGATGACCCATGGTTGGGCTATGTGTGTTGACTGAGACGATGTTTGCGAAGATGTGAAGGCGATGTGTTCCAGAACGAGGAGTAAAAAGCAAGTCGAAATGAAACGGGGTTGTGATTCAGCCTGGTGTCGCGCAGGAACAAAAGGAATATACAGGCACAGGTGGAATGAGGGACGACGGGCTGAAGAGCATAGTCATCGTGGCCAGGCTGGCAGCAGCTGATGAAGCACCATGGGAGTAGGTGGACGAGTAGGGTCGCGCTGGATCCCCGTCGCGCCCGCCGCACCCTGTCATACCGACCTTCTGCTGTTGTGGCACATGGCGTGCTGGGGGCCAAGTTGCGGTGGCATGGGATAGAGGTGCAGCTGCAGCTGCGCTAGTCTAAGCCGCATGGGGTAATGCGAGATTGGAACTCCATGTGCAGGGCCCCGGCACAGCATCGGAACAGTGGTTCTACATGTTGGCCATTCCACTGCGAGCAGTCTTGCAGCACGCCTAGTTGCATGCCCTCGGCCGTCCCGAGAACCTGTTATGCCGCCCGCGTGATAGCGTCAAGATGCCGACACGCTGCCGTTTCGCTTCATCCTTCGTGGCCTGAGTGGAAATTACCATTTCGTCTTTCGCCTATTCCGCCTCGTGCATGTCTGCCTCAGCGTAAGACCAGACCATGCCGCTTGCGGATTCGCAATGACGACTCTCACCGTCCTTACAGCAGCAGACTGCGGGCGCTTAGCAGGCATCGGACTCCGAACATGCGGTCTGTTCTCTGTCTAACCAGCCCACACACCACTTACGAACACCCACTAACAGTTGTGGCTTGCGCTGCCTCCACGACCCCTGGATCTCCAGCACCTTCGCGAAGCATTTGAAACGTTCGATACGAACCTCACCTACTTCTCACGCAGGGTCAGATGGTTTCGCGGTGAAGGAATGCTGTAAAGCGCGCTGGACAGGGAGCGTCGCCATGGAACGTGGCTGCTGACAGGCTTCTACCCCACAACCGTTATCTGGTGCTGCAGCTCCCTTCGGCTCGCCGTACGGGAGGAACAAAACCATCTTCTCATCCTTTTGTCCTTTCACGCACGGCTACATGTCGCACACCTAGCGTTATTGCGAGAGATTATGTTCTATCGCGTAGCTTGGCAAGTACGCAGGCATATATCGAAAGAATAAACAAAAATACCCCCAAGTGCCAGAGTCGCCATTCGGACCCAGCTCAGACGGCCCCCCGAAGAGTCTTCGCCTTGTTTGCGACATGCGCGGGGGAGATACGTCGAATGCTCAATTGTGGCCCTATGGAAGAGATCGTCGGCTCTCGCAGAAACCTGTTGGAAACCACGATCATCATAAGCATCGAGTCCGCCACGAGAACAAAGAACCACTGCGCTGGTAAAAGCAAGCACATGTTCCACTAAAGAATGAGATTGGCTTGCTATCGCTGCTCCGGACGCACCTTATGACTTCACTGGGACCCAGATGGTTCACTGGCCTATTGAAGCCAAGTAATGCTGAGACATTCCCTCTTGATTCCTGCGCCTCTCGTTGCCTTAGTGCAACGTGTGTTCTGTATCAGACTAGCAGTGCTCAAGGAAGGACTTACGAAGAAGTCCTTGCGATTTACCACCATACATCATCAAGAGCTGCTAACCCACACGAAATACCAACTTCGAAGGAAACGCAACTCGTGAGTAAATGGAAGGTTGAATCGCGTTGCAACGGAACCTTGGGGGAGGATGCAACAACGCACCAGAACGCCGAACAGGTTGCGAACCTCACCGCCTCGGTTGCGTTGTGATACTGACTGGTGCTCCACAGCATCGTATCGATGGTCGCACTGTCAAGCTGCAATGTAAGGTACGTCGCTTTGACTTAACTACCGGTACTATGGTCCCGAAAAACTGAGATCCCCACGAATACGTCATACTTCGATTGTAAACGTGGAACAGCATCAGAACAGAGCTATTCTATATTCCCTTCAAGAAAGGAGACGAAGCACCACGCAGGACAAATGGTACCGCTATATTTACTGACGTGACATCATGGAAGATATACTACTCAAAACAGGGGATCACTCTCTTTGATCGGGACCAGTTCACCCTTTCCCTTGAACGTCTCCACGACTTGCGCCTGTTCGCTCAGCATAAACCTCGAAGTCTGGTTTCCCACACCGGCCAGACCCCTCCATCTATCCAGGTCCTCTTTCTTCCTCTTGTCGCCCAGTGCCTCCTTTGCTCTCTTCCAGTGACCTTCCGAAAATGCAATCATCGTCGTCATCTTTTTCTCCTTAATGTCGTAAACCGCAGAGACGATAGTACCTGTCTCTTCGAGCCAGTTTATCTGCCATAGTTCGCCAGGGCGTATGCATTGGTATGTTGCGCGTTGGTAGTTCACGCGACCGGCCATCGGACCACCATGAATGGCATAGACGACACGGTCAGAAGAGAAACACCATAGTTCGTATCGCCATTTTTCGGGGTTGCCATTGCTATCTTGCGCGTCATAGTCGTAGATCAGATGCGTGTCGAGGATGTCTTTGTCGAAGCTGGGATCGAGTTCCGTGTTTGTGAGAAAATCGGGAAGGTTTTCGCCTGGTGCCATCGTGCCTGTACCTTGCGATGTTTGTTGATAGTGGTAGATATGGTAACAGCAAGGGTTTTGTAAAGAGGGCCTCAGGTTTGGATATGGTTGATGCTCGGCACTACCGGATCGATGACGTATGTATAGCTTCCAGAGCTAAATTCCACGCCATGCGGCGCTACCAGAAAGTCGACATCTAGATTGGCCTTTGCAATCGGTCCGGAACAAAAGGAAATACAGCTGAGTGTACCTACACCATCGACGTTAATGTGTATCCCTACTTACCATTATACCCACAAAGGTAGTATCATGCGTATAACTCATACCTCTGCCCTGGCGTATCCTCCAACTCTCTGAGAAGCGAATTAACCCATAGAATCAGAGGCATTACATCGCCTACTTGCACTAACGCTGATGCACTAATGACTTTCCAGTGGTCGTGTCGTGGTACGGGCCAGACCTGCTTCGCACTTACCCAAATGACAAGCACAGGTATTGCATATCGACATCTTACCATTGAGGCCACAATACATAGACGAAGTCGATCCGACCATGCACAAAAGCAAAAAAGAAAGAAAAAAGACAGGTGTTCTGATACGGGCTGTAATATCTTTTCCAATGGGAATTGAGCTCTGCGGAATGCGCCTAGCAAGCTGAATCTGACTCTCTACGCTTGAAAAGACATCCGAGAGGACTTCATGGAATCTGGGTCATGAGAGTTGACTTGATGCGATCTGTTGTGGATGAGGAAGAAGGATAAGGAGAAGAAGATAATGCATGGCTGATGGAACTCCGACTACCCTACTAGGGGCTTAGTGCGAATGACTAGAAGCTCCCGTGCCCATGGATTCGTCCAGCAGAAGTAGGCGATACATTCCCTTTGTCAGCAATGCCAGATACAGAAAAGTTCCGTACAAGTCTCTCGTATCGGAAATCTTCCAGAGTCTTTGCGTGGGGTACTCTAGGCAGAATCTGTTACGAACTGTCCGCCTCACTGAGAGGCTCTGTTCGATGATCTGGGCGGTAGCAGACCTCGGGATGGACTAACCACATTGGGTAGCATTATTTCTCGACTAGCTTACCTACCAGCACGGTCCGATTGATCAGTTCAGGAAACATACTCGCTGGATTACCACATCAGATCAAGATCTCGGTCTTGGTAGGCGACGGACGAATGTTAGAGAAGATTGCAAGGGCTACCATTCTCATGGTATAAAGGTCTGGGTGTCTGCAAGGAACAGATATCCAGCACACTCACAAACACGCACTCAACTCTTAACACTTAATCTAACTACTTGAACATTGATCGTCTTTATACATACCAATTATTTCTCAACTTTTCAATTTTTCCAAACGAGCCATCCAAGATGCCAACCCCTTCGCTTCGCCAAGTCATTGGAATCCCCAATTCGACAGCATCGGTCAAAGACTCCGTCCTTGTCATCATCGACGCTCAGGACGAGTACATCTACGGTAGTCTCCCAGCTCAAGATTACAAACAGGTCAACATCGCAATCTCCAGCCTTCTGGAGAAATACCGGGAGCAAAACGGCCACGTCGTACATGTCCTGCACGACACTGGCTCCGATGAAGCACCCATTTTCAAGTCCAATGGCAAACTTACCAAAGAGATGGATGGTGTTGAAGCCATCAAAGGCGAGACCATCGTATGGAAGAAACATGCTGGATCATTTTCGGAGACGAATCTAGCAGAGATTGTCAAGAAGACTGGACTCCGGAAACTTGTTCTCACGGGATACATGGCACATGGTTGTGTATCAAGTACCGCTCGTGAAGCGACTACATTAGGTTACGAGACCCTTGTTGTTGAAGATGGTGTTGGACAGCGCGATATGAAGGACATCCCCGCCGGGCAGGTGAAGAAGGTTGCTTTGACAGAGATTGATGACATGTTTGGAACGGTTGTGAAGGCCTCAGACATCAATTAAGCAGATGCGACTTGCTCCGTTGAAGATGATTCCAGTTGTGAAATGAGTGTAGTAGTACGGAATAAGGACAAAATTTTCTCTCTGAGACTCTGAAAGTACACCTCAAATGTTTCAGTATTGTGATTTATGTGCTTGTTGCGTGACAATAATCAGGTTTTAGTGTCTAGCGATGGTATAGATACTATGAAGCTCGCTAAGCAGTCGGTGCAAAGTTTCCCATGCATCACTATTGCATAATATTCTAATTTGACCTTTTCAGCCCTATGGCTCTATAGCCGAGTTTGCTTTCTATGTCGGCGCGTAACTCTCCTTACGTAGTAATTTACCAGCATGCTACTCGAACTTACACACCCTTCTCTCCATAAATCACAACATGTTCGGTCGATCGCCGTCCATGTGTTGCCACCTGCATTGGCGCATCGTCTAGTGGAGATACACCAGCTCGCCTGGCCTCCCTCTCCGTGAAGGTACCGTATAGATCGGTGGGATCGATCTGGTCCATATCAGGGACGGGAAAGATCAGGTTGAGTATGTAGAAGACAACGGCGCTGATAAAGAAGCCTGATTGGATGTAAGCGATGGTGTAACCTCTACAGCCTGTAATACCTTACTTACCTATCAAGAAGGCCATATTGTAGAGTTGCACTAAGGACCGCGGGGGATCAACATCTCCTCTGACGGTCACGACGAGGCCTCCAATAGTTGGTGCCCAACCACAAAGCCAAGACGGTATCGCCCGCCAATTAAAGCCTTTGGTGAAGTAGTACGACGAGTCCTCTGTTCGGTATAGATGACTCAGGCGAACCCTTCTCTTTCGCAAGAGAAAGTAATCGCATGACATGATACCAATTATAGGCGCCAAAAATACAGAGAAGGACGACAAGACAGCGATGAAAGTGGTGGCACGATTGATGAGTTGCCATGGCTGGACGATCCATGCAGCCACAAACGTGATAATGGCACCGCGACGTATGTTGATGTAACGCGGAAAGAGACCAGCAAGGTCAATTCCACCAGAGACAGCGTTACCGCATATGTTTTCGAACATTGCAGTGAAGGCAAAACCTGCAGCCAGAAAGAATACACCCGCACGGGACCGCGATGAGCCGTTCCCGTTGTCCATCATGCGCATAAGTAGATCTGGTGGGTTCCAATAGATCTCGCCATAAATCTTTTGTCCCGAAGCAGTGGTGACCAGTCCAACCAATGAGACGACGACGTTTGTGATCACACAGCTAGCTATGGTACCATGGATATAGTGCCTCCTTGAACGTGCATAGCGTGAGAAGTCGCTGCCATTGGTGATACCTGCAGCAAGTCCGCCAATGGTTTGGTTTATGCCAGCCATGATGAGCCATGAAGTACCCCAAGGGGAGCCTGAAGGGATGGTTTGGCCAGCGTTCCAGAGAGGGCCTACGCCTTTCGCAGTTACCACTGCCCAGATCATCCATGCCAACATGCCGACGCCGCACCATATGCAGACTACGAGGAATGGAATCTTGAACTTCTCTGGCCGCAGCCACAGGAATGGGGTGGATAAGAACCAGAACACGACAAAGCCTACGAATTGGTCCGTCGTGGCAGGGAAGCTAGGGCTGAAAGTGTTCGGCATGCGTGCGTACGATGGCCAGATCGCAGTAAGGCATACAGCAACTAAACGGCCGCCATTCCAACCTAACCTGGATCAGTTTCGTAGTGCTATATCACCCATAAAGAGCCTTGCTTACATTGGACCGCATTCCAAATGAAGTTGAGTAGGATTCTTTGTAGCAAAGGTATGAAGCTTCCTCGCATACCCCAACTATACCTGTTCTGTACTGTGAAGCCAATGTGCCACTTCAATCCAACCCAAGCGATGGTTGTAGAGAATAGGGCGATCAATATGCTGCTGACAACGATGATAAGGATAGCCTGTGGGACGGATAAACCCGTAGCTTCCGTGACTATCAGCTATCAAATATCAACATTCGCCCTTCGTTGTAGCTTACCCAAGAATGTGCTTGGGGTCTGCCAATTTGCGAGGTTCAGCGACGCAATTGCCCAAAACCCGAAGAAGTTGAACCAACCCCATGTCCTCCGCTCTGGCGGGAGTGGGATCAGATCGCGATTACTCCATGCATCCGTCTGTTCGTGCTTTTCGTCGTCTCCATGCAGGCGCACTTTCTGATCAATCACACCCAATCGATGCTTTAAAGTCATGATGCAAGTAGGCGAACAACTTTGTCAATGTTCGATGAGGCTGGAATCAACGATTGTTGAGGAGGGTGATGGTGATAACCCTCTTCTTATCATTGGCGCTCGCGGATCTTCCCCCATCTATCCCACCTTCCTAAGACAATCACAACCCATGCATACCCACTCTTGTACATCGGCATATGCTTTGTGAGGAGCCATCGATTTCATATAAGTTTGTGTTGCGTCGCTCTGTCGTTGTGGTCGACAAGAGCCGTTTTGGAAAATAGCCGGCTGCTCTCAGCAGGGCGGCCTGAGGCGATGTTTCAGGCGTCCAGCCTCCCGCGGCTACACAGGCACCAAGATCCTGTTGATCCCTCACTCGTCTGCCCTTACGCAGACCCCACAAACCTCGCATAGGCCTTGCTTTCTACTAACACCTAACCCATTTGTTGCTTTTGTCCGTCAGTGTCTTTGAGTCTGTCGCTTGTGTTCGTCGTTCATCTTGGGCGCCTTGCGCCTTGAGAATCGCGAGGGGGTTGACATGTTTTGGATGGGGGCGAAATCTTGCTGATCTACCAATACTTGAAGACGAGTCCCTACGCTCCAAGAATCTCGACTGTCATCGCGTTCTTTAAGACGTCGTACCAGTGGTAAACACCATGTCGTCGCTGACTCCCACTCCTCAATGGCAGGGCTGGCAGACTCATCGCCGCCAGCAGTCGCCTCCACAACAGCCAGGGTACCCACAAAACCGTTATTCGCCGGCCTCATCGCCTAACCACTCGTACTACGGGGAGTATGCACCTGCCCCAGGATCCTATATACAACCACACTATAGCGAAGATGCACCGGTGCCAACTATCGCAGAGCTACCAGCACCCTTACCGCCAGCTCCACCAACTACAACAACTGAGGAGCAATTGAGACAGGATGAGCTGCTTGCGCACAGGATGCAACATTTGGAAGTGGAAGGAATTCGGAAAAGATCGCAAAGTGCAGTAAGCCAGCATGGTCGCCCTGCAAGCATGATGCCGCCTAGCACCCAAGGGTTGTCACCATTGCTACATCAGCAGCGATCCGCGCAATCTTTGCGACTTCATTCGAGAAGCGTCTCTTCTTTCGCCGATCAGCGGCCAGTGAGCATGGCTCCAGTGATTACCCAGCAAGTCGCGCCTCTGCCTCTCATTCATCAGCGCTCCGCACAATCCCTACGGCCTCATTCGAGAAGCGTTGGAGCACCCGCCGAACCATGGAGTCCTGGATCATTCGATTCACCGCAAGATCTAAGTAGGTTCAGTACCTTGCCCGAAGTAGTCGTGGAGCAATACCCGGTATACAAAGATCCCCAGTCGCCACTTGAGAATCTACCGATTCCGGTATTACTGGATCAACAGCCCACAAAGCGACCGTCAATCGCACTGGAACCATCATCGTTGCCCGGATATCTTGAGCAATACCGCCAAGCACCATACCCGCCTCAATGGAACCCACCACCCGTTGTTTCAACCCTGTATGCTCACCAGGAAAGCAAACGACCATCCGGATCCAGCTGGTTGGAAACACCAGACTCGTGCGCCTGGCGAACAATACGTCCCTCAGAGCATGCGCAAACTCCTGTTCCACCATCATACTCGTTCAAGTTCAAGAGCACGAGTAGCAGCTTCCGCAGTCCCAAGTTTTCATGGACAATGACATGTCCCGACGAGAACACTGAATCGAGCAAAAAGGTTTCCAAAGCGCATCAAGCTATTTGGACCTATGATCTGAAGCTGGACCCCAGGACTAATCTCCGCAAGTCTGAAGTCTTGAGCTATGGAGGTCCAAATGCCAGATCCATCTTGACAACCTACGTGCATGCGCTTAATTATGATTCCCTACGCTTCATCGGCCCAGACGGATGCGCCTACATGTGGGTTACGAGCACCAAGGTATCGTCCATTCACGGCTCCAGGTATGACACACTAAGACATGCTCTCTTTGTTGCCATGGGCAACATCGCGGATCCGCTTTATGGCAGTATCGTTGCAGATCACTGCTTCTGGGACGGATATGGTGATGGAAGTGGAGGGTCTTTGCCTGATGAATCGGTTCATATTCGTTCGGCAACTGTGGATTCAGCGATGGTTGTGGCAACATTACAGGTGATGAAAGATTGGGAGAAGCATACGCTCAGACAAGAGAAAAGGAAGAACCCCAAGGCCTTCGCAGCAGCGGAAGAGGAAGCCAGGGGTTGTGAGCTTGGAACCTTCAGCTATTGGAAAGCTTGAGAGATTTACGACTCCACAGGTATCAGCAAGAAGATGGATCTTCACTGTGGAGTCTGAGCGATTACTCATCGTAAAGGATTTCCCCGAGCGAGTGCTTGGCCCCGGCTTCATATCGCAATTTCTTTGCGCTGACGCGTAACTACCTAGCCCTTCGATCTGGGGCTGCATGCGACTGTGGCTGCCTCATGCCTTGTCGTCCAATCCCTTCAAAGTCGGCGGAACGACCACAACTTCCACCAATCACGGAGGCAACTTACTGAGGGGGTTACGCATAGAATCACATATCGTTCTAGGCTTGCGCTGCGATCGGATGCGGCGGACCTACCCGTTGATGGTTCGTTTCGATTACACACATAGCGCGTTTCACCGCCTTAGTTCCCGCGCTCGGGAAATAACACATCATTTGAGTCTTTTGATAAGTATCAGATCACGACCATCAGGATAGCCACATCAAGCCACTCGTCGTCACATTTCTCATCCAGTCACTCGTTTACCTATATCACGCTCTTTCAAGAATGCTCACCCTTGCACTTCTCAGCGCTGCGCTGGCCGCCGCTCCAGCTCTGGCAGTGCCATCTCCCCAAGGCGTCACCATCTCCAACTCGGCGACACAGGCACCAATCAAGATGTGTGGCACGGCTCAGAACGTCGTTCTGACTGATACCCCATGGATCGTGTACAACATGTTCTACAACTCGGCACAAACCAAGGGAAGCATGTGCACAGCATACGACTCCGTATCGACTGGTTCAGATGGGAACAAGAAGATCAAGTGGAGTGCGGTTACTGACATCGATTATGTAAAAGCCACGTATGTACACTCGAATTTCATGATTACCAAGGTTTGTATGATCTTGTCACTGACCTGAGTCTAGCGACAATGTGCCCAAGGGTTACACTTTCGTCGGCCTGACCCAAAACCTCGAGACAAAGCTCTCCGCTATCAAATCAATTCCTGCAACATACGAATGGACGCGCACCAATACCACCGCCTACAAAGGCAATATTGCTTTCGACTTTATGACCTCCGATACTAAAGGCGACTCCACATCTTCTTCCGCCCAAGAGCTCATGCTATGGCTTGAATATACTGGTGGCCAACTACCCATCGGATGGCCTGCTGGTGCGAAAGCCACAATCCCCAACTTGTTCGGTACGAGCTGGAAGTTGTACCAGGGTAAGAACGAGGATACCGGTATTACAGTCTCAAGCTTGCTGCCTGATAAGATGTTTCAGAGTCCTTTCCAGGGAGACCTAAAAGAGTGGCTAGAAGCGCTTGTCAAGGTCGGTGTTTTCAAGGACAGCACTTATGTCAACGTGGGTAATGCAGGTACGGAGCCTTTCTACGGGAAAGCCACTGTAGATGCTACATTGGGTCTGCAAATCAACCTGTAGGCTTCGTGATGCATTCACGATACAGTGGTCATCATCGTCGAGGATGGTCTTCGCACATGGTATATGATCATGTGTCCACTCTCCTCTCTTTCACTTCTTTGTACCTATTTATAACTAGAGCATACTATAAGACAGCTCACAAGCTGAACCTTGCTAAAACACGAAGAACCATCAACGCAGTTTAACTGTTCATCCTACCACAGGCATGGTGAATGTTGTAGGCTTACTCATGTTTACAGAAATATTACCCCACAACGCTGTGGTATTTTCTTGGCCTCAAAGCTAACATACCACACAGTGCACTTCCATAGACTGTACAGCGTACGAGATTGACTGACTATAAGGAATTCTCTGACGGGGTTCGATCTGTCCTACATCTCACAGAGTGAGATACTGGCGCTGGTTCAGCTTCGTCAACAACAAGCAACTTTGCATACGCATACCGTAATTCAACTGATCCCGGTGATCAATGTAAGCAGGAACTCTGAGCTTGATACGCACCGATAATTCCACTTTCTTTGAATCATAACTCTCAATATGGGTCTCCCCGCTGCATCTGGATATGCAGTCTCTGGTAGGCGTCTAGCTCGAACCCCATTTGGGAAACCTAGTTTACCGTCGACATGTTTGTACCTTATGCCTATATACGGATCTCCTTATCCATCCGTCACTGGAGAGGCGAGAGATGAACATGGCCACTCAGAGGTGCTGACTGGAATCACAGATGCAGAAGAAGTTTACACAGAGCAGTGTGAGGCTACAGTTGCTGCTAAACATCTACTGCGCTCATTGGGGTGCTTTGACTCATTTGATCATGTACCAAATGAGATGATTAGTTCTTCCACGACAAAGACGCGGACAAGGTCTGCTGCCATTTCAGATCCGACCCAGGAGAGCGAGCAGCTGGACTGCCCTTCTTTCTCGGGAGCATCGGAATATGCAGAGCTACTTTTCGATGCAGTGTCTCCATTCACACACGATGAGAACCTAGCACTAAGTAGTATCTTCGCAGGGGGGACTGCGACCGAAAGACCCTGGCGACTTGAATGCGACCCCATCCTTCGATACACCACCGGTTCTCCAATGCTCCCAGGATTAGATCATCTTCGCAATATCACTGCTCGCTCCGCAACTATCCAGTATGACCACAGCATCGAAGATCTGTATTATGCCACTACATTCTTCCTCGATGATTGTCAAGATGGCGAGTGTTCATGTTTAGATGGTGAGATGTGTAGTCTTCGCGTGCCTGGCGAGAACTTCATGCTTGCTAATAACGACGACGATGACGACGACTGCAGTCTCTCAGACATGTACCCCACGACAGAAGACATATCTCAGCTTATAGATGAGTTCGTCAATGCGGACATGTTTGACGTATACGAAGTTCATACAGGCATTTCGGAAGTGCTACCTCTTGACAGTGGATACTTTGACACCACTCCACAAGATGTGAAAGCCTCCAAGGTAATTGACCAGCTGTTGTACCCGTCTAGCTCTAACGCTGCATCGTTTACGTGCGACAACGAGAGTGATTCTGATGTCTCTGATCCAGACGCAGAAAGTTTGTCATTGAATCATCACCCAAAACTAAAATATGTCGACACTGACACAGATCAGTCTGTCGCTTATACAGCCTTGAACCAACTATTGGCGATGGAGGAAGAAGAACCACGGCCAGTCATTCACCGCAATACCGCCGATGAGGATGAAGAGCCGGCGGAGATCGGCCTTGCTGAATTGGTCTTTCTTCACCCAACAGCAGAAGGTTATGCAACCTTGCTGCCACTACGAAATAGCTTGAACCCAAACAGATCTAGCCCCAACTTGTATTCAGGCATTTCTCGGACGCCAGCACCCGTTCAGCCTGAACTCAGTCTCCAGCCCACCGCGCGCCAACGATGTAAACCGTATGGACTTTACTCTAGCAATAGGTCTCGACACCAGCGTCAGATGCCGCAATTAAGAGTTGCCACTCAACTCTTACCTAATCGTCAGCTATTGCCCATAATCTCGGAGGAAGAATCACCATGCTCCGGCTCGTCTTCTTCGGGAGACTCTCTGGACTTTGCCAATCATCGAGGATTCGTGAAGCCGCTGGAAAGTCGTCGTTTAGGTTTCCTAGACGACGATGACTCTGAATCACCAGCGATGCCGATCTCGAACTCAAATTGCATCCCTGAACCTCTGAAAACTACAGACATAGAAGACTACGAATATATGTTTACCAATGCCATCTGGAACACTACGCCAGAGCTTACATTCGTTCAACCCAGCCAGGAAGCATACTTTGAAATTGCGCCTGCATCGGCCGTACCTCCTTCGCTTCTCGAAGCACTTGAGATCGAGATCCACAGTCGCCTCACCTTCATGTTCAACTGCATGAACAGTGGGATCCTTGACGAACTACCAGCCCTCACCAGTGACCTCCATTGGACACTTTGCGCTCTTTCGGATGATTATCCCGTCTTAACCTTATTAGACAGCCTAGGCGTAGCTGTAGAAATTCTTGTTGAGCGGATGGTAGCCTCTACTACTGCTTCTTAGCTTAGCATATGCGGCTGCCAGTTCGTTTTTGAAAGGCAGAGTGACGCCGATGGAGGCACTACCAGCAAATCAAGCCGAGCGTCCAAAATTTCATTAGCATTCAGCAGGTCAACGCTTATTGTTCCATTTGCGAAGATTACTGGAAGATCGAACAACGATTACGCCCCACACTGGTATCCAAGTTAACGAAAGTGATGTGACTGAGTTTCTCCGGAATTTGTGGGTATGTTGCAACCTTAGGCGGCGTTTTTCGTGTCTCGCGGGGCTACCGGGCCTATCGTCATCGCTACAAGTTATGTGTTGAGGGTGATCAGGTTTAGGTATCTACTGCAAAGAGTTGTTCAGCTTCGCTACATCTGGTAATGACAGACGAGGTGACCATGATCCATCTATCGCTGTTCCTCCCTTGATGTGGTCAGGACTCATCCAATCGTCGCGCTCAACCGCAGTGTGCCGGCAGTCTTGTCTCTGTATACTGGTCAGTAACGGGGCCCAGATCTGGAGCGAGAGCCTAGCGCGGCTGGACCACCATCCGGTGCTATTAATGGCATCAATTGGTGGGAGTACCTCCGCTGTTGCTCGTATCAGCAAAACTCTCACCTGATAGTGCACTGAGTTGCTGATGTTGCGGCATTTTGATGACGAGCGTTGCGCCCAGAGCGCATACATGTTGTGCATCCAGCGGATGCACGCTGCACATAGGTTCTATGCGGTCAAAGCGATCTAGGTACATTCTCTGCTGTTCAACAGGACGTTATCATCGCATTGCATCACAATCGCGCACGTTTCTTTGTACAAAGTACATATCTTGTGGGCAAAAAAAAAAAGAGTTGAG
>Ga0058698_10000075_pt1 | contig 55634 bp, 70 predicted proteins | sample AgamicAsSfe_FD_67288 | JGI IMG/M metagenome (GOLD analysis project Ga0058698, IMG submission 67288) | Agave microbial communities from Guanajuato, Mexico - As.Sf.e | ecosystem: Host-associated > Plants > Phyllosphere > Phylloplane/Leaf | place: Guanajuato, Mexico | collected 2012-05-30
ACTCGGATGTGCAGAACTACTCGCCGGAAGTCTGAAATAGCTTGGTTCGGGTGGGGTGCGACTGCCGTTTGAAGCTGGGCCAGCGCCGGGGGTGCCGCTGGTGGTGCTGGGTGCGATGTAGGAGGTGGGTGTCGGGAAGGGCGCTGTAGGGGATGTGGTGTATGGGTTTGGTCGGGGCGAGGGGCCGGATGTGGAGGTTGCAAGGCTGAGGCTGGAGAGAGCGGAGCTGATCGTGCTAGAAATGGTGCTTGTTGTGCTTGTGCGGTTGGCTTGAGGACGGGGATTTGCTTCTGCAGTTGCAGTTGCAATTGCTGCTGCTACTCCTGCTATTGGTGGCGGTGGTGGTGCTGCCGCTGGTGGTGGTGGTGCGGCTCCTCCTAGTAGCTCTGCGATTGCGCCTGCTACTTTCATCTCTGCTGTTCCTGTTGTGATGACGGGAGCAGACGAGGCCACCAAGGTCGCTTTCTGAGTCTTCGCCAGACCTGGCAGAAGGCTTGAGTCACGTGGCGGTAATGCAGGGCGTTGCGATGTCATCCGTTGGATGAGAGACACTGACGTCGAAAACGGGACCAAATGTCCCAACGCTGCTTCTTCAGCGTCAAGACCCTGCCAGGAAGGTTGTGCGCGCTTGGAGTCGCCCTCGCCCATTTTGAAGGCTTCGCCGACATAGGCGGTATCAGGCGTGCCGGGCGATGTCGGTGGAGTGAGTGAGTTTGGAGTACCAGCCGAGGCCGAAAGCGATGGGACTGATGAGTGGGAACTGGCGGGCGAGTTGGACCGGTGGTTGAAGAACTGTGAACGTGATTTGGGCTTGCTGCCCTGGAGTTGGAGGACCTGTGGGCGGGGACGGGTGACTGTTACGGCGACTGGTTTGCGGGAGACAATTGTTTGTGTTGGTGCTGTTGATTCTGCTGCTGATGATGTGGAGGACTCCTGGATGAGCATGCGGTGATCGTATACACTCCTCGGTCTGCCGGCGACGAAGTAACTCGTAGCAGCTGCGTCGCAAATGATGACGTCGGCGTCAGCGGCATGCGTACTGGAGATTGAGGTGCAGCGGGTGTACTGCGATGGACTCGGGCTTGCAGCACGAGCTGATCCAGCATGTGGCGTGCCCTCTGAAGCATCACCCTCGGCTGTCTCGCTGCGAACATCGAGCATGCTTTGGCTGGCACCAGTCCTGCTCTGTCGTCCGTCTTGGCTGGACATGTTGGACTTGCTGGATGTCCTGCTGCTGGCGAGGCTCTTGCGTGTAGATTGCCTCGACGTCAAGGAAGTCGTGGCTTTGTGCGCATTCGGGATCGCTGGTACAGACGAGCTTGTTGCGCTTGTACTGCCCAGTGATGAGGATCGGTCGCTCTGCTCTTCAAAGGTGGCCATCCACTTGTTGACTGAAGTGCCGGGAGAGTCGTTGCGACGAAGGACATTGTGTACTTGTTGTGGGGTGTCCTCCTCTTCTTTCTCGGTTTGGGCTTTCAGGATGGCTTGTGTGGATTGACGGGAGAATGGGAATGAGAACCAGGAGGACTTCTTCTTGGGCTTGTTGTCCTTGGATGGGCTCGTCATAGTCTCTGGGAGGGCATTCTTCAAAGGTGGAGATGTTCGATATGTCGGGACGGTGCTTCTTGAAGTGCTTGTGTAGTACCGGTCGGAACTGGTAGAAGAGACATCGATAGATGTTGTGGTAGCACCTCGTGTATACCGAACAGAGCTGGGTTTGCGGGAATGTAGCAGAGGCTGTTGTGTTACATCTGCAGAGGATGAGGTTGATGTTGTACTTGTCTGAGAGTACCGTGAGGGCCGCACTGCGACGGGGTGACCATCCTCACGAAGCCCAGCAGACCCAGCTGCGTATATACTTCGTGAATTTGTGGTGTCAATGAATGAAGCTGTGGAGGATCTTCCCATCGTCGCGTCTGAGTATTGCTGAGGTGTGACAGTCACACCACCACCATATCTCGAGCTAGACTCCATTGTTGCAATGTAAGAAACGAGTGACTGAAACGAGTGACTAGAGCGAATGACTACTAGAACGAATGACTGAAGCACCTACACCACGCAAGATTGACAGTGGAAATGAAGGAAACACTTGAAAGAGCAACGACGACAACGGACACCGGTATACATACAGCAGATTGTTTCACTGACCCGTCAAACAGACTTCAGTACAGAGGAACCCCTCTCCACGACATCAAAGCTTAATGCACTGCCGTCGGCATCTTTGACAGGCTTCCCCGATGCTCCCCTCCCACGCGCACACCAGCTGATTGGTCATTTGCAAAACGCACGCCATCCAGGCCACGGCAGCTGCGAGTGTCGCCACATACTCCGACCGCACACATGGTTCACAGCACGGCAGCACTTGCACCTACACTGCATCGCGATCGCAATGTGGACGTGTGGCTTTACGCGGAGCGCCCAAAGTCTGTGCACGACCACGAACACCCCATCGAAACCACAAAAGCCCACAACGCGAAACAGGATGTCGGTGTCGAACCACGATGGAGCCACACGCTTTAGAGTTCGCGATTCCCCTTCTGGGACATGCGCGTGCTGCTTCTAAACCCTTCTGGGGCACGATTTGAGCGGGTTCGCGTCGGAAGGGGTTCCTTAGCTTCCAGAATCTGCGGCTGAATGGGGCCGGTGTGGCCGGACGCTCGGGTAGGCGCATGAAACGGTGCTGGTTCGAGATGGAAATTCATTAGCGTTGATCGTGCTTGCTTGTTTCGCGAGCGATGGCACTCCAGCTGTATAGATGCGTGCACATCTTGCGCTGCGTATGACGGACTGCTTGTGCCTGTATGATGGACGGCCTTGACGGACGTCAGTGTTAGGAGGACTTAGATAGGGGTTCTGCCTGAATGTACTCGCCTGTGTCTCCTTTATTACTTATGAAGGCAATCGCTAGACGATAAGCTTCGTGACACATACGGTCCGGCTCGAAAATGCCATGCCAAGCAAGTTATTGCCGCCAGTCTGAAGTCCATCGTCAATCTGCGCGGCACTTGAACTTCAGCCTTCATGCCTCAAACAACCATATGTGATGCGAAGCCTGGCTCTGGAAAAGATGCTTGAACCACATTGCAAGCAGTGAAGGCCGCTCATGTTTGAGGTCATGTTTGAGCTGAGAAGCGGTCGTCGACTTGATCAATGAGACGGGACTAGGGAAGCACGTATGCCATATTCGTGAGTCAGGCCCCAGATATGAATGTCGTTTGCTAGTTCTTGCGTTATATCACACTGAACAAGCTAAGCAAATTCGTAAGCTAGATATATGCCATGAACATAGACAGATAGCACAGATCTTGCAAATGGACGGGTAAATTCCCATAGCTTGATCAGCAATATATCACTTCTCACGACTTCGTGAGCCTCTAGCGATATCAAAGGTCCCTCCATCCCAGCATCCTTCTCGACGAATTCCAGAGCCGTCAGCAAACTCATCATGCATGTCAGCACGAGTGGGGAACGATTTTTCACGATATCATGATCGCCCAGATACGTCGAGATATTCCTTCACCTTGCTATTCCTCATCCTCTTCTTGGGCTTGTCGCCAAAAAGAGACTCCATCAAGTCAGCGTCATCTTCTTCCTCGCGTGAGCGCTTTCTCCTGTTGCTGGTTGGGGTCATCGGAATTTTGACCTCTTGCGAAGCCTGACTCGCAGTCCCTCTAGGCTTTTGGCGGTTTGAGCTTCTTGCATGCACGCCCAGTTGAGCATGACCACGCAATTGAGCACTGTCGTCCAACTGAGCAGGCTCGTCGGTCGTGAGACGTGTTTTGGCAAATTTTGTCGCTGGTGTCTCATGGCCTATGGGAGGTGAAGTTGGGGTGGAATCGTTTTCGAGAAACTGCTGAGTTAGTGGTGAACAAGGAGATGATGATGATGATGATGAACAAGATACGAACCATATGTTCTATCTTGTAAGTCGGGTCAAACAGTCTAGCCATCAGCTCGATGCGCTTCGGACCTTCATTGACAACGATCCATTCATGGGTGGCCTTCTTTTTATGGACAGACTTTGTCACATCACTGAGATAGCCTTTCGTCTTCAGACTACTGGTGATGTCTTTGACACTCTTGCCTGCGGTTCATTAGTATCTTTTCGTCGGATGCTTACAACCATCATAGCTCACCGAGTACAGTCTTGAGCGTGGCATCGGTGATGCAACGTCTAGTCTCGATCAGACGGAAGACTCGGCGTTCCAAAGCAATCACGCGCAGCTCATTCAACAAGCGGATGTTGTCCTGCAGCTCTTTAAACAAGCACGTGTAGCAGGCATGTACACCGGGCAGACGTGGATCATCTCTCTCTAGATAGCCATAGCACTCCTTGTGTCCAAGCCGCCCGCAACAAGCACATTCCAGCTGTGCAATCAGTCAGCTTCCGACTCACAAAGCACGAGATCTCCAGCGACAGACTTACCATTTCAGGCTTCGTGCAGGGCGTGCCACACTCGCACTTGATCGTCGTGTCACCTCCTTGAGACGCTCGTGCTCGAGTCTGGCGGCCAGGGGCTGACGGAGGGCTATTTTTTTGTCGTCTTCGTGCACGTCGTTCGACTTCGTCTGACACATCCCGCCTGAGACATAGCGACTGAGGTATATCCCGAGGCTCATTTGATTCAGCATGAATGTGACAGTCAGCGGCGATTGCATGAGTCCCAGGCGTGTGAGGTGACAACGTCTGAGTTGCAGCAACGTTGCCAGAAGGGAGAGTCTTCTTAGCTGAGGCTGCATGCTGGTTCTCAATCTGCGCACCAGCTCGGCGGGGTTGGGTACTTCCACCTGGATAGTGTTGCGCATTTAGACCATGAACCTGCACTTTGTCAGCATCTGAACGAAATGAGCATCAAGCATATCGGAGAGTGGACGGACCATGTGCTGTAGTTTCTGTGTCTCGGTGGCATCCCATGTCTGGACGCTGAGCTGGCTATGCTGCACCGAGCCTTGCGTTCGCTCAGGTTGAGTCCAGAGCATGCTGTCATCGTCTATGCTAAGACTCCGCACCTGTGCCACTGGAGCATCGACGAGCTGGCTCTGGCCATACACAGAGTCTGTTGCGGTAATCATGGTGTCATGTTGCGGATCCAAATGCGTTGAAGACGCTGTTTCCCGTTGACCATCAAGTGATGCACTCTCTGCGGACGTACTTGGCACTACCTGGGATGACGCCGAAAACTGGTGTTTGTGTTGACTCGTTGTGGAGGACTCAGCTTCTCCCTGACCAGATGCTGTTGGCGCTCCCAGCATCTGAATATCTGCATCAGGACCTCGTACTTGATTGTAGGAGAGATCTGATGGCAAGTCTTTTCCTTCAACGCCCTCAGGAACATGCATAACGGTGCTGACATAGGTGCTTGCGACTTGCAAGCTACAAAGCTATGAATCAGCGCTCACTCCAGCATCAGGTTAACGACACTCATACCTATGTACTCCGTCCTGATAGGGTCGTAGTGCTATGGATTCGATCTTGCAAGCATCCGCTGCTGGGAAATTGATATCTCCAAGTACACAATCTTCGAAGCCGGCTGGTAAGTAGTCTGGATCGCAGTCATCATTATACCACAGAAAGAGACCAAGGTATCTCTCAACTATTGGGCGTCAGAGTGTCAGCAGTGCCTTTGGTAGAAGCTGAAAATTGATCGACTTACTTGGAAGGTATTTCATTTGGTTCGTCAGTTCGGCAATACTCTTGACTGTCTCTGTCAAATTTTCGCGTGCGTTCGCAAGGGTGACTGCATGTCCACCTCTTCTCTGTACCTCAATGTTGCCCACTTGGGCTGCTCCGCCAAGCTCGTCGGGATATGTAGTCATGAATGTCCAGGTCTCTAGGACATTGTCCGGATTCTCCTTGTCTTCAAAGACCCGCAATTGGAACGCTTTGAGAACTTTGCGTTCCATCGCCTCGAACACTGAAGATTCCTGGTTGTATGAGCACTATACAAAGCTATAGACGTTCGTCATTTCCCTCACCAGCCATTTCAAGAATGTGTCGGCTGATCCGAGGACGCCCCGCTCGAGACATGGTAGACCTTTGTTCTGCTTGAGACGCCTGGCCTGGGCTAGGTCCACAACGGGCTGCTTGAGAAAAGCATCGTATGAAAACGAAGCAGCTTCTGATTTCGGTTTGAAAAGTCGTCTTTCGAAAGCTCTCTCCGGAAACAGTGATCTTCCCAACATGATGTTGCTAGTCTGGTAGATTGGGTCAGCAGCATCGCAGTGTTTGAGAGTTGTTGCGAGCCTACTGAGATCAGGACCATTGTCTTCATCAACTCCAGACTTTGCTGGTAGGTGATCGTCGATGTCATGTTTGATGTTGAGGTAGCATTGCTCGTCGCAGCTGGTCTGACGCGTTGGGTGGTCATGATGAAGGATAGTCGTGAATCGTCTGTCAAAAGCACAGTTGGTGCTTGCAGTAGCTTCTTGGGCGAGCCTACGTTGCTTGGACTCGTTTGTGGCTATGGGAGATCAAAGTGTGCGGAATGATGGTGAGACAAGTAGCTGAACGAGTGTGAGAACCAGAACGTTTTGACGATGTGAAGAGGAATGACAGATGGAGTGATGGCAGAATTCGTGGTTAAAAGGTGTATCAGTCTCGCGAAGAACGACACGCTGGAGCGGTTGGAAGGTGGGGCGAGGCGCCATGACAGGTAATTCAAAGGTAGGCGTGGCAAAATGGCAATCATAAGAGCATTATTCGATGTATTACCGTCTATTCTGCAGTCTATCTGTCCCCGAACGAAGCTCCCGAGCTCGTGCTACTGGAGCCATCGAAGCTAAGTAGTATCGCTTCAGCGTCTGCTTGTGGGATAACGACTAGGTCATCACATCTGGAGCTTTATCGTCCAGGTTGATCATCTTGTGCATGCTTGTCGCGATGCCGTTTGGATCAAAGCATCAAGACTGTCATGCGAGACGTCTTGGTGATACATCTTATGTTGCATCTACCATGGCAAGCTGTCGAATCACTGCAGCCTGATTCTAGATGTTTCAAACTGAAACAACACTGAAATCCTGCTTCGAAAAGGAGAAAGGGTCTAATCTGCCGAGATGCGCCCGAAAATCTACACAATTGCGAATTCCGCTTCCTACCTCTCTTCTTCTCCCTTCATCCTTCCAGTTCAAAACAAGTCAGTACAACGTGCACGATCCTTTTCTCCAGCTATGCTAATTACCATGCAGATGATGAAAGCCTAGTGTGTTCTATGCGAGCTGGCCTGCAGCTGCTGTGTGACTCTCCCTTCGGGGCTTGAGTGGTCATGCAGCGGCCTGTAACGACAGCATGATCAAGGCGTTCGGCACACCGATCTTGTTACTTTTAACGGACGCGATGATGGCAACTCTGACTTAAATTGGAAGGAGTCCTGTGAACAGCCGGGAGTTTTGGCTTCAAGTGAAATATTCCAGGTGGATCGGCAAGATGTTACGTGGAGCGAAAGACTGGGGCGTAGATGGCGAATGTGATATTGATGAGCTGGGAGGAGGTGGTGATCGTCTGGTGGAGGAGCAAAAGCAGAAGTTGTCGTTGTCAACAAGAGGCTGTGATTCAGAAAGCTGATGGTAGATAGCAGGACTGTCAGAGTGATGTAGAAACAGTATGATGTGCCATCGTGTCCCTTTCGGACTCTCCTCTGTGAGCTTGACCTATGCTATCCTTGAAATATCCTCAGCTCATGATCTGTACTGATGATCAATCACGACTGAGTCGCGAATGAATTGCTGAAAGTTTGCTTCCTACAATTTGTCATCGGCGTCTTCTCCGTCGCAAACCACGTCACTTGGACGAACCCTGTTCGCTGGCAGCAGCCATTGGCCATGAACAACACCTCGCTGTCCAGTCTCACCGTATTGTTGACGTTGCCACCACTAACACTCACTCCTCTCTTCGCGCGCTTCACTACCACACAGGTAGCCAAACCTGAAGACCCGTCAGATCTCATACTGTTTTCGTCATGTCCTATCGCAAGTCCATAGATGGCGCTACCAAGGTCAAGGTAGGCAAGCATAGCTGCGCGACAACATGCGCGCCTATACTGAACGACGTGTGTCATAGCTCGCACCACCCAAAGCAAAATATGTCGAGCACATTGTATCCGCTACAAGGACGGGTGAAGCCGGTGTTGGTGAAGTCTTCCGCCTACTTTCACCACGGATACGAGATTCAACATGGACTATTACATTCAAGGCTCTGATTGTCGTACACCTGATGATAAGAGAGGGAGAACCGAACATCACACTTGCATATCTTTCAACATCACCGCGACAATTCCTTAGCGTGGACGAATACGCCGAAGGTATGTCAAGCCGGCAGCCTTCGACCGCAAGACACTCTACCAGTATTGACTGGATCTTCAGTACAGACACAAGGCCGTAACATCAGACACTACTCCACATACCTCATGTACAGGGCAAAATCATATCAAAAAGCCAAGACGGATTATGTAAGAGCAGGACAAGGCCGCATGCGCAAGTTGACCGTCGACAAAGGTCTTCTGCGAGAAACAGAAGCTGTACAAGAGCAGATTGCAGCCTTGATCAAGTGTGATGTAGGAAGCCAGCCTTCTCTCTATACTTTGACCTGTGTGCTGACACTGGTTAGCTCGTGACCGAGGAGCCTGAGAACGACATTACACTATGTGCGCTGCGCTTGCTGGTACAAGATCTCCTTGCGCTATTCCCGGTAATGAACGAGGGAGTCATCAACGTGCTCGAACATTTCTTTGAATTATCAAAACCAGACGCTGAGCGCGCACTGTCAATATACAAGAGATTCGCAGTCCAGACAGACATGGTCGTCAGATATCTTACTGTTGCGAAGCGTTTCAGCAGTTCAACACGGCTTGATATTCCCAAGTTGGAGCATGCTAAGCTGAGTTTGGCTTCGTCACTCGAGGAATACCTGAACGACGCAGATTTTGATACAAGCAGGCGGCAGTACTTGGCCGAACGGGAAGCGAAACGTAGTGGAAAACCCGTACAGAGAGCAGCCACCGAGTCTTTGCCTGCGTCGTCAAGCACAAACCGAGCAGCCGCATCTGCGCCATCAGCGACGGCGAAGAAGCCACCGGCAGATCTTATGGACTTTTTCGATTCGATTGAGCCAGCTCAGCCTACGCAACAAGCTGCCCCAACTGGATATGCCCAACAAACAGGTTTCCAGCCACAGGTGATGGCCAATCAGCAACTGCCAATGCTGACTGAACAGTTCGCAAACCTTGGCAGTAACCCATTCGGGCAGATTCAGCCTCAGCCCACAGGAGCTGGCTTTGGTGGGTATGGACCTCAGTCATATAATGACCCAGCACAATTCAACGGCCCGCAGCTGCAGTATCCCATGGCTACAGGCTACAGCCATCAGCAAGGCAACAGTGTCTCTAGTCAAGCGACGAATCCATTTAGGCAGTCCGGGGGCCAGATGCCTGACGCTGGTCAAGCCGGTAATGCTCTACACACTATAACAACAAGCCCACAACCTTTTGGCCAGCAGCCGATCATGGCACAGCCAACAGGCTCGAACCCCTTTATGCAAATACAGCAGATGCCGCAGCAGCCAATTGTGTCTCAGCAGACTGGATACAATCCCTTCGGAGCACCAGCTCAGCAGATTCAGCAGAGTCCTATGCCACAGGGTGGCTTTAGTCCTTTTGGACCACAACACTCGGCACCGCCTCCAATGCTCCCGCAACAAACTGGCTCAAATCCTTTCGCACAGCAATCACAGACACAAAGTTTCCCACCACAGGCACAACAGATGCCCCCACAAAACTATCAACCTCAATCGCAACCCCAGCCGCTCCTTCCACAAGCGACGGGTACAAATCCGTTCGCTCGAGCTCCAGACCTATCTTCACAGTCACCTCAAGCACAGAGTGGAGGCTTTGGTGCATTAGTATCACAAGCGACAGGTAGTACGAATCCATTCAAGAGTAGCGCTTTTGTCAATCAACAAACGGGACAAGGTTGGCAGAATGCACCACAAAGTACGATGGGTGGTTTGGAGCAATTACCAACGACGCAAGTTTTTCCACGACCTGGACAACCGCAGCAGCCGCAGCAGTGGTATTAGTGGCTGCTTGTCCCTTCTTGGAGCTTCATATGATACAGAGCATGAGCGATATGCATTCAGTATTCAGAATTCTGCCTCTGCCTCGCCTGCATGAAACTTCCATATTCGCTCGTTCCAGGTGGAACTTGGCTGTAGGTTGCACAAGTGTTTCTTGCCTTGGGGTCGAGTCTTCTAGCACAGCCATTGCTGTACCACCGCGTGTCACGGAGTTTTCCCCTTGTATACAAAAGATGCATCTTTCATGCAGCGTGTAGATGACTGTGGGCAGTGCCAACATCCAGACAAAATCTCCATATTGTGCTAGCAAGAAACATCTCGGAATGGGCGGTCATCATTTACTCAGATCTTGAACCGACGCTGACGCCGCAGCGAACAGAGATGCCAATGACGTGGAACTTGGTGGTATCTCCGCCGCCTGGGTCAGTGGCCCGCCAAACCACGAAGAGATCTCGCCACGACCGCGTTCTTTCGTCTTGGACGTTGCAAAGCAATCGGCCTCCGTGACAATGTCAAATCTACTCGGCGGGATCGGCAAGATTATGCAGACAGTCGCCGAAAAGTATGAGCCTCTACGCCGGCTGGCGAAAGTCGTCGCTGGCAAGTCTATAACTGTTGTTGGTGCCATTGCTTTAGCCAGCGTGTCCAATGCTCCGATTGTTGCGGCAGACGCATTTCTCGCGAACGTCTTAGGCAGTTGGATAATGCGGCTCTATTATTCCCAGGAAGCCTTTGCTTACCACGGCGTATCAGCCCATGGCAACTATGCCATTGCTGGTGCTCTCGCAGTCGTGTCGATTATCACACCTTCGGTTTTGGCCAAGTTATTTCTGGACGATGCTACTTTCCAGTCCTTCAGGACTGCGCACGCCATCATCGCGACCTTACCTTACTCGGCGGGCATGGGCGCTCTTGCCGCCGTGCTCGGAACAGCTCTTGGTTTCCACATGCAGACAGTGGCTGGTCGACTTCTCCTCTCACTACTCCGTGGCTGACGGCAATGCAATGGTCATAGGCGTGAGCAATGTGGGACACTCGAATCATACCACAAAGCGGAGGAGTAAGGCTTGCTCAAGGACAATCATTTATGTATCCACAGTTTGTCACAATCTCTGGACTGGCACACGAGGATACTGCATATCACATACTCCATTATGTAGCAACTCAATGAAATTCACGAATAATGAATGACTCTACTCTGTTATTTCCAGCCACAAATTGCTCATGGGGTATCTCCCTCACGGTTGTAGATGGTCCAGCCTCGCCTGAAACCATCACACACCGTGTAGACGAGTTTCCACTACCGCCCGTTCATGGATAAGAACTTGGCCATGGGTTGCACAATGATTCCTGGCTTGCAAGTCTGCCAGCACAGCCACGTTCGTTCGACTGCGTGCCACCAGGTATTGTTATGCTTGATGAGTACAAATACTGGACACATCCAGTCTCGTCTTCCGATTGTCCATGCCAAAGAAAGAAAGATCTGATTCACATTAAGCTAGAGAACCATTCGGAAAATGAGCGACCGCAACGTATCATCTGATGAGACTCGTCCCGAGCACCACACCGACGACCTTGAGCGAGGCAGTGACGAGACAATCAAGCACAGTGCTTATGAAGTCTCAACTGACGTCGATGTCGCTCAACATTCTCGTTCGACTGTCATGTACGAGTCGATGTACCAGTCACTGATGGTCACACCCTGGGGCATCGACAAGCTCTTGACCCTTGTGCTCCCAAAGCCTAAGACATAATCATCGCCACAACACGGCTTTTCAGCAAGTGCAATATCAGGGGCCTTGATTGCCATCGTTGTGGGCGCCGCCCTCGAAGCACCACTCGGCATCGACTTCGCTTGCCTCGAAAATGTCCTAGGCAGCTGGCTCATGCGACTTCATCATTCCCACGAAGCATATGCCTTCCACGGTGCCTCGTCTCTAGGAAATTACGCTATCGCTGGTGTCATTGCAACGCTGCCTGGAACGGCCATAGTCGTTACAGCCAAGGCTTGTCTGAGCGCTATGGGGTACAAGAAATTCACTGGGTGGTACGGCTTCGTGCTGCTGTTTGCCTTTTTCAGCGGCCAAGGGTGCTGCTGCTTCTGCCATCGGCACTGCTCGTGGTATGGACATGCAGACGGTGATGCAATCGGCTATTGCGAACGTTGCTGGGGCGGGCTTCATCATACTGTTGATGGTTCCTTTTGCAGTTATCTACGTGCTCTTGGGACTGGCGTTTGGGTGGTTCTATAGCGTGCTCTTGAGGAGGTGAGCATGGTCAGGTTCTTCAGCGTCAGACAAATGAAGGGTAATGTGGTGGGTTCAGCATAGCGGTTGCAGACTGCACCAACATGAGGAGGACAAACGAGAGCAACAATGACAACATTTCAGTTGACAATTGGGAGTGACGAATTATTGATATGGAGTGTACAATATTCTGGATTATGGATAGCTCTGCCACATTGCGAACATGACAATATGTTACACAATCCTCTGGGCATTTGCATTCCCATAAAATTGAACGTCCTCGCGACATTGTGACACACGATCCTGTCTCTCAGTACAAGTATCGCATCCCTCTGACAGAGTAGCCTCGCATTCTTCAGCCCTCCTTCTAACACAATCATGCCTGTTGGCAAGGACATGTGCTCAGCCATGCTGCAAAAGCATGACACTGCATCACACAGGACACTCAGCCTCGCTGCAAGCATGGGACTGTGTTACACAGTTTTTTTGGCGCTTGCATTAACATGACACCAACCTCCTCGCAACGGCATGTCACAGGCCTTGCCCAGTAAATCAAGTATTGCTTCCCTCTTCCAAGGAAAGTCTGCATCCCTCGTACCTCCTTCTTTCACGTTTTGGCTCATCCGATATCACATCAATCGCTGGCTGCATGAGTATTGTCTTCGCCTGCTTTGGCTGATGCCAGGATGTGACGAATCCTGCCCAGCGAGATCTACTTTCTTTGACTTCTGGGACAGGAGGAGCACCACCGCGGCTCCAGGGTCTACTTATCTTACCAATTTGCTCGGACTTGTACACGCAAGGGTTCATCGGGAGCGTTGGCGCCAGCAAAGTGAGGCTAGAACGACCGTCCAGTGTGTGCCGGTGGCAGGTTCCCAGTATGACTCCCTGCTGAGGTTACCACAACTTCGCCCGCTCGAGGAGCTCGCCGCCGAGCTCGGGTATGCTGAGGACTGGCGGAGGTGGAAAAATGGTCGAGCTGGTCGCTACTCGGACATTGAATATCTGAAAGCATGGCTCCAAGATGCCAATTCTGAGCTAATTGTATGTCGGCTCGCCGCACATCTGCGGCACGCTTCGATGCTGGAGGTCCGTAGTAGATACCGGACGCTGCTCGGCAACATGTTTCTGGCGATCTTGATGAGATAGTGAGTACCCTTCCTAGCATAAACTTGGCTGAATGAGCCAACTCCTCTGGAGTGATCACCGTCTTGTATTCCTGACCATTTCCCAGCACACAGGAGTGAGACCAGTTCACTGAAGCCAGCACCACCCGTCTCGAACTAGTCATGGCGGAGCATGGCGCAGTTGAGGCCAGACTTGCTGGATTGAAGGCTAAATACCTGGAGCAGACAGTCCAATGGGACACCAAGCACGACAAGCTATGTCAAACCAGTGATGCCATTACACAGGGAGAAGAAGAAGACATGATGCAAGCCGAGCTCGAGACTATGAAGGAGGAATATCATTTGACCTGAAACGCGCTACAGATGAAGAAGAAGAAGCTTAGCGACGAGGCTATGGCACTGCACATTGAGATGAGGCGGATTTTGACGGGATCGAAGAAGTGAAGATGCTGTGTTGCACTGTAGGGATCAAATCTAGATGCCAAGAAGAGCGTCTGTCCAGGCCACTGCTATCATGTTGACTTCTGCTTATACTCCTGCTCCTGTATCACAATGGCTCCACTCTTCTGGTTGTTGATGAGTGCCGCAGTGATGCTAACCATCTATCATTAATCACCAGAAGTCTCAGATTCATCCTCAATATCAGATTCCAGCTCCTCATCCTCGTCATCACTTTCATCATCCGGATCTCCCTCATCCTCATCCGACGTGAAAATCGCCGTTGGATGTATTTTCCGCGCTGTCAGATTTTCCTTCACTTTGCTGGCCAGTGCCTCGACCCACAGCGAGAAGTCTGCTTCGTCGGTGCTCGCGTTATATGCAGCCAGTCTCGTTGGGTAGCTCTTCCCGTCATCCTCGTAGAAAAACACGGGGACCGGGATTGATTCCCGGCCAGGAGTCTCGGTCGCCGGATAGCCGATTGTCATTCTCCTCATCGTCCTGGTCTTGTGTCTGGAGAGTGCCGAAAGGCGCCGAAGGAAGCCGATCCAAGGTGATTCGTTCCCATCTTCGTAGGAGGAGATCAGAGTGATCTTCCAAAGATTGAGCTCCGTGAGGCTGAACTTGGTGATGACACTCGTCAACACCGAGTCCTGGAGACAGACCATGCCGATATCAAGACAGGTGAGATTTGACCAGTCCACTGATGTAGGCATTGCGAACCATTCCAGATACCCCTGCACATAAACTTGATCGGGACTGAAGTTGAGACGCAGTCTCTCTAGATTCGGCGCATGTTCGAGGAGACGCTTCAGAGGATGTGCGATACGCTCGAAATCACTAGGCCGCGGATCCAACAGCTCTTTCATAGAAGAGTCAGGACCGGCCAAAGTCAGCATGAGTATCTTCAGGCCTTGCAAGACTGTCTTGACAGTCGCAGCAAGTGGGCCATCCAGGATCCTCAGACCGTGCAGCGGCAGTCCAACACCATAGTCGCTCCGATGCCGAAAGAAGACCTCGAAGCGCTCCGGTGTCGAATTTGCGAGGCCGAGTGCATGTAAAACGAGTCCAAATCCTGCCGAGTACAAGATCTCTGCGCGCTCGCCGTGCTCGAGGTTATGCTGCTGGTTTGCACCCTGAAGAGCACCGTTGTAAGACCAGCCATAACTCTTCCATGAAGCTCGATCTCCATCCCGTAGACGACCTCGGGCGTTGTAGTCTCGCAGGTTGAAGCTCCGCAGGTTCGGTAGTCTGGAGAGTGCCGTGACTAGCATATCCCGTGCTTGACCTGTGCCTAGAAGCACGTCTTGTGCGAGATGGCCATGTTGGTGAAGCAGATGGTCGTAGCTTGATGGTGCTATTGAGCCCTGTACACTATGCAGGCTAATAATCACGTCCTGGATGCTTTGACTGTACAAAGGGTGCCGTGAGATATCGACGAGCATCTGCAAGCTGACTTCCTCAAGCATGAATTGCCGCTTTGTAAAGAATTCCCTGGTGAAGCTGTGTCGTAGAGTAGCCTCTACATCCTTACAGGATCGCCTCAACGAGCATAGATCTGTGGTAGTCAGGTAGGAGGATACCTGCAAAAGGAGCTCGGCAGGTAAAACGAGGAGAGTGTCCTGGAAAGCCATAGCAATTACAATCAAGAAGTGATACTATTATCGGAGATACAGTTCACAACCAGAATTGATGAGAGGAACACGTATATAATCGCCTCTCTAGGTGGGGTGCAGAGTGCCGTGAGTGCTCAGAGCCACGCCCCTACGACGCTCTAAAAAGAGAGTTCATTCCCAGGATGGCCGGTCAAACTGCCGATTGCCGCCTGAAAGCTGGCTAAGCTGGGTATCCATTTCCTTACTCAGCCATGCTCTTTCGAATGTCTATCCAACTTCAACTTCCTCGCACTTTGATGTTCCCAATATCTCTTTCAATTTGATGACTACTCAAGATTGATCATGAGCTATAGTCAATTCACCATTCCTCAGCTCAGAGACCTCTTCACGGAAAATGGCATCTCTCTGGCTGGTCTCAACAAGGCCAAGAAGCAGCAGTTGATCGATACTTTGGAAGAGTACGATAGAACGAGCACAGGTACACCGCTCGCAACAACTGTCGTCAAGTCTGCTCCTGCGACAATAGCGTCACCAAAAAAGCGAGCAGCATCGCCAGCCTCTGGAGCCAAAACCAAGCAGCTCAAGCTCACACCACCAGACGTCAACGATGCTCAAGTCGCAACATCGTCAAAAGTCCGAGTTCCCATCGACGAGACTTGCCATCTAACAGCTTATCGAGTCTATGTTGATCCCCATGACAAGGTCATCTATGATGCGTCACTGAATCAGACAAACGCTGGAGCAAATGCCAACAAGTTCTATCGCATTCAGGTAATTTGACCCAAGTTTCCAGTTTGTTTCACTGCACGCTCCATCTCCAGACGACCTTGACATACTAATCTAAGGAAACACTCCAGTAGAGTGTTCGTGTCGGTCTCCAAGTTAGCATGCATGCTAATAAGTTGTGTTATAGTTACTACAAGCCTCAACTGGTGACTACAAAACCTGGACGCGCTGGTTCGTTGTTGCATAGCAAGTTTACAGCCCTGACTGACTCTCTCAGGGGACGTGTAGGAGAGAGTGGCGCAAATGCCATCCTCGGTAATGGCTCACTCCAAGACGCCATGAACCACTTCGAGAAGAAGTTCAAGGACAAGACCGGTCATACTTGGGAAGCCCGAAAATCAGATCCGAAGTCGAAGAAGTATGTCTTTGTTGAACGCAACTATGCTCCAGACGACGAAGACGACAGTGTTTCGATGAGTGCAAGCCCGCAGAAGCGCAGCTCATACAGTCCGCCGAAGTGTACTTTGCCGTCAGAAGTTAGGTCTCTCATGGGTCAGTAATATCCTTACGGTACTTTCCCTACCCTTTGTAGCACTGTCGTCTTCAGACACTCCTGCTTGTTCTTTGTCATGCTTCCATCTTATGCTCTCATATTCTATGTCTTTCATGGTTCCTCTTCTTTTCCACACGGTACTCTCCTCATACAAGCCCAGACCTTTGCAACTCCTCCGACACAGAACTTCTCGATACCACATGTTGGGCAATGACTGACGTCTAGCAGATCTCATCTTCAACCAACAATACTTTGAAGCCACTATGGACAGTCTCAACTACGATGCGAACAAATTGCCTCTTGGCAGGTTGAGCAAACATACCATCATGCGCGGGTTTTCAGCTTTGAAGGATCTCTCGGTACTCCTCAATAACTTGTCTCTTGCCCAGTCGTCATACCAGCTCTCTCCACAAGGAGCCATCGAGTACCTATCCAACATGTACTACTCGTACATTCCGCACTCTTTCGGCCGAACTCGTCCTCCGATCATCTCATCTGACCACATGATCAAGCGAGAAATCGAGCTGATGGAAAGCCTAAGTGAGCTAAAGAATGCTGACGACATCCTGAAGTTGGAAGGAGACGACGTGCTCCATCCTTCGGATGCTCAATTCCAGGCACTTGGCTTGCAGGAAATGACACCACTACAATGGGGAAGCAATGAGTTCAGACAGATCCAACAGTACCTTCTCGAGACCAACGGCGAGACTCACGGCTATCAGTACAACGTCAAGAACATCTTTCGAGTCGAGCGTCAGGATGAGCTTGAGAGGCAGAACAGCACATATGCCAACATTCCGAGCGATCGCAGATTGCTGTGGCACGGCTCACGAGCTACGAATTATAGCGGAATCCTTACTCAAGGCTTACGAATCGCGCCTCCTGAAGCGCCGGTTTCTGGATACATGTTCGGCAAGGGTATGTGTCTGGCATCACGATTCTGACCGCTCTCATCACTGACGCCTGCGTCTAGGAGTCTACCTAGCCGACATGTCATCCAAATCCGCCGGCTACTGCTACCCTCACATCTCCGGCGGCGATGCCCTCCTCCTTCTTTGCGAAGCCGAGCTCGGGGACCCCATGCAACGGCTCAAAGACGCAGACTACGATGCCGGCGACCACGCTCTGCAGCGCGGCGTGCATTCGACCTTGGGCCTCGGCATGACAGGACCAGCTCGATGGAAAGACGCCGAGTGTGTGCATGAGAGCTTGAGGGGTGTCATGATGGTACGAGCTTCGTCGTTCCCTTCCGTGAGACCTTGTGCTCTTGCTAATGATTGCGCCTTTTCATAGCCCGACACCTCTGCCACCCGTCCCGGACCTACAGGCCTCGACGGTCTCTGCCTCCAATACAACGAATACATCTGCTACGACGTCGCGCAGGTGCGCTTACGATACCTTTTACGTGTTACGATGGACAACTACACGAGTGATTAAGATGATGACGGAGCAATGATATGAATGATGAAACGCACAGGGATATGGCCGAAGAATTGCTAACGAACTTGCTATCTCATGGTCTTCGAGGCACGGGGCACTCTCCAGGCTGAGATTGTTCCTCCATGCTGGCTCGAGATTTGAGGTCTTGGTGACACGAGAGTCCAGCATGGATTATGGTGCCTCACGACGTGCTATGGCATGGCTGCTTGAGTGAGGTAGTCGCGGTGGGACCACGGGAATCGGACAAAGATCTGGCGGAATCTGGATGCTATGAACAACTTACGGATGGCGAGTGTGAACAGCCTGTTGCTGCGAGAGGCAATGTAAAGCGAGAAGAAGAGCAGTTGCTTTCAGGCAAAGTCCAAAACGACGTTTATTGCTCGGACAGGGGAACGAGTTCATGTAGATGCTGACCTAGCACATAATACAGTCATGTACTACTGTACCACAGCTTGCCCGGCTGTACCTTTCCCATGCCCCGTGATGCAAATGCAAGCCAATCATCGCGTTCCCGTCCCTCATCCCTCATCTTCTTATGCAGTCTGCTACTCGTCCCTTCTCTAGAGGGACCCTACCATAGTCCCCACCCGCCTCTCCTATCCTTCACCCCATTTCCCGTCCCAAACCCCAATCCCACACCAGCCTCGCCCTCCCTCTCACCCATCTCCCGTCCCCTCCACCACTGCCACTCCACTAATACAGGCAAAAACTGCCACAAATCAAATTCCGGCCACAAACACTTTAGAAACACAATACTCGTATGCTCATGACACTGCCACAGCATGAAATCGCTCAGCCGCTGCACTCCAGACGTACGGATGAGTAGGTCCAGCGGTGGCGAGCCCGCTGTGTACATGTGCTGGGTGAGCGTACGCGCTGTGATGTCTTCGGGGTCGGGGAATGCGGTGGGTCCGTGCGAAGAGTGTGGTTTCGTGTGGTCAGCAGCGGGGCTGTGGCTGTCGAGGGGATCGTCAGGGGAGTGTGGATAAGATGAATCTGGGGAGCCTCCTAGCTGTGCGTGTGGATGCGCCGAGGCAGTGGAGAAGATTGCAGACGTGGCGGAGTCGGCGAGGGAGGATGCGGACGGGACGGGACTGCCCGTGCGCTTGCGGAGGTCATTGCCGTGGTTGTGTAGTCGTTGTGCATATGACGAGCTGTTTGAAGAGCTTTCTTCTGAGACTTCGGGGACATCAGGAAGAGCGTTGAGAGCGCGCGAGCGAATGTTTCGTGTGATTGAGGATTCTGAGAAGGGTCGCTTGCTGGATGAGTGGAGTGGTTCGAGGGGTTGTGAGAAGTCGGCGACGGTCGAGCGGATGGCGGTGGTGATTTCGTCGCGAGATGTGTAAGGGAAGCAGACGTTGAGTACGGCTCTGCATAAGGTCAGTGGAAGCCGGGCGACATGCTCCCTGGCAAACGAACCTGTCATTATGTTTCGTCAAATCCACGGCATGATTTATGGCTTCCAGCACATCCGGCCGTACTAGCTCTTTCTGCCCCAGGATCTGTATCTTCGCGCCGTATCGATCCAGTAGTTCGCCATGTTGTGACATTTGTGAGAGCTTAATCTTGGCCATATCCATGAGCGCATCCACCTCATATTTCGACCTCTTAAAGTTCTCAATGCTGAATGCGTATATCGTGACTACTTCGACGCCGGCTTTGTAGCATACTTCTAGTATCTGGGAGGTACGATTAGCCCTGTGTGCTGTCTCCTGCGATACTGGTCATCATACCCGTGCTAATGCTTCGAAACCTAGGTTGTGCCCCTCCACTGTCTCAATCTTGTGGTTCCGTGCAAATCTTCTGTTACCGTCCATCACGAAGGCAACATGTCTTGGTATCGGACCTTGTCGCAAGGCACCGATGAGTAACTCGCGAACATGATTCAGTGCCCATTCTGCTGGTGGTGATTGTAATAGCCATCGTCTGAACTTGGAGATGTGGAGAGAGGGTGTCGGAGAGGAGGTGCTCATGGTATATGCCGAGGAAGGGACAATCTAGCGAGGAAGGATCACGTCGCCCAGTCCTTCGGTTTGGAGGGAAGCGTGATACGGAAGGATTGCTGACGGTATGATGAGAAACATGAGGACCACGTAAGGAAAGTCAAACTGATGTCAATGCGCGCAGGAGATCGCTCCGCAACCCCTTTCATCACCAAGCGAGTCTCGATTACAACAATCCCTTTCACGACATAGATAACGAGGTCATTATCAGTTCGTATATCTATATCTAGATAAGATGTTCCAGCTTTTCCTCACCTGGCGCTTAGTCGGAGTCAAGAACAACAAGCTCAGCCTCCGCACTTCCAATACTCTCAAAAGCCAACTCTTCGCCATCATTGATCTTCGTGATCATTGCGGCATCACCCTCGCTAAGCGTGACATTGCCAACCTTGACCTTGGACTTGCCACTGTGTGCCGTAGTCAAGTGCACGTAAACGTTTCTGTTCTGCTTCTTGTTCACAACACCAGCACCGATCTTGAGATTATGCGTCTTCCCAGCGGGAATGATGCTCGCTGACATGATAAGATCGGCGTGGACTGGGATCGTACCGTCAAGGGTGGGAACCTGACTTTATCAGTAGTCTATCTGAGGCCCAAATTGAAGAACACTTACAGCTGCCTTCTCATCTTCAGCACTAGCGCCCTTGCCAGCCTTTAATGGTGAGATGATAGTCACAAATCGTTCACGCTTCTCCGCTTCAGAGTATGTAGCAGTGTGGTAGTTTGGCATCAACCCGTTAGCCCATGGCTTTACCCAGATCTGTAAGAAATGGACCCATTGAGAGGAGTTTTCATTCTGCTCTGAATGAGCCAGTCCAGTCCCAGCGGTGGTAAATTGTACGTCGTTCTTTTTCTGTGGCAGTGTCAAGACATGATAGTATACTTGGAAGCTGTATACTTACCATGATATAAAAATCTTTGTTTGAAGCTCCCTTTCCGGTCTTGCCTTTAACCGAATCACGATGGGTCAACTCCCCAGAGACAATGTAGCTGAAGATCTCAAAGTCTCGATGTGGATGCGTGGGAAATCCAGTCTGCGGTGCGACGCGGTCTTCGTTCAATACGCGAAGGCTTCCAAAGTCTTGGAATTCATAAGACTGCCAATTGGCGAATGAGAAGGAGTGGTACGTGTTGAGCCAGCCGTGGTCAGCATGCCCACGGGTCGAGCTGGGTCGGTGCACAATCTTGGCGTTAGACATTGTGGATAGTGGCCGGGTGTTGACAGAAGAGGACTTTGCAAAGGACTTCTGTAAAGCTTGTACACGAGAGAGCATATAAGAAAGTGCAGGCGAAGTTGTTTTCGAGTCTCCTGAAACGAAGACGAAGGCGATGAGAAGACTTGCAAGCAGTACCACCAGCGATGTCACAGTTATGATTTGCTTGAACATTCACAGTTCGAGAGGACACGATTGCAAGTCTTGCTGAGATGCAATCTTGATACTTAGACAATATCTCTAATCTAGAAGTCTCTGAAGGCGACCAGTATCCACCATCTGCGTCGCATCGGTCAGCATTCACGGGAATGAGATTTTCACGTGCTGTAGCATGACGAATCACGAGTGCTCGGCAGAACCGAACAACATCCTCCTCTCAGCTAGTATGTTGGCTTAGCCCACTCACTGCTCAATACTTCACTCTTGCCTGCTGATAGGCTAGTCACATACTCGGCCTTGCATAAGGTCTCCGACGTTACGTGAAACATGGACGAAGATCTCGACTCTCCGGTTGTGCAAAAGCTTGCTGCTGGATTTTCAGCTCTCAGTGAAGAGTACAGGGAGCTCGCGAACAGGTATACACAATTGGAGGCAAAACTTGAAGAGGCAAAGAAGCAGGTAAGCTGCCCTGATGTCGCGTGAAGTCCGTTTCTCCTGCACCATTCCTATGATGAGACAACCTTAGCTCTAGATCAAAAGCCTTGTGCGGAGATTGACAACCTACCATAATGTCCTGACCTATACCTTACTTCTTACTTCTCGATACGTCGCTACTGTCTAGTCAGAAGACATGCTGACTCATATCACAGTGCGCGGCGTTGAGGGCTTTACTACCAGAAGATCAACAACTTCAACACCCAGGTCTGGACTTGGATGAGAATACAAAGACTGAGGGATCCGTGGAGCGGAAATTGCAAGACTGGCTGCATCAGATCTCGGGAAGTCTTGGAGACCACGCGGCTATCGAGACTGCTGTTGACATAGCTCTCAAATTGGACGTCTCGAAACATATTGTTGGAAAGAATAACCAGCCACGATGTCCTGTAAACCATAATCAAGCTCCACAAGAGGCGCATCAGCTAGAGCAAGACTTTACTCCCACGAACGTTAACGCACCTACAAAGCAACTATGTGAATCGTGTGAACCATATGGATTTTGTCCTTTCGCGACGACTTCCGATCAAGGAAAAGCCAGGCAAGCGATATGTCCAGTCAACCAAGGCCAGACGAACTCCCTCAAGGCAACATCAGTGGCAGGCTCAATCCCTGCTGCTTGTCCGATCCGCTTCTTGAAACAGCACTCCCCTGAAGAAGTGGCAGCGTACTTTGAGGAACATAAGCACGAACTGCCAAGGAGTCATGAGATATGTGTCAAGCGCTTTGGCACTGACGAAGAAAGCATTCGCACGTTGGATGCAAAATATGGCTCACTCGTAAATATGATTCAAGGTCTCGGCAAGAAACACGAGCCTATGCTTCCTCAAGAGCCTCATCCAGAAGTCATTGCTGAGACAGAGGAGGAACAAGTGTCCAAGAAGAAGATACGGAACTGGGCTGCTGGTGTGGACTCTGATGACGCTGATGTTACGCAAGAGCTTGGGGTGAAAGTGGAGGACGACCAGGAGGACACTCGGGAGTCTCGTTTCGACCGACCTCTGCGCGATGTTCGACTTGGGGAGTCACCGAGTAGACCTTGGGGTGTACATGTACCGCCGCACATGCTCGAGCGAAACGAGAGTGCTACGAGCAGCGTCCCTGCTGCACATTCCAATATGCCAGAGATAGGAGAGCGCAAACCACCTACTCCAGCGCATATTCCATTGGCCTCAGACGACGAGCTCGTAGCAAATGTCAAAGCACAAAAGGAGCATGATCTTGGTGCGAGACCGATCGCATCGCACGATATGCAAACAGAAACTATAGCATCAAAGGGGAAGTGTCCTTTTGATCATAAGGCCTTCATGCGCCAGAGCCAAGGGAAACCAGGACCCGCATCAACACAGACAGCAGTGCAAGATGTCAACCTTGACACGGAGGCGAGAGCCGACTCAAGCGCCGGCAACGCCGGCTTGCATACTCCCACTGCCACACTCACGCCGGCTCGAATCTCAAGCGCAAATCATGACGAGGTGCATCCCTCACTATTATCGCGCCCTCTTTCCGTCCTCACCAATCGTGGCGTTATAGTAGCGAGCAATGCTGAGAGTCTTGACCAGTTCAGCTCTGTGGAGAATCTTGGAACTATCCTACTGGGGTACAGTGCGCAGAGCGCAGTGGACTATGTGAATGGATTGAACGGCAGACAATGATATGGAGCGAAGAATGACATTGGTACGAACGAATGTGGAGGAGTATCACTCCGCCCTGTAGGAGAGGGGGATATGAGCGGCGATGTCATTGATGTCAGGGCTGTCCGCTGTGATAGACTTAACTTGCATATGGAATCATCGTCCAGGTGTGTCTCCAATCGCTTGATCAGACTGCATTGACATGCCTGAATGTCTCAGCATGAAGGCAAACAGATTGATGACATATATAATTTCAGCGGAGTTTGTCTCCGGCACAAAGTGGCGACGGGCCGACAGCCATAGTGTTTTGCATAATAGATTATCTTCCTTCGACAACGACTCACCATTGATCCTGTATGCCGACGTCTGCACTCTTCTCTCCATCAACCTGTGCTCGCTATCTACAAGCACGAAAGAGCATATTCTGTGTGATACAGCAGTCATCCCTCCGACAGTTCTCGAGAACAACTGTCTCGCCACTATCCCGGAGTCATGCTTCTCACGCCGACAACAACCAGCGCAATGACGAATCCACCACGACCGACGATAAGGGGGAAGGAGCCATGTCTCGGCGACTGGTTGGCTTGAGTGACCAGGCTTTAGAAGAAGGCGGACGAGGCGCACAAAAAGCTGTCGAGGAAGCGGGTTTCGATGAAGAACTCAAGCAGAGACTGCTCAACCGAATAGCTGATGCCAGTTTCAAGAGCGACAACGCCGGTGCTTTCGCACAAGTCAATCTACCATCTAGTGCTGGAAGAGGCACAAGAGATATTGCAGGCGCGGCGGCTTGGACAGGCACCGAACCGCTGGAAGATGCTACATTAAGGATGCTCAACGATTCTGCTCCGAAGCCTATACGGGTCCCTTTCAAGGCACCCACTCCTCGGGGGATACCAATTGAAGTGAAGACAGGTCAGAGGAAGACCCAATCAGGCAACCGACTAGCCAATGCTCGTGACCGTGTGTCGTCCTATGCATACCTAAAAGATCCTAACCTCGACGAGGAGGAACGCAAGAAGTTTCAGCAAGAGCTCAAGGACCGCTTCTCATCCGGCGCATCTCGAAATATGCCCGCAACCTTGAGAGGACTGCAGTCACTCGCCAATGAGCGGATTGAGAATGCTATTGCGCGAGGACAGTTCAAGAACCTGGAGGGACGAGGAAAGAAGATCGAGCGCGACTACAACATGTCATCTCCATTTCTAGACACAACTGAATACTTTATGAATAAGATCATTCAACGACAAGATATTGTCCCGCCGTGGATTGAGAAACAGCAGGAGGTCGTGAGCACAGCGACAAAGTTCAGAGGTCGTCTGCGAAATGATTGGAAGAGGTATGCCGCGAGGATGATTGCTTCGCAGGGTGGTTCCGTGGAATCGCAGATACGTAAAGCAGAGCATTATGCGCAAGCAGAGGCTATTGTGAATCCAACGAAAAAGAAGGTCGAGAGCATTAATACTGTTGCCCAGAAAGGGGAGATTTCGCAGATAACCCTTGCCAGTAAGCCGGTGTCACCTGCTTCGGAAAAGACAGAAGACGTGCAGGAGAAGATCACAATCACCGAGTCGGCACCTGTTGCAGTGGAGGCGTCGGCATCATCACCATTTCCTCCTGCTGCTGGTACATCAACTCTGGCACCGCCGGCTGATGACACTAATCAGATTGAGGTTTCGATATCAGCAGCTCCTTCCGAAGACACTCCTGAAGATACAAGCTCGAACCCATACATCCAGTCCGGCTATGTCAAACCCTTCCGAGATGCCACCTGGGAAGCCAACGAAGCAGCGTACCACAAGCTCGCCATCGAGAGCCTCAACAGCCTCACTCGCAGCTACAACCTCATGGCGCCAAAGATAGCACAGAAGCCGTATTTTTTCTTAGACCGCGAGCTTCTTGCTTGTTATGCTGAAGTGGCACCGCAGCTCGCCGGCGAGATTGCGGAAAGAGCGAAGGCGCCGCCATTGAAGGCCAGGATTGAGGTCGTGAGACATCGGCCTGGTGGAATTATGGAGAAGTTTGGTGGTGAGCATGCGCACGTGTATGATGAGCAGAGGGCACAGTATGGCTTCAAGGAGATGTGGCGGGATTTGTTTGCGAAGAAGTCGACATAGATGTAGAATATACCCAGCACCACTGAATATCATACAATAGGATTGCCACAACCTGCTCTCCTCACCAAGCTCTGACGTCCCGATTCCTACCCTAATCCCAAATCTCCTGCTCATGCAGTCGAGCCACAGCCTCGTCAGTATGCTTCTCCTCATACCCTCTCGCCTTCAACTCCTTCCTGATCGTGGCCTCAGACGGTGGGTCGCTCGCCTCTCCAGGAAAACTCTCGTACCTCCCATTCATATCCACATTCAATGTCACGCCCACGTCCCAGATGTTGATGCACGGTGTTCGCTCCTTGGCAATCTCGTCCATCATACGGAGTTTGCACTTGGCATCCAGGCTCAGCGGCCCACCCTACGGAATCGACATACGAAGCTTGCTCTTGTGGGTGCTTGTAATAGTCTCCTGGCTGTTGATGTTTCAGCTGTCGGATGTGTCGCAGTAATCCGCAAGGCTGAACTGGCCGGTAATTTGGCTGCAGTAGGGTTGCGTAAGTGCGAGGCTGACGCTGGAGAGGTAGAGGGTGAGGGTGTAGAAATGCATCTAGAGTGGTATGGACGAAAGAGGTGAGGGATAAGGATTACAAATGTTGGTGATTGACGAAAGGAGCCGAGTCAGGATGAGTATGGGAGTGAAGTGAGCAAGGTAGCAACAGGATGAAAGACTCCATGCTAGGCATGTCCAGAGAGCTTCCCGCACCGCTCTAGAGGTCATCTGATGATTGACAAGATTGCTATGCGAGACCGCGTTCGGATGGAAAGGGTGAAGGGAAGTCACTGCTGCTCGATCGGGCAATACGTGAATGTACACACGATGCGAGCAACACAGCTCTCTCTGCACGGCACTATCCGTACACTAGTCTGCGTAGACTTTTCACGACGATTGTTCACGAGGGCTACCTTATGGACTGCTATGTTGTGCCTGTACCATGATCGGGATTCACTTGGCCCGCAAGCATGAACCTCCTCAATCACCCCGCACACACATCAAGACGACCCCGCACGCTAAGGCACGACAACCATTTTCTGTTGCTTCGCTGGGCCATGATGGCAAGTCTCGAGATGGGCCGCAAGTGTGATTTGACGCTCGTCGGGCATACATATGCTGCACAACCCATCCTATACTTCTTGCGGTGCTTGTTGTCGTATTGTGACTTGACAAGAAAGACAGATTGTCTCGTCCAACCTCTGTGATCATGCTCTTTTCCCGGTGCCTTAGGCTGCTCACCTTCGCGGCTTCGGTCACTGCTTGGGGTGTCCCTTCTCCCTATGCCTTCGATCGTGCGCTTTGCCAGTCCCCGACGAGCAATGCACTCGAGGGATGTCCGCCAGGCACTATACTCGTTGGCGAGGGCCAAAGATATACCACGATCCAGAGTGCGGTATTGAGTCTGGGCAATACCACCAATCCAGCGGTGATCTTGATTGAGCCTGGTAACTATACTGAACAAGTAGGTTCTGCCCTACTAGATCACACTTGCGGAAGCGGACCAGGAACTTATCTTCACGACGCTAGGTCAATGTTACTCGACCGGGTCCTCTGACACTTCTCGGTGTGACGCCTGCACCAAATGACAACTCGATGAACCTGTATGTGATCATGCCGGGTACCTTGACTCTCTTCCATTCTCACATCACCTAGTGTCAACATCATCTGGCATAATGCGACTGGCACTGCGACCACCGGCACCTACGATAACCTTTACACATCTGTGTTGACCGTAGCGCCCACGTTCAACTCCAGTGCCACCGGCAGTGGTCCAACCGGTAATCCAGTCCCAGCAGGGACTCCCTTCGGAAACTCCGACTTTCGTGCTTACAACCTGAACTTCATCAATGACTACCTGCCCTATGCTGCCGGGCCGTCCTTGGCTATATCTATCAGCTACGCGAATGCAGGCTTCTACTATTGCGGTCTCTACAGCTACCAAGATACGATCTACATTGGCAAGCTTGGAAACACCTACATGTTCGTCCTCTTCCTGTTTTCTTTCACCACATCACTTACTGCTCCAACGCTACTAACAACCACGCCCTCACACCAGGTACAACAGCACCATAGCCGGTCAAACCGACTTCCTCTATGGCTTCGGCACCCTCTGGATCGCCTCCTCCACCCTCCTCCTTCGCTCGTGCGGCGGCGGCATCATCGCCTGGAAAGGCACAAACACCACTTTCCCCAACGCCTACGGCGCCTACGTCCACGACTCTCGCGTCCTCGCCGCCAATTCCTCCATCGCCGCCACGATCCGCGGAAAGTGCTTCCTCGGCCGTCCCTGGAATGCGCAGACGCGTGCCATCTTTGCAAACACGTATGAGGATGCGAGTATTGCGCCCGGGGGTTATGAGGCGTGGTCAAGCAGTGATCCGAGGATTGGGGTGAATACGACGCAGGCCGAGTATCAGGTGTATGGACCTGGGTTCAATGCGACGGGGAGAGCGGAGGCGGTGGAGGAGGGCATCACGATTGAGATGACGGCGGAGCAGTACGCGCCATATAGTACGCTACAGGATGTGTTTCAGTATCCGTTCTCGGGCGAGTTTGGGAATACGGCGTGGATTGATGAAGAGCCTGCGGCGGTGGAGGAGAATGGAAGGGGCAGGGGAGGTGGATGGGGTGGAGGTCGTGGAGGATGGGGACAGGGTGGGCAGAATGGACAGGGTGAGGCTCCGGGATGGCCGAAAGCATGAGTGTCACAGTACTAGCACATGAACTTGGAACGAATCTGTACGGTTTGAGGTTCGAGATGGCTTCTGCAATCGCTTCGTAACCACCTGGATGTACCCGAGAAGTCCTCCTGCAGCACTCTCCTCAGCTTGGGTTCCTCAATCGCCGCTCCTTTGTTGAAGCAGTCTATATGTAAGCACGAGAAGTGATGATAATGACAAGTATAGCTGAAAACGAGAGGTGTTGAAGCTCATCTACTTCGCGACGAGGCTTCCTCGGTCAGACAGCGCTTGGGCTTCCTTAGACAGACTCCTCTCCCTGATGCCATTCTTGAACTTGGCCCTCGAGTTCTTGTCTATAAGGCGTGATAGCGTGATAGAGTAGCTGTTCAGAGCAAGACGTCAAGATCAGTCGTGCTGTCTCGTCGTCCCTGGCTCAGCAGCACGTGCCGATTGTTTGAGGTGGTGTGTGTTCTGGCTGGAACGATCGGCCTGTCCCACCCGATCTGACTTCGATCAGCTAGAACCACCAACTTCCCATGTCTGTCACACCGTCACCGTCACAGCGTGCATGAACAGGGCAGGATGCAATGTCCAAAAATACTTGATACATGCATGATACATGCACCTCGGACCTCAGCTTTAGGTATACTCTGCATTGGACTCCTGACATGTATCCTCTCGTACTACTCCAAGTCTTGACGCTTTGTTCTTCTTGTTCCCTTGAATGTAGTCTTTGTCTGCCCCGACGTCATCGCCCAACCACCTCGTCAAGAAATCCCGTCACCTCAACGGCGGTATAGGTGCCACGGTATTTTAGTTGCCAACAACAAAGCCATGATCGACAGGCCGGATGCCAGGTGAAACAGCCGGTGGTTGTGGAGGATACATGCAGGTTCGATCTGTGATGTATGCAAGTACTCAGGTTCGAGATGCACGGGTGGCTATGATACTTTGATACTCCAGGTACTTGGAGTGACATACGCAATCTATGGCTACTCTGCCGTCTACAGCATGCAACAGTGGCAAGTGACAAGTCAAGCAGGGAAGGGATAAGCGAGAAGCCTGTACGAAAGATGAGAGAAAAGAAGAAGGGTTACGCAATGCTTGTATCCAAGGCACGAGCTCCGTCACCGATGATTGGCCCGCCCACCCGATCATATACTGCTGCCGTTTCATGACCATGAACCATGCCCATGCCCATGACCTAGACATTTTTGTCTGCTTTCCCAGTGTTGGATGTTGTCGCCGTCACCCGCGGGCGCTGTGGTCGCTCAAGATGGCCTGCCCTGCCTTGCCCTTGCCCTGTTCTATGTACGAGGTTGTCCTGGACTGCTTTGCTTCCTTGTTTCTACAGTTGCTCTTTCCCATCGTAGTACCTTTGCCAACTCTTGCTGAGACACCTGATCATTAAGAACCTTCACGCTCAGAACCCTCTCACAAGCACATCAAAACAACTCTCGGACGGAAGATGCTCACTTTATAGCTCGACCACATACAGAGACGACCTCAAGATCGTCACGAACAAGCACAATGCCACACAGCACGAGCCCATCCACTTCGAGCACAAGCTCAACTCCAGTCGGACCGCTCATCCTCTTTCTCGCTCTTTGCCTCCTCTTTCAGCTTCCCACTTTCACCAGAGCGACAGCTGCATCTGTCGTCAGTATCATAGAGGTTGCTCCTCCTGCTAGAGCAGCCTCCATCCTCGCTGCCGTCGCAGTCCGAGACGCCGCAAATCTCTACGACAACAACATCAACAACCTAGCTCAGACCATCCTCTTACCACGAGCTGCCTCCGCAGCACCGGCACCACAATGGACCACCGTACCAACAGCCCCCAGCTACCTTCAACCTCAAGTCATCGTCGAAACAGCATACACCACCGTCTCCGTCTGCCCTAACTGCGCACCTGCCGCCCCTCCCAGCACAACCTATGTCGCCTACACTTGCACAACACCGTATTGGTCGCCTTCCACCACCACCGCAACCATTACCGACTACGCCTCGACGACATCGCATCAGGTCGTCACGACCACAACGACAGTCCGTGGACTCATCAGTCAGAATGCGATTCAAAACCAGGGATATTGCTCGACACTGATTGCGCAGGGCGCTGGACTGCCGACTACAAGAGAGGGAACGTGTGGAGAGATCTTGGTGGAGGAGGCGCCTGCGGGCAATGCGGCGACGAGGTTGGTGTTGGGGAGTGAGGGTGGGAAGGGCAGTATGTTGGGGTTGGTACTGGTCGTTGGTCTTGGGTTTGTTGTCGGTGCGATAGGGTGAAGAAAAGACGAAAATGACTGTCAAGTCGTAAGACTTGCACGATCATCGAACACATACATAGGTCAAGGGTACCGACGGAATACCTACACCACACCACGGTACAGATACAAACAACTGGCGGTAAAGCATTTGCTTGGGATGTCGCCATGAAGATGGTGCTGCCTCTACACAGTCATCAGCTGCCAAACTGCAACATGCAGCATTTGATGGCAACAACGCCATCGCATACCACGACAGGACCAGTCATAATACACTCTCGCTACTTGCTACGAGGTGCCGACTTGGCACTCATATCACATCATGTTGCGGCGGCGCCGGACTGCAGAAAACGGGTTCACTTTAGCGGCAGCGGCAGCGATACAAGATTTGCTCGAATTGTTCACCAGTGAAGCCAGACCACGGCATAGGCGGCGGGATATGTCTCCCACATTGGCCTGATCATGGTATTTGTTGTGGAGCGAGTAGAAGACCCGCGGATCAAGTAGAGCATCAGAAAGATGACTGAATGAGCACGGATACAGGAAGGTGAGACTGAGATCGCCTTCTCAGGTGCACGAAGAATGGGCAGAAGGATGCAGATAGAGAAGAGGAAAGACATGTACATTAATGCAATACTTAATACAATGAAGCTCAAGGTCCGAGCACCTTGGCGCGTTGAAACACGCGCTTGCCATGAAGGTTTAGGAACAGGGTCTTTCCCTTCCCGAAAAGGAAATGACTGACCAGCATCCGAACGGTTTTGTCCCTTTGCAGTCGCGTTTCACAATCTCTCATCTCATCTCATCTCGAAACACACATCACCTACTCTACTCTACATTCTGACCTCTGCTTCTATTCGCTCTATCCGATCATCGTCGCATCCATCACCTCACGCTCGTTCTCGAAGATATATCCACCACACTCGACTTCGAACGATCGCAGCAAACATGAGCTCCGTACGTAGATACTCCCGCATCACATAAGCCATCGCAAGAAGCGAACATCTACGGCCCGCTTTCCTTGCCGCACGACTTTACATCTTTGACAGTCGAACTGACACATCTCAAATGCAGCTCAAAATGCGCAAGAAGAAGACATCGAAGAAGATCATCCAGTTCTCCATGATGGTGTGCGGACAGTCTGGAACAGGTCAGACGAATATCTGCTATATTTACATCTGGAATAGCTCTGATGGTTTTTAATAGGCCGCACAACTTTCGTCAACACACTCTGCGACAAGACAGTCCTTGCTGGCAAGGAGATTGATGACCCGGCCAATGCGCATCTTGAGGAGGGTGTACAGATCAAGCCAAGCACTGTTGGTAAGACATCAAGAACACGTCTCGGCGTCAGGTCCAGTGACTGACACCCACTACCAGAACTTGAATTAGACGATGAAGGCACTCGCGTCTCCCTTACAGTCGTCGATACACCAGGATTCGGAGACCAGATTGACAATGAAGCTTGGTATGCGCTTCAGCTACAGGATTTGACGAGCAGCACTGATAAGGCATCGATCTAGCTTCGGAGAGATCATGGAGTACCTCGAGCAACAATTTGACGACATCCTTGGAGCAGAGTCGCGAATCAAGCGTAATGTCAGGTATCGTGACAACAGAGTGCACGTTCTCCTGTACTTCATCACATCGACTGGACATGGGTATGACCGACTACTTAAATGCGCAGCGTATGGAGACTAATACGGATTACAGACTGAGAGAGCTCGACATTGAGCTTATGAAGAGATTATCTCCTCGCGTCAATGTCATTCCCGTGATTGGCAAATCTGATTCGCTTACACCGGCTGAGCTTGCAGAGTCCAAGAAGCTTATCATGGAGGACATTGAGCACTACCGCATACCAGTCTACAATTTCCCATACGATGTTGAAGAAGATGACGAAGACACCATCGAGGAGAACTCGGAGCTACGAAATCTGATGCCCTTTGCTGTCGTTGGGTCAGAGGAGATCTACGAACAGAACGGTCGAAGAATTCGCGCTCGGCAATATCCATGGGGTCTTGTTGAGGTTGACAACCCACACCACTGCGACTCGCTCGCCCTACGATCCGCACTTCTGCACAGTCATTTGACAGATCTGAAGGAGATCACGCACGACTTCCTTTACGAGAACTACAGAACAGAGAAGCTCAGCAAGAGTGTGACGGATGGCAGTGTTGTGTAAGTCGCAGTGTTCGTGCTGACAGGCTTTCCAGTGTACTGACTATCACTAGCGACTCGTCGATGGGAGCAGAAGACCTTGCGTCGCAATCTGTCCGTCTCAAGGAAGAACAACTTCGTCGGGAAGAGGAGAAGCTGCGCAACATTGAGCTCACCGTGCAGCGCGAGATCAACGAGAAGCGCCAAGAGCTGCAAGTACGCGAAAGTCAGCTGAAGGAGATCGAGGCGAGGATGGGCAACAGAGAGATGAGTGTGCCTCTGACAGAGAATGGTGACACAGCCAGTGGATCATGAGATTGTGGATGTTGAGTATGAGGTTGACGAGCATGATCAAAGTGGTGTATGGAAACTTTCAGGGCAGGCGTTGCACAGGACGGAATCAGGCAGTGGCGGAGGCAGGTGGAATGCTGCCTACATATCCAGGGAGGATGTACAATATGCTTTGCAGTGTGTAGTCTGTATACTATCTTGACATTGAATTTGCTTCGACACCAGATATTGCATTCCATTATGATACACTATCTTGTATCGAATGCAAGAGTCCTCATTTGCCCAATTCGACAAGGGTTCAGTGGGGTCAACCACGGGAAACTCTTGAGGCACGTTTCAGCATTGGGACTTTAGACTCAGGGGGGGCAGCAGCGGCCGTGCAGCCTTGGCTTTTGGCACTACTTTGCTGAATTCACCTTAGTCTGCTCTATCGCTGCACGACCACCACCATCATCTTTGCCTGCCGTGTCCGACTGACCTTGCTCCCGTGTCTTCATTTCAAGGCTTTGAGGTCTTGCTGTTCATTACTCTGGTGTCGGCGCGAGTAGTGAATCAAAGTGCACCACGATAACAATCACGTCTTTCTGCTGGTCAGGTGTCGCACCGATGTCTCACGAAACACAAGAACAGGCGCCGCCGCCTTATCATGTAGCGGAGAAAGAACAACAAGAAGAAGAAGAAGAAGAAGAGACGATGGTCAATCAATACAACCCAGCAGGTCTGCCGGTACCTACAGATCACGACTTGAAGCAAGTACATTCGTCACCAAGCACGGGAAGTGCGCGCCGCATGCTGCAAAGACGCAAGAAGCGGAAAGATGATAGCCTTTCGGATGTCATACGCTCGTGGCTGGTCGAGCATCAGATTGGTATGCTCAGTCTTTCTATCATCACCGCCGACCATACGCGTCAAGATGGAAGCAAGCTTCGCACATAAAAGACACCCTCACTAACACCTCTCCCCCACCACCAGGCCTCTCCCTCAACCTCCTCATCCTCCACGCCCTCGCCCACATATTCTTCCCTCGCCTACGCACCCGCACCCGCGCCTTCTTCCGCCTCTCCTACTACGATACCGATGCGAGCGCGTACCGTCGCGGCCAAGACGATCTCTACTTTGTCGCATACTGGACTGTCATTTTCACGGGACTACGGGCGGGCGTGATGGCGTATGTGCTGTTGCCGTGGGCGCAGCGGGCGGGACTGAGGACGAACAAGGCGAAGACGAGGTTTGCGGAACAGGCGTGGTTGCTGATTTATGATTCGTGTAGTAGTGGGTTGGGATTGGTGAGTGCATTTCTTGTCGGTTGTGGTGCGCGAGGGAAGAGTTGGAGGCAGGCTGAAGACGGGAATGAAGAGGAAGAACAAGCATGAATACAGGCTAATGCACATATCTACAGTACATCATGTACAACTCGCCCTACTGGCTCAATCTCGCCGAGCTCTGGACAGACTTCCCCAACATCCACATCTCCGGCGTAATGAAGTGGTACTACCTCGTGCAATTCGCATTCTGGCTACAGCAGATTGTGGTTGTCAACATTGAGGAGCGCCGGAAAGACCACTGGCAGATGTTTTCGCATCACATCATTACGTGCGCGTTGATCTTGATGAGCTTTGGGTTCTATCAGACGAGGATCGGGAATGTCATCTTGTTGTTGATGGATGTGGTGGACATCTTCCTTGAGGTAGGCAAGACGCTTCTACTCCTCTTATCTGATAAAGGTATAGCACCACTGACACGCTTCACAGGGCGCCAAAGTCCTCAAATACTCCGGCTACACCACCGCCTGCGACATTGCCTTTACCGTCTTCATCCTCGCCTGGTTCTTCTTCCGCCACATCCTCTACAACCTCGTATGCCTCTCCATCTATCGCGACGTCCCCATCCACATGCCCTATGGCCGCTACTCCTCCCAAACAGGCACATACCTCTCGCCCTCAACCTCACTCAACCCCTCGGACCCTGCCCATCCGAACGGTGGCAATGAGATCCTCTACAACGTACTTCAACCGTATCTCCGGTCTGGCGGCGATGTGTTTTATAATTCAAGAATCAGGATCGCGTTTGTGAGTCTGCTGATGGCGCTGCAAGTGCTGTGTGTGGTGTGGTTCGTCATGATCCTGCGGGTGGCATGGCGGGTTGTGAAAGGGAAGGGCGCAGAGGACGTGAGGAGTGATGATGAGGATGAGGATGAAGAGGAGGAATTTGCGCCGGAAGACGAATGGGGCGAGGAGGGTCTGGGGTTACATAAGCCGCAGGTGCAAGATCAGCGGGCTGTGGAAGTCAATGTGAGACGAGCGACACCGACGACTCAGAAGAGCTTGGGCGCAAGTATGGGCACAGGTGTGGGCAAGAGTGGAGGAGGCAGTATGGGCGTCAGGCGACGGCCGAGTCCGATGAGTAAGAGGAAGACGGGGGCGGGCGCTGGGGGAGGAGTGGGATTGAGCTTGGCGGATCGAAAGGATTTGTTGGGGAGGATTGGATGCGAGAGACCTAGTTGAGAGGCCGATGGACCTAGATTGAAGGACGAATGCCGAGGGGAGAATGCTTGCGACTGTGGCTGTGGTTGTGAAAGAGCTGGGCTAGATGAATGGGCGCGAGTATGAACAGAACGAAAGAGGAGGAAGGGAAAACCCCCCACGCGAACAGATGGAAACGAGACAATGTGCTATGCTAGACGAGACGAATAGAGAGCTGGCTGTGCCGTGAAAGTCGTTGCGAAGTTCCACAGTAGGTGTGGCAATGCTATCTGAGGTAGCTTGTGCCTCGGTGAAATCTTGGGTAATGTAAGTTGTTGTATGCTGATGCTGATGTTGGTGTGATAAGTCCTGAATCTCTTTCCATCGCGATTGCCAATCATCATGGTCGTGGCGACGTGATCCTTCCACGAGATCTGGAGTGTGCGCTACCCAGACATGCTTTCACAGTAGTTTGGAATCTCATACTCGAGCATGCCATGCCAAGTTTCAGAACTTGGACACTCTTTGCCAATGGTGATTTCGCGGCCATTGCTCTGCCAGGCCTTCTGCGACATCGTGACCACGGTGTCGCAATTCCTACACTCAAATCTCATGCAGTCTCGAGCAGCACGCCATTTCCGGCTCTCGATGATCATGTCGCGATGGTCAAGTGCAAGGCTGACGCCACCTGGCTTGACGAGGTCGAAGGCGAATGCGGGAGCTGACCCGAGACACTCGAACCAGGCGTCACCGTCACCGTCATCAACAGTCTGCTGGTGTCGAAGGATTTCGCGTGCCGTGCTGACAACTCTGGGAACGTACTCTGTCGGTGTCACTGTTGTTGTTGTTGTAGACCAGTACTACGGAAAGAGACTTCTTTATGCCTGAGGATACCTCCAGTGTGGGCAGTTCTGATCCAGCCGGGTTGACTCGGGCTCTCAAGCGATGCGAAGAGCGAACAGGATTTGTCGAATGCCAAAGTCCTCGGAGCCGTAATGTCGTGTTTGTCCGCTGCAGCGTATACTCCAGCAGAATGAATGCATCATAGGAGAGTTACTGGCCTCGACGTAGCTGGATGTGTAGAGAAACGACAGGACAGACTTTACGACTGCAAGAGTCTCTGGTAGTTCTATCACACCTTCCAGCTTCTCCTGTCACAAGTCTGCTGGTGCTGCTGGTTTGATCACTGAATTTAAGCCCTAAAAGGCCCAGGGAGAGTGCCAGCACCATACGTTCATATCTACTGACAATGCAGCCTTGAAGAATGTGGATTGCGCATACAGCACAATTCGATGAGCTGGCAGTCTTGTCCCTCCAGCGACGATGGTCACGTCTGAGAAGAGATCGTTGAGCAAGAGTCTATTCGCTGTCAGCACTAGACCTAGAAGACATTCTTGGCGCATTTTGAATGCCTCGTACTCCTGATAGTGTCCATTGGAAGCTATTTGAACGCCTCGAGCAGATCGAATGACTTCGGTAGGATTTGGAGAGTGTCGTGGTATCGCTGAAATGCAAAGCTCGATCTAGAAAATAGCTCACTGTGGTAGGACAAATAAGCACGATGAGCTAGCCTAGAAAAGCACTGAAGAGTACCGTATGTATTTGAGTTTGGTATTGTTGGATCACTGCTTGAGAAGAGGAAGAAGAGATGGATGCGAAAGAAAGTGAGAATAATCGCGGAAGTTCAAGAGCGTAAGAGCCTGTTCGAAAAGTCGAACGAGCAATCTGCTTGCCTGTAAGCGACGTGTGAAACAACCAGGTCACGATGTGAAACATCAAACATCAAGCACCAAAAAGTCAGCTCATTACCATAGCACACTCCTGTCTCTACCCAGACTGTGCAATCAAGATCTATGCTATCATGATCAGACAGTCACAAAACATTTATCGTGGGGAGAGTGCCGTGGTCGTCCTGCTCAAACTCAATATTGTTTGGGATATAGCTAAACATTGGGCAGCTTCCACTCAAGGAAGCCGCCACAAAAGTCATACTCTGTGGACATTCTGTCTCGTCGGTGACATACACACCATCCGAATTGGCGGCTCTCGCAGATTTGTCCGATATGATCACTGCAATTTCGCACTCACCGCACTGAAAGACCATACAATCTGGGCTCCTGCGCCAGTTTCGACTGTCGAATGTCTTCACAGCCAGGTCAGACTCGAAGCTATAGTCCGTTGAGTTTATCAGATCAATGACGAATGCTGGTATTTGACCAAAGCAACTGCTCCAGACGTCGTCCACATTCCCGGGAGGAAGCCGTCGAACAATTTTTCGCGCTGTTGCGACGAGTGCGTATCGTAGCACATCGATCTGATCATGCGTATTGTCATACACCAGCGCTACGGTCTCCAGAAGTCCCGAAATGTCTGCACGTAGAGCTGCTTCATGTACGGAGGAGTCTGCAGACTTAAATAGCGCACCCAAGCTCTGTAACCAAGGGACGGTCTTGCGATGGGCGTAGAGGTTGAGGCTGGCGATGTTGTACTTCTCTACCGCGATGTAGACTTGGGCGTGGAATTCGAGAGATCGTGTTGCTCTTTCAGTGTAGCACCTCTTATAGAGGAAGGAGAGCATTGCTTCGACGACTTCCGGGCTCTCTGGCAACTCCATGACACCTTCCAACTTCTCCTACTAGGTATCAGCTATGAAGCGCGCCGTAAGACTTGAGTAGGCGCTGTACCTTCATGTCAACTGATAAAGCGCTCTTGAAGAAACTCGATTGCATATACAATACGATGCGATGGGCTGGAATGCGCGTTCCCCGGGCGAGTATCGTGACATCGGACAAGGTGTTGGAGAGGTTCAGTCTGTAAAGTAATCAGCATGAAACTGGAGCTGCTAAGAAGCTCCGAGTATTCTTCTACTCATGAAGGTGTCCTCCAAGACTGTCATCCAAGCTACTCAGGACTTCGTGTGGTGAGGGACTCTTGGTGGTCTTAGACGCCGGCATCCTCGAGGCTAATGCGATGTGAGGTTTGGCGCTTGCTGCCGAGATGGGTTAAGCAAGTGCCGTAAGATGTCAAGGTATAGCAAGAACGAGTAATAAACAATCCAGTAATTAAGTGAGAGACTTGCTGAGGAGAAGGTGTGCTAGACTTTAGCGGTAGGTCTGTAGTAGAGGAAAAAGAGTGACGGGGCGGAAAAGATTGGAGGGTAAGTGGAAGTGAGAGCTTGTTCATAAATGGGAAGAGCGACTCATGAGGCCACCAAGGAGAGTGGCGCGTGAAACAATCAGGTCAAGATGTGAAACAACGAAGATCAAACATCAAACGGTCAGCCCATCTGAATACCGGATTAATGACACACAATCGAACCTGCTTTAGCAAGTATCGTGGGTATCATAGGGACTATCATACCATTGTGACTCTTGCACTTTCAGCTGGACAAATTATTGAGCACCTCTAATATCAACCGTCACTATCACTTCCCGCTTTCTTCCTGAGGAGTACCACTCACAACCTCCGTGGCTTCTCTTCGATACAGGTAGTAGCCGTCCCAACACCCACGAATCAGCCTTCCACATCGGCCACATTCGGAATTGGGGAGTTTCTTATTGGTTTGAATACACGTGAGCTTCGTGAAGCCTGGCTCTTTGGCACATTCATCACAAAGCAGGTATGCAAACTCATGCCTTGACCGGGATACCGTACTGGAGGAGGACATGCACACCTCACAGGCGAATCACGGGACCTGGCCAAAGCACTCCGTCCATAACTTCTCTTGTTCAGCCGTCTTCTGCTCTGCACGCATGGCGAGTGCCAGATCTACCATTTTGCAGCGCAAAGGCTCTGACTTGTCATGCGTATTTTCGTAAAGGAACCAGGCAAGCTCAAGGAAATCGGCAGCATCCTCCAATAGATTCGAGCTGGGTATCGTCTTGTCTAGATAGTCTGTCTTGATGTCGTCCAGATAGCGAGACGCGATTTGTGCGGTGTGCCGTTTAAGGGCAGGAATGCCGTACTTGTCGGTGACGATATGGACGTGCAGGTCGTGTCGTATCTCTAGGTGTTCGGAAGACAATGGAGGTGGCGTGTAGGTCGAGGTATAGAGCCATGAAAGCAAAGACCTGATCACAAGCGAGCTCTCAGGCAACGTGATGATTCCCTCCAGCTTCTCCTGTAGGACGTGAATATGAAGAGAGAGATCACCAGACAGTAAACGTACTCTCATATTGACCAGGAGAGCACCCCTGGAAAATGTTGATTGCGTGATGAGCAAGAAGCGATGAGCCGGGATGCGCTCTCCGTCACAAATGATTGTCACATCCGCAGCGACGACTATGAGGGAGACTAAGAGTGCCGCCTGACGGTCCGGTGAGCATTCACTCATTGAAAGAGCTGTGTCGAGTGCTGTCAAGAAAGAGACAGGAGTGGTGCTATGATGGAAGTCAGAAGCAGAGTCCAAGAGGAAGATCTAGCACGGCACTTCCAAGCAGGCTACGCCGGCCCAAGAAATGCGACGAGTGGTCCGATATGTTTCAGATTGTGAAACATTGATATGAATTTGCAGATCTTGGCATGACCTTGACGCGCGCGATCCTGAAAAGTCGCACGGCATTCATGCAGTATGGCTTGGAAATGTCAGACATAGACCAAGTGTGCAAGGGAATATGTGTCTTGTGCTAGAATTCATTGGTGAGAGTTTGACACGGCTGATAAAGGATAAGCTGTGAAAGCCTGCCTTAATAGGACTGAAAGCTAAGCCATCTCTTGATATTTCTAGCAGATCTTCGTGCCATGACAGTTCCACATTTTTTCCGTGAGCAAGTGCCCTTTCCGAATGCCCCACACAACAAGCTGGTCTAAGGACACAATGATACCAGGGTTCACCGTCCACGTTTGAGGTGAAATCTGCTCGTGACGTTGCTAACTCATGGCTCCTTGCAAGATCAGGTGACCTTCTCCAATATGATATGCGTAGCCTTCCTGTCTTGGCACGATGCGCACCTGAAGGGATAGAACTTTCCAGGAACGTTGATGTCTGTACGAAGCCACTCACTCTCATCCGTGCCTGATTGTATACTCGACCACAGATCGGGGTTGTTTGCACATCCATAGCAAAGCCGTACCACTTGCCGAAGATGGGTTTCCCGCTTTGGCTGTATTATGAGCAAATCCAGCGCAAGGGCTGGGATCTCTCTAATGAGATTTGTCCATCCTTCGTGCTCGGCAGCAGCCTGCTCAGAAGGTAGCGATGCGCGGGCAATGTCGACAAGTTTGCGGCGCAGAATGTCGCTTCCATCGAGTGTGTTCCCGTAGACGTACTCCATGACAGTCGAGAAGGCAATGCCAGAGACAGTCATTGCGCGAAGATCAGGTGCTTTCATACGCTTGTAACTACACTGTGCGGCATCGAGATAGGCAATCGCGTGCCGTGCAGCAGTGGCTTTCAAAGCAGGAATACCATACTTGTCTGCAGCGACGTAAACTTGAAGCTGATGCATCAAGTAGGGTGGAGATGCGTCGTAGTCGCTGGTGTATAAGAATCTCAATATGGATCGAACGATGGGAAAGCTCTCTGGTAGATCGATGATGCCTTCTAGATTTTCCTGCTGTGCATCAGTCGCTATTATAGGGGGACAACCCGTTCTGTGAAGAGTGCCCGTACTTTCATATTGATCGAGAGGGCAGCCTTGAAGAAGCTTGACTGCGCCATGAGAACTATGCGATGAGCAGGAATGCAATCTGCACCACAGACAATGACGACATCAGAAGCAGTCACGGAGAAAAGAAATCTATACTGAAAGCATGAGTCGTGACGTGAACCTGCGCCTTGAAGCGGTCACATACTCGTGAAATCCTGAAGGCATTCTGTCGGGAAACGACTCGGGACCTCCATCCTCGGCGGTTTCGAGGGTATTTTCGGTGGAGGCTGGTAGGGACATCTTAATCACTGTTGAATCTGTGGGTCATCGTCGTTTTTGCGTCTGGGAAGTTCACTCTGTGAAACAGATGTCAGGTGTTCGGTTTCGCTTTGTGGAGAATGGCAGTGTAGCAAGGAAAGAGCGAGCGGGGTCGTGTTGCTCCGTGCCAAGAAAAGCGACGTGTGGGCCGATAGGTTTCAGAATGTGAAACACCCTGCACCGTTTTGATGATTCCATCTCAATTGATATATTCAATTCATGAGGCCAGTCCTCCGAGTGCTCATAAGTAAGTGCTCACGTTCTGTTATCAGATCGTTGCTGCTACGACTATTCTTCATGTAAGGTAAAGTCTTCAAAGGAGTATGAGCAGTGCTACGTACCTTGCTACCGGAGCTACCGAAGCTACTGCTCACAAGCACCTTGTCCAGAAGTCCACCCGCCCACGATTGTCGTCATGTTTCTTTGTGTCGTTCTTCGTCATGAGCGTTGATCCGCAATCATTCACATACCAGCACTGAGCCCTTCCAAATCGACACTCCATAGAAACATCATATTCGCGATTGTATCGGTCACGTCGCATTGTGGAGTATGCCCTATGACCCGACGGAAAACCACTGGGAAAGTGGCAGGTTCTGATCAAGTGCTTCTGTCCACTCTCGAGCGGATCGCACGTCCAAACAGAAAGGACACGCAAGTGGTCGACCGTGGACTTGTTTGTATTGGAAGATAGATCGAGCAATGAGAAGCCTGTTGTGAGGACAATGTGGGCACTGAAGTGTGACTCGAGCTTCCTGGCGCTGTTCGGTAGCAGCCACGGCCTTTGTGCTTCGGTATAATATCTCAGCCGCGAAGTCAGGTACCTCCATGATCTGATCGACGAAAGTGTGCCGCAAATCACTTCTCTCCAGTTGAATTACCACTCGCCAATATGGTTAAGATCAAGTGCATCCTCAACTTGTCATCCCTTTGGAAGGTACCGTCGATGATTTCGGCAGCTATGCTGAGCTCCTCCATTCCAACCAGCTCCACACTTGAGTCGAGCAAAGCAGCATTGGCAAGCTCTTTGATGGAAAGTTCGAACTTGGTACCCGCCAGGGACTGAAGTCCAGGGATATCATACTTCAATGCAGCGACATAGACTCCAGCATGTAAAGACAGTGCCTTGGAGGTCGGTGAAGAATAGTCTCCAGAATAGAGGTAGCTGAGGAGTGCCTTGATAACAACAATGGCCTCTGGCAGCCCCATGGTGCCCTCTTCTCTCTCCTGTGGTGCGTTAGTCGGTGAGACAATAAAGACACAGAAGGCGTCTGGCAAAATGCTGGGGAGAGTGCCGTCAAGATTCTGCTACGGCTTATGGTCTAGTAAAATATGTGCCATGACTTACCCTCATGTTCACGGTGAGTGCCGACTTGAAAAAGCTCGACTGCTCGTAGAGGATACTTCGGTGCACGGAAATCCTTTCGCCCTTGCAAACAATCGTGAAGTCGGAGAAAAGACCTGAGACCAGTAGATCACCACGATTGGCAGGTGTGGAGGGAGCAGGGATTTTTGAGGATGATTGTGACATTTCGCGGAAAGTGCCGTAGTGGTTCCAGTTGAGCAAAGAGAATGTGTCAGACTAGCCAATTAGCAGCTCGAAGTAACAATCAGCAATGTAGGATCAGGTGTTGTTGTTGCTAAGTCGAGACAGGGCGAGGACCGTTCTTTATGTAGTCGCTGCCTCAAAAGCGTTATGATCACTTCGGTTCAAACGAGCGTGCGCTGGGATAAAGTGAGGAGAGAAGGAACTGAAGTGAGACTATATTCCCATTCTTCAGGTAGCGAAGATGCGGACATGTAGATCTACACTGCCAGTCGCAATAATGCACCTTATCTGCTCATCTGTATCTGCTTTGCCTGCGACATCTTTGGCATAGCCGTTGCTGCCATTCGATGCCAACCCATCTGCTTTATAAATGCTCGGCGCCCATCTTAGCGAGGTGACAAAGTGCCCGTGTGCATCGTCAACAGTCTTGACACACTTGCAATCTTGTGTGAGATCCCAACAGCGTATGGTCTTGTCGTCCGACACACTAAGCAGATATCGTCCACCAGGATGAAAAACTATTGCTCGAATCCAGTTGTCATGCCCATTGAGTGTCCTGATCAAGCTGCCTCGCCCATCCCAAATCTTGATCAACTTATCCCGTCCTCCTGTGGCCACAAACTCTGCTGAACCTGTCGATGCAGGAGGCTTCTTCTGGCCTGATAATGCAGCAAGATGTACGTACGTGCTCGGCGGCGCAATCGTGCAACACTCCACAACATGCTCGTGTCCAAGAAAGGTGACCTTAGTGTCGCCGCTGTTCATATCCCATAAGCGAGGTATTTTATCGTTCCCCACTGACAGAAGCCATCTTCCATCATAACTTGGCGCTACATCACGAACCCAATCAATATGACCATGTAACGTTCGAACACAGTAGCCGGTTGTCACATCCCAGATTCGAATCGTCTGGTCACGAGAGGCGGATGCAAGCAGTGTGCCAGACAGCGGCGCACCAGCCAAACCAGATGGAATGAAACGTACGGCTGATACGGAATGGTCATGACCAGGTAGTGTGCGGACATTCTTGTATCCATTTGCAGGATCCCAAAGCTTGACAAGTGTATCGCTCGAACAAGACGCGAGTAGTGTTCCTCCTCTCGGCCCACCATAGTCAACATCCAAGACAGGTTTAGTATGTGCTTTGATTGTCTGCTCAAGCTCGCCCTGTTCCCAATCCCAGATCTTGATTGTCATATCCTCGGACCCTGATGCGAGCGACGAGAAAACTGGATGGAATGCGACGCAGTTAACTGGCAGACGATGACCTTGCAAGGTGTGTCGTGCTGGAGCTCGAGGAAGCCATGTTGTGGGATCTTGGTTCCGCTTGGACAGTGATGTTGGCGTTGCCGAATCTAGCTCAGTCTGCAGCGCGGCATTCTTGGATTCGAGGTCCAATATCTTTCTCTGCAGCCTCACAACACTCGTCCATTTCTTCTCTAGCAGGCCCTCATATTTTTTGCGTGCCGACTCATCAAAACTGGCTGTATCGAGGCCAAGCTCTTCTCTGAGGGCTGCTGCACTATCATCAAGGTTTATGGATGACAAATAAGCAATTATTGCTTTATGTCTAACCCGCAATCAGTCCTTATCTTGAATGCGTTCAGCGCAGGCTCTCGTACAGTTCTTCAGCCTGACGAGGCGCAAGAAGCTGGCTCATGTTGTTCGTCCTGATGCCATCGGTGGGATATTTCGGCCTCTGAAGACTTGATGTGAGGTCGCTCTCTGACTAAGTTGTGTCTTACCACCTCGCAGTATCACCTTCTCCTCATAAATCCAGTGCGCGAAGGGAATTGGTCATGCCAGGGATGAGATAGTATGTCGCTTCCTGCCGCCTTGATTTCTCTAGATGAGCCCGGAGACGTGACGAGGGGCTCGGCACGTGATCTTGATCATTGTTTTGAGGAGACTACCGGAGCAACACTCCAAAACATCTTGAAAGCCTCCAGTTACTGGTACCACACTCTTCGCAAAGTACCTATTGTCGCAAGTAAACTCAATTACTGTCGCGACATTTTACAGCTCACTCTGGCCTAGAAAGAGGGATTTGGCTCTGGATCAGCTTTCGAAAGTGTACTGCGAAGCTCGTTGCTAGGGGCGTTCTAGTCGGGGGAGATCAGACGGAAGTCGTCGCAACCCAGCAGGACAAGCAAAACAAGCACGCTGATCAGGGACGAAAGCGATGGCGGATCAAGAGGAAGACCTCAGCTCGCTCTCACTCTCCGAGCGATTCGCGCACAAGAATTGGAAGGTCAGGAAGGAAGCATATGAGGCGGCGGCAAAGGAGTTTGACAATGCGCAAACGGAGGCAGATGCTACAGTACAAGAGTTCATACGGGATCCGGGGTTATGGAAAGGCGCAGTGACAGACTCCAATGTCGCCGCGCATCAAGAAGCGCTGACTGCATTGTGCTCGTTTCTGCAAATATCAGAACAGCAAGGATGTACAAGGTGGGATCACAACAAGTCCGAGTAAGACCAGCGCATGCTGACCTCCACGTAGGACCCGTGGCATAACTGTTGTGGCACTGGCAGAGAAAGGTCTGATCTCCTCAAAGCCAGTCGCAAAGCAAAAGGCGATGGAAGCCATACTGCTCTACGTCGAGATGGACAAGGCGGACCCAATCTTGGAGGAGCTTCTACCTGTTTTGTCTCATAAATTACCAAAGATCGTGGCGGCAACACTTTCTGCTTTTACCGCAATCTATCACGCCTTCGGAACAAAGACTGTCGACCCGAAGAATGTACTTAAAGCATTACCGAAAGCATATGGTCATGCTGACAAGAATGTGCGTGCCGAAGCACAGAATCTCACTGTGGAGCTCTACAGATGGCTACGAGAGAGCATGAAACCACTGTTCTGGAATGACTTGAAGCCTGTTCAACAGCAGGATCTGGAGAAGTTATTCGAGAAAGTGAAGGACGAGCCAGCACCCAAAGTAGAAAGGCTGCTGAAGTCCCAACAAGCGATTGCGGAGTCGGCAGCAGCTCCTGCTGAAGACGAGGCTGGTGCCGATGGATTTGGAGAGGACGCGGAAGAGGAAGCCGAGTATGAACCTCAAATGTTGGCTGTGGATGTCATGGCTTCAGTACCCAAGGATCTATTCGACAGACTGGCATCAACAGCTTGGAAAGATCGGAAAGCAGCACTCGACGAACTTCTGGCTGCCGTCAATGCCCCTGCTATCGAGGATTCTGGCTTCAATGAGATCATGTCTGCGCTCGCCAAGTGTATTCTGAAGGATGCAAACATCATGGTTGTGACCGTGGCTGCGAATTGTATAGAATCTCTGGCGAAAGGCTTGCACAAGAGCATGACCAAGTATCGCACGATAGTGATGAGCTCCATCATGGACAGACTCAAAGAGCGAAAGCAAGCAGTAGCAGACGCGCTAGGTGCAGCGCTTGATGCTATATGTAGTGCTACAAGTTTATCTGAGTGCTTAGAGCTTACAGTCGAGTACACTGGCAACAAGAATCCACAGGTCAAGCTGGAATCCACGAAGTTCCTGTTGAAGGCTTTGAAGACCACAAAAGAGGCTCCGAGTTTGCCTGAAGTGAAAATCATTGCGGATGCAGCCATCAAAGCATTAGCGGATTCCTCAGGCCCACAAAGAGATGCGGCTGCAGAAATACTGGGTACCATGCTGAAAATCATGGGCGAGAGGATCATGAATACACACTTCGAAAACTTGACTGACATACAGAAGACGAAGATCAAGGAGTTCTCGGAGACTGCAGAGGTACGCGCGAAATACAAGACAAAAGCTGCGGCACCACCTGCTGCAAAACCTGCGGCTGCTGCACCAGGTGCCGCAACCAAGAAGCCGGTGCTCGGCGCGAAGAAGACAGCACCACCTGCTGCTCGTAAGTCGACTCCTGCAGAAGAGCCTGCACCATTTCAACTACAGCCAAAACCTACAGCCCGTCCTGCGTCTGCAAAGCCTCCAGCTGGCAGTCGGCTTGGTCTCAAAGCACCTTCATCTGGTCTCGCAGGGAAGAGACCAGGTGCACCATCTTCACCACAAAAGCCTATGCTTCAAGCGACCTCATCCTACGACAATCAATCGACGCCTCCACCGAAGATGGCTCGTGCACTTACTGGTCGAACACTTGCGAAGCCTCCTTCTGCTATGGCTGAACCAATACCAGCTCCTCCTCCAGCAGCTCCCGCCCTAACAACAGCTGAGTTTGCTGAACTGGAAGATCTCAGAGGAGAGGTTGAGCGCCTGCGCGTGACGAATGAACGTCTTCGTGCGGATCAGAATAAACTTACATCACAAGTCCACGAGTTACAAGATCAGAATGCCCAACTAATCGAGGATCATACACGCGATGTCCTTAGCATCAAAGCCAAAGAGACGCAGCTCGTTCGCGCACGAAGTGATGCGGAGTCTGCCGAACAGACCGCATCTCAACTACAACGTGAGCTTGACCGCCTGAAGCGTGAGGTCAGCCGAATGGATCGGTCGAATGCTGTTACACACGACTATAACAATGCTGCCACGAACAACGATATCTATCAAGACTCCACAGCAGGAATGGACAATAACGCCATGGACGGCTATCCTGATCAGAGCTCAACATCCATCCGGCCTATACGAAAGATGGCAGGCCCGACAACGTCATTTCCGCGGGAAGGTAAGGAAAATGACGACGTCGAAGCTGTTGCCAGCAAGTTTTCGCGCATGCTGAGCCCTTCAACAGGTGTCAGTGCAACGACCGGCGCAACGCTCTTCCCTCGTCCATCGTCTCGTCCGACAGCTTCACCGACACGACAATTAAAGGACAATGCACCGATTACTGATGATCTACCAATACGTAATCGCCCGCAGACAATGTACAGTACACCGCGCGCTGGTTCTCCTGCAAGTATAGACGCACAAGGCGACGAGTATGTGGGTGTTAGTCGAAGCACAGCAAGCGCGACGAATGGGGCACCCAGCCGACTTGGTAACGGAACTGGAAGACCCGCCTCGATGATAGCATCGAGGACTGCACCGCCAGGTGGCGTACCAGTGGGACAGGAGAGTTGGAGGAGGGCTGCAGAGGTCACGCAGAATCTGAAGGCGAGGATTGAGATGATGAAGGCATGCTATGGATGGGTCGAGATTGCTAAGACGACAGACTAACTTTGTTACAGGCGAAACAAGGACTCACGAGAGGTTCTTGAGATGAGGGTATATTTCAACAGCATATCGGCGGCGTTACTGTTTGTGATACCGAAGCATAGTGGGGAGGCACGGGCACCAAGGAGCGTGAGGCTACGCTAGCTGTACGTTGTACTGATCGTGGGCGTTCGTCTTTCTACGAAGCGCTGGACAGCTCGAGAGCTTTTCATGTGTATTATTGATGTTGCTGTCTTGCAAGTACTGTGCTGTGATTGGAGACTATCGCCAGGATCTCAGCTCTGAGACCATGCACTTCGGAGAACTGTGAATGACGATGCTCAGTAGAGCTTGAAAGTATTGTCGTCGTCGTCGTGGTCGTCGTCGTCTGCCAGCAGGGTCGCGTCGTGTGACTCGTGAGCATCATCAACACATCGACATCATCCTCTTCGGGGTCACTTTCCGAAGCAGTTTGATCTTGTACTGTCCCTGCTGGGCATTCACGATTCTCCACTCGTACAGTCATGTCAGCTACAAGGATGACACTGGCGCAAGCTCGCCTTCTGCGCCTACCTGCAAGCCTACGCTCCCTTCTATTCCAACAAGCCAACAAGCCCGCCTCACCTCTGTCCACACCAGCCCGCTCCTTCTCAATATCCGCACCACATGCATCCTCTGTCGACCCAACAGAAGTCTCCCACTTCAATGCCCTCGCCTCCAGCTGGTGGGATCCGCATGGTCCTTCTCGCCTTCTCCATCTTATGAACCCCCTCCGCCACCGCTTCATAAACTCTTGCCTCAATTCGCAGGCAGACCCACCTCGGATATTGCCCACCTCCTCAGCACTAATGGATGCTTCGTCTACGGAGATTCAAGGGCTGACGTATTTGGATGTTGGATGTGGTGGAGGCATATTCGCAGAGTCGGCAGCGAGGATGCCGGGGGTCAGGGCAGTCACAGGTGTCGATCCTAGTGGCGAGGTCCTGGCGATTGCGAAGGAGCATGCGAGAAGGGATCCGAACCTGTGGGAGACGGGGAGGTTGCAGTATATGAACTGCGGGATTGAAGATTTACCTGCGCCGAGACATGCAGGCACAAGAACAACGACAGATGTGGGCGATATGGCAGATGCTGGCGTGGGATCACTTGCAGCAATCTCGCAACAAAAGACAACAGCAACGGCAGGAGATATCGCTGCAGTTGGCGTGGGATCGATGGCAGCAATTACACAGTCAGGTCATGCGACACAAGAAACACAAGAATCACAAGCGCACGACGGCTACGACATCGTCTCCTTGTGGGAAGTGCTCGAGCACGTCTCCTCACCGCACGCCTTCCTCGACATACTCACCCCACACGTCAAGCCTGGCGGCTGGTTCGTCATGTCCACGATCGCACGAACCTGGACATCTTGGGTGACGACGAAGCTGTTCGCCGAGGACATTCTGCGCATTGTGCCTAGGGGAACGCACGATTGGGGAAAGTATATAAATGAGCCGGAGGTCAGGAAGTACTTTGCGACGAGGCCTGGGTGGGAGAGTCCGCGCGCGATGGGTGTGCTGTATGTGCCGGGGATAGGGTGGAGGGAGGCGAAGGGAGGGGAGGATTGGGGTAATTATCTGTGGGCTGTGAGGAGGAGTCCTGTGTAGTGAAGGAGCATTGGCAGGGAACAGGTCAATGAGCAAAACATCAGTCTACACAGTCATGCACCAAACCATGCATGGATGCATACCGGTCAAACCAATACAAGCTCTTTACCCACGTCATGTCTAGAGAATCCCTGCCTAGACAGCGGTACATCCTTACAGGCAGACCCTAATTGAATGGTTTCGAGCGAGCTCGAGGCAGATAGCTCGTGCTCACGTTTCCATGTCTTTGTGAGCTTGATGGAGTTGTCGAGTCGGGTAGCGAGAGAAATGCAGTCCATTCAGAAACGTCGAGGGTTGTGTTGCCTTGGTTCAGCGATTTCGAGAGGAGTTCCAGGGTCGAGGTGACATCCCAAAGTCGCGGACAGAATCCGAGGAGCACACATTGACTTCCTGAAGTGCAAAGGAACTGAGCAAATTGGGGAATGCAAAACTCACCATCGGCATGCTGATGCTATCTACTTATCTTCCTACTGTCATGTCACATCGAACGCGAGATCGTACGGAGCAGAGGCAGAAGGATAAAGAGACTCTGTAACATCCACGGCATGGCAGGGGACGGGACGGGATCCTGCATGCGCTACCCGGCAGAAATCCTCCTCCTCCTGCAATTCGTCATCCGAATAACGGTCGCTCTATCCAACCTCTGACAAATCAATGCCCCTCGAATCCACAACCACCACCGGTATGAGACTCTTGTCCATCCTTTGGCCTCACTTATCGAAACTGTTGCCATACTGTGACTGGGTCGACCCGAGTATAAACTGGTACCTTATCCATGATACAGTCTACCATCAGTCGAGTGTGCACGCGCACCAACGTGCTTCAAGGCAATCCTTGGCCCAACGCGATCAAAATACTTCCGACGACGCTACTCTGGCGACGTTGGCGAAGCGCGACCATTGAAGGGCAATTATCCGATCCACCACTATGTACCGCGAACCCGTGCAGTCTACCTTATCGTCTTCGGAAAGATGCCCCTCCTACTCTGCGGTATACAGCGCCAGCTTGACTAGGACGGCACCACTCACGCAGCGGGACGACTGTCTAGCTTTCGGGCACATGGGTGTGGTACGCCCTGCAGCCCAGATGTATCGTCCCACCGCCTACTCTCTGCGTCTGGTAGTCGATGACTAGCGTGCCACGAGTCCAATGGCAAATCACCCTGCATGCTGCAAGAAAGTCCACGATCCAGGACGCGGTCGCCCCACTATACACCTTTCGCCGAGGAGCGTCCATGCCTTTCGCGAAGACATCTTCCGATTGCGATAGCCAGCCTGTGGTACCCTTGGGCCTTGCGGAGGCATTAGCTCTTCCTCTGAACGTGGCGCGCGCAATGCTGCGTGGAGAAAGACCAATCAGTGGTTGAAGCGTGCCCCTCTACACTGGGATTCGCCTTAGCTTCATCCAGCATGCTGTATGATCCAGCCACATGAGCTGAGCGCGTTGCATTGTACTTAAGGTGGTGGTGCGGCCAGTCATGTCACATTCTCATACTCATTCCTTCATCACATCACCGAAGGCTGCATCGCAATGGCAGAACTCAAGGCCATCCTCTCTGCGATCCTTCCCACCTCGACGACACTGCTCATCCTCAGCGGTCTCGCTGTTGCTGGTATAGCTTATCTTGCTTGGGGCGTCGTCTACAACCTCTACTTCCACCCTCTTTCCAAGTTCCCAGGACCAAAACTCGCTGCCGCGACCAAGGTTTATGAGTTCTACTTCGATGTCGTGAAGGAGGGACAATTCTTCAATGAGATTCAGCGCATGCACAAAGTATACGGTATGCTTTTCTGACGCGATCTTGCCCTCCATGACCTGACTTGGATAGGCCCAATCGTTCGGATCAACCCGCATGAGATTCATGTCAATGATGTCGAATTCTATGACACACTCTATGCTGGTGGAGGTGCCAGGCGTGATAAGTATGTGGAAACTCTGGTAACGACAAGATGAACCCCAATTAACACATTGTAGATATGTTTGGTTCACCAACGCTGCCGGTGCACCAACATCGGCGTTCGCAACTGAGTCTCACAACCTGCACCGTCTCCGTCGCGGAGCTCTTAATCCATTCTTCTCCAAGCAATCCATCCTGGCACTCGAGCCCTTCCTACACGACAAGATGAGTCTCCTTGTAAAGGGTATGAAGCGTCAAATGACAGTCAAGGAACCTTTTGACTTTGGTGCCGCATACATGAGTCTGGCATTGGATATTGTCAGCCAGTACTGCTACGGTGAACAAGACTGCTGGAACTGCTTGGAGGAGCCAGGTTTCAGTGAGGACTGGCAGACTGCTATGATCAATGCTTTTGAGAGCAGCAGACTTATCAGATATATTCCATGGGCTGCAGCGCCTCTACAGCACATCAAGTGGCAATGGTTGTATGCGATTGACAAAACTGTCGGGTTGTACTTCAAGGCCGGAGAGGTAAGTTGATTCGTCCATTGCAAGAAACGACCTGCCACTGACACCGTTCGCTCTAGCTATGCCGTGGTCACGCCCTCAGCTTCCTAGCAGCAGAGCAGAAGAAACAAGGTGTCTCCGCCACATCAACCATCACCGAGTCCAAAACCGACGGGCCACCAACGATGTTCTCCGAAATCCTCAACGGAAAGCTTCCACAAGCCGAGAAGGAGCCGCAACGCCTCATCGACGAGGGCAGGATTGTCATCATCGCCGGTGGAGAAGCCATCACGCAGTTTCTCAAAGTCTGCTCCTACTTCCTCATCGCCAACCCGCCCATGCTCAAGCGTCTGCAAGCCGAGCTTGCGACCGTGATGCCGCTGGCAAAAGACGGAGAAGCACAGCGAGACATCAAAGTCAGCGACTTGGAGAAACTGCCTTACCTCACCGCCATCATCCAGGAAGGTCTCCGCATCAGCGCTATCGTTACAGTCCGTTTGCCACGCATAGCTCCCGATGAAGACCTGCAATACGGCGGCTTCACCATCCCCCGCGGTACGCCCATCTCACAAACCTCGCACTTCATCCACCTCAACGAAGAGTACTGGCCCCGACCCATGGAGTTCCAGCCCGAGCGCTGGACCTCCGCCGAGGTTGACGCCGAGCGCCGGGCTGCCGGTTTCGAAGTCACGGATCTACCCAAGGGGAACAAGAAGTGGTTGGTGCCGTTTGCCAAGGGAAGCAGGATTTGTGTGGGCGTCAACTTGACGAATGCGCTGAGCTATCTTACGTTGGCGACGGTATTTAGGACGTTTGACTTCGAGCTGTTTGAGACGACGAGGAAGGATGTTACGATCCAGAGGGATTGCTTCAATGGGCAGCCGTGGAAGGGCACGAAGGGAGTTAGAGCTCTTGTGCAGGGTGTTAGGACGTGAGATTGTACGCAAATTGGGGTACTCCGGCGAATAGTTTGGTTAAGCTTCTATACGTTATGACACTCTCCTACTTGTTTCTCCATACCTGCGCTTTAGACGGCACTCTTCACAAATTTTCTGTCTGAATTATATTGCTCGATTCAGTACCTTTTCACGAATAGCTTAGTCGTGGACAGGTCCAATGTTCGTGCTTCTATCTCTCGTCCTTACCGCGTTACTCTTTACGATTCCCTGCTCTTTAGTTGAGTTTTGGAAGATGGACACTTCTTACTGTTGAGCTGGTTATAGAGACTATGAAGACAGTAGTGCCTTCGAAGATTGTGGTCCCCTCGACAATCTTCACTTTTACCTTCTGCTCTGATTGGTCGTGACTCAGAGTTACTTCAGGACTATCCATTGAAGTCGCATGCAACTCCGACGGCCGATAAGCGGTGCTCGACGGGGAACTTTTTTGTCATAATCTACAACCTGATAGCACCAACTACCTCTCTCTCATTTCCCATTCACCGTCCACACCACAATCTACAAACATGGCAAAGGACAAGGTCTGTCTCGCGTACTCTGGTGGTCTCGACACCTCTTGCATCCTCAAATGGCTGCTCGGTATGTTGTGTGAGCTCAATGTAGGCACGCGATCTGATGACTAACACCAAACCCAGAGAAGGGCTATGATGTGGTCTGCTTCCTTGCCGATGTTGGCCAAGAGGAGGACTTTGAGGTAGGCTCGCAGTTGAAGCAACTTAGATAAGCTCAATCTGACACAAGAATAGAAAGCAAAGGCCAAAGCTGCCAAGATTGGAGCTATCAAGATGGTTGTGACGGATCTGAAGAAAGAGTTTGTGGTACGCATGGAGTCTTCGTTGTCGAAGTATCAGAATTGGGATTGACACACATTCTCAGGAGGAACTTTGCTTCACTGCCATCCAATGCAACGCCATCTTCGAAGGTCGCTACCTCCTTGGAACCAGTTTGGCCAGACCAGTCATTGCCAGAGCGCAAATGCGCGTCGCACAACAAGAAGGCTGTGTTGCTGTCAGCCACGGCTGCACCGGCAAGGGCAACGACCAAGTCCGCTTCGAGCTTGCTTTCTACACCATCCAGCCGTCCATCAAGGTCATTGCTCCATGGCGTGATCCCGAATTCTTCAAGCAATACCCTGGCCGCAACGATCTCCTCGACTATGCTGAAAAGCATGGCATTGAGGTTACATCTACAAAGGTTGGTAGATCATACTTACGTCCACTTTGCTCAAGCTAACAGCATCAACCAGAGCAAACCCTGGTCCATGGACGAAAACCTCGCCCACTGCTCCTACGAAGCCGGCATCCTCGAAGACCCCGACCATACCCCACCAGAAGACATGTGGCGCTTAACCAACAACCCCCTTACTGCGCCCAACACCCCCGAAGACATCACCATCACCTTCTCCAAAGGTATCCCCACCACCGTCACCTCTCCAAACTCCAGCTTTTCCCCCGTCAAGGGCTCCGTCGAGCTCTTCACCAAGCTGAATGCCCTCGGCAAAATCCACGGCGTCGGCCGCACAGACATTGTCGAAAATCGCTACATCGGCCTCAAATCCCGCGGCTGCTACGACTCCCCTGCCATGACGATCCTGCGCGACGCCCACATGGACCTCGAGGGTCTGGTCATGGACCGCGAAGTCCGCGCGCTCCGTGACCAGTTCGTCACGCATTCGTGGAGTAACCTGCTCTACGACGGCAAGTACTTCAGTCCTGAGCGCGAGTTTGTGGAGAATGCGCTCGTGTTCGCCCAGAAGCGGGTCAATGGACAGGTGAGGTTGAGATTGTTCAAGGGACATGTGTATGTGTTGGGCAGGAGCAGTGACACGGAGAAGCTGTATAGTGCCGAGGAGGCGAGTATGGACAGTTTGGACAACTTCAGCCCGGAGGAGACGACGGGGTTCATTGGGATTCAGAGCATTAGGTTGAAGAAGTATGGGCTGCAGAAGGAGGAGGAGGGAGAGAAATTGAGTCGTGCGTAGAGTGGAGAGGAGTTGAGCTGAGCTGAGCTGAGCTGAGCTGAGCTGAGTGAGGAGACATGGTAGATGTGAGTTTCTGGAGGGTCAATTCTGCAGTTGAGGGTCTTTCGACAGAATTGGAGGTGAGCGTTAGGAAGGAGGAGGAATATTCGAAAGATCTGATGCGTCCATGTGGCAACTTGAGTAGATGAGATGAATAGAACAGCACAGAGTACACTGCTCAGTAGCAGCACTAGTATGAACATGATGTAAAAAGTACTTTCTGAAAGTAGACCATGACAATGAACGAAGCCAGTAGTATATGTAAAAGATCAGAGCTCGAAGTGTTTGTGATGGCTGTGAAGAGACTGGCCGATGTAGAGCTCAAGATGACCAACCACGCCTTCCCCGAAAGAGTCTATATCGCCTG
>Ga0058698_10000077_pt1 | contig 54333 bp, 61 predicted proteins | sample AgamicAsSfe_FD_67288 | JGI IMG/M metagenome (GOLD analysis project Ga0058698, IMG submission 67288) | Agave microbial communities from Guanajuato, Mexico - As.Sf.e | ecosystem: Host-associated > Plants > Phyllosphere > Phylloplane/Leaf | place: Guanajuato, Mexico | collected 2012-05-30
ACCTCCACCACCACCGACGGCTTCACCTCCGGCAACCCTCAAACCGCATCCGCCAGCACTGGCGGCCCTGATGGCGAGAAGAACGTCATTGAGAGTAAGATGGAGGCCGCGTTTGGAAAGGAGCAGAAGGATGCGCAGGTTTTCAGCGGAAGCGGGGTTGGGACGACGGATAGCTTTGGGGGAAAGTTCGCTTGATGTGTTGAGGGGATGAGAGAATGGAATGGAATGGGAAGCGAGGGAACGGAGAGGACGCGAGATAGACATGGGTGCTGGGTCAGGGCGTCTGAGATGTGGCACGGAATGGACAGGGTGGCAGTGAATGCATTCGTTTCGTCTCGTTGGTGGACGTGTTGCGGATGCCGGAAATCATATGGCATGCGAGATATAGCGATGACGCTGAGTATGCAAAACGGTCAACCTGAACTCTGCACAGCTTCCAAATAAGCTTAGGACGTGATGGGGTTGACATCAAGTGAATCCGCTTTGTGAACTGGTATCCTGCTATCGTGTAATCTTCGTTCAACCTGCATATGCAGCTTGCTGCTTCAATTGTCAGGTCGACGTTTTATCGACCTAAGGCTAAGCAGGCATCGACTGCCAGACCGACACTACAGTTTGTTAGCGCGGTTTCTGCTAGTGTGACACAACATGTTCACTCACTTTCCTCCTTTCATCCTCACGACATCACTAATGATGTCTTCATCCAGATCTGGAAACATGCCCGCGAGTGTCCTGTCAAGAATATATTAGTTCTTTGTAGCATGGGAACCTACCCAACGTCCGCAAGAAACTCACTGTACCACCGTCCCATGCTCCGCCTGCATTATCCGATATGCCTCTGCCGATTCCGCACTCGACTGCATGGCCGCCGCATCCTGCGAGCCAAACTCGTGTCTATCTTCATCGACTGGCATCTCTCGTCGCGGTGGCGGTGGAGGTGGCCGCTCGTCGTCGGACGATTGTTGCCGTGGTTGTTGGATCTGCTGATCTCGCGCGACTGGCCGTGGTGCCCGAGCTGTTGGCAGAAGAGCTGGTATTAGAGCAGGATGCTCGGCTTCATGGTTGTCGCTGCCTCTTGCGGTATTACTGCTCAATGTGGCAGTTGAGCCATCATCGGAGAATATTCGACCAATACTCGCGAGCGGTTTTTGTATCGAGCGAAATAGCCCGGCAACTACTGGTACTGAACCTTCGCCCTCCTCGCTCGTCCCATCGTCCGTCCTCGAAGCTCGGAGGCCAGCCTTCTCGCTCTCAAGTGAGTCCCGCTCGAGGTTGTCTGGCCTTAGAGGGAGTGGTTTTTCTGTGTTCGAGGTTGATGATGATGTAGTCCGTGTCGTGGATGATTTGATGGTGGATGCTGATGATTTGTACTGCGTTCTAAGTCGCCGCACCTCCTCTGCTTCTTGATCCTTGGCAAGTCCGGAGACAGAAGCTTCCACATTACGCTCGAAATCTGCTTCCGAAATGGTAAGATTCGTGCGATCGAGTGTTTCGATGAACTGGACAGCGCCAATCTACCGAGTATTAGTGCTGCCGAGAATGTAGGTATATACGGGGACAAACCAAAGAAGACATGTAATATCCTGCTTCGCCATTTAGCTTCTCAGGGTTGCGAAAGCGCTGAATGTACTGGACGTTCGATACTAGATGATCTGGCTTCGATTTCAGGACAGTATAGATGAGAAGCGGTATGAATGAGTCTGCTGATTGGTCGGAGTCAGAGTTTCTGAGGTAGCCTGGGATCATTAGCTTTCAAGGGGTCAAGTTCATGTTAGTGTCATACGATACTGACCCATGATGACCTTGCAAGTGTTCAGTACACATATCACCTTGTCTCTCGGCGCTCGATAGTTCTTTATTTTTGCGAGCTCTGGCCACTATCAGCGTTGATCATAGCATCAGGCTAACGAGGTCGAATTACCTTGCTGAGCCAAGATCAAGAACCTCTTTCCCTTGTCATTGCACGGCCGGATATCCAGATGTTCTTCCTGTATCCAACCATATATCCGTATCTTCTGCGCCAATACTTCATCTCGCTCAATATCCTCTTGATGTTGACCACGTCTTCCTGGTCCCAAAGGTTGTGACGTTATCCTTCTCCGATGTTTCGTGGGAGACGACTCTGCAGGTGGAATCTCAGGCGAGAACGTCTGGCCATATAACCTATTCATTACCAGCTTCTCCATACCCTCCTTCGCATTCTCATACTCCGCATCAGACACTGAACGCCAAACTTCACATTGCGCCATTCTATTCGCGATAAACGCCAAGAAGTCGCCGATAATCTTAACTTGTTCATGTGCCTGCCACTGTTTCTTTGCAAATTCTTGTAGGAATGATCGCAAGAACTTCGCGACTGGGTCCGCGGTGCGATGTCTAAGCTGTTCCAGAAATCGATGGAAATCAAAAGGAAGGTCTGGTTCAGGATCTGGTTCGGGAGGAGGTGGTTGTGAGCGTATTGAAGGGGTATATGACAGTGAAGCGTGATCTGGATCTCCTGACGATCGTCTTCCGGAAGTGAGCTCTGCGCTTTCTGCAGGGGACAATATTCCGTGGTCAAGACTCGATGATCGTGGAGGGTAATGGAACACAGGGAGCTCCCGATTTGGTGATACTGGTGGTGTCATGACTTCTATTCCCTGCTCATTGCCAAATTGCTCCATGATGCTTGTTATCTCTGCCTTCGATTCTTCCATAGTTGTATCTGTGGCGGGCTGCTCCGGAAGAGCCCCATTTGTGTGATATTCCTCATCCCCTGCTGAAGTGGTATTGACACTGTATGGTCGTTTCTCGTTTAATTCGTCCGAAGACTGCCGGGGCACGGCATTGTTGTCAGCCCCAGACGCCTCTTTTTGCACGCCTTCCTCCTGAGCTGGGCTCTGTGTAGCTTGAGAGGTCGAGTTTCCAATTGAAAGACCCTCGAGTTCCGACGCAGCTGAGGCTCGCGGACTCCCTGGAGCCATGGACGGGCTGGATCTACAGCTACTGCTTGTGAGATTGTCCCGGCGAAGCAATCGTAGGTGATATCAGGGGAAGGTCGTGCTGTAGGCAGAGAGACGTTCGTCGTTGTTATATGTTGAATGTTGGACGAGGCACTGAGGAACCAGTGCTGTCTGATGACGCTCAAAACAGCGGAGAAGCCTCCTGTGACGCGAATTGCTAACTTTTCGATGCTCTTTGTCAACAATTCTACGTAACACGCAACAACACACTGCTCGCTACCCAAATTGCTCATAATCCCTCTGTCTATGCCAATCTGAAGAGCCTCCCTTGACCAGTCTTCTGCTCGCCGCATGATCACCCGCTATGTTCGAGGATCACGACCACAACGAGACTTTGATACGATCGACGCCTCGTCTGAGGCCGAATGACTGAACACTCGGTCAATGACCTATCATATGGTCATCTTGGCGAGCTGGTATACGATACTGAGCAGCACAAATGGTTATCAACTCGTCATACAACGACAGGCGAAGGTCTCAAAGCATTGGGTGTCGTGAAAACCTACGTTTCATCTGAGACAGCAGGTACTTCTGGAGATCCATTCGAGAGGAAGAGATATGGCAACGGCTATCTATACGGGAATCTCCCTGTGATGGGACCGGTGCCCCACGAAGAACTGAAACAACTCGTTGCAGAGACTGAACAGCCCGGGTTCGACCACAAGGACGATTGGAAGATTCTCGAACGTGTCATCCACGCGAAGTTACGCGTCTGGGATCAGCAAGGACGTCGACGCAATGTGTTAGTGTTCCCTGGTGGAGCGTCCGGAAGCATACTCAAGACAATAGTATTGCGGGATGCACGACAAGGATGGGGAATAGACCGAAGTAATTCAGCATGGCTCAAGACATTTGATCTCAAAGAAGTGAACAGCACAAGCTGGCAAGCTGATGGTAATATACGCCAAATATGCTTCGCAACCAATTATGTCGACGATCCACACCCTCTACTGGCATTTCGGACCGCCAGAAGCATTACTGTTGTTTCCCCTCGCATCCCGGTACACCAAGACACAACCTCGCATGCAACAATAGCTGGCGACCATGCTACAACAAGAATCCACTTGGAGCAAGTCCTCAAACTCGGCGTGGAAGCCATGAACGGCGCCGAGTTCGTGGACTTATCGTTCAACCCCTGGTTTCCCACCACTCTCGCGGCCATAACCGAGCATGGGAAATGGTATCTACGAACCTTGCTTCCCAGATATCACACCGTCGAGTATTCTGAAAATCTTCATGGCTACTTTGGAGACCTCGATGAGGACGATGGAATAGACGACGGATGGCATCGGATTCTCTGGACTTCCAACAGCACATTCATTATCTGTAACAGAAAGAAACTCAAGGCTTACCGCCGTCAAGGTCAAGTTGTGACATGTATCAACTCAGACGTTCTTGTTGCGCAGAGTACAGTCATCATTATCGACCTGAAACGTAGTCCGGTGGAGGACTTTGCTATTTTTATCACAACGAGCACTCATATAATATTCCTACGAATCAATCGCGACTTGCGCAACTCGGAAGCTGACCCAACGTTTTCAATCCTACTATCCTGGAGACACAATCGTAGTATTGATGATAGAACATTAAGGCTGTCCTTTATTGAAGAAGAAGAAGGTATGTCGTTCTGAGTCGAAGTTGGAAACTCTGTACTGACAGGTTCAGGTCTCAAGATCGTACTCTTCTCCCGCGCTACAGGGCTCGCCACCGTCTACGATTTGGCTTCGACGGCCCATGAACACCCCAGGAAATTGACTGGTTTCGATCCTGCAACAAGCAAAAGCATGATTACACGATCTGCAATCAGCCAGGAGTCTCCCTGTTCAGATCTTGTTATATTGCCATCCGTACTTCGTGGTCGACTGACACAGCCTGATGCTGACCTTGACAATGACTCGTGGCTGAAGAAGTGTATGGTAAACAAGTATGGTTTCTATCAAAGCTTTTTACTGCACGAGGATTTTACTCTTAGTGGACAAATGAGCTATGCGCAGCTCACTGACATGGACCGAACGGCTGTATCGCCACCAGTCTTCTTCATTCCGGCGCCTCTGTGGACTGTAGTGAGGAGACGTCGCAGAGCATTGGGTACGGGAATAGCGGATGAGGATGAATTCCTGGATGATGACGAGCGAAGCAATAGCGTGTCGCAACCTCAACCACTGATGCACAAGCTACGTCGGCAGGGTCGCCGCTCCATGCTGAATGATGAACTGTGGGAACAGCACGACTTGACGTTACCCTTTGAGGCCGTATACGAGGAGGTTACCAAGAGTGTCCAGAGCACAGAAATCCCCGTGGATGAGCTTGTCCAAGCCGTCCGTCGTGATTCCACCAACACCCATCTGGAAATCTTGTCATCATGTCTACCACATTCAATCACTCCACAAAGGCTGGCCCCAGACTGGGATGCGATTGCTGAAATGACCATGTCCAATGCCACAAGCATTGAACCGTTAGGTCCAGCGAATGTCCTCAATACTGGTTTAGATGGATCATCCTCTGCAGCTACACGAGAAGCACTTCGAGCTGTGTCCGCAACGTCATCGTCCCGCTTGTTCCCGGGTGCTTTACGGCGTTACCATGATGATTTGATTGAGGATATTGTCTTGACCACGATGTTCGCCAGGCATGGGGTGAACTCTCCTGGTGATGATTTATTGAGTTCACCAATTATCAGGCAATCAAGCCGCAATCTCGAATCTCAGACTTCAAGATCCAGTCAGGTGATGACAGCAAGCTCTCAACGTTCAGCTCGTGGCGGAAATGCACTGGTAGACCAGACACCGGAGGAAGTGGCAATAGAAGCTCAACGTGTTGAAAGCATTACAAACACTATCAAGAGAGTGCAAAGCCTTACAATCATCGAGACCCCACCATCAGGCCAATCGAACATCTCGGCATTGACTCTCAATCATTGGCAAGTCGACACTGATCCAAGCTCATATAACTACGACGCCAAATCTGCGGAACAGGAAGGCACTATCAACCTTGAAGGCAGTGCCATGACAGGTGACGCTGTTCAACAGCAAAAACGGAGACAGCTGAAAGATCAAGAGCGACTCGGGAAGCGAAAGAAGGTCGCAGATAGGCTGGCTGCAAGTCAGTTGAGTCAAATGACACAGCAGAGTCAGGATGGTTCGCAGGCTTCACGGTCGGCGATGTCTTCACAGCCTGCGGCTTTCGGTGGCATTCCTTCTCCGCAAGCTTTCATGCCATCTAGTCAGGTTTTTGACTCACAGATGATTACGTCAAGTCAGGCAGTAGGCGGCCGTGGAAGACTGCTCTGGACCGGAAGAGCAGGAGGTAGGCGAGGACGCAGAGCAGGTTTTTGAAAGAGCGATCTATCAAAAATTGTAGTACAACGTATCATCTAGTAGTCACGATCATGTAGCTCGTAATTTTACACCACCAACGTTGATGTTTCTCATCACCATGTCAATACCGGCAAGGATTATATCATCATCGTAATGCTTACTGTTGCTTCACCATTGACATACAAGAACGTAACAAGTCCCGTTCTTTTCGCGCGCTTCCTCGGCGACTCTCCTTTCTGCTTAGAGAGAGGGATCGTAGGCGGATTGCATTGCGTCAATGCTTGCAATGCTTTGGGAGTAATGACGTGAGCTTCAAGATTGTGGTGCAAGTACAAGCTCAGTCTATGTACATAGTGCTCATACTGAGTCTGATTTAAGAACCCATGAAACACCACGTGATCATCTTACACTGAGGCCGTAGAACTATGATCTACTAGTAAGGAAGGAGGAACTGCCTTATCGCCCCACCTGAAACGTGTCTGACATAAGCCGAGGGGAAGTTTGAAAACGGGATAACGGCACATCAATCTGAAGATCTATTCGCCGTATCCTTCCTCCTCCTCATAGCGGTCCTGAAACAGTTGTGATCCTCCTCACCGTGAAAATCGAAAGTGCAAGATTCAGTCGTTGAACGACTACTTGCGACGCCGCCTTTTACCACTTTCCGGGGTTTCCGAACAGCTTGACCTCTCGTATACTAAAACATGAACAGCGAAGACCTTCGTCAGATCGACGACGAGCGCGATGCTAGCCCTGATCGCTTCGAAGAGTACGAGGAGCAGTACCTCGAGAAAGAGCGCGAAGACTTTGCCAGGCAGGAGGAGCGTATCATACACGATGCGGAACACCACCACCACCACCACCACCACCACCACCATCACAATCATAGACCACATAATACAGGCACCAGCACAAGCTATACTGCAACGAATGACCTAGGAGCCTCGGCATCCCACACATCAAGCTCCGCAGCCTCTTCGAGTGTCCAGTACGAAGCACTCGGAGGCACAGGCCATGAGCAGTTCCAGCGGACTCTTACCCGGAGCGCGACTGCGACTTCCAAGATCAACCATCTCGAACAACATCCCACGGCTATCGAGCGTATCCAGACACATCGCGCCCAACATGAGACTACTGTCGGCACGGGCGCCACGGCTGTACGGACAAGATCAAGCACGCTGTCGAAGCCTCTGCCAAAGCCTCTGCCGAACTTCGGAGCAGGAAAGCCATATCCAAAGATGTTACCGGCCTCGGAGGACTACGTTGTGGAATTTGACGGGCACGACGATCCTTTGCATGCTCAAAACTGGCCGCGCAAGAAGAAGCTGAGAGTAGCAGCGCCTGTAGCATGGTTCTCGCTTTGTGCTACAATCGGCAGCTCTATCTTCAGTGCGGCAACGACGGTGATAGATACCGATTATCACGTCGGTCAGGAAGTAGGGACACTGGCCACATCTTTGTTCGTCCTCGGTTATGCTTTTGGGCCGTGAGTCCTGCTTTTCTCAGTGTTTGTTGCATTGCTGCGATGATCTCATGCTAAGACTATGTAGTTTGCTCTGGGCACCCTTCTCAGAGCTCTACGGACGGCGGCTTCCTATCCTTGTGTCTTCCCTCGGCTTCACTCTCTTCACTTTCGCTGTGGCGACCGCGGAAAACTTGCAGACGATCATGATTTGCAGATTCTTCTCGGGCATCTTTGGTAGTTGTCCTCTCGCCGTAACTGCCGCCGTCTTTGCGGACATGTTTGACAACGAGACGAGAGGTCTTGCGATAGCTATATTCAGTTTGACGGTGTTCATGGGGTGAGTGGCTCTGTTGCTACTTTGAGGTCAGAACTGACGCCTCCAAGACCGCTCTTCGCTCCATTCATGGGGGGCTTCATCGTCGACTCATATCTAGGATGGCGGTGGACTGTAAGTTATCCCTGGAACGTAGTGCATTTAAGCACCTTCTCGACCTACACAAGCCGAAGCGACATGAGAATATACTGATGTAAGCAGATGTACATTTCCGGTCTGACGGGTGCTTCGGCTTTGGTGGCCTGCGCTATATTCCTGGAGGAGACCTACCCACCAGCGATATTGGTTGGCAAAGCCTCCAGTCTACGGAAGCAAACGAAGAACTGGGGCATACATGCCAAGCAAGAAGAAGTTGAGCTCGATCTGCGTGAACTCCTGGAAAAGAATGTCTCGAGGTATGTCTGCCTGTGAATGGCCAGGAAAGTGCCGTAAAGTCTTTCACGAAGTCTACTCCAATGTTGCTCTGGCAGGATGTTTGCGGCAGTTTCCCTGAAACCTTTCATGGCTATTTCGTGTAGCTACGTTGGGACTACCCACTGACAGCCACAGGCCCTTCCGCATTCTTTTCACCGAGCCCATTGTCCTCGCCATTTCAATCTACATGGTGAATGGAATTTCTCTCAAAGGTCGCATGACGCCAAGACTAATGCTCACAATCAGGCTTTCGTCTATGGACTGCTGTATTTAATGCTCACAGCTTATGCAGAGGTGTTCCAGGGTGTTTATGGAATGTCGAAGGGCATAGGGGGCTTGTGAGTTCAGGAGAGTGTCATAGCACGACGCGAGAGCATGCTAACTGATCATCAGGACATACTTCGGGATGGTGTAAGTATTGATTCCGTGTCAAGCATGTATCTTCTCTGCGTCAAGGAAGTCTTCTACCCAGGAATCAGCACCTACTGACATTCTCTTCAGGGCTGGTGAGCTCATCGGCTTTGTCGCTGTAGTGCTACTAAATCCCAAATATGTGCGGAATCTGAAGGCGAACGATAACATCCCGGTTCCCGAATGGCGTATACCTATATCCATTGTCGGAGGCGTCTCCTTTGCGGCTGGACTCTTCTGGCTTGGTTGGACGGCCAAAGCCTCCATCCCCTGGATCGTGCCCGCCCTCTCCGGCCTGCTGACCGGCTTCGGCGTTTTCACGATCTTCCTTCAGCTTCTCAACTACATTGTCGATGCCTATCTGATGTTCGCCGCTTCCGCCATTGCCGCAAACACATTCATGCGATCGCTCTTCGGCTGTATATTCCCGCTCTTTGCACTGTATATGTTTGATGGTATTGGTATCGATTGGACTATGACACTTCTCGGCTGCGTTGCAGCGATACTGGTGCCCTTGCCGATTCTATTTTATATCTATGGGCCAAAGTTGAGGCAGAAGAGCAAGTTTGCGCCGGGTTTGGACTTGAAGCACAAGGCGAAGAAGGATGCGGAGGCGCAGCAGTAGGAGTCACAGGACCTGAAAAGGTCACAGGTTGAGGACAAGGAGCATTAGGCAATACTAATCGAGAGGATAAGACACTCTCACTGGAGTGTAAGGGTCAGATCTAATACGGAGCGTTAACGACTTCATGATCATCCAGCTTATAGTCAGCGTCTTTCTACGCCGACGGCACTCTTCACTGCATCACAGGCCCTTTCCACTAATATAAAGAGTCAGGCATTTCCTCACTGTGCAGAGTCGTCGTCTATCTAATCAAGTAAGCATGCAAACGTCCTTTCACGACCACGGCACTCTCGAGTCTGGTTTTCAGATCAGCCAAAGTTTTCTCGGCCAAAGGCTCAAGTATGCATGTCCACTGGCCTGACAGAGCGATCCTTTTCTGCCACTTTTGCCACCAACATTCTTTTCCCTACTCTACTCACCAGTTCCCTTATTGTTAGGCTCCTCGTAAGGCAGCTGATGCGTGTGTCGATGTGTGCGATCCCAATACTGGAACATGAAGTCTTATTATCGTATTGTTCTTCGTTCATCATTCAACATTCATCATTCATCTTTCATTAAGCATCACTCATCATTCATCGTTCACTATTCGGCAGCCACTATTTATCACTCACTATTCATCACTCACTATTCACCATTCACTATCCATCACTCACTATTCATCATGCACTACTCGTCATTGACCATTCATCATCCAAGACTTCCTTCTCGCAACTTGACTTCTCTGACTATACCCGGCATCGCCCTTTGCATAATCCTACGAAGCAACATGTCGGCCAGTGATCCTGCTCCAGCAGCTGCCATAGGTAGCGGTGAAGACATCTCCTCTATCTGCTGCAAACGCAAGAAGCGCAAGGCAGCCGAACACTTTGACAAGAATGAAAACATCCTGAAAGCTTGTGCACAGTGTCGAGTGAGTCACCTGAAGTTCTGCTATGATGGCGATACTGAAATACCGTTCAGAATGTGCAAAATACGCGCAACAAGAAGCACACGATACAGAAACGCCTCAATCGCAACTAGTCTGGCACGTCTTTCACTGGTCGCAGCGCGCTCGTGATGCTACAGACAGCGAAAGACTTTACCGCGTTAGCAGCAAGTCAAGACACAGCTTGGCTCCGACATTCGGCGTGTTTCATGCTGGGCCGGAGAAGCCAAATGCGAAGCGCACTCTCAATGCCGCTGTCACGCGACAACATAAGAAGGATAAAGTCATTGATGAGGATGATGAAGTGGAAGCTGCAGATGAGGGAGCACCGTCGGAAGAGCGTGAAGGAAACGAAGGATGACAAACATATGTCTGCTATGAAACAGTAGAATCGGCTGGAGCTTAGACAGAGTATGCAGAGACGAAGGAAGAAGCGGCCATAGCACAGCTCAAGAAGAAAGCAGAGTAGAATATAAGCAGACATAGGCTCACAGGCCACTGTAGAATATGCGACAATGACGACCTATGATCGACCATGCCTCGATCTTGTGCTTGGTCACGTTGGCTGTCCTTTGTCATCTTCGAAAAGTGCCTTTGTGTGCATTATTCAACTCCCCTACACATCATAACTCTTGACACCCTGACACTGTCACAAAGCATAAGTCTGGGAGCCCTCCAAGGAGACTGCCATAGTGCTGTGTGTTAGCATTTATCAGTAAGCATTGACCCTGACCCGCAATTTGACTCGGGTATGATTCCATCGCCTCGGCATAAGCCTCACCTCATCAACCATCCTCTGGCACATCTGTCATCACCATAGCCTCACTCTTGTGATCAATAATTAGGGCACAAGTCCATCTCTCTGCATTGCGATATATAGTAAACGACACGTTCATCATGGTCACAGTTGCCACGAAAGGTCGTCCACGCAGGGCAGTCGCATCGCTCGATGCAGAGGCTACAGAGCGACGTAGGACACAGTTGCGTGTAGCCCAGCGTGCGTTCAGAAAAAGACGCGAAGCAACTACTGAAGAGCTCCGAGAACAAGTCAATGAGCTGCAAAGTCTGCACAATAGCTTGCTTGCTTCTCTTCGTGATATCTTGAAAGACCCTACAGTCAAAGAAAATGACGGTGTTCTGGCTGGTACTCTTGAGGGCCTGGTTGCTAAATACACTGCTTCGCAATATAAGGACGAAGGCGCAAAGGCAAGAGCCGCTTCACCTGCGGCACAGCAGCATGGTGGCAAGGCACAAATCCCGGTTGCAACAGCAGATTCGGCTTTATCAATGACATCCGCTGCATCGCACACTAGCAGCTCTTCGGCATCAAATAAAGGAGGCACTACAGCCGACATTGGCACATCGTGTGCCGCGGACATTCTTCACCTCGCAGATAGTCTACCAGTCAATCTCTTCTGGAACTTGCCGACAGAACTTGAGCTCCTTCAGCCATTACAGCCTTTTGGCTACGATGAGGCACCCTTCTCCATTCGACTACGACGACGAGGCATACAAGCAGGTTACCAGTAAGTTAGCAATATGTTATTGCCAATATGCTCGTGACTCTAATCCTTCTGCAGACTATGTACGAATCGGTGGCGGGCACCGCGTGCCTACGAGCGTGTGTTCAAATGGCCCTTGCTTCAAGGCAAAGACGAAGGCAAGATGTCGCAGTTCTTCTTCAACAAATTGCTTGCAAGTCCATTGCAATTACAGGAGACTGCCCTGATGAATATCGACTGGAGTTCTATCCCCGAGGCAGATCTGCATGCCCTCCCAGGACTTGAAGACAGTTGGCTATTTCCCGCGGACGTTGAAGCTTATCTGGCTAGGAAAGGCGTCAATATCGACCCTGGCGTTTGGTTCGTGAGCACCAGACTCAAGCGGGACTTGATTTACGTCCCCGCGGACTTGGATCATGTCAGTGACAGGCCAGATATGGAGCAATTGTACCATATGATCGTGGAAAGATACTGTAGTCCTGTTGACGATGTGCTCTTAGCGAATGGTGCGCGAACACCATTAAATGCGACATCTGCTATGCCCATACAACCTGCAATCAACGTCGCCCCACTCCCACTCACTGGCTTTCACGTCCCTTCCATTCAGGATGAGACGTTGGCAATGGACCCTATGCTATTTGGATTACAGGACTACAGCTGGATGTCCCATGATTGCCTGCCGAGCGATACACATATTGTGTTTGGATCACCACTTCTACAGCAGAACATTGTGATGCCGAGCACCATGGCCAGCGTACCATCCCAAGAGATATCCATGCCGTTCCAACAGAGCTTCCAGTCACTAGCATCAGACCACGACTTCTCCCTGGACAACGACCGCCCGGCACTCTCCTCCGTCCCGTCATTATATACCGGTAGTACTGGATCTTGCTCGACCCCTGAGCAGGAGCAGACAGAGGCACTGGTCGATGTGACCTTGGACATCACGCAGCTCATGAGTAACTTACTCCTGTCCGTCAGCTGTCTCGGCTGGACTCAAGCATACAAAAAGGCAGATATTGATCGTGCTCTGCGTGCGAGTGTCCTGCTGCATACATACTAGAGTGACGGAGCCTATGAGCATCTGGAAGCGGGTGTGAGGCCTATTATGCCGCAGGACTAACTTAAGGGGTTTAGGAGAGTGCCGCAAGGACAAAGCGCAGACGTGTGCCTATACTTCGTGGATCTGAGTTGTGTTGCAGTCAGATAGTAAAGTATGTCAGTCCCTGCCGAGTCTCACACCACTTCCACGGGTTTGTCAATGGGTCACGTGATGAGTACAAGAGTACCTGCATCTCCTGTTTAGACAACCGAAGTTGACTAAACATCGAGTTGACTAAACACCAAGTTGACTAAACACCAAGTTGACGATATGCAATCTTCAACAACTTACTACTTGCATGCCACCTCAAGCCTGCCACAGTATCCCGCTCGATACCTCCGTCGCTACCGCAACAGTCAGCAAGGACATTGGATCAAACCCTTTCTAGCACAAACGGAAACAGAGCCGAACTGTACATGCCGAGGTAGGAAGCTGAAATCACGGCATCACCAGGAGCATTCGTTGCATACAATCGTGAATAAAGTGGCATTCTTCTCAAACACTCAGGGAAGCTCAAACACACGAATAGCTTTGATTTCTCGGACTCGGTATACAGCTCGAAGAGTCCGGCCAGGGAGGTATCCATGATTGCAACTACCCTTCACGATCCGGAGAAAGCTTCGCCGACCTCGACACTACCAATACCCGAGCAGGAGCACTCCTATAGTCTACACAATGCGACACCACCTTCTCAGAAGGAGAGTGCCGTGATGCCTTCTGTTCTAGAGACTAAGCCAACAGAAACAGCAGCTTCGCCGCCTGCACTTGACTGGGATGATGTGGACGATGCTGACAACCCTTACAACTGGTCAGCTTCGAAGCGTGCCTATAACACTTTCGTTCCTGGCCTCCTCGGTCTTGCAGTCACCTTCGGCTCTTCGATATACACGCCAAGCTACCACGAAGTCGCTGAACGTTACAACGTCTCGTCGGTTGCTGCTCTCGTACCTCTCTCGATCTGGACATTCGGCCTCGGCTTTGGACCTATGCTCGGAGCTCCTTTGTCCGAGATGCATGGACGTAAGATCGTGTATATGATCTCAACACCCTTGTCCCTTCTCTTCACCATGGGTGCCGGTCTGTCCAACACATTTAGTGGACTCTGCATTTGCCGCTTCTTTGGCGCACTGTTTGGTTCACCGATCTTGGCGGTCGGGGCTGGGACAATAGCGGATATCTATCCCCCTAGAGACCGCGCTCAAGGAGCGGCAAGCTTTGTGGCAAGTCCGTTCCTGGGCCCTGCTCTCGGTCCCTTCGTCGGTGGGTTCGCCGTCATGAACAAAGGCTATCGGTGGACAAACTGGGCGGAATTGATGGTGCTTGGTGCCGCTGGCATATTGAGTCTGTTCCTGAGTGAGTCTTACAAAAAGATCATCCTGCGCCGGCGCACAAAACGACGTGGTATCGAGCTTCCACCAGCACCACGTCCCCCTGTCAAGGTTCTCGTACAGCTACTGTTGCTGCGACCACTGTCTATGCTGGCACTGGAGCCGATCGTGCAGGGGTTCAGCTTGTACGTCGCCTTTGCCTTTGCGGTACTCTTCGCCTTCTTCGCCGCCTTCCCGATTGTCTTCACTGGTGTCTACCATATGAACCCAGGCGAGAGCGGAATGGCATTCTTCGGGGTTGGAATTGGCGTCTTGCTGGGTGTGGCTTCAGCCATCATAGGCGATCGACTCGTTTATCGAAAGAAGCTGGACGCTGCGGCAGTGAGTGGTACTCTCCCGTTGCCACCAGAAGAGAGACTATTTCCGGCCATGGTTGGCTCACTTGGACTGCCGATAGGCTTGTTCTGGTAAGGGCATGCTGGAGGATCATTTATGTGTGGGAATGTTGCTGACAGATCTTCAAAGGTTCGCCTGGACTTCTCGTGCCGATGTGCACTGGATTTTGCCCATCATAGCCAGTGTCTTCTTTGGCTGGGGAAACTTCATGATCTTCATCAGGTAAGAAATGTCCCTTTCGCACGCACAGATATTTGGCGCTCGTACTGATCGATTTCCTTGTTCAACAGCGCAGCAACATACCTCCAAGATACCTATGGTCCCATGCTTGGTGCATCCGCCATGGCCGCTAATGGCCTGCTGCGGTACACATTCGGCGCTGCCTTCCCCCTATTCACACTACAAAGTAAGCTTTTCCACCCCCATCTTTGTTATCTGGAGCATATTCGTCTGCCGTACGAGCATCAATCGCTGATACCACACCCAGTGTATCAAGCGCTCGGCATGGGCGGGGCGACTTCGCTTTTTGGAGGCATATCAGTGCTCATGTTGCCAATCCCGTGGATCTTGTATAAATGGGGACCGGCACTCCGGGCGAAGAGTCGGTATAGTATGCCGAGTGCGCAGAAGACATGAAGAGTGGCTTTGCTTTCGGGCTATCTTGCATCTTGCTTTTATAGTGGTGGGATATAGCAATGAGCACAAGTACAGAGCATTCTGCTCGGATGTTTGCGTGTTGCAATTCAAGACTTGAAACTGTGCTCTTCGCTCTCTCCTCGTCCTTGCCTGGCGGATCATGCGGCAGAGTTCACGTTGAGCTTGTAGCACTCGCTTTGTGAGAGTTTGCTCGACGTTCTGACCAGGCTCATCCACGTCATTTCCACATTGGATAGAGTGAATCGCTTGTCCAATATCAGGGCGTGGCTTAAGATCCTGCTGCATGAGATGTCCTCATCCAGGAGTATTCTATCTTCATCGTTGCCCGAGGCAGAGTGTCGTGCGGATGACGTAGACGACTTGTCCAGCACCACACAACCGGCTGTGATGATGATCCGTCCCTAGTAGCCTGATTGATCAGCGAGCAAGAAAACTGACTGCGCATTGGCGTGTTTTAGAAGTCATCCAGCTCCTAGCACGTTAGACGCCTTGATTCGGCAAGCTGTAGCAAATGAGCTTGTCGTCCAACTTCTGGGCTTGTTCCTCGTCCTCTTCATCGAAACCACCAATTCGCGGACCCAACGATGCCCTCTCCGACCCCTCTGACACTATGCCACCAGCCCTTTGGTACAAACATCCCATCGCCCGCCTCCAACACCGCCTCATATCCAATCGCCTTGCTTCCTACCTTTCCCGTCTCTTCCTCACCAACAACAACCACATCATTCCCCCACACAATCTCATTCAACACCCGTCCCCCCTCTCCCTCCACACTCATCATCTCCTCTCCCAGCCCCATGCTCATCCCACCTCCACCAGCTCCCCTCAACGCAGCAGCGAACATCTCCGCACCAACCGCCGGCTCAAACACCCTAACGACCTTCCGTGCCGCCAACTGCACAAACACGTTCTCATTCGGATCCTTGTGCAGTGGAGTCAGGGTGGGTGCTAGGCCAAGCCAGATGCTTGAGTCGTAGATGTCGCCGCGGCCTGCAGAGAGAGCGTAGAGCGGGGTCGGGAGTGTGGATGCGAGGGTGGCGGGAAGGAGTGAGATGGGACATTGGGCGAGATAGATGCGCGTGGTGGTAGGCAGGAGGGAAGGGGTGGACTGGAGATGGGAGATGTAGGATAGGAATGTGCTGAGGGGGGCTTCTGTTCGGGTGAAGTTGGGAGCTAAGCTCGAGTCTGAAGTTGAGGATGTGGCTGGGTCTGCGGATCGAGTGATCTCCAGCGGCACATCCACGTCCTCGAATCGTGATAGATACTCAACGTTCAGTGATGGTGGCCCCGTCCCAGGCGGTGTTCCTGCTTCGGGTTGACCCTGAGGCAATGCGTCACCATTGCCGTCCCGATATTGAAACCATGACTGTATAGCCGGCATAGCTGTCAAGAACGTCCCTCGAGGCAGCAGGCGTGGAACTGCTGGGACGAAGGCATCTCGCTTGAATGTTGCGAGACTGGCGTCAGGAAGGACCGGGAGTGTCGCGAGATTGTGGCGAAATCGTCTGGTAATCTGAGAGCTAGGTCTTGAGAAATGTCGGGAGGAACTGGATAACGATTGAAGAGACCTCCATGGTAGAACTGGAGATGAGGCTGGCAGCCGGGAGGACATGGGCACGTCGTGGAGCCTTATGGTACAGTCGGTGCTGTGTCGAGGTGGTCTGCCGTGATGAAAAGTCGATTATCTAATCACGTATGCACAAGAGATTGAAGCATCCAGATAGTATCAGCATTTGAAGAACCAAGCGAAAGGCTATGGAGTATGAGTAAGCTGAATCACCGCTAGGATTCGGTCCCTGACCTGATCGTGCAGGTATTCAAGAGGAAAGCGAGCAGCGGAAGTGGTCGTGAGAGTATGCCAATATGGGACTCTTTGTATGATCATGGCTAACTCTTATTCACAGACCACAACCACATCCTCCAAGAGCCAGAAGAAAGTCCTCTGAAGAGCCCTTCCTGCCTTGCTCCTCCGACTACATCTACCAATGCTCGCTTGCTCTGTTCACCAACACACAATCCAGGCAGAACTTAGCCCATCCAACAGTCGCTCAACTGGGTATCAATCACTTCGTCCATGTATATCACAACCTCACTCCTCAGAGTGTTCTCTCACTCCTCACCACCCCCTCACGCACCAGCGCTACCAGCCATCCCGCTCGCCCCGGACCCCATTCTCCTCCGCCGCATCGGCGCCTTTTTCCGACTCTCAACCTGCGGCTGCTGTGTCGAGTCTCCTCCAATAGTCCCCTCGTCATCATCTGCTCCATCATCATGATCATCGTCAGCCTCTTCTGCATGATAGCTTCGTGACTCATCCAAATCCCGTATATCATCTGGTTTCTGCCGTAACCATTTCATCCTCGGCCCTGTCCTCGCTCTTTCTGCCACCCTGAACCCATATATCCTCGGCTCGTAGATCTTGCCCTTGCCTAGACCGGGTGCATAGTTGCTGACATTCGTGCCATTGACTTCTGGTGGATTCGATAGTCGATTCGCTGAAGCTGCGTTAAGATCGGCAGCCGAGCTGGTAAGCTGAAGTTCTGGATATGTCATGAAGAAGAGCGAGCCAAAGGTAGTGCCAAAGTATGCGCCGTCGACCGTGTGGAAGCGACTGTTGGGCGGATTGTATATGTCTAAGCAGCTGGGACAAAACAGCTTGACCGTGTCCTCCCCTGGTGAATCGCTACATCCTACTGGCAGCACTTTGGACCCCTGACAGAGTATTCGCGGACATACGCCAAAGTGGCCCATTTCATATTTCTCGTGCATCTGGCCTGTACCGGCCCGTGAATTGATGTAGCGCTGATGTATGAGTCCGTAGAGAAGTTCCGCAGCAACCTCAATCTTCAATATATCTGGCGCGCCCTTTGGCCCACGACGTTCGCCCGACCGGCGGTATGCCAGCTTCTGCCCGTCGTCGTCATCGCCATCCTCTTCCTCCTCTTCTGCTTCATCTGATTCGTCTTCGGGCTCAATGTCCAATATCATTTCCAAAGCTTCTTTGTACATTGGTATTTGAGATGAGAGGCCGGTGAGGTTGAAGTCATCTTCTATGAAATCTTCGGACACTTCGGCGAGGTATTCGTGGCCAAGGAGACTGCAGTATGTGGATATCCAGGATTCGACGACTTGTGATGATGAGGACATCTCGCGCCGCGGAGGAGTTGTTAGCCGGGCACGTCCTAGAAGAATATTGTGATATGTACGATGACTCCGGGCTGATCCTTGGTGCGCAGCTGTGTCAGCGATTTAGTGAGGTTGTGATGAAATCCTCTTAAGTGTGTTGTGATCGTCACAACTGCTAGCGAGGTGAGGATCCGTCGAATGCAGAACGTGTGCAACCAAGTTTCTCGGTCTCAATACTGTGATCGCGATGTTGTGAGTAGGGCAGTGCTAGGGAGAGTCAGGATGTGAGTGTCGAGCGAGGATGTGTATGTACGTTTAAACGTTTCAAAAGAAAGTCGTCTGAGCAGGGCAGTCACTTGGCAGCAGGAGCGTTTCATCCGCAGGTTCGTGCCCCTTTTCTCGATCTCTACTGCTTAACCATTCTGACTGTACATACAGGATATACCGTCTGCCGCATCCTTGGTTGAAAAAATTTACGGTCTCATCATGATGGGAGCCCATCGCTGTAGTGACCAGATCCTAGCGTCCAACCGCACCTCGTTGCAGTCCTGAGTCGTCTCTTTGATCCTTCCTCTATCCTCACCCTTCATCAATCATCAGCATCATCAGCATCACCCGTCACCATAATCATCATCATCACATCACCCGCCACGCACTACGAAGCCTTCTTCCCCTTCCCCTTCCTGGCCTCATCCCTCTTCCTATAGATCTCCGCCGTGAAAGGATCCTCGAACTTGAGCGCCACCCAATAGCACGCAGACACCAGCACACTCAACAGTATTCCCGCAGGCTTCCTGTACAAAAGTGCTGTACCCAAGAAACTGCATGCACTTCCTACATACATAGGTGCCGAGGTCACATTGAAGGGAAAGCCAGTCACCATTTCATCCATGAGAATGCCGAAGTAGTCACCCAGATACGTGCCAGTGATGCCGAGAGCGTACATGGAGGTTAGCACGAGCGTGTTACCAATGGCGAGGAGAGCGTATGCGAGCGGGGTGGTGAGGGATGAGGAGGCCAGGAACATGGATGCAGGCTGCGACGCTAGTGCGGTGTGGTAGCTGAATATGTTAGCAAACATACCGAAGCTCTAGTCGTCAAATTGAAGGAGCTGCTCACATGTAATCACGAATGAGACCCGCCGTGAATATCGACGCTGCTAATCCGTAGCATCCGTACAGTGAGTTGCCATTCGCAAGCTTCGTGATCGTCTTGTAGAAAAACTCTTGGATCACAATTAGTCGATACTTCATTGTTTTGGGTGCCTCAATCCGTTGGCGTACCTTGACGTGCAGCCAGATTCCACGCGAAGGGATTGAACATGATCGAGGCAGCAGAGACTGCTCAGGTGTTAGGATACAAGCAGTTGTCTCGAGGAAACCTTTAGACTCACGCCAAAGCCATGGCTGGCTGAAGTCGATGAGGCCTGACATCGTTCCGATTTTTCGGATACGCTATGAGATATGTCAAGGATTCTTGGTGCTCTGGCTGGAATTCAGGTTGATGCAGGCAATCAGAGCGAGCAAATGAAGAAGGCAAAATGCTCAAATGTTTCTGGTGATCTGCTTGCGTTGGAGTGGTGGACAAAGCAAGTACGTCACAGAAGTGGTCCAAGCTCAAGCTCTTCGGGAATGCACTCCCCTCGACGCGTGAGGCACTTTCTACACATGATGCAATTTGACGTGAGGCAATTTCGAGCAACATTTTAAGCAGTATTATGTACTATATAACTTATGATCAGACAGAAGAGATGACCACCAAATCTTAGAAATCCAAACTATCCATTTGTCATGCGACCTAGACCAAGATCCTGTCCCATTTGTAGTCCAGTCATATGATTTCCTCCAGAACCTTGCCATTCCCTCCAGGGTGTCATCGCGCACGACCCTATCTTCCCATGACGGACCCGGCGGACTCCAGGAGCCAGCGCTTGGCTGTCGCAGTTGCTGCAGTAACAGCGGGCGCAAGTCCATTGTTGTCACAGCTGAAAGGCCCACCAAAGCTGGCAGACTCGTAGCCCATGACGATGGACTCGACTGACGCGTAAGTGCCGGCAGTGAGGGTGAAGAGACCGACGCAGATGAGGAAGATGTTGAAGAGCGCACCGATGATGCTTCGAGCACCGCGGGCGGTCATGTAGCCAGAGCCGTAATCTAGGTGTGGATTAGCGAATTTTTTTCTGTTTACTGCGGCAAAAGCATAACATACCAACACGTCTCATTCTAAGGTATGCGACACCCCAGAAGATAAAGCCGAAGAACGAGTCGAAAAGAGATGACATCAAACTGAGCAAATCACTGAAGAAAGGAATAACTTCAGCGATAATGAAAGCGAATACCCAGGTAACGGCAAGGATGGCAGCCCAGCTGGCCCAGCCAACTAAGGTGTTGGATCCCCTAAACATATGTTACTAACCATCGTCAAAAGAAAACAACAGTCAAGGAAAAACTTACATGTGCTTCGTGCCGCTGAAGATGTTAAAGAACACGAATCGAGCCGTAACTGAAGCGTACAGAACTCCCAAGAAGATAAGAGTGGGGATCATGAAGCTGAAAGAGACAATCTGGTACGTGTGGTTGCCGAGAGAGCCGAAAGCTGGAGCTGTGTTGTAGTTGGTTCCGGTGTAGGCGTATGTGATACCACCACAGAGCGAGAATACGAGAACCTCGGCGATGGTAACAGCCCAGAGAGCCTTTGGGAAGTCCCTTGGTTCCTTCATCTCGGCAATGAACGAGGGCAGAGTGATCTGGCCGATGAAGGTGTAGCTGATGTTGAGGAAAGCATTTAGACCGTTCACGAATGTGGTGCCCTTGCCGGGGATCAGAAGGAGCTGCACTGGCCCCGCGTAGGGATAACCGGCTGGATGATCCTCAATCGCCGCGAAGATGGTAGCGAGCAACACACTGGTAAACGTGAAGAGTGCCGAGAGAGTCGCCAGCTTCGACAGAGTGTCGAAAGTTCGAGGCAGAGAGCAGAAGAAGGAGACAATCGCCATGACCGCAGAGAAGACGATTGTGCAGGTTCCGTGGTTGGAGACGGTGTTCAGGTACTTGGCGCCGACCAAGCAGTGGAAGCCTTGAATGAATGTGTTGTTGAGCACAAACATAAAGGCAGTGAACCACCAAGCGATGCGGCTGTTGAAGAAGAGCATCTGTCCAATATCGCAAACATCACGGACCTCGGGGTGACGGAGGCAGAACTCCCAGACCACAAGAGAAGTGTACAGGACCAGAGCGGCAACGACCACGGTCAGGATAAGACCAGGGATCAGACCCAGGACTGAGTAAGAGTACGGGAAAGACATAATAGCCAGACAGATGTATTCGGAGAAAAGCAGAGCGGCAGTCTGGTGAACAATGTTAGTTCATGAATCTCTTGCATGATTGGATGCAAATGGTCGCATTTGTTTCGGCGTATACCAGCGTAACTTCGAATGTATACTCAATAGTGGTGTGTGCATATATCCAACAGGAATGGTTTGCTTACCTTTTGCCAGCTGCAGGTTCTGTACTTGATAGCATTTCCCGCTTCCATCTCAACCTGCTTTCCGATGGAGATGCTGTTCTCGGAGTCGGTGTCGGAGCTGGCTGACGCAATAGTGCTGACGAGATGAGCAGGAGGAGCTCCGATGCGGTTCATCTGAATCTTTCCATATCCAGTGCCCTTGCTGCTGCGACCAGTCGCTTGAGCTTTTTCCATGTCGTAGGAGCCATTGGAGTTTGTGTTGATGCCTTGGTCGTAGATGTTGTTGTCCACGTTAGCAGTGGCTGGTGGAGGAAGGTTGACAGTGGCCGGAGCCTTGGAGTTTTTGTTCAACGCCATTTTAAGAGCCGTATGCTACGGACGAAGCAGAAGTAGGAGAACGAAGATCGACGTGGAGACGCACTTGACATTGACCGGTAGTACGTGGGAGAAGGAGACAATCCTCGGGTGTGGTGTTGTTGCAGAGGGGAAAGCTCTGTGGGAAGGCGATGCTGCTGTTATATTCTTGAGGTTCTGCGGAACAGGTCACGTCAGTATGAAACCTCTGTGAGAGTCAGTGGTAGTGGGCAGTGGATAGGCCGCTCAGTCAGGATGGAGGCGGGCCGGAATCTGGGCGCAGGGGTGGTCCCACTTACTAGAGGAAAAATGGATGAAGGGTTGAGCTCGATCTGTATGTCGTAGGTTGGCGTAAGAGGAAGGGTACGAAGGCTTTGACAAGTCGTATGCGACATCATTGGCCGCGTAAATTATCAAATACTTGTAAAGCATGACGTTGAAACTGGAGAGTCAGTCTGCAAACCATGTTTCGTCAAAATTCGTGATCGACTCCTCCAGATTCTCTTGACTTCCTGCTTACATCCATATTGATGATACATCGTCTACATCATACTAGTACAGCTTGAGAGAGTACAGCGATACTCTGAAATGAGCTGCGCTGTCATTGCACCGAAATGTCGATCATGGGAGTGATACTGCGCATGTATACAGGTGTAAAATGAGTCTTGGCCTCAGGCTTAAGCTTGGAAGCTCGAACTGATGTCGTACGCCCAGCCGTGCACCCTCCGAAATCTGACAGATGAAATCTATAGTTTGCGGGCGGGTGGACTAGGGGTCACTGCGATGTCTCGATCTGCACCAGTGAGCGTGCGCGCGGCATGGTGTGAAGCGAGCATGATACCCTGGTTTGTGTGCTTACGTGCTTGGTGCCATTCAGCCGGTGCAGTATAGGCTTTCTCGGCATTCGCTCGTTGTCCATCGTGTGTGGCCAAGCATCCCGCCTCCTTTATTCCGACCAACCTCTTCGTCTGACATGTCTGATACAATGGATGTGACTCTCACCTTCGCAGATGTCTGCATACTCTACGGGGCCGATATGCTGATGCCTGACAGCGTGGTATACTGGGGAAGTGGCATCAATGCAAGACTGAGTTGATTGAGATATTGGATAAGCATACACATGTTATCCTCATGCAAAGCTATGCCTGACAGCTAAATCAGCCAACAACTCCATCGTCTCTCTATTTATACCCACAGGAGTGCCGTAGCGATGCTGCTTAGGGTGATGTCCTGGTGCAATGTTGCAAGTATCTGGTCAGCGAATAGGGCGACAAGGCATGCCAGCTCACGAGTCTGTCGCCCCAAGCTCTTTGCACTTTTGTACTGCTTCGAAGAAGTCGTCAAAAGCATGAAGTGGTAGACCTGATTCGGCAATCTAGACATTTGAGTAAGCAGTCTGCCAACCAGTTTATGATATTGTAGGGGTATACCATGCGCTGTCCTTCCACCTCATTCGTGCCTCTCAATCTCACCACAACAGGAATGTCCATCTTCAGTTCCTTGAATGCCAGCGCTACTCCATCCGCAATCATTTTGCAATCAGTGAGCCCTCCAAAGATATTCACGAAGATGACCTTGACTCTGTGGTCTTTCAATATTACTTCGAACGACCTCTTTATAGTCTCGCTGGTCGCCTTGCCGCCTGTGTCGAGGAAATTCGTTGGATATACACCTTGCTCGGTCATCACATCTAGAGCATTCATAGCCAGGCCTGCTCCATTGATCAGAGTTGCACAAAATGCTCGAGGGTCGTCGAACTTGATGTATACGATGCCGTCTTTCTCGACCGAATGCTCGTCGGAATCTACTAGTGACATGTCACGCCGAGAATGCACATCCTTTTGTCTATTGCCACTCTTGAGTGCCGAGTCGTCGAAGCTGAATTTTGCCAACGACACGTCGAGACTACCGTCTTCAGTGATATGGAGATGGGTCTCCAATGCATATGCCTCCTTGTCCTTGAAGATGGTAACAAGTGTTCGGACAATCTTGGCCGCATTCGCCATTGCAAGAGGCGGAGCCGCGTCTAGTTGCAAGTTTTGCACAATGTCTCTGATTGTCGATTGATCTGGACCAGAAGAATAGTCATAGGAAACCGACTTCGATCGCGCGAAAACCTGTGAAGACTTCGTAGTCGGCGAGGCGATCACTACTGGCCTACGCCCAGTGCGATCTATGCTCAAGGCTAGATATCGGCTATCTTTACTTTCTTTCGTCGAGTCAGAACACCTTATGCCATGTTCTTGCAGCATCGATTTGGCTTGCTTATCTCCAAAGTGTAGATTCCGTTTTTGCTGAGGCTGCACAAGAGGTTTACAGCTCTCAAGACGGCACGGTCTTGCTCCAGACGTCTTACAGGACCTCATGGTGGATGTATGATACGTACGCTTCTGCTGAGCAGGTGACTTGTTCGTGACCGTACTCTTCTGCCAGGGTTAGCCAATTGCTTGTAGACGTCGGGACTCAACGTAGACCTACACTTCTGTCGACACTCCTTGCATTATTGGGCAGCAAGCGAGACATAATACTTGGGAACTGCGACGGGTGCTCTACCACCTCAACTCCGGCATCTGCTAATGCTTTTGCTTTGAACTCTGCTGAAGCTTCTCCAAGACCTGCGAATGCTCCGGCATGACCGAGGATTCGGCCCTGTTTTGACTGCTTACCAGCCACCACAGCAGCAATCGGTCTAGACATTGTTAACATATTGACGCTTTTGCTGACCCACAGATAGTGCTTACTTGGGACTTGTGCATCTCTTTCTGTACTCTGTAATCCAGTCAGCGGCATCCAGCTCGGCTCTTCCGCCGACCTCGCCGACCAGAATGATGCCATCAGTATCTTCGTCGTGCTCGAAGAACTGCAATGCTTCGACCATATTGGTGCCCGCTAGAATGTCGCCTCCCATGCCGATGCAGGTGCTTTGCCCTAAGCCTGCACGGGTCAAGGCGCCCACTGTTTCATACGAAAGTGTCCCAGATTTTGCGATCAGACCAACATTTCCAGGCATATAGCACGCGAGTGGCTGAAAGCCAATACGACAGTGATTGAGTGGTGATATTATGCCTACATCAACATTAGAATGCGAAAGCAATTGACGTCCTATTCTAATCACCAGGCGTATTTGCACCGACAAGACGTGACTTTGATTGTGTGTTGAGCATCTCTGATATCTGTACAGCATACTTAGCACGACTCCGCCCTCGCGTTCGCCACTCCCATCATGTTCGCACTCACTCTCAGCATGTCTCCCAAAGGTACAAACTCAGCTACAGCCACAACAAGTCCGATCTCTGCTTCGATCGCCTCCTCGATTGCCGAAGAGGCCTGGCCATCCTTTGCTCCCACAAAGACAGCTGTGGCATCCGGCTTCAACTCTTCTACAGCCCTCCTCACACTCGAGAACAGTGGTAGACCAAGATGCTCACCCTCGCGACGAGAGCACCCTCCTACTATGTTCGTTCCATATGCAATGGATTCGGCAGCATTGGCTGTCGAGACACGCCCTGTGAAACCTTGATATATCACTCGTGTTGATTGGTTCAGAGCAAGATTGGGCAGAGTCTGAGCATATTGAGATGCCGCACGAGCACCGATGAGTTTACGAGATCGGTCGTGGATGAACAGACGGGCATCGTGACTTATACGCGGGCTGACACGCCTCACACATGTGCATGACATTATACCTTGATGCAAGCAAAGCAGAGGGTTGCGTCAAGGGGCGTCCATTGGTTCTACATTCGTGTGGAGTGATGCGGGGAAGATGACGCTCGAGTGCATGGAGATCATGCTTGAGTCTCGTGCTCAAAGTCTACAAGCAAATCTATCCTATACCTGCCTGGCATCACATTGCTCAATCTGTGCTTTGTGCTCCTCAGACTCTTGTGTTGCAGCTCCTCAGACTCTTGTGACAAAGTTTATAATCTGCTGAAGGCCTCTGTGATTAAGTCAAGCATCAAAACGTCCCCACACCACGTCTCAGCGGTTACACCATGCCCCGTTCAGCAGGTACTCACCAGCTTGGACCAGCTAGTATAGTTCTCTTACTGATATTCTTTTCCAGATCTTCCATTTGCCCTAGGTAATCTCACCATCTCGACCAAGTCCCCCAAACCCTCCTCAAAAGCCGTGCAGAAGAAGCCAATAGCGGACTCATGGGATGCCCAATCAAGCGATGACCATGGAGATGAGGACGACGAAGGAGCTGATGAGGTCTCCGAACTGCATACCTTCAGCTCAAACCCTATATCGATACAAGACTACCCCTCCGCGCCGCCTCCCACACCCATGTCCCCAACAATGGCGCGATCACGACCAGCCGACTTTGGCGCCTTCGACTCATCATTATCCACATCAAAATCTTCACAACGGCGGCCGCCGGACGCGAGTCCACCTAGCGTTGGAATGATGAGTAGCGCTTCGACTAGCAAGAGAAGCACTTCGGATGTGAGGCCAGAAAAGACGACCGCTTCTGCGGCAAGAATGATCGCTGGGGCGCTGGGAGTGAAAGCACCGAAGAGGACGGAGGAGCAGAGACAGTACGACAAGGCGGTGCGGGAAAAGGAGATGAAGCGGAAAGAGAGGGAGAAAGAGGAGAAGAAGCAGGAGGAGGCGCAGAGGGAGCGGGCCAAGGCGGCGATATGGGACGACTGATTGACGAGGAGGTGTAGCTGACATGGTGGGAAGTGGCTCTGTTATCGTGGAGGAACCGAACCATACCTTGTCCAGTCGATGACCTGGAACGACCTGGATGAATGATGAGTGATGTGGAATAATCTCGAGAGGTTACTTGAACCAACAGATGCGTGGTTGTAAATTGCTTGACTGCTATCTATTCAGCATTGGTGCATGGTAGCTTGTCGATTGTCTCCATTGCATGCAAACTTGATGATACCTCCTGCAAACAACCCAGTGAAAGTCGCTTCTCCAGCTTGGATAGTCTGCCACTATCGCCATGATCCCCGCTATATTGTACCGAAAACGCCAGTGCACCCTTGAGAGTGCCTCTGCTTCCAGGTTACGCGACCCGCATCGCAGTAACTGTTTCGAGCATATCTTCATCCTCGCCTCTCACCTCTTGACGCAAATATTCAAGCTCTGCATCATGACCATGTTTCTCGTATCTGCCTTGCAGAATCGCAACCCCGTAATTCAGCACCCACCGATCTGCTCCTGATGCACCTCCAGAGTGTCACCGTCCGCCATGTCGAGCTATTTCTCAACCATCAGCTTTCAGATCTTTCACATCCTTGAGCCGGGAAACGAGGAACACTCACAATTTCTGGGCTGTCCGTATCCTGCACGCGCTGACCATCGAAGAGGAAGCGCACCGACTGCCTGGACTTGCCGCTACGCTGGCAGAACGCGTCCATGAGCTTCTTTAGTTGAGTTGATCGCTTGATCTTAAAGAAGACTTCAGAAGCGTTGTCGGTGACTTTGATGTTGAGGTGCTCGGATGCTTGAGGGGCGTCCTCGGGACCAGAGCCTGCGTCAGACATGTTATGAATGTGGGAAGGTTGAGGTTATAAGTTCTTGCGGCGCAATTGCTGTGCTGAATAGGATTATTGGTCAGGTTGTGGTGATGGAGACGTGACCAGCTCTGTAGACATACCGACTTTGAGCGATGATTCGCGCGTAGGGTTCGAAGATTGTAAAGTGTTCGGTCTTGTCTGGAGGTGAAAGAGTGAGAGTGAAAAGGAAGAAGGTCGTAGTAGATCGTGAACTGAAGACGGCGGCGACTAAGACCGTCGGCCACAATGACGGATTCGTTCTATTCAGGGTCCATGACCATCAGACAGTCAACAAGATAAGAGGCAAATACTGGATCATGCACACGAGACCAACACCACATATTTCGAGCATCAGCGAATCAGTATGGTTGTGGTGAGTAAGGAGAGCAGCACGACTAAAGTGACTAGTAATGATCCGAAGTGAAATGCAGCCACTGGACGAGGCTCTCGCTGCAGACCCGCCGTGCTATCCCAGGTTCTTTTGCCCGCCTCCTGCCCGATGACTCTATGATGTTGTTGAGCTGGCTGACCTCATATGGCGTGCACGCAGGGCTTGTGCCATCCAGAGTGGGTTATGTGAAGCAGTAGCCGCGACAGAGGCATCAGAGATTGACCTCTTGGGTAGCTTGCTTACAGAAAAACAACTACCAAGAATACAAGTGCCAGAAACAACTTGACGCCTTGTACGAGTGTTGCAATACGTTCTATTCGAAGAATGGTGATGACGCAAAAACAGTCTGCTGTCCAAAGCCTGACTTGTTAAGGTTCGAAGCTTTCTTTCCCCTCGACAGCGTACTGGCCCTTGCTGAATGCCACAAGCTGACCCAAACGGCAGGTTGAAGATCAAGCAGAGGAAGGAAGGAGTATGATTCGAGACTGAAGGCCCCGAGAAGCTTGGAAGTGGTCTGTATATAATTGTGTACGTTCGAGAAGTGCCCAACGAAGGCCACAAGGTCGGCATACTAGATCAGAGATCAGACTGCACCTGTGCGTACGGGAGATCAGAGATCAGGCATAGAGCTGATATTGAATTGAGGTTCATGGGAAGAGAAAATATATAACACCCTGTCCTCGCTCCGCTGTCACTTCGATGTGATCCGGCAAAGAGTTGAGAAGAGAGCGTAATTGTGTATAAGGCTTTCGGAGCACGCATAGAGGCCTTATAGACCTAAACAGACATTGAGTGTCTGGTTCGAGACTCTAAAGAAAACCTAGTTACTTCCGTAGAAATAAAGACATTTGAAGAGAAGAGGAGAAGAGGAATCCCATCCGCAAGAAAATGCTTCGTGCAGGTGCGGACGGTGCGGTAGGGCTGATCACACGTGCCTAATCTGGGGAAGTCAGCACGCGTTGTTTCACGAAAGTTCGTCCGGAAACATTGGATTGCTGTTGATATCTACAAGAGGGTCACAAGATTCAGCAGCCAAGATGCCATCCGCCACTCGTCAGAATGGGTTTGCTAGCTCTCAGTCAGCTTCTCGTGTTCCAATAGCGTCAGCAAAAGCTCATCAACCTCGGCGAAAGACCTCACAAACACAACAACGACAACCGGAGGAGTCTTGGGAGATGGTTCAGGTACTTCCTTTGAAATTGTCTATGGAAGCTTAGCTGAACAGATATAGCCTAAGAAGACCAACGGTCATCCGTCGATTAACAACGATGAGGATGGTTAGTTCGTCAAGTCTGGATGATTATACTAGTAGCTCACAAACAGCACAGCCATGGACATCGATGATACCCCGAGCGCGACAAGTGATATCCTATATCCACTCCGAGACATGGCAGAGCGCATCGGACGCGAAGTCGAGCTATTTGCGGAGAAGTTGGACACCTGGAAGCCTGCTGAGGAAGCTACTGAAAAGGACAAGCGCGGAGCTGCTAGAAGCCTTGTGCAAGAGTATAGGAGTATAGCAGAAACCACCGTCACGAAACTGGATGTACAACATGCTGCACAGCAACAAAGAGGCTTCAAGGAAGTATGGGACAAAAAAAGGAAGTACCTGCACGATGTCGATGATGAGGAGCGACTCGAGGAGGATGACCAGAACAGCAAATCAGATCCTCGTTCAAAGTCAACACTCGACGATCTCGAGGATTGGCAGTCAGAACTACACACTTGGCAACTTCTGGAAGGACTTCTGGAATGTCGCTATCCTGATGGGACAATACCTGTGGAAGAGCGTGCGGCACGGCTCATTGAGGCGCGTCCTGGCGGTCGGTTTGAGGGAGACGGAGAAACATGGCTAGATTTCCTTAGCGTCACGCCAAGTGCACAGGACAAGCTCACGGTACTCCAATGGCTCGAGTCGATCGCCGACATCGATAGTGTGATCGGAGGTAATCTGGAGATGGTAGAAGAGCAACTAGAGAATGGCACCATCAAGGGGAAAGCCCTTTTCCCCACCGGCTGGTCGGATACGAGAGAGCGCATCAAGGCGGAGAAGAGATTGAGGTTATGGGATGCACCCATCGACTCTGGCTCACCTGAGATCAAGAGCACAACAGGACCAGACTTGGTCGTGACACAGCTGGACATGGATGCGGTCATACGGCAGAAGAATACCCTTGAGCTTGCTGACCGGGAATTTGAAGGCTGTTTCTGGCAATTCTGTTGGGTAATGTTACGTCGTGGAGTCTCAACGAAGCAGTTTCGCGAGTGGTGCTCCGAGCGGAACGAGTTCGCTAGAGCACTATCTCTCGGTGCTTGTGCTACTCATGGCGGTTCATCTTTTGCTGCTGTATACGCCAGATTGCGCTGGCGGAGAGCATGCCGTCAAGTGGCAATGGCAGGGGGTGGAGTCGGGGCTGATGAGCGCGCAGTGTATGCAGTACTTGGTGGCGAGAAAACGTCTGTCGAAAAGGTTTGCCGCAATTGGAATGCCTTTCTCTTCGCGAACTTCAACTCGCTGCTTATTGGCGAATACGAGACTTATGTGCTGCAACACCACTCGGCAGGCATACCAGAGCACATGCAGCAAGCAATAAGGAACAGCATCAATACTCCTACAGCGAATAGCGCCGCCGTCACTGCTGGAGAGGTACTGGCCGCAGTTCGTAAGCATTGTGCTGGACGAGGGGACCCGAACAATCCTTTCCAGCTGATCCAAGCCAGCATGATCGAGGACGAATTTGCATTCTGTTTGATCCAGCAGGGAGTGGGGCTGGCTCGAAACACCAGAGAGCGAGCACTTGTACAATTCAATGAGCTCATCGACCCCAAAGTTGCAGACATCCTGTCAGAATCGGACATCGCAGAGCCAGTTGTAGACAACCACAACGCGCTACGAGTGCTGGCACATCTCTTCATTCTATGCCAAACCCTTGACATTGACCTCGGCGAAGGCGATCACCTCATAGCCGCTGAGAATGTTCTATGCTCATACATCAGCTTCTTGAGATTGTCTGGCAAAGTGTCTCTCATCCCCTTGTATGCTTCAAGACTTTCAGAGGCTCGAAGAAACGATGTCATGGCGAGGGTGCTCTCAGACATTACGAATTCCGGAGAAAGGCAGACAACACTGAAGCTCATGACGGACTACAAGATAGATGTCGTTCAGGTCTTGAGTGATCAGTACGACTCTGCAATGGGTTACACACAGTTTGGAATGATTGATAATGCCATTTTCAAGTCCCTGCAACTGTGTCAACCAGAAGAGGTGGACATGTGGCCAAGACGCCGCATTCAACCCTTCGAATGGCGCCGTTTGACAAGGGACGAGAGACTGCTCATAAACTGTCTGGAGTGGTTTTTGCTACTCGAGGGACATTGGGCTATGTCGTTTGCAGCACTGACGGACGTGGCTCTTCGCTTTCTAGGTATATCGTTCGACACCACGACCGAAGGGAAAGGTCTCGCTGACAACTGCTCTAGTTTCTGGTCATCTCGATGCTGCTTTAGTGCTATTCGAGGGTATTCCGTTCGAGAAAGCGTCCGAAACACTCACACCAAGTATTCTCGGCAAAGCTCAGAACATCATGGCAGAGCCAGACGATGAGGTCGATAGCCAAGCTCCTCATAATCTGAGACGTTCGACAAGGCAGCGTCCATCCTCGAAGGAGCATCGCAATGTGGGTGATGATCGCAGCAAAGTCCATCGGGAGATGCTTCAGTTGCACTCCCGCACGTACTATGAGCTCAACCAACTGGTCCGAGCACTGCAAGCGCTCTGGAACTGGAGGAATGCTGAAGACGAATATATCTCGTATGTATCATCCTAAGCATGACACAAAGGTGAAAGACTAATTTGCATCAGTGAAAGAGAAAGCAGGCTCGGCGACATAGCCGCTGTCAAAGAAACCACTGAAGCTGCTCTGCAGGAACTAGACGTGTGTATGCAGCCATTGCTGTCACGGGCCTTCTTGGTGCAAGATGCTTCAGGTATGTGAAACTAGACAGACGTTGCGCCTTGCTTCGCCTCATACGTGCTAATTCACCTGTCCGCAGACGAAGTGCATGAACAACTCACGAAGATCCGACAAGCCTACCTCCCCGAGATGGTGCTCGGCTATGTCAGTGCACTGCACGCTGCAGGACATCTTCTGTCGCGCGAAAACCTGCTCAAGTGCATGGACGTGGCCACCGAGATTGCAGCATGCGAGACACTGGTGGATTGCTTCACTGCGAGTGGACGCATGAAGGATCTTGTCAAGTCCTTTGCACTGACGAGCAAAGCCATGCTCGTCCTGGGTCAGACTGGGAGTTTGAAGAAGAGAAAGGGCGGCAGAGCAGGGAGATCTCTCGGCATTTGGGAGATTCCGGCGTAGTGGCAGAGCGAGGCGCAGCATGGCGTGGCGTGGCATGGTATAGCATAGCGTGGTTCGTGGCATTTGATGATAATGTGATCAAGCTGGCATTTGGTGGGATGGCAAGTTGAGATTGCAATCTCGTGCAGCTTCGAGAAGCAGAGTGGTCAGCAGTTGTATGCACGAATGCATTCACCCGGAAGAGCGGTGTGGTAGTCTCCAGTCTCTATTCACTGCGCCCCACAATCCCAAGGTAGCTTGTTCACCCAAATGAATGATTTGACTTCTTGCTCTTGTATAGAGTCACTCCTCGGCGATTCGCACGTCATCTTGATCTTTGATTCTGATCACGATCACGATCATGTCTTCTTACACCTCTCCCGCACTCGTGTAGTACTTGACTACTCTCAGTCCAACCTCGTGCTTCCTCGACAACCAAGTATCTCCCCCAGTAGCAAGCCATCATTTCGGGCGTAGCAACCCCGACTCTCCCCACGAGTCTCATGTCTCCCTCGTCGACATATCTCCGAGCCTGAAGCCATGCCGGGCGTAGTCCAGACATCTAGCTTCTTGACGGCCGTTGGATACGAGAAAGTGTGGAGAGTGTCTTGCATAAGCTTCTGCTCGCATCACTGATCACCGCTCCGATAAGCCCAATCGGGCTATTCTGCACTTCACGATCCTCATCAATTTTCCCCTCGAGCACCTGGCTGACCTTGCGGTAATTGGGATGAGCCTGACCCCTCACAGTGTCGCTTATGGATACCTTGACCGGGAGCCTCTGGTGAGATCTGATCGTGCACACTCTTTGGTCCCGGGTTGCTGCGTCGAGGCGAGGCGTTTCTGGGTGAACTGTTGCGTGCATTGGCTTGCATACTACGTCCCGCTCCTCGGATCGCTGCAGCAGAGTGTGCCTCCGTGTGCATGCCCCAGCTGTTGGACTCTGTTATATAGCCTCATCGCCCCCTTCTGCCTCTCATGATGTCTACACCAGCATCTCCATCTGCATCAAACAGCTTTCCTCTCCTCAAAACAAAGCACCACCCTTCCCGCACTACATCTCCGAGCACACGCACCAGTAGAGATAAAGGATCTTCATCAGCTTCCGAACAGCCGTTGTGCATTGCCATTCCAGACAACGACATGGGTATCGAGTATCTTGAGGAGGATATCAATGAGTGCTCGCCACTGAAAGCCGATGCGCCTGGAGGGTACTTTGCTATTGGGGATGATGCAGAGCGGTTACTGTCTGTGACGGAAATTGCACGCAGGCCGGATGAGTCGCTATATATCAAGAAGTGCTTGCTTGTTAATGCTGAGATTGATCGGATGGGCATGGTGGGTGACTTCGATCGTTTATCCCATTTTATACAGTCTCTAACACACTCCTCTAGGGCAAGTACCAATGGTACATCTGGGCACTTTGCGGACTCGGTACTAGCGTCCTCCACTGCATTCCCTCTACTCGGCTATGACAGTTTGCTGACATGTATTCCTCTCAGGCTACCTGCTAGATTTGCTTATCGCACAAGCTTTCGGGCTTGTATTGAGTCCGCTAGAGCAAGAGTTTGGCTTCAACAGTACGTTATCAGTTGGCAAGTCTTGGCGTTGTGCTCGGCCGCTGACATGGCTTCCTTTTCAGGCAATCAATCAGGCACAATCAGTGTGGCGTTCTCCTTGGGCATGACTTTTGGTATGTGCTCGAAATCGACTTTTGTCCGCCCTCAATGACTAATACCGCTAGGTGCACTTTTCTGGGGAACCATTGTTGATATTATTGGTTAGTAGCCTCTCTGCGTGGACTGACTACTCTGGCAGCCACAGCCGATTAACATCCTTGCAGGACGCACGTATGCATACAATTGCACAGTCCTCATCTCTGCCATATTCGGCACGCTACTGGGCACATCCAGTAGCTATGCCACCTTCCTCGTCCTGACAGTGTGCGTTGGCTTTGGCGTTGGCGGTAACATTCCCATTGACACAATGTGAGTATTGCTGTCTACTCCGCATTGTCCTCTGCTTACAAGTTTCCTCAGGATCACTCTCGAGTTCATCCCGCAGAAGAACCGCCGATTGCTACCACTTCTATCGATCTTTCAGCCCATCGGCGTGGTCATGTGCACTGGCCTTGCGTACATGCTCATTCCAAAGTACAGCTGCTCGCCAAACTTTTCCGAGCTTGAGCCTCTTCTTTCATGCAGTGCTGTTGCGGCTGGGGAGATGTGCTGTGGAAAGGATGGAAACAACATGGTATGTGGTTGACTTGCTCACAAGATTACCAGTTCCTAACATGCATCAAGGGATGGAGATATCTTCTCTACTGCACCGGCGCCATCACCATCGCCGCTTGGATCCTCCGCACTGTGGCTTTCCGTTTCCGCGAATCCCCCAAGTTCCTTCTCGTCAAAGGTCGGGATGACGCCGCAGTTGAGGTTCTCCAGCAGATCTCTGCTTTCAATGGCCGCGAATGTACAGTCAGTCTGGAAGACTTTGAGAAGCTTACTGCTCAGCACGAGGAGCTCTATGGACCTGCTGCTGAGATTGGTGCTACGAAGTCAAATGCGACTGTTGGGCAGATGATCCGGGCTGAGTTGTCGAGATACAAGCTTCTGTTCGCCTCCGGACCTGTCGCCATGCTTACAATTTGCGTTTGGGGCACATATGCCTGCGATTACTTTGGCTTCACTGTTGCTGGTATGTTCAGAGCCGTGCAAGATATAAGCCGATGCTAACATCACCGAACAGGCACTTTCCTCCCAACCGTCATCGCCAAGAAGAACGCAGCCATTCACGTATCACTCGAAGACACCTACAAATCCTACGTCTACATCTACCTGCCCGGTATAATCGGAGTCTTCCTCGGAGTGCTCTGCTACGATCTGCCTCGCGTCGGTCGCAAGTGGACGATGGTTCTCTCCAGCGCTGCAATGGGCGCCAGTTTGTTCCTCTTCGTTACCATCAACAGCCAGGCTGGCAACATCGGCGTCAATGCAATGGAGTACTTTTTCCAGAGCATGTTCAACGCTGTTCTATATGGTTAGTCACCACGTCTCATCTCTATACATGCTTCATGTCCTAACACCCTCTAGGCTTCACACCCGAGGCATTCGATGCGCCCATCAGAGGTACAGCATGTGGTCTCAGCAGCTCCATCGGACGTATGGCTGGCATCATCTCTCCTTTGATTGCTCAGCAGCTGCTTCCTTCCAGTGCGCATGCACCTGCGAGTGCTTACGACAATGTGCTTTACTTGGCGGGTGCAGTCACTCTTGGCTGTGTCGTGTTCACAGCAATGCTTCCGAGCAAGATGGTTGGCTCGCAGAGCATGTAGACGTCCAAGAGCGATGAGCATTGAATTACGACGGCATACTATTAATTAATGAATGAATGATGGAAGAGAGGCAGAGAGAGGCATGCTGCTGCCAGCCACATAATATAGGGCGCTAGGGCTAATGGAGAAGGCGGGGATCCTGTTTTTCTGGCGGAGTGCAGGCCGGTTGCCTAGGGCTCTTTTTGGGGGCATCCGGGCAGTAGAGCAGCACTAGCATTTACATCAACCAACATAGAGAAACTATTCCTATCAAGCAAGCAGCCCGAAGTCCATTTCCAACTCTGTGTATAATGAGACAGAGCACCGAGAAGCATGAGCTGGCTGACATGTAGAGTACAAGAATCGCAAGTGCCAAAAGTTAGCGTGCAAGAGCTGGTTGCTACGTGAGACCAGAGACCAGCCTTTCCAACGCGCCATCTTTTCCATCCGCCTCTTGTCTGTCCAAGTTGGTAACGCTCCCCTGACGTCCATCGAGCACTGTACCTTCCTTTGCTCACACACTCATTGTCACTCCAACCACCATCTGATATTCGATACAAGCAAGTTACTTGATCACAGCATCAGCACAACCCAGCTATCCCCGCATTCTCCAGGATACGAGCACGAGCACGAGCACAACAAGCACACGCAGCATTCCTCGATCCCGCCGAGGCGGACGAATCCGCCGTCATGCTTCCACGGCCTTCAAGCCTCGTCCTATCCATCCTCCTCCTGGTCTTCACGAACCTCACAGCAGCCACACTCTCACCACTACCTCCACGAACATCCGCACCCTCCCCCCCTCCAAAACCAACCTCACCTCCAAGCTCCTCCCTCCTCTCCACCCTCCTCGCCCTCGCCAACACAACCTCCCAAGAATCAGATATCTCCCCCGACCCTCTCGCCCGCCGCTGCGCCAACCCCTGCGGCTACTATGGTCAAGTCTGCTGCGGCGCCGGCCAAAAATGCTACACCAACGCCCTCACGCAAGCCGCCTGCACCTATGCCGTCGGAGCCACGGCCAACCCTGCCTCGGGCTACTGGTCTTACTACACCATGACAAATACATACCTCCAGACACAGACACTGAGCACATGGATCCCTGTCGCGGAAGTCACGAGTACAACGCCGTACGTCCCGCTTCCAGCTGCGCCTCTGCCTGCTACGGCGACGGAGACGCAGACGACGACAGTGTGTAATACTGGCGCGGGGTACAGTCAATGTGGTACTGCGTGCTGCTCAAGTAGTGAATACTGCTACCAAGCCGGCGTATGCATGAGCTCCAGCTCAGGATTGTCTGCGCCATTGCGCGTAACATCGAGCACGCTACTCACCTTGACGACGTACATCAGTCCCACCACAACGGAAGCATTCCAGTCCGCCATCGCTACCAGCAACGTCACGTTGACGGAGTCTGATTCAAACAACGCACATCTCAGCAGCGGTGCTATTGCGGGTATTGTCATCGGTGTGATCTTCCTGTTGATCTTCCTGTTCTTACTGCTGCTATACTTCTGCGCCAGAACCCTGTGGGAAGCGTGTTTTGGGAGACGCAGGGGCAACGATCGGACAAGGGTCACTACAGAGGAGTATAGAAGACAAAACAACGACTCCCAAGGGTACAATAGCAGACAGTGGTACGGCCGTAATGGAGGCGGAGGCTACGGTCCAGCTCGGCCGCAGCGACGGGAGAAAGAGAGCAATGGTCTGGGCTGGGCCGGCGTCGCGGCTGGTCTCGGAGGACTGGCAGCGGCGTTGGGGTGGAGGCGGAGGCAGGAGGAGAAGAGGAGACAGCAACAGCAAGGTAGAAGAGGGCGGTATCAAAAGAGTGAACAGAGTGAGAGCTATGATGATTCGACGGAAGGTGGGACCAGCTATACATCGGTGGAGAGGGACGAGAGGGTATATCGGAACGGAAGACGTGAGTAGATACCGTTGGGGTGCTGATTGAAGAGACCTTGCTAACAAGTGCTAGTTGTCGATGAGCGGGATTACACACGACGGACGAGGGATGAAAGACGAGGATAGGCTGGAATCACAATGAGGGCGCGGTGAAGCAAGTTATGCGCTTGGACGGCGTATTGTACAGACTGGTATGAAGCAAGCAAGCAACAACGAATGGGATGTACTATTGTGATGACGGACGAATGGGCTTGGCTGTCTTGAACTTGGTCACGGCGTTCATGGGCATCCGCGACAAAGCACGACAATGGCCGGCAAGGATCTGGACCTGTGAGAATTTAAACAGGCTTGGGCTTTCTTGAGGAGGTGCTGGGAAAGAGATGGTTCGGCAGAAGTGACTGCAGAGCGTTAACACTACTGCCTCTATCCGAGGACTCGCCTGTTGTGAACATGGCAAGGTGGCGTTGAGGCGACTCTGGACATGGTGTGCTTTTCAAGCCGGCGACAGCTGTGCCGCGAGAATGAAGGGATCGAATTTGAGTGTTGACGACATCCTGAGATGTGTCAGGACGAGGATGAGGACGGACATGATTGACCGCTGGATGTACAGCAGCAAGATTAAGATAAGAAAAAGGCACGAGAGCAGGCATGAAGAGAAGAGTTAGGGCGCAAAGGTAGCGGCGCAAAGGGGAGAAGGGAAGTGATATTGTACAGTAAATAGATACTCACGATATAGATGTCGCATACATTTCCATCTTGTCGTCGTTGTTCTTCTTCTTCTGCCATGCACTACAGGTCCGAGCCTGGCGGCATAAAGGCTGTGTGGCTAATGATCTTGTGGATGTTGATGTGAAAGCGATTGTGTGTGTCTCCATGTCTGGACGCAGGTCGGGCTGGCTGGCTGATGACTGATGATTGATTGATTGACTGGATGACTGACCAACCGACTGATACAACCGACTGATACCTACTCTCGCCTTGCACTCCTCCTTCACATCCTCCAAGTCTGGCTCTTGCTGTCCTGCCACAACGCCTTGCCGTCTTACCCCGTCCTGACCACCAATCTTTGGCCTTGCACAGCTGATTGGTGCATATCACGAAACCCCTGAATCACCAGCTTCCTTGGCGGCTCGATACCGTCTCGAAGCCATTACTAGCATGCAAGGTACGCAAACAGACATTGACCCAGCGCGACAATGGCAATGAAACAAGTAAAGTCAACGCTCAGCACAAGGATATCGAGAAATGGGGTGGCGTTCTGGAAGCTATCTCGCGTCTGTTGCGTCTGCGAGGGGGAACGAAGAGGGAAGCATCGGGTGATGTATTGTGGCAGGGGTTAGAGCTAACTGGTGATAGAGTACTTGATGAGTATGAGTGTACTGTGCTGGCAGGTATCGCTTGTGTCGCATGGCCACCGCGGATACCATGCCACCACATAGCCTCTCTCCATGTCGTCTCAACAGGATGAAGTTCTTGATCTGGGATGGAGAAGGAGATGGCGAGGGTTGGGGACGTTGGAAACCATCAACGAGCGTGGGCGAGCATCTGCAGTTCCTTTGGACCGTTCAGAGAAGGGTGGGGATATGCCAGCTGTGTTGATGGGATGCATCTGGAGGAAGGTGGCTAGCTGGCAAGTCTCTAGCTTCTTGCCGGCGGTCGTGTCGTCTGAGACCGCAATGGCGCGTGCCTCGGGAAACATGACTCGGACAGGCGTCAGATGATAACATGAAGCACTAGATCTGGCTGAGATTCAATATTGTACGACAACATGACACGAGATGTTCGATGAGCCAGCACGATGGACGTCACAGTCCTTGGAATCACGGTAGCAGGTGCAAAGAAGTACGAAATGAATGATTCGAAATGAGCAGTTTCCTTGCATTATCTTACCACGCCATGTCCTTTCCACATATTAAACTCCCTCAATAATCTTGTCAATCACTTCAAATGTCTCTTCTTTCTTTTCTCTCATGCATGCCCAGCCCGAATCCCGATTAAGATGATTCACAACCCGATTCCTTGATTGCCCACTTGCTTACAAAGCAAAGACAGCAGCTCCGGCAGCAACAAGGAGACCTTGAACACCAGCTGTAGCAAGAGCAGCGGCGGCCCCAGAGTATGGAGCGACAGTGGCAGTGGTAGCCTGGATCTGTCCGTCGGTGATCTGAACAGGAATCTCGCGTTAGCATTCCAATCTCCAAATATCGAGCATTCGCCAGCCCCTAGCTCGACCGGAAGATCTTACCTGAGTAACAGGAACAAGAGCGGAAGAAGCCGCAGATGCGGAAGTGACGGCGATGGTGGTGGATGTGGACAGGACGGCCACAGAGGAGGTCGCAGCTGCGGATGAGGACGCGACGGCGGTGGAGGTGCTGGTCGCGACGACGGTGGCCGTGGACGTGGAGGATGGGATGACCGAGGTGGAGGTCGCAAGGACGGAGGTCGCAAGGACGGAGGTGGAAGTGGCAAGGACGGAGGTGGAAGAGGCCAGGGCGGTCTGGGGAACGGTTGCGCAAATGGCTGAACCAACGGAAGAGGCAGCTGTGTCAGAGGTCAGATTAGTGCGTATGTCCACCTCGTGGGCTTTGCGAATGCTTTCGAATGTGGTGCGGCATTCGCTGTGTTGCACCGCAGGCCGAGTCTTGAAGAAATGATATACGTACAAGCAATGTCAGCTGGGTTGGTGCAGGCGCTAGCGAGGCAAGGGCCAGAGATGCCAGCAATGATGAGTTGAGTTGCAGCCTGGCATTGGCAGGCGATGTCCTCGATGGAATCGCAGCCGGAACCCTCAGCACCCTCGACGAAGCAGCTCAACTGTTTTGGGGTGCGTCAATGTTTATGTTCAAGCAAGTTGACGAAATGCCGGGCCTGCGAGGTAAATCGGACTGCTTTCGATGGGGTTGGAGTGAGGACTCACTGCGCATGATGGGAGGTCTGAGACACTCTGAGCAGACACAGCGATGGCGCTGGCGACGGCGGCAATGGCAAGGGAGAACTTCATTTTTGCTGTCGAGTGAGTACTATTGATGGCGATGTTGCCTGTCGTTGATGCTGCTAGAAAACGAGAGTGTTGGCTTTGGTGCTTGAGCTGAGGAAGTCAAGTGAAGAAGTCACAAGCAGAATGTACAGAGGTAAAAGTGAAGGAGGAATGCAATGCAGCAAAAGGTAAACAAGTCACGAAGCGAGGCTCGCTGGGCAGGTAGCTGACTATATGTGGGTGGTACAGAGGTACATTCCTGGCTCCTCTTTTGCACACGCAAGCTTCCAAAAACCATGCAGGACAGGCAAGACAAAAGGAAGCTGACATGAGCCAATAAAATGTAATGGTGAGCACTTTGGCATCTGCGTGGTGCAAACGGGGGATGTACGGTGATACAGCGACAACACATTATCAGTAGTGCATCCCTTCGTACTCTGGTACAGCGTGTGACTCTACTCTGGTGAGATGAAGCGATCGGTCGAGCATTATTGAGATGCCGCACTACCGTCCTACGCGTCTACTACTCTCTGCTGTGCTGCAGGAACAGCGAGCTGAACATGGCAGATTGCAATATCAGCTGTCATCGAGCTAAGGGGGCTTTGATGTTTGGGTATCGGTAAAGATGAAGACAGCGGTGCGAAAGAGGCGGTACAGCCATCCTTCAGCTGAAAGCTGAACACCGAGACGAGAAGAGACTAGTCCTGTAGCCTTGTAGTCCTGTGCAGGCACCAGCGTCGATTTTGTGCATGCCTTGGCCGAAACAGGGTGAAGTTGAGGCCTGGTCAGGGCTGACCCTGTCCTGTCCTGCTTCCTCCTTGTTATCGCAGTGAAGACCGTATCATTCGTGCTAATGCATGAATAGAAAAGTCATTGAAGATGAAGCTCGATAGCAGAAGTTCATAGAAGGCATTGCTTGGTGAAGGATTCAAGAGGTGTGCTGGTGTGCTGACCGCCAACGGCTGAATCTGAACTCTGAGCCCATCATTCCGCCGACCTTCAGCTCATCTTCATACGTTCCCAGCTTTGTTCATTCAAAGCATTTCAATGTCATTCACATTCGACAGTGTGGTTCCAACTCGCTCATGCATCCACGAAACATTGCAATCATCATAAAAAGCGTGCGCGAGCTTACAAAAAAAACAGTGTTCGGGAAGTGCGCTATATATTATTACCATTTAACCTGTTGCATCCGAACAGGCCCACAGCACAATGCTCCTATGACGCGGGAATATAGCAGCCGGGGCAGGCCAGGAAATTGATGGGCACTTTGGGAGGATCCTTCGAGGGCATGCACGAGCACCAGGACGAAAACGCGGGGCACTTGTTACAGTTGCAGCACATGAATCTAGAAGAATCTGGAAGAGAGTTGCCTTCGGGATTCTGCTCAGACTTAAAGCAGTACAGTATTGTAGAATGAGCCTCACGCGTAATGCGTAGAGTTCAATAGTGCTATACTCCATGCTGCCGTCGTTATCATGGTCGTGTTGTCTTAGTACATCAAACGTGGAGATTGCGTTCTGCCAATATACACATCTGGGCAAAGCCCTCCTGTTCGCAGCTCAACGTCATGCTCGTTTCACACTTCTTCTCCTCGTCCCTCACGTCATTCAGCTAGCCGCGTCCTACATTACTTCCTCATAAAGTCATTCGTTGGCAACATCAGAAGTCGACTAGTACTTCGGCTCGTGCATCTTGCTCTCGACCATGGCGATGAGTTCCAGCCTCGCGGCGTGACCGGGGTCAATGTGGTTCTGGTAGAGTGTCAGTGAATTGACTTGGATCATATCAAACATGCATCACGCACCTCCCTGAGGTAGCTCCTCAAGTCATTCTCGTTCCACTCCTGTGGGTCATCGAAGCCGGTGCTCTTTGGCTCGTTCATCTTGCTCTCCACCATGGCAACAAGTTCCTGCCTGCCAGCGTGGCCGTGTGCGATGTTGTTCTGTAGGCAAGGATTAGTCACCATTGGCGCGTCGTATGATTCCAGATTACGCACGTTCTCAAGGAACTCCCTCAGGTCGGCCTCGCTCCACTCAGTAGGGTCATCAAATCCATGGCTTGTGGGCTCATGGAGCTTAGACTCAACCATAGCGAGCAGCTCTTGATGACCACCGTGACCAGCATCGATGTTGCGCTGCGGATCTCATCAGCTTCTTCCCTGGCGGACCACGTTTAAGCTTGACTCACAGTGCTCAAGAACTTCTTCATATCATCCTCACTCCACGTAGTGGGCTCACCAGCAGGTGTGTAAGCCTCCTGCTGGACCTTCTTCGCCTTGCTAGCCTCCTTCTTTGCCTTGTGCTCAACCTCGGAGGCAACCTCCTTGACCTTGTGCTCAGCCTCGGTCGCGAGCTCCTTCGCTTTGGCGCCAACCTCCTTCGCCTTGACCTCGGCGTCCCGAGCAACCTCCTTTGTCTTCTGGGCAGCCTTTTTGGCTAGGTCTTCTGCTGAAGCTGCGGCATCGTGCAGCTTGTGGTCGGCACGCGAGCCGGATCCGATGATATTGTATGCGGCGATGCCGACAGTGAGGGCGGCGAATGACAGGAAGATGACCTGGAGATAGCGTGTCAGTCGCTTAACACGCGAGGGACAACGCGTATGTCAAGGTGAGACAATGAAAGACGTGAGTCGATCATGCGCATTGCTAGCTTCAGACGGAAAAGATAAGTACGAACCCTTGCTTGATTTGTGGTGAGCGACATGTTTGCGGTTTTCGAGCTTTGTGGGTTGAGATGCTAGAGTTAGTGATATTCGTGTCTTTGAAGTAATTGATCTGATGGACAGATGATGGGCGAAAGAGAAAGTCGATGTCCAGACGGAACAAGTTGGCGATGGAAGATTCAGGCGGGAAACTCGGGTTGCCCTTACACGACGTCATCGCAACCTAGAGGCACTATCCTAGGAGAGTATGTACGTGGGCATTACCAGCATGGCTAGCTAAATATGTTGTAGAGGGAGTCCTGTTCGAGACCGTCCCCTGCCCTACAGTCATGCTGCGCTGCACTAGTTTCACAACCCAAGCATAGGCAGCCTCCCGAATGCTTCCAATGTCTACATGTTTCTTATTGTCCCCCTTTCCAACGGCCCCCTTACTGGATCGTGATCATCCTGATTGCATTAAGATCGTTCTGTGTATTGCGTGCATTCAATTCGTAACTGTCGTTATGTCGTTTTCTAATGTGATTGCCGAGATATTGCTGGTGTCGAGCTACTTCTTCGTCTTCAGAAAACGCCCAGGTCCGCACATTGAGATCTTACCCGTGACGCTGATACTGCGAGCCATCAATGGGCAATTCTTGATACTTTGAAGGATGTTGCACGCCAGTCAGGTCTGCGTTGTTCATCATCACCCCAGTTGGCTGCATGTAGTCGTATTTCGATCCATCGACGTCCCCGAAGTCCACACCATTGTTGTCAGCCAGTAAGAATTCGCCATCCTGACGAAAGACTTGTGGCCACTGGCTGTCTTGAAGCGTCAGCCCTTGAACAACATTCTGCAGGGCTTCATCCGACGAGAAGCCGTTCATCTGCGTTTGCAGATTAAGCATAGACGCTTGATCGTACTGCCAATCTCTACTCGTTTGGGGATCCAGTCCCATGATTGGGTCTGGCATCATGTCCACGAATTGCTGATTATACTGAGCAGCCTGCGCTGCATGAAGTCGTGTAAGATATTGTTCGTAGTCCTGCATTGCAGGAGCCTGGATAGCTTCCTCTTGTTGCCAGATAGTGACACCTTCGTGGAAGAATATCCTTGCTGCAGGCGTCATAGTTGATGTCCAGAGATAGTTTCTGCTGATTTCGACCAAAGCTTGGTCAAACGATAGTGCAGCGTCCTCGTTCAGACGTCTTTCGAGCTTTAGGACGAGCTCCATTCCACTTGCAGCCCGACCGGCAAGCTTCAACATGAACGATCGCGTCTCCTCATCCTCCGTGTAAGGACCAGCCAGCAGTGTCGTCCAGAGAAGGACATCCGGACATTGAACCATGAGTGTATTGTCCATGTAGACGCTGTCTTTCAAGACTCCTTTCAAAGACATATTGACAGCGCCGACAAGTTCTTTCACCGCCGCACAGGAGTGATTCCAGTCTTGCCACGCGCTGAGATAGAGCGCTATTCGTACCGAGAACATCACTGCCATGTCAAATGATGTCTGTGCTTCATCTTTGATATTGCCATCCGTCCAGGCATGGGAAGCACCGCAGGCAGCAGAGAGGCGATCTTTTCGTGCTCGTTGTGCAATGCCGTTCCACTCCAGAGAGGTGTTGATGAACGCCTGCATACTGCTAGAGAGGACACTAGCATCAACCAATACCTGGAAGCCTTGACCCATATTGTCTGTATCGACGGGTACATCCTCCAACTCCGGGGAAGACCCTCTCGAGTCAGGCTCTCTGTGCAGACTACTTCTGCAATAAAGGCATCTTGCAGCTGGATCGCTCGGTTTTGCTGGGGCCGGAAAGCTCAAACCTTTTTCAGCAGTGGGTATCTCGAGCTTGTGGTTCCTGGCGAACATCTCAGCTCGTTTGTCCAAGATATCTCTCAAGCCTTTTGCGTGTATCTGAGTAGAGAATTTGTCGTTACTTCGTTGCTAGATAAGCACGTTAGCCAGGTTGTGTCGTCCAGATATGCACTTCTAAGCATACCGCTGCAATCATGAGAAGCACAATAGCAAAGCAAATCTCATCGTCTGTAACCTGGTTCTTCCCGGTCGTCTCGATGCCCTCTCGGATGGCCGTGATGGCGGCGGCCTTGTGTGTATCGAGATACGTTTCGTTTGGCGACTTATTTGGTAAGTCTGGAGTGGTTTCCACATAGACGACTATCCATCCCATTAGCCATTACAAATACCCATCATGCTTTGGACACTCAAGACCCATGACGTACTAAGCGCGCACATGGCAGCTTTAGATCGCATGACCATAGGCCACCATAATCGTCGTCTTGAATCAGTCAGACGTTGATGAACTGGAGAGCCTCTCCCTCCCAGCTGAGGCGACATAAGATGTGCTCCAACATATTGGTATAGCAATTCTTGAGTATGCGCATTCGCCTTCATCGGCAGTACGTCGAATGGATCCACCATGCCACCTATACTGTTTATTGATATGTCTCCCATCAAGTTCCACGAAGAGCCGTTGCTCCCTTCTACGCCGCCGTATGATCCATTATTGTTCCTTCTGTTGTTCCGTCTGTTTACTGCCCTCACCACCTGTGTTGATTGTGGCTGCTCGTTGTTGCGCATTGGTCGATTCCTTCGATTGGGTACTGCCACCGGTGTCTCTCGTGGGGGCATTGTCGTAGCGCCAGTGGACCAAGAGGTATTGTTGTGATCCGTCGCCATATCCAAGGGCGGAGAGGTATTATACTGTTCGAAGCCTGTGTATCCATTGTTGGCGATATTCGATGAGTCGTAGACGTCAAAGTAGCTGTCGTTGGTCGGCTGACCGTGTTGAAGGGAAACATCTGAGCCATTGGAGTCATAATGGACCAGCGATGGTGGTGAAATTCCTAAATTTTCAGGGCTGCCAGTACCATAAGATAGCTCGGGAGGGCTCGTAAAAACTGCTGCTGTATACTGCAATGGAGGTGATATGGAGCTTGCTGCGCCGAGCGTCGGTAGAACTTGTTCTTCCTTCGAAGTAGAAGATATGGAAGTGACTTTGCGGTGCCTCTGTGCTGATGATGATCGCGAGCCGGTTGAGGAAATTGATAATTTTGTCTTTGCGTCGTTGTTATCAGGTCGTGGTCTATTGATCATCGCCGTCCTAGCGACCTTGGTCCTGTAGTCGGCATTTCTGGTGTCCTCCGGCTTCGTGATGTTGACAAAGACCAGACCAGCCGGCTGTTTGCTTCTTGCCTTTGGTCGCGCACGAGCAGGCTTTTGTCCTTCAGGAACTACATCCGACGGACCTCCAGCCGGTAATGGCATCGTCCAGAGTGATGACTACTCGCCGAGCAGCCTTGTAGTCGTGGCTGAGCCGAGCCAACCTTCTGGTATCACAGGCAGGGCAGGGAGATGTTGGCGCGCGAGCTGTCGTGGAGAGGTGGACTGCCTTTGCAAAGCACCTATTGCTGAATGCGGAAAATGGTAACGTGCGGTGGTGGTTGAGTCTAGTAAGATTGAGGAGAGTATTGGTGGCTAGGAGATCTCGAAGCGACACAAAGTCGTCCCATGGGGACCAAGGCTCGCTGGCCCTTTGCGCGTGATACGGCAGACGCTAGCGCGAAGCGAGCGTGGGGTGTTATAGACTCTGATCTGAACGCAGCGAGCTTCGATCTTCAGTCTCTTCTCCTTATTCATTCCTTCGTGCTTTGGGATCTGTGAGTGCACCTTGCACTCTGACTTCCACAGCACGCCCCCTACGATTTATTCCGTCTTGGCCGGTGCGGCTCTGGCGGCAAGCTGCGAGCAAGCTGACAGAGATGTGCGAGGAGAGATCCAGACTTGGTCAGCTCAGCTTACCGTTGGAGACGTTGGAGGCCCTAGGAACAACCTCGGCAGCATCAGAACCATCCAGTATCTCATCATCAGACTTCATTCACACTGATCACCGGGAGAGTGCTGAGATATTCTGCTCAGGCTTTCTATGCGACCGAGGTCTACTCATAACTAAGGTAGCTAATGATACCGTGCCCTGATACCACCGCTGCTCTCCTGCGTCATCACGGGCGTCTCAGAGGATGAGCCTCTGTATTCAGTACCCAATCATCAAGATTAACCAAATCTTCATCAGCAAATATCAGATAGAAATACTTCAATGTCTCTGCCAGCCAAAAAGACTCCATGCTATCCATCTTCGGCGCTTCTGGCACCGTGCAGTCGGCCAGCGCTGCATGTGCAATGGACGTCTTCGTATGCTTGATGATGCTTTCAAACATCTTCCAGGCTCGGTCTTGGTACGTTCTGTCCCCTGTGATGCGGTACATGATGAAGACAGACTCAATGGCCTCCGGTCGCAGGATATACCGAGCGTCGTCCACAATAACCATGCCTGGAGTACGTTGCGACCAGACCGGACGTGGTTTGTCTCCGTAACTAGCCTCGACCGCAGATGCAAATAGACGCTCATCCCATGAGCAAAATTCGTTCTTGCCGCAAGAAACTGTGTGGAAGATTTCAGGTTGGACCATCAAAGGAGCAGCTTCATACGCCCAGAGACAGCCCTTTACCAATTTCTCCGCAATCTCCATGTCTGCCTCGGAGGAGAAAAGTTTGGCGCCGATTGCAACCATACCTGGCACGAAACATGCCAGATGCTGAACCTGCGGCTCGGTCTATAATTGGGAGGCTGGAGTCTTGCCGTCGCTATTAACTTGGCCCGAGAAGAGGACGTCGTCCATGTTCGGCAGCATTGGACGGTAGAAGATGTGTTGCTTCATCGTAGACAGGGACGTTTCGTACATGCGCTTATACTGGTCCGTTGCACCACCTATGAGCATGTGTTGCTGGAAACGTCAGCATTAGACAAGATGAGCTTGATCGTATTGCCATACCTTTGGCAAATACTCGTAAGCGCTGTCAGCCATGCCTCCCAAGGTGAACCCGTGGCCTTTGGTAAAGTCCAGCTTCTCAGCGTCGACGATGACTGGCCATAAGCCAGGCAGTTTGGTCTTCCCCTGCTGTTCATCCATGAGATGCATGATACGCTGCACAGCATCGAAATACTTCGGATCGCCAGTCAGCTGCGATAGCCGTGTCATCTCCAGAGTGAGTGAGCCAATTTCTGCCACCAACACAGTATCCGGTGCGACCTGTGGCGCACCTGTCATGGCTTTCTTAAAGTCCCATCTGGTTACTGGCATCCTGTTTGGTGTATCGAAAGCGACATATAGCATCTCGCCCAACTCTGTAGCCTTTTCGAGGAGGTAAGGGTATTTCCCTGCAGTCAAATCATGAGCTGCCAGGAAGCCTCCCAGATAACGGATGTTGGTTTCGAAGACGTTGAGGTGGTCCAGCGAGCATGTAGTGAAGTCGATCTTGTCGAGTGCGGCCAGAGCTTCTTCGAACTCGGGCTTCATGTCCATGATCCAGAGTGTATCTAGGACTATTCAGTATGACTGCGTCACGTAATTTCATGGAACAAAACCATAGACCTAGTGAATCGACCAAGGTAGCCGCCCAACCCCCAAATGGATTGTTGACTCCTCCACTCAATGGTCTCACTTCGTCCTGGAGCCAGGCATATTTTCTAGGAAGCAATAAGCTCACAACATCAATGCAATTCGTGAGCAGCGCTCTCACCTGTACCCATCCCATGCATGCACGAATTCTGCCTTGACTGCTTGTAGCCTTTCCTGCCTAATCCGAGCTGGTTCACCAGTCTGCTTGGACGGCGTATGCTGGAGCTTCGGTAGTGCTCGTGCCGGTGGCGATGGCAGTGGGATATATGACGTGACTGGATATCGAGGCTTCACGCGTGCCCAATTGAAAGCGGCGGGTTCTTTATGCCCGTCATGCGTACTTACTGGGACTGTGACGCGGCCGCGTCCACTGCCAAAGATGAGGGCACGATAGTAGATTGTCGAAAGAATCAGTACGGCAAAGAGCACTACGGGCCCAGCACTGCGTCGCGTCACCGATACATTTGCCGGCAGCATAACTGCAGCAAGAAGAAATGCAAGAGCTCTGCGCAACGCGCACACGTGAGATCGCTCAATCAAGGCAATAGCAAAAGCAGAAGCAAAAGCAATGTGTCCCAGTAAGAGACGGAGGGTCGTTGTCGTGTAGGAGTGCCATGTTCCTCCTGAGGTCCACATTTGGATATCATGGGAAGGAAAAGGGGTTCAGCAGAAGTCCCGAAGTCTCAGGCAGGCGCATCGCATACACAATCGTAATTCATACATTACAGAAGTCTACCCCGTCAGAACTCGCAATACTGCCGAGCCACATGCTGTGATCATCAGGCTGTTCAGTGCTGTTCCTCAGCACTATGAAGTCTGCAGACCAGCCGACGCCTTCACGCCATTGCCCATCTCTTGCACCTCTTTCTGCACCACTTCCGACGGAGTCCGGCTCTTTGCTGCCAACAATCCTGCTGCCACAAACATCCCAAGTCCTGCCCCAAGTCCCGAAAGACCAACAGGACTCACCCAGCGTCCAACGAATCGCGTCGTACCACATTGTATAACATGCGACAAGCCGCCCCGTCGCCAGCTGGATGCAGACAATGCGAAGCCAACGGCACTTCCCCCTATTATCCCGTAGTCCCCTGCGATTTGAGCTTGATTCTCGCGTAGTCTCCAGCTTCGATCCTGCCAACCAATCTCTGGCTGGCCGTACATTAGGGCCCCAAGGCTAACAGCACAGAACACTGTGCCGCCGACACTCCCGACAGCAGCACTCCGGAGAACCCGACTCAGCAGTGGAAGTGGCGATGGTCGACCAAGCCAGTTGCGGAGAGGGGAGGCAATGATTGGGAGAAGTGCGCCGACGACATCTGTAGAGGCAAAGCCCCGTATAAGGACATGGGTTGTAAGGATGCCGTAGGCTGTGGACATGGGCATGTCTTCAGCATACTGAGGTTGAGGGAAAATGGTTGTCATGACGAGTAATCGCTCTTATTGTACGTAGAGTAGGTGGGAGGGTTCTGGACAATCGTGCTGGTAGTGGTGATGTGATTGCCGCGTCGTGAAGTGCTTCGTCGGTGTACTTGTCTGTGTGTACTCTCAAGCTGTACTGCCAACTTGATACGTTGCGCGGTGAGATGCCCTCTGTTTCAGGATTGCTGGTTCTGGACTTCAATGCGTCAACGGAAGACAGCCTCACTTATATACTTGATGTAGAGCTATACTAGACGCAACATGGCCAACGGAGAAGGTCAAGTGACTTCAGCCATACCCATACCGCATCTCTATGTCCCTTGCGGGCGTGAAGGATCACGAGGCTTGGCACGGGGCAATAGAAACGCCGCTGTAGTGGTAGTGGTCGAGCCGCGATAACTTGCTTTTCTCCTCTATCCCCTCAACCTCCCTAGCCTTTGCATGCCAGTACAGATAGACTCCCCTGCGCCCGGTAGTGGCATTCGGGACCTACGGTGGCTTCGTACGTTAGTATGAGCTTGCACCGCTTGCTGACTCACCTCACGAACGCCGCCTTGCTTTTTTGGAGTCCAAGCACTTCCGACCAGGTCATCCTTCTCCTTCACTACGCTATGAGCACTATCGTGCTTCTTGTGTAATATATGAGCTCGGGAATCGAAACCTAGCAAGACAATACCATAACACTTCGCCGCCCATGATCATGACAAATGCACCAGTGGAGAGCGAAGCATGAACAACGGCTCAACATACTTTCCGGAATGGCAAGCACGCCTCAACTATATGCTTGTAGCGGTACCAGATGAGCTTCTGGTGCAAAGAGCATGCGCTGCAAGAGGTGGTACTATTAGCTGCAGGGTTCATCAGCGCTTCTCAGCCGGCAACTACAACATAGTCTGGCAGCTGGAGTTCAGAACGTAGAGCTGGATTGTGAGGCTTCGCATGCCTGAACCAGAAGAAGCTGCGTGGACGGAGTCGATCACCGAGCCGGATCTCACGAAAACCCACAGAATGTGGAAATGGACGGAGCATGATCGATCGGGATATTGCTACAATGCTACATGTCAGGTAAGCTCTCGAATGGTACGGCTCCGAAATGCGCGGTATCACCGCGATTTATCTCGCAGCAGTATTTTGTGCTACGCCACGAGCAAGAACAAGCAGCACCAGAGTAGATGACCGAAGCGGTGCCTTTGCCGCATCGCCTGTTATCGCGGCTTGTATGACGTTCAAAGCGATACTGCCCTATTGTCGGGCCTATTAGGACCACACGGTCGAAGGCATACACTGTACACATCACAAACCCACATTCTGAATGTTTCCTAGGCACCACACAAGCATCCCTATTCCAAACGTACACGACCATAGTAATACACACGACAACGTCATTGGCTTCCATTACTCGATTATGGACTATGTTCATGGCTCTTAGTGACCCCGTGCGTGCCTGGTGAGTCTTTAAGCGCACTTCTTCGCGCGAGTGGCACGCATCATGGTCGCACTCGCGCCAATATGGTTCTCGCCATTGGCTTAGTGATACACTTAGAAAAATAGACACACGACCGGGACAGAAAGTCGAGGAAGACCTGTACTCCGAATCCCACATTGGACCATGCACTGACACGAATACTGGAAACTATATCCGTCACTCGGACTTTTACACTGACTACCGGAGTGCACTCGCATCGAAGCTGAACAGAATCGATCCTAAGCACCTGAAACTGGAGCTCATCGGGTCTGGAATCGCACGAGCACTGCAACAATAGCAACACGCGCAGTCCGAGCCAGAGTCCGAGAGCTTTCCGCTTGGGAACCTCGAACTGGGTACATATAACATCCTGGTCGACGCATCTTACACGATCGTGAGTATGATAGACTGGTACAGCACGTTTGCTCTCCCAGCAGTAGCAAGCGAAATGTTTTCGTTTTGCTCTGGTGCTGAGCCAGGTGTTCCTGGCGCCACTGTGGAAGTGAGTCCAATATGCCCATCTTTGAATTGTAAGCGGCGCAAAGTATCCAATACGTTCGCTCGAGCTTATGCAGCACCCGCCAAGACACAATCACGGCCTTCACTGGAAAGACTCTTAAGGTGTATCAGGTTTAAGGTGTATCAGGTGAGACCCCCATAGCATCTCGTTTGACAGGTAGTAACTCGGATGGCCATGCTTTCTGGTCGGAAGAGGCTCTCACCTTTCGATTTCTCATGTTCTCAAAGGCAACACTGGATAGATAAGGTGTGGATACCAGGACTGCAATGGCTCCTAGACCATAGCAATAGTGACGTGCGCAAAGCATACGCAATTACCTAGGCCCGACATGAATCTTCCTAAACCATATGCAAAGTTAGACTTCACAAAGCGATCAACGTTCCCGCCAAGGACCAACTTCGAGCTCTCAGTCACTAATCACAAGTGCTTCAATGCTTGCTCGTTCGTATATTAGCCTTCATACCAAGCTGCCTTATGTGAAAGCATGTGTCATTTTTCGATCGTCGCATATATGCTCAAGTAGAGGAGAAGAATGCATTTGCACCGAGGAGAAAACCAACGATCATCAACATTCAAGACATGACTATCTTGCCTATACGAAGTGGAGTTACTAGCAGCTATCCATCTGCTCACTGAGATGGAGACAAGAAACCACGCGTTTTTGTCCCAGCAGGAAGCATTAGCAGATTCCAACTATCCCAAACCCTGTAGAAAGCACCCTCCATACGACGATCATCCCTATTATCTGAAACCCGATGTACTTTGGCCAATCGCGATCACTGCAGCAGCGTCCATGGCACACCTTGACAGGAATAAGTCCTCAGCACCATCACAATCCCTTCCACTTTTGAAAGCTCAATGGTGGAGCGCCTTTGATTGCGTCCTGCCAATCCATATCAGGATCGCCTTTCGCCATAGCCTTCACATAGGCATCCCTCTTCGCCACCCTGCCCAACCACGCTAAGATGGCCGGATACTTCGTAAGATCCTGTTGCGTAAATCGTCTCATGGTCGTGAAAGTGAAAACAGTCATGAGATCTGCCGTGGTAAAGTTGTCGCCCGAGAGCCAGACGTTCTCCGATAGATGGTCATTATAATAGTCGAGCTCATTGATGAGACGACTGTCCGCATTCGCACGGGCACGCTGAGTCGGCTCAACGCCACAAGACGCGGCTGTGAAAGCGCGCATAGCAGCAGGCTGCAGAGACCCGTTCGCGGCATGCAGCCAGTAGAGATACTGATCGAAGTCTTTGTGGTCGGCTTTCAGCACGAGAGGTGAATTTGCGCCATACTTGGTCAGGATCCACTCCACACAGGCGCCAGATTCGCCAAGAGTGCCACGAATGCCAGTGTCACTGATCAAGGGTGCCGCTCCCATGCGATGCAAGTCCTTGATGGCCTGAGGCGAAAAGTAAGGGTCGCGCGGGTAGCATTTGAGCTCATATTCCAGGCCGAGCTCTTCGCAGAGCCAGACGATGCGTTCGGACTGGGAGACTTGGAGGTGGTGAACTGTCAACATGGTGATGTGTTATCGTTCTAAAGTGTCTCATTCAATGAAAAACTGATTAATAAGAGATGGGAGGAGATGCAGAGGATGATCAGGATAACAGCTATCGATGACAGACACGGGACAGGACGTGAGGTAGTGTAAGTCAATTCAGCTAGAGGTCATGTTCCTGCTCGTTGTTCACACGTGCTAGTTAGCTGGAGCTGCAGATTTGTCAGCGGAAATAGCAGGGAAAGCGCAGCCTCGGTCTGGACCGGTCTGATATTGTTGTGGAAGGGTATATAGTAAGGCTTAGTAGAGGTAGAAAGTATCTCCGGGAATACCTCTTTTGCCTTTATAGCGTAGCGGTTAGGCACGCCTTCTCCCTTTGGAAAGGAGAGGGAAATCCTAATCACTATTTCATGGTGAACCACACCCGATGGCGGG
>Ga0058698_10000083_pt1 | contig 51847 bp, 58 predicted proteins | sample AgamicAsSfe_FD_67288 | JGI IMG/M metagenome (GOLD analysis project Ga0058698, IMG submission 67288) | Agave microbial communities from Guanajuato, Mexico - As.Sf.e | ecosystem: Host-associated > Plants > Phyllosphere > Phylloplane/Leaf | place: Guanajuato, Mexico | collected 2012-05-30
GACATGGGGGGCATGGGGGGTGCATGGAGGAGGTGTATGCGAAAGGAGGCGGTGGGCGCGGCGTGGGTAGGAGAGTAAGAGAACTTAGAAAAACGATCATGGAGGGCGGTAATGCCGCCGCTGCGAAGAAGGAACTCGATGATATTCTAGGACGGGAGTGCATCAAATGCGGCGACATTGCAATCCGCAGCATCGACGAGCCGTTCATCACGAACGCGGAAGACAAGAGCGAGTGGGCGCTGTAAATTCATCGAAACGTCTGCATACATGTATTCGTGAAAAAGCTTTACTAGCTTTAGCATAATCGGGATCCCTGCACCGGACCCTCGTCAGAGCCCATAAGATACTCTCACTACTCTACCTTCAACCCGACTCACGCGCTCATCTCATCCCATCCCGTCACGACAGCCAGCCTCAGACCAAGCCCACCTTCGCTCGCAGAGCGTCCGCCTCCGGGGCTCTGGGTAGCTGGGGGAGGCGGCGTGTACGGTGGTGGACGATGAGACGGCGGGCGCTATGCGTGCAGGTGGGCGTGTAGGTGGGCGTGCAGGCGTGCGAGCGAATGATCGTACACCCATCGCTCGCATGGCGCTTGCCACCCCAACGGCCCACGGCCCTTTCGACCACCACCAAGAGCCATCACCTTTCCCATCCACCCAGGTAGTCTATAAAATGTGGCAATATTGCAATACGGAGTATTGACGACCCTTCCCTCGCCATAGGCGAAGACAAAGGTGAATGGACACTATAAGCAAGGCAGGGGACAACTGTAGGGTACTGGTACTAGTCGAGCATAAGACTTGGGTTGGGACGGGCCGGGTGCACAGTATGAGGAGCGATTCAGCTGGAACGATGATCACATATCCTGTGTATCATGCTATGCATTCTGGTGATCAAGTTATACGATACAATACAGCTGTCCATGACCCTCCTCCTTCTCGACACTTTTTCGCCAGTGTGCATGTTCAACGTGGGCCCAATGCCTCACGCTCCTCCGGTACTCGCCACGATCTGTAGCCCCACCGCATCCCATGCCTTCTACATGTCACGCCAGCTCCATCTCCATATCGCCCAATCTCCACGATTTCCTTACCCAAGTACAGCAACACTCTCAAAGATCACTTCCCAGCCTCCCTCTCCTTTCCGGCCCACAAGTTTATCCCTCTCCTGCTTCCCATCTTCGCATGCCGTCTCTTACGCTACCAGCTCCCTCTTTCCTCCTTCCATTCGCTCAGACCACAGTCGTGATGAACACTGTACTGCGCGCTTCCGGTGTCCCGTTCGCCGTGGCACCACCGATTATTGTCGTCGAGAACACCACGCTCGTCACAGTATTGGGCACGTCTGTGGTCGTAGTGGAAGTAGCGGTGGTGGTTCCAGGGGCAGCGACCGTGCTGGATATCACCATGAGTGTCGAAGCTGAAGGTGAGAGTGCAGACGGAAGAGATGGAGATGGAGATGGAGATGTTGGTGTTGTTGTCGAGCTTGTCAATGTGCTTGGACCGTGCAAATCCTCAATTGACGATGCAGGCATCGTCATACTGCTTTCGCTGCTCGACATGCTCACGTCCGGCGCGAAGATGCGCGGTGGAGCCGGCGGGACGAATGCGACGGCGCTTGAGCGTGGACTGTCGCTGCCATACATCGTATTCGTGACCAAGATCGTTGCGGTGATTGTGCTGACGCTCGTGGCTGGCGCACAGGCGGCTGCTGTATAGCCGGCTGAGTTTGTGTTTGCGCTGGTCGCAGGATATGGGCAGACAGGTACGGGCAGTGCTTGCATGTATAGCGGCAACATCTGTAGTCCTGCTACCGGAGTGGACGGCTTGAGGAGGGTGATGGTGGTGTAGATGAAGAGAACGGTCGACTCTGCGAGGAGGAGAGCGAGAAGGAAGAGAAGTACTGGGGTTGAAATGCTGTGGCCGTTTCGGTGATGATGGTGGTCGTGGGTGTAGTGCGTTAGCTCTGCCGGAGCGCTGGGTACTGGTGGTGCTGGAATTGGTTTGAGTTCTGGAGGAGGAGAAGCCTGAGAAGGGGCACAGTCATGCTTTGACGTGGACTTTGAGGTGGGTTTTGATGTGGATTCGGCTGTGAGCTTGGACGATGAAGCTCCTGCGGCGATCAGGATGGGCAGCCTGAGGGGCAGGATGGTGGAGTAGCGCGGTGGTGAGGCTCTGGCAGCATCGATTGTGGGTGCTTGATCGCCCGGCTTCAGCTTGGGCTGGCGGAAAGATGGCGTGGGTGATGAGGCCCACAAGGACGAGGATGAAGGTGATGTTGACGAAGACATGGTCTCAGTTGACGCTGCGCTTCCTGTATGTTGTTGCTATTATAGCTTGTGAAGAGACGAGACGAGATGTATCACAGAAGAGGTGTAGTGAAGAGTGAAGAAGTAGGAGAAGAGGTAAGATGAAGACAAGAAAGGCAAGTGATACATTGTTCAATGGAAAGTGCACAATAGCAACGTGAGCGTAGACATGAATTGAGACGTAAATGGAGTCGAGATGTCAATAGGGTGGACTGCACAATGTCATGTTTACATTGTAAGCGCTCTTCTTTGTTTCAGCTTTGATTGCTGCACCTGTACCTAAACAGCGTTTCGTCTTGCGCGTCGTACTGTGGGATGATGACCATCTTTTCACGAAGTGAGCACGCAAGAGATGATGCTCGAATGACTGTGCTCATGGTAATCATCCTGTTGTCCGGATTGAGGTGGCGAGGAGAGGAAGGCTTGAATTTGGCGGCAGTAGGTGTAGCAGGGTAGTTTCGCGTGGCCGTGGACAAAGGAGTCTTGTTCGAAGACTCAGACCCAGACCCAGACCCAGACCCAAACCCAAACCCATTGTCCGGGAGTACGTCGTAGGCAAGATGTCTTTGCCGCTACTTGGCTCCGACAGCTTCGCTGTTGTCTGTTCGTACATTGCTGTTACATCCTGGAACGCAGCACAGCAGTGCAGAGGGAAAGTGGATGGCTGACGACATCGTCTCATGGCATCCCTCTCGGCAAGCTGGACAGCTCGCAACTGTGATAATGGTAGCAAGCTATGTAGGATTCTAGGACGTCGTCGTGGTATATCTAGGTGGTCGTGGAGTTCTTTTCTCATCATATCATCTCTCTGGTCTCGTCCACATCGTCTGCTCTCCTCGTCTTTCCTCACTTCATTCACTACCTAATCGTCTCCCTTCCCTCCTTGTCATACCCATGGAAACTCTCCAATATAACACTTCCCGCCAGCAAGCCCCTCCTCGGTCGTATGCTGCGCTTACTCGGACTCCAGATCTCATGAAACTTGATACTGCCATCACTTGCCGCAACGACGATACATCCCTCGTCATCCGTGCGAGTCGTCCAATTGCCATCGGCTGACTTGCGAGGACTTCCAGGATACGGGATAGCATAGAGAGCGCGAAGGTCCGGGTTCCATGGTATAGCAGCGACCTGCTGACAGTCCGGCCACGAATACACAGCGACGCGTATCGGGTGCTCCGGCTGTGCAAACCCGAATGTAGCTGCAATTTCACGGCGAGTCTGTGACCAGACAAGCGAGGTGACTTGTGCTCCACAATCGATTGTTGCGAGGCTTGCACCTGAGATGGTGTGGAAGAAGTGCATTTGCCGGTCATTCGAGCCGCCACCTGCAGCCATGAGCCCGCTCTGCCAAGGACAGAAGGCGATAGCTTTGACGGCAGCGTTTAACCGCCAGATCTGCCTGGCGTCGTCAAGGTTGGGTATATTGAGAGACTCCAGCGGACCAGGATGCGAGACGCGGATGAAGATGCTGTGTTCGTCACCTTTGCGAACGACGTGCTTGTCCGGACAAGGTAGGTGTCGTCCTGCTTCCACAAGAAGCTCACGGAGAGAGAACAGAGCGCATATATTGTCGTTGCCACCTGTGGCAAAATGTGTGCCATCTGGAGACCAAGCAATTCCGCAGATCTGCTGGGTATGTATAGAGATACGTGCCTGCAAGGTTGCCGTACCATGCCAGCCTTGCGCCCATCGATCTTTGTCAGCCGGCCATTCCACAAAGTAGATTGACACAAGTCCAGCATCATCGCCCACGAGCAAGACTTCTTTCTCGGCCATGACTGACTGATGTCGCTGGGAAGGTCGTTTTAGAGTCCTAGGTCGGAAGCAGAGGTGTGTCACCGAGGTAGGTGCCACTATGCGGAGGAATCGAGGACTGCTATCGAGTGGGCTATACATGTCAACTTGACCATCACCACGACCCATTGCAAGGATTGCACGGCCACCTTGTGTCGACGAGAAGGCTAAACACGTTATGTAGTTCAACCTTGATCGTCCAAGCTCAATGGCATGAGGCGGCTGCATGACCCCTTGAGTCTCAGACCAGAGGTATACCTTGTTGCCCAAAGCTACAGCCAAAGAGTGGATGGTCGGGCAGTATGCTAATGCTGAGCAGTAGTAGTCGTCTCGCAACCCGGGTGCTTCCAGTACTCGGAAAGGTAATTTTGGTATCGCTTGAGGGACCTGCTTATTACGTGGCAGATGTTGTGGTGCAGAGCCTTCTTGACGCCACGTATTATTTGACCACACGGGTCTGACGATTCCTATTGCACGATCACTGTGATGTGGTGTGATCTGGACGAGTCGGGAAGCTCTGTCAACATCGAGAGCAGTGGCTAACCTGTACTCGTAGACCTCTGCATTGTCGCTTTGGTTACTGCCGTACAGGAATTGCGAGGTATATACTCTAGCTGGGTCGCCTGAGCTATATGCAACACCGGAAGCATGGACTGCACGAGCGGCTGCTCTGACAGACGACGTTGAGCCCATGATGTCCCAGGTTATGGGCGTGGTGTTTGATACATTGTCGTTAAGTTCTTGACGTTCTGCCAGTACGCTCGCATGTCTTTGAGAAATTGCACGGGACTGTTGCTGCAGTCTTTGGGTTCTGGCGTACTCGACCGATCGATTTCGTGGCGCGCGGGGAGCACCGAATGGATTCACATCGACAGTCTTGCGCAGCAGCCTTTGCCGGGGACTCAGCTCACTTGCTTTCTTGCCCATGAACAGCTGGTCTCGTGTCTGTTCCGCTGGTCTACGAAAACCAATGTATCTGTCATGCAGAGATGGCTTCGTCAATTTCTTTCGAAGAACCTTACACCCACGTTGCGTGGGTGTGGAAGCCTCCGAGAGATTGAGATCCGTCACTTCCACAATTCTCACATCCGTGTCCACGACTGTCGAGTTTGTGTGGGGATTGGTGGCTTCTACGTCTTCAGGCTGCTCCAGGGTCGTCTCGGCGATCGAGGTGGGTATTGCTAAACTGTCAATCAAGCTTGATCGCTGCCGACGAGACCTCACTACAGAGCGGGGTACGACGATATGTGCATGCTCGGAGCTTGTTCTACTTCTCACGCTCGAGTATGCAGAATGTCGATGTGCCGGCCTGAAGTCGGGTGGAATATCATACTGCCCGTCCAGTCCAGGTACAGGTTTATCATTCTCAGATGTCCTGACATTGCGGCGTCGATTCGATACTGGTGCCGGTTTTGCGGATTTGGCTTTGAGTGCTGGTTTTCTCGCAGGACTCGCAAAGGACTTCAGAAGGTTTCTAAGTTTCGCACGGCCGGACAGAGGTACGGGATCAGATGCGAACAGACGACTCTCGAAGGACATGGCTGGATCGGGACGGCGGCGAGCTCCTCTCAGCGAGGCAAGATTTTCGAGAGCAGATCATGGGAGTAGATCGGATGATAGAGGATTAGAACAAAGAATATGTCATAAAGTCATCAATCGTTCAGAATGCTACGTGTGCTGTCGGGAAGAATACACACACCATGTGTGTGGTGATGAAGAATAATTCCACGCACGAGATCGTCGAAAATCATGTCTTCTCGCCATTTTTCTGTCAGCCTTGCTATTACACGGGGAGAAGGCACGTCTGTGTATCTACGAGACAGTGGAGGAAGGCGCGGAGAGACGTCCGCAGCCTCAACACTTGGACCCTGTCGATCATCCAAATCTGAAACGCAGGCGATACAATCACTGTCAGCATCAAGTCGACATGAGTGTGAGTGCCTCGACTGACAATTGATTGACAGCACTGACCACTTTCAGCATGGAATACCACGCGTCTCGGGTGGTCAGGATCGATCTGAACAGGCAAAACAGAAAGAGCTTCAGAAAATCGACGAGTACAAGTCCCTGGTTGACAGCCTGACAAGGCAGGTGTGTAATGAAACGACCTTTGAGGCCCATTGCTGACCGAGCTTCTTAGGTGGAGTCCAATGATCTCTCGGAATCTACCTTGAAGTTGACCTCGAAGGTCCTCAACCTGAATCCCGAATACTACACTGTCTGGAACCAGCGGCGGCGAGTCCTGCAGCATCTTTTTGTCACTCCGCAGCAGCCCACGCCAACAGATGTCGCAACTGCAGATGCGCAAGATCTTCTTGGTCAAGATCTACAATTCCTCCTCCCTCTGCTCATGAAGTTCCCGAAATGTTACTGGATTTGGAATCATCGCTACTGGGTTCTGAAACAGATATCAGTGAGATTACCTCTAGCAAACGCTCGAAACTATTGGAATGGTGAGCTTGTTCTCGTGGGCAAGATGCTGGGAAGAGATAGTCGCAACTTTCACGGTTGGGACTACCGAAGATTCGTGATACAAGAGTTGCGACGATTTCAGGAGCTCGCTCAAGAGTCGAAAGAAGAGGCAGAGACGCCGGCTATCGCGGACACTGCAACCAGCCGCGGCACACAAGAAGGAGCAGCAAGCGAAATCATCACAGAAAGCGAGTTTGCATACACTACAAAGATGATCAAAAGCAATCTCTCCAATTTCTCAGCCTGGCACAACCGCAGTAAGTTGATACCGCAACTCCTCGATGAGCGTCAGGCGAGCGACACCGACCGGAGGAAGCTGTTCGACGAAGAACTCGCGTTCATCCAGAGTGCTGTTTTCACCGATCCGTACGACCAATCTCTGTGGTACTACCACCACTTCCTCATGTCTGAAGTCAGCCGGACTGATGGGCAAGCTTTTGTCAAGTTCACAGATGATGAGAGGTCAGATCGTCTTCGAGGAGAGATCGAGGCTATCCGCGACCTGCTCGAGGATACTGATGACTGCAAGTGGGTGTATCAGTCGTTGTTGATGTATTCTGCACAACTTTCAAAGCTGGCTGCGGTAGATGATCATGTGAAAAGTGAAGACACGAGATTGTGGCTGTTACAGTTGCGCAAGCTGGATCCTATGCGAAGCAAGCGCTGGGATGACTGGGAGCAGAGCCTTGGGATTCCATGAAATCTGGAACACCTGAACGATCCAAACCAATGACAAGGGGTGTCTTGAACAGCTCTGCATCTCATCCGAGCCTGATACCGCCTTGGCCGCTCCGCCGACGCTTGCTCGATCCTGCACGATACAAGACAAGCACGACGTGCAGAGCCAACGTAGCAGGCTCACACTTCGTGGCTAGGACTGTCCGATCTTCAACCATGAATCTTGCCAGATATCGCCGGCATTCTATCGCTTGTTGAGCCGCACGGCGACGATTTCGACGACGAGATCAAGAGCTTGAGCATGTCACAGCACGGTTGAAACGCTGTGAAGTCGACTTGCAGGTCTGGTCTTTGTTTGTATGCCGGTCTGCGGCGGACTGCTCAATCGCTTCAACGACGACAGATTGCTGGTGTTGAGCCATCAGATCACGTTGCACACACTGTAAGCTGCAACGAGGAGGATAGTCAGGTCTATATCTGCCTCTACCTGTATTCGTACATAATATTATCGCTTCTATGTGCACATCAGTACTTTACAAGATTGCTCGAAGCTGCACGTCAATTGTCACATCACAGCCAGATCTTCCTAATATATCCCCGGCACCATGACGAACCTCCTCTTCCCATAACTCCCCCCAAACTCCCTCCTGTACCGACTCTCCTTCTTCCTCGCCCACACTGCCATCTGCCCTCCGGCAACCGCCAAAAAGATCGCAGTGCTCCAACTCCGATTTGCCATCCACATTCCAATCCAGGCCACAATCTCAAAGAAGTAATTCGGGCACGTCACTGGCACAATGCTGAAGACCCCTCCACTCGGAATCCCTCTCTCCGAGCCACCCGCACTCCGCAAATTCATGAGCGTGATGTGCGCACTCAGGTTTCCCAGCTCGCCAACCACAAACAGCAGGACCGCAACAGCATTCCACCATCTGTACGGCGCCGCATGTGTCGTCGGACAGTTGAAGCTTGGCGAGTAGGTGCACAGTGCGATGTTAAGGCCGCCGAGGACCCAGTAGTGAGCGGAGTTCTTGAATATGTTGAAGAAGGGCATGGTTGCGTTTGAGAAGCGGTGGATGAAGAGGGTTTCGAATTCGCGCTTGGCGAAGTGTAGGACGATTAGCGTCATAGAGAGGAATTGGGCGGTGGAGGCTGGGGGGACATCGACGCCGTGGTGGTGGTAGAGGTAGGGTCGGATCAGGTAGATGAAGGGGTGGATGAGTAGAGGGCCGAGGTATTCGATGAGGAAGACGGTGCGCCATGCGATTTGGGGACCTGAATGGTGTTAGATGAGAGGTTGACGATGTGAGAGGAGGAACAGCGTACCAAGATCTTTTACTTGGATGGTTACACCTTCGTACAATCCAATGTCTTCAATGGTCACGTTCTGCTTGTTGGGAATGTGCTCTCCATCGCTGTCTTTCGTGATGCGTAGACGATTGATGGGTATCCTTGACTTGGCTGCTACGCGGTCGTAGATATCTTTGCAGCTGTCTGTGGGGAGGGCATAGGTCTCCTGTGGGAGGTGCTTGATTGGCTTTCCTGGTGATCTGTGTTAGACATTGCTCAAGGAAGTGGTGAAGAGTATGCCATACCTCGACCGCGTACCGCAAGTCGTACGGGCTTGGTCTTGAGCTCGTCTGCTTCAGCTGCCTTTCCAGCTGTGGTGCGGTACATCTTGTTCTTTCAGAGGTAGCTAGCTCGAGGTTGTATTTGTGCTTGATTAGCGGAGTAAACAGTTACAACTCCAATGGCTTTGACAAGGCGATGTTGCCTGAGTCAGCATCACGTGATCGCGCGAGGTTATCCAATGCACTTCGATCAAGTCAATGCGCGTGCAGTCTGATATATTATTGTAGCATTGTAGAAGATCTCATCTGAACGAAGATACCAATACCCTCCGCGAGGGGACTTCTACAGTAGCAGGAGTGACTCTTATTGTGGTACTTGGAGATCCCATATTGCAACGCAGGCACTCAGGTTACCAATCGTGTCTCAATCCTTCGATTGCACGACCTCCATAGCTTCGAAGGTGCAGACAAGTTATAACCTCGTCTTCAAAATGCCGACCACACGATCTGGCTGGTACGTGGTGCATCATCATGGCTTGATCGTCCATACTAACCAGACTCAGAGTCGCGAAGAATGGCAGGCGAAGATCAGCAGCAGTAGCAAGACTAGCAGTGGTAGGGCATGCAGTAGCAAGGCCAGTAGTGGCGATGCTAGCAGCAGCGAGTCCAACAGTGGCAAGACCAGCAGTGGCGAGGCCAGCCTCACGAGCGGAAGACAGTGCCAGATGTAGTGCGCGAGCAAGCGATACACGACGTGCTGTCGGCAATACACAGGATTCAACTCTTTTCCTGGTGGCAAGCCTTGGCACCAAGAGCTTGATAAAACAATTGAGCAACTCCGTCCATATCAGAAAATTGGCCATACACAGTCACATCTTACCTTAGATCGATATAGCATCACGTGACCTCCTCCTCCTCCTAGACATTAGGTTTGCCGATCCAATATATTGGCCACGAGGGTATCTCCTCAACATATTAAGGCAGAAGACTTAAGTAGTGAAGCAACTTTCTACCGAGAATGGATTCCAAATGGAACCTGGAGAGTTGTAGGCAGCGGGCTTCGTTATAACAAGTGGTACCTTGGAAGTATACATCGAGTGCGTCTGATTGTGCACCAAGGCATACACGACCTAAGCTTTAAATCAATCTCGACATGCCGACAGCAAAACCTGGCCCGTACGTGGTGCGACAACAAATGCTTGACCTTTCATACTAACATGTTCCAGAATCACAGACAGCCCGCTGGCAAGCAGTGCTAGCTCGGTTGTACCATGCCAACCAAAATCTCCTGCCGCGTGGGAATATCTCTCAGACGAGCTCTGAGAAATGATCAATGAACCTCTAGCTCAATGGCAAATGCGCCATCAGCTTAATCTGCAAGAATTTACAATGATTGCTGCCGAATGTGCTGAGACGTCTCTACCTACCGAGCGAACGGAACGAGCGACTCAAGCTGCTGTTCCGCATGTTCAACAGTTTTCCGGGAAAGTACTTGTGCGAAGGGTGTGCAGAGTATCATCCTCATGTACATACAAGGCGCTCATCTCCCTCGGCCCCCGAACTGCAGCTGTTCGTTGGGAAAAGCGTCTCGTATCTTAAGCTTGCGGAAGCTATGGCTGCATATCGTGCAATTTTTTTGTACAGACCGAAAAGCCTCAACAGCCGCCTGTGCCCATCAAGGGCACTCGTTGGCACGCTAGTGCTGAGTTCCAATTCGACACGAGAGCTGATACTCTGCTCGTTCGGGTGACACAGGAACTTCCGGTGGTTCCAAGCGTACTCCAGCAACCATTCATCGACCCCGTATCGACTTGCTCCCATTTCGATTCCTAGAGGCTTGTGGATGAAGCTTATAAGGCTCTTGCTGCTTCACCAAGACCCTGGGACTCATTGCCGGAGGAGATGTAGGAAGCCCAGTTCTGGCGCTGTGGGTGGTAAGCGGACTATCTTGCACTACGCGCCATCGAATCTCGTCCCATTCGGGTTGCTGATCCCTTACATCCGACTAATCGTCCGCAGGTGTCCCAGCGAATATCAAGTGCGGTTACAACCGATTCAAGATCAACTAGGCGTTGATGGTGCACACGCAAGATTTCGGCTCATTGTCGAGCGATTCGCAGACTTGGGAAAGTGCGCTGCGCCGCATAGTCAAGAGTGGCATGCACTCGCACGGCGGGCACCACCCGATGTCAGGCCTGGAGAGGTTTTCGAACATCCTACAATTGTCAGACAGCGATTCAGAATCTTACAGGATGATGAACGGCGTGAACAGTCGCTACGCAATGAACAGCGTCTGTACAAGCAGCGCTCTGCTTGTGTAAGGTCAGATACCACTCGCTTTCTTAGTGTGCTTCGGCTTTGGATATGGACTAAGTTTTGGAGCATAACACCTGCATAATATGATCAGGACAACATCTTGGGGTCATCTCTTGATGTAAGCATTAGGAAGGTACATCTTGTCGCATGGCGATGTGCTACTCCTAGAAAAGTTGCAAGCTGAGACACGCCTGAAACGTTTCACAAATTTACCCTGCATCGTCGAGTCAGGATCACATGATTTTGATTCTGACTAGCGCCGTTTGAGGTCACATCTCCAGGCTCTCCCATCTTCATCAACCTCCAACCTTCACACATTCACCTCATCACAAGCTTCTTTCCACGACCTCCTTGCCATTTCCGACTGCTCGGTCCTGCAATCCGTTGTTCCTCCTCAACTCTTCTCACGATATCCATTAGCTCACGAAGTGTTTTCCCTGGTCTTGAGGACTTCCATAACGCACAACGCTACCAATGCTCACATTTTGAATGGCCGGATTTTGCGATTGTCTCCGTCATTACTAATACGCAGTATTCGGCGCTGTAATGATGAAGAAGAGGAAGCTCAACCCCGAAGGAGAGTCCTTTGAGGCGACAAAGACTGTGGAAACCACGACAAGGTGTACTTTTGCCGACCTCCCACGGGAGATCTGGCACGAAATTTCATCTCATCTCGAGCTAGTCGATAAGGCAGCTCTGACATTGACCTGCCGGTCCAGTCTTGCTTGCTTCGGCGCCGATGTCGTCAGATCTCTCAGTCTCCCTACACAGCGCATAGAACGGCTCAAGCTTCTGTTTCGTTTGCTCCATCGCTTCCCAGGGCACTATCTGTGCGCAGAATGTTGTCTCTATCATCTGACCATCAAGAAAGCGAAATCCGAAGCTAAAGATATCGTCCTGGATGGCTTTTCAGCTGCATTCCGACTGAAATGGAATGTTATGGCATCTATTGCGGCCGACCTGCGTAAAGCAATGGGTACAGCGGATGATGCTGCTAAGAGAATTGGATTGAATGTTTGCGTTGCACTCATGGAACAACGGTTCATTATTAGCCTTGCTTCTGTCATACTCCTAACTACACATACCCTACAATTAGGCACTAACCGGACTTTTCGAGCGTGCAGACATAGCCCGTCATCCAGCACTCTGATGCGACAAGTCGACAAAGCTATCTCCAGGGCACCTCGCCCCTGGGAGCCGGCACAAGCTTACACATACAGTAGTCCGGTATTACGCTGTCCATACTGCCCGACAGAGTTCACGCTTTATTCAGCCCCTATCGGCCATTGTTCCTGAGACAGGAGCGAGATTCAAATTGATCCTTCGATGCACCATCGATCTTGGTCGACTTGTTTCCGCGCACGATCGCAACTGGACTGCTCTGACGCGATCCCGTCATGCTGGAGTGGTCGAGACCATGCCATATGATATTGGCAGCGATGAGAGCATCACGAAGCAGCTCTACCGAACCAAAAATTGGTCACGCATGAAGGAGGATCCAGAAAGTCCTGTGCTTCCTCTTCTCGATTGACATGCAGACTATGGACGTTTCACCAGTATCGCAAGCAAGTGTCCACGAGGAGCTTGGCGTAAGCATAGCAACGGCGAAAAGGAAGCCGCACAAGCATGCTCAGCACTGGAGCCGATGGGATCGTATAGTGACACAAGATAGCTTGCTCTCGAGGGGCTTCGTGCGTGGTTCAGATTGGACCGTCTGCGGACTGGCAAATAGTAGGAAAGTGCTGGTGTGCGCGAATCGGACAACTTGTAATGATCAAGCACACGGATACAGAAGGAATCTGGAAGCACATGAGGAAGCAAGGACAAGATGACTATGAACTGTGAAGTCCGTGAAAGCATGAAGGCGGCTAGCAGAAGCCGTGCAACAACGAATGCGAATCAAAGCTTCCTCACAATCGTACAGATATGATCAGAGAAGGTTCTCATCACAATTCGCTTCAACTCTCTAGCGCGATTCGCATATCCTCGTTTTCACTCTTCATGCTCAAATCTGTGCAGCCACCCTGACAGCTCTCAATGGCTTCTGCAAGCCCATCGCTCCTTCCACCCACTATCTCAGGCTCCTGCAACTGTCTTCTTTCTCCCCTTCCACACCCGAATCAACCTCTTCACCTTCGTGCCTCGCTGTGCACCTTGCCCACGTCATCGACGTCGTCACACTACTTGCTGCATATTATCGCTCGTCCGCTTGAGCTTGCTCGACGCTCTTCTGAGTCTTCTCATATAGCATATTGGGAGTGCGATGAGTCTGTGTTGAAGTGTATTGATATCGTGACTAGCTTTTTCAGTTTTGACACCGGGACCCGGACTACGATATGCCAAACGCTTATCGCTGTCCCTCGCTAGACCAGGAAACTGCAGCACGCGTCCTAGACATCCATCATCAGCTCCGTTGGCGGCCTCGCCGTCTTGAACAATGTCTGTCTCGCGCCCCTCCCCTGCAACTCCTCCCTCACCTCCTCCACCTCTGCCATATCCTCATCTCGTCCCACGCCAATGCCCAGACCTATACCCTCCTCAGCTTCCTCCATGCCATCCCCATCCGTCATATCCTCCACCACCACCGCCGGCAATCTCGGACTCCCAGTCTCCATCCCACCCTCCTCTGGCGGCTGAAATACCACAATACTGCTACTCCGCTTCCGTCCCCTCAACGTCCCACTTCGACTCCTCGCCGAACTTGCGCTGGCGCTCGCGCTGCCAATCTTGCTGATCGGACTCGACGTCGTCGGACTCTGCATCTCTTGCAACGTATCCCTACTCTCCGCATCCTCCAGCTGTGCAGGCGACTCCGCCATATCCCTGTGACCGGCCGCAGTAGCGGCTCTCGCCGCCACGACATCGAGACTCAACCTCCTCGTCTGCTTGTGAAGCGATTCCAGGGCACTCGCCAAGTCAGGCGCATGTACCTCTGTGTTCGGCGCACCCTCCTCACGCGACACCCAGCCGACAGGCGGGCTGGGCGGTGGTGAGATGAAGAACTGCTTTGACGCTTTAGGAGGCAGGAGGTGGCGATCTGACTCGGCGAGGGGCGCCACGGGCGTCGGGGCGGCGAAGTAGATGCGTATGCCAGTGCGGGTATGTTGTTGTGTATCCGAGGTGTGCGAGGAAGTAGAGTTAGAGATCAGGGAGTAGAGGGAGCCGGGAAGCGTGTCCAGGTAGGTGCGGACTATGAGGGCGGATTCGGTCGTGGGGAGGACGAGGATGATGCGGCGAAGGGAGCGGAGCGGGGAGAAGGTGTGGATGGGGTCGGGACTGTGGCGTTGGAGGGCGGTGCGGATTATGGAGAGGTTGTCTGGTGTGAAAATGGAGGGGTCATCGAGATTCTTGAAGATGGTGTCAGAACGGAGGAGTGCTGTTGTAGTGTTGCGAAGAGCGACTTACTGTTATCAGGAGTGTATTCGAGGGCGGTGAGGGCTGGATCAAAGCTGGGAGGTCTGATAGATCAAGAGATAATGTTGGGGAGTGGCGGCCTTTGGAGGTTTGGCTGGAGGATCGTGAGATTGGCGGTGTGCTGAGTTGCTGGGAGGTCATGATGGTGTCTGTATCGGTCATGTCTGTTTTGCTTCGGCAAGATCTTGCAAAGGTTCTCTTTGAGCAACAGGCAGCTGTTTCCTTGGTGAAATCGTTATGAAATGAGCAGATGCTGTCAATGCTAGCAGAGGGGAAACACCTCGGATCTATATCTTATCATGACATGTATGCCAAGATTTGCCAAGCCAATCACGAAAAGCTGGGGGAGCACAGCCCCCATCACTCTCTCAAGCAGAGCAGCATAGCCGCCTCGCCATTGATTCGTATTTCTCGGCTTGCGCATATGGCATTAGCTTTATAGCCGTCGAAGCCAATGCTGACCAGTGATGGCACTTGGCGAGACCATGGGCGCAGTCAGCAGTGGTGGCTGTAATATCAACAATACGATTGATAACACATCATGTTATCAGGTCAAGTGCCGAAGTCACAGTCATTATGAAGACGTCCATAGTTGTCCATATCATTCCACAAGAGATCTATCCTCAACAATTTGTAGGTACATCATGCTCCCAAAAGTGTCGAATGAGCAAGTATGGTAGTCGTCTATACAGGATAACTTCTCCTGCCAGAAACACAACAGATCTTTTGTATTTTGGATATATTTTCCCCTTGACCAACCTGAGTAGTCATACCAAGATCATGATTTGCAAATCGACGACCTCTCCAACGCATCGAGCAGCTCCGGCCTGTTCTCGAGCGCCTTCACTGCCTCGTCATATGTCATCCACTTCCTGTTACGCTTCTCCATCTCCGGGAAAACATCCTCCACCTTGGTCACCGTAACCTCGAAGAAGTTGTACGCAGCCCTGGGTGCATCAGGGGTAAGCTGTTCCTCCTTCCTCTTCTCGTCGACCTTGCCGAGATCGTTGGTGATCTTGACGACAATACCGGCTTCCTCCCAGGCTTCACGAGCAGCTGCGACCTCCAGAGTCGGCTCATCCAGCTCCCAGCCTCCTTTTGGCAGGACCCAGGTAGTGCGGCGGGTTGAGGAGATGAGGAGGACTTTCTTTTTGTCATCGGAGAGAGGGACAACACCGGCCACGAGACGCTCGCCTTTTGTACCGTAGCCTGTGGATGGGAATAATCAGCAACTGCGCGACACTGTAGATAGCATAGTATGCGAGCTGGCTGTGGTACAAGACGTACGCTGGTTTTCGCGACCCTCACGGGCTTCCATCTTGCGTTCAGCCATCAGATCTGGCAAGTGAGCACGTGGTGCGCACTGGTTGATCGCGAATTTTTGAGGTTTGTGCGGAGGGCCTATTGTCTTCTTTAGCGAGTATCGCATGCTTCGTGATCGAGCTCACATACCAGCAGTGCTGACACGCACAGTCGGAGCTGATGCTGCGGTCGTGATGACACGGTGGAAGATGTAATAGCTTGAGACAGTGGAGGTTGCTAAGCTCAATAGCAGCGAGACAGCAAGCTGACCAAATTAAGCTTCAGCCCCGTCCAAAGGACAGCTGTGGACTATTGAGGTCGGACGACGATGATGAAGACATTCTCAAAGGTCAATAGCAGAAGAGCGGTAGGCAGGAGGAGTCAGTCGTCGAGGGTGATTTTCATTGATTATCTGGATCGGAAACCCTGGTTTGCGCCAAGCCAGACCCCCCCTGGCCTAAAATGCTTCCATCGACCTTCTAGCGCTTCTACGAGCAGAGCCTCAATATTTGGCATCGACACAATCTACGGTACAGTACTATTCCGCATATAGGCCTATCAAGTAAGACGCTTGACCTTCGACCAGTTGATGGCATGAGCATCTCCAGAACAAAAGGATCTTGTAATTTGACATGACATTAATATCGTACATAAGAACGACGCCGCAGCATCCGATACTGCTAGTTTACGAACACCGTCACAGCCCCTCATCTCGAAGCCAATAACCGGAGACGCCGACCGCAAATCGCAGACCATCTTCACCATGTCGCGGCCGTGAATCAGCTTTGTAGCCTCTTCAAAAGCTTAGATCTTCTTAGCAACCTCACGCCTTGCCTTCACAATACCCTGATATAGCACATCCTTGAATCCAAACAGAAACGCTGTCGTGATCACACTCTGCACAATCTTGTGCGAATAACCCCCATACTGTAAAGTCTTGTTAGCGCAGCCCACATCTGCCACAATGACCTGATGCTCACCAGACCCTCCCACCCTTCCTCCTCCAAAATCCGGTTAAAACTGGCAAACATGCCCTCGTCAGGACCAGCCTTCACCTTCGAGGCGCCGCGGACATGCGCCCGACTTTTGACGGTGATGTATGGGTAGGTTATAGTTGTGGCGGCGAGCTTGCCAAGTGCGCCGAGGTAGAACGAGTCGTAAGGACCGATGCGTGCCCTACGGCGACGCTCAAGCAGGTTCTTGAGCTGCTCAAAGATGGTATACTAGAGTTTGAGCTTGCGTCAATATCTTACATTGATAGGCAGGTAGGACGAGCACACGACATACCTGCAAGATAGGATTTGCGACCAAAACTAGCGCCGGCAGGACACCAGCAAACAGACTGGCAACACCCTCGTTGTTGATCATTGCCAACAGCGTACCGATTGTGCTCGGTCGCTTCGCTTTCGGGAGCTGTCCTGTCTGCACGCCTTTCTCGAGGTCTGATGCTGAGGTAGTGGATGTCGAGCTAGCCTCGGCCTTGCGTGCAGTCATCCGAGTGTTGACGACCCAGATTGGGTTTGTGCAAAGGACTGTAGCGGAGCCCGCTAGGGCGCCAGCCAGCATGGACTCGACCGTTGTAAGACGACGTGAGAAGCGTCCGGAAGCCAGAGCCCGACGTTCGAAGAAGGAGCGGGACCATTCGTACCCTGGAGGTAACGTCAGTCAAGGTATTGAGGTTGCTAGCAAGAGACTGCCGAGCGCAGGCGTATAAAGTATGCCTGAGATTACAGATATTGGAGCCCAGTGGCCCAAGTCAGGCATACTTACAGTAATAGTAGACAAAGTTTGTGACTCCAATGCCAAACAGCGCGCTGTCAAGCCCACTGAAGAGCCCACTCACACCCTCGGTATCAATGATCTTCTTGACCGCCTCAAGTGTGGACATCTGAGTCTTCTTGCTTTCAACCTGTGCCCTTGTCGATAAAGTGATCAGAGGGTATGTCAATGCCATTGATAGCAAGCCTCCACCGGCACCTGCGAGCGCGTGTGCCACATTGTCGCCCTGTTGCGAAGCTGTCGAAGGAGCAACCGCAGCTTTCTGCTGTAATTGGATTGACTGCAGCTTCTGATTCGCGGCTTTGAGAGTGTCGGACATGGTTGTTTGTGGTAATATCGACAGAGGGACTACTAGCAAAAGCAACACGCGTGTGAGAAGAGGTGGACGACAAGCGTGAGGATAAGCTCTGGACTTGGTATATTGAGGGGTGCGCGGGGCAAGCTTACGAAGCTTCGAGAGCTTGCTGCAGGAGTTATCGAGCTATCGAGGTATAGATGTAGTGTTGTAGTATTGTATGTTTACCTATCTAGGGATCACTGCGGCGTACGAAGTTAATAGCAGTACAACAAGGGTATGTCACTCCTTTGGACAGCCGAGGCTCAAGCAAGCATTGAAGCTACTCTGCAACGGCTATCGTGCATCTTCGCTTTGTCCGTCATAGACGTTTGCAATCCAGCCGAAGTCAAATCGAGCAAGAAGCATTGTATTTGTATTCAAAAAGCAAAGTCATCAAGCAGCCTTTCGTCCTCGTCCAGCAGTCACTGTCCAGCCCACATCATCCAACCACGCTTCAAAAAGCCGCTGCTGCCAGCCCATCAGTTGTCTCTCCACTTAGTGCCCTTAAGTGTTCATCAGCCAGATCACTCCTCAATGCTGCAATCTTCACATCACCCTCGAGCTTCTCCCAATCCTTCAGTGCTACTCTCTTCTTCTGCTGCTTGTCGTCAATCATTTTACGAAGGCGTGCAGCTTCTTCTTCCAGCTTGTCTGCCTTGCTCTGGTCAACAAGAGGTGGCGCGCGCTGTCCACCACTTTTCACTTGAGCGACATCTCCCAATTGTGTGTTGAATCGCTGGGTCCGCGGATAGGTGGTTGACGTACTGTTCGACGAGCGAAACATTGGTGGAGCATTGGCTCCACTCGAGCCATCGACAGACTCGCGAGGGCGGAACACAGGCGGAGCGGCACGTGAATCATAGCTTGCACGAGGATTGTAGCCTTCACGGGTTGGTGGACGATCATAAGGTGTACCTCCACGGCCGAAGGGAGCAGCATATCCACCACGTGGAGGATAGTCTCTAGGAGGATAGTCACGTCCGCCTGTTACTGGAGGACCTCCCCTACCACGGAAACCGCCACGTGGATAAGTCGGTGGAGCTGCACTGCCCGGCATGTTGTGTGCAGACATTGAAAGTGGCGCGGCTGGCGGGCCACCAGCCGATGATTCCACAAGAGGAGCAAAGCGATTCGAGCTAGGGCCAGTAGGCGGGGGTCGCTCGCCGTAATAGGATCCAGAGGTTGGTCCGGTAGGTTGTGCCCTTTCATCATGTCCGTAGTCGTGATCACGTAGTGCACGATTTTGTCTGTTGTCCCGGGGAGGAGTCCTTTGGCGAGGCGGGGGCGAACTTCTTCCTGATGGCGTTGCTGATACTGGTGATCTAGGTCTACCAGGCGAGCGGGTACGGAAGGGTGCCCCTCGTCTGTCGTCATACCGGTCGACCCTTGGCTGATGTGGTCGCGGCGAGCCGCGTGTGGAACCGGCCATTGAGCCCGCCTTGGAAGCTCTAGCCGATGGTGACCTTCGTCGCCAGGATTCAGCCAGGTATGGATTTGGTCGATCGTCTCGTCTGGGTGGTGATCGAGACCGAGGACGGTAGTCGGTTCTATAGTCAGATCTGACAGGTGGCATTGGGGAGTGACGAGGAGGTGAGTAAGCACGGCGTGGTGGACTACAGATGGTTAATCAGCCTGAGGATGACAGTAAGGTTTGTCTGAGTCTAACCTTCTCGGACGTCCGTAGTCCCGTGGTGGTGAATCAAGCCTTTCTCTTTTTGTCGGTGGCAGGGGAGAGCGCTTGCCACTTCTCGGTGGTGAAGATTCTCTTCCTCTCTTCAGCCCTGGTGGAGGGGACCTCGCTCGAGCGCGATCATCGTACCGATCATCAGCAGGGATGTAATCTCGAGTCGCTCGGTGAGGAGACTGGAGCCGTGTGTCGCGTGGAGGGTATGCGTCCGCACGAGAGTCATAACGACGGGGAGGTGACCTTGGACGGGCGCCCCGCCAAGTATCACCACGAGGTGGACTGCGAGACCTCGGTCTGTATCGTTGTGGGGATCGACTTCGTGGTCTTGGTCCTCGACTTTCGCCAGGCACGTAGCTGTCTCTTCCAGGAGCCGGTGAATACCGCGAGCGCTCACGATCGGGAGATCTAAAACACATTACTGTCAGTGTCACTGTATCTGAGATAACGGACGAGCCTCACTCACCTCCTACGGTCTCGATATCGGTCCATGCTTGTTTACGTTGATGTGGAAGAATAGTGTCTTGTTGTTTTTGGTGATGCTGTACCATACTCGAGATGAGAAACAGTCAAGGGTCCACTTCAGGGGTGGCTTAACCTTTCTCAGATCACCATGTTCTCATTTGGTATCAGATAGATCAAGAGGTCGAGTCTTTGTTCGTGCATATCTCTTTATCATACATCGTAACTTTGTCCAATGCTCTTCATGATCTTAACCCAGTGCCTGACTGTAACAGAGCAATTCCAGTCTCAGCCGTCGCACTCAACAGCATGTATGGCATTCACGTCTCTAGACTACCGCTTCCCTCTTCGCTCCTGATCTTTCTTCAAACGCTTCCTCGACTCTTCGGCGATCATCTTATCGAGCTCATCCTGATCAAGCCGACCAGCCCAGGCCGAATTCTTCGCATTTCGTTGAGCTTCATACTGCTGCGAAACCTGGTCTTTACTAATCTTGTCATCTCTTTCCAAGGCATCCACATCAATCGAGACGTCGATATCACCCGCTTTCCTCTTCCGACTAGTATCTTCTTGTCCAAGAACGGGAACACCACCATGCACACCGCGTAGATCATAACCTCTATCACTTCCGAAAAATCCTGATGCCCTTGTTTCTCGTTCTTGTAGTACCTGTCCGGCAGACCGTGGATAAGGCGTCTCTTCTGTTTGCGTGCCCGGCCTTTGTTTTCGTAAGGTGAAATCTCCGTCAACGCTTTGCGTGCCGCCATATTCTGAGGGCTGCACGGAAGCCATGCCAGTTGTGGTACGACTAGTTTGGACACCAGCAGCCATTTCTGCATCGTCTTCATCCACCGCTTCCTCATCCTCGTCATCCTCCTCCTCTTCTTCCTCTTCCTCATCATCTTCAGGTGGTTTGAGCTCTCCCCATATCGTCTTGTCAACGACTTCGTCACCATTATCCCTGGACGACGGGTAGACACCAAATATGTCTCCTCCATAGAGTGGGTTGTTCTTCTCGTCGGTGGGAGGCTTGCCGTACCCGCCAGGATGAAATCCCCACGCAGATCCTGGTGGCGGAGGTGCATTGAGACCAGGAATTCTTAGCACGGGATATGATGGTGGAGGTCCCCATCGTTGTTGATTGATGAGCCATGGAGGTGGTGCTCCTGCCGGCATACCCAAAGCCTCCTTCAATTCATCGCTCAACTCGCCCGGTCGCAAGTGTCGCAGATTTGTCTCGTACTCTTTCCCTTCATAGTATACCTCACCATACCGTGTCATTTCTGGCTTGGTCTGGAATCGAAAGAAAGCTTCGTACAATTTCTGATAGTCGATATCCAGTTTCCCCATTTTCGGCTGGACTCTTTCTCGTTGCTTCTGCTTTAGACTCTGCTCGGCTTGCTTTTCGTGCACAGCATCCCTCATCTCTGCGATTCCCGTGTCTTGAATAAACTTTGGTAACGCAAATGAAGCCTTTTCCACTCCTCTTTTCGACGATAGGTACTCCCGCTTGAGTGACCAGTGCAGCGGCACCGGGACAACGTTCCGATGAGCCTTGATTGCGACGAGAAGGCGGGGATCTGGCGCATCTGTGTCGGTCCATTCAACGAGTTCAGGCTTTCGCACCAGAGCCTTCAGCTCCGCGATGGACAACTTGCTCATCTCTTTCCGCTTCTTCAATGAAATCTTCCTCTCCTCATTCTCCTCATCTGGTATCTCGTCGTCGTCGTCAAAATAGATCTCAGGCTTCTCTACCACCGCCTTTGCCTCTTCTTCCAGATCGGCATCTTGGAATTTGTCAAATACATTCTTGAATTGCGCGTATAGTGGATCATCTTCAGAAATGGTTGTAGGTGTTTCGAATGTGGCAGCCGCTGTTGTCGTGCTTTCAGGCTGATCTACAGCTACAGTCTCGCTTGTAGTCTTCGAAGGACCGTCATCAGGCTTGCCCTCCTGCTCTTGCTTCTTCGTCTTCTTCAGCGCTCGTCGACGTTGGTTCTTGCTCTCCTTCGGCTTAGCCACGATGCCAGGCATATTGATGGCAAGGTAACGACTGACCAAGCCTGTCGTGTAGGTATTTGCAAGCAATGGTTATGTCACAACGAAGTCCACGACCATTCATGCGAGATGGTTGGGTCCAAAAAGAAGGGTCCTGATTTTCAGACTTGATTGCCGATCATTGGATTTTACCTGAGTGAGCTTCTGCATCACACCAAGCACAAGACCAGCAATAACTCTTCAGTCCAAGCGACTGCTGTGCTTCTACTACACCAATTGGTGATCGCCTTGCGTGATTGATCATATTTCTTTTTTTTTTCAGCACTCCACACTCCGCATCTCATCTTTCCAATATGGTTACTGTAGAACAGGCGGCGCAAAAGGCCACTGCAGCTGTCGCTGGATCAGCTGCAAAAGAATACAAGCGAGAAAGCACGACAGCTCGTCTTGTTGGAGCCGGTCAGTACATGTATAGTCACAATTATACGAGTGACATAGCTGACGCTTCGGCGCAGGTACTGCTGGTATCTCGGAGCTTGCCCTCTTCCACCCAGTTGACACAATTGCGAAGCGCCTAATGAGCAATCAGACAAGGGTGAGCTTATACCATTCTTTGCAAGCTCTCTGGCCTGACTCGTTTTGCTAGGTTGCCTCTGCTTCCGCCTTCAATGCAGTAATCTTCAAAGACAAGGCCAATGCCGCTCTCGGTACTCGAATGATGTCTCTTTTTCCCGGTCTAGGTTATGCTGCAGGTTACAAGATTCTTCAGAGAGTGTACAAATATGGTGGTCAGCCAATGGTGAGGGATTACCTCGCAAAGAACCACGGTGATACCTTTGATCGGACATTTGGAAAGGGCAATGGCAAGGCCATCATGCACGCCTTTGCTGGAAGGTGAGTCGATTCTGCCATGAGAGAGCAGAATATGCCTAACAAATCACAGTTTGATTGGTCTCGGAGAGGTTGTTCTACTACCGCTTGACGTCCTGAAGATCAAACGACAAACGAATCCAGAGACATTCCGAGGAAGAGGTATCTTCAAGATCGTTGCTGATGAAGGTTTTGGACTTTACAGAGGCTGGGGCTGGACCATGGCACGAAACTTTCCAGGATCCTTTGCCGTGAGTAATTCCATCTCCCATTGGAGACATCAATCATACTGATGTGCATATCTAGCTCTTTGGTGGGTCTGCTGCCGCTAAGCAGTACTTTTACAAGATGGAGGACTACAACAAAGCAACCTGGGGTCAGAACTTCGTCGCCTCGATAGCTGGATCATCTTCGTCCATTATTGTTTCTGCGCCCATGGATGTCATCAAGACGAGAATCCAAGCTCGCAACTTTGAGAACCCGGAAAGTGGTTTCAAGATTATCTCCAACATGGCACGGAACGAGGGGTTTGCATCGTTTTTCAAGGGCCTAACGCCAAAGCTACTCATGACTGGTCCCAAGCTGACCTTTTCTTTCTGGTTGGCACAAACACTGATCCCAACATTTGGCAAATACATGTAGAGACCGGACTGCAGACACTTACGACGGGACGCAGGCGTTACGAGTCCAAAGGCAGGGGCAAAAGTTTCCACGGATTCAAGAATTGTATATTACAGGTAGAGGCATATGGTTGATAGAGGCCATTTCATGGGTATTTAATGACAAGCACGCTGCTCTTCTCTTCATCATTCGTGCGAGGATCTGGTGTAGTCTTCTGTGTTTCTGACATTGATGATGTTTTTAGCTTCCCATTCGTGTGTCAGGTGTGGTCTGTCGATGTTGGTCACTTACGATGCCAAGCCTAAAGTAAAGGAGTTGTTGTGCACATGGCGGAAGCGTCATGAGTGACCGTACACTTCGCGCGATCATCCTCACCACGCCGCACAACTCTACCCTACCTCATCTGAGACAATAATCCTACGCTTACCTCCGACAATACCTATATACCTGTCCAGTCAAACGCACCACATTACATTGCTCAACCCGCCGCTATCATGAACCCAGAGTGGTACGCCCACGCCCTTTACCAGATTGCGGCTTCACACGCTACGTGCAATGCGATACTGATCCTCGTGATAGAGCCACCTCCTCCAAACTATAGCGCGATCCGAGTTGTCCAGCTGTGGCGCGATCCTGCCTTCACGATCACTGACAAGCTGCCTATCAGATACGACTACCTCTTCAAGCTCCTGCTGATCGGAGACTCCGGTGTTGGAAAGTCCTGTCTGTTACTCCGTTTCGCAGACGATACATACACTGAGAGCTACATCTCGACAATCGGTGTTGATTTCGTACGTCGAATATCACTTCGAGGCGGATACGAGGACTAACACTGGGATTCAGAAAATCAGAACGATTGAACTCGATGGAAAGACTGTTAAGCTGCAGATTGTACGTCTTGTCGTTGGGCATGCAGCAGGGATGTGGCGTTGGCTGACAATGACTGCTAGTGGGACACTGCCGGCCAAGAACGCTTCCGAACAATCACTTCCTCATACTACCGTGGCGCTCACGGTATTTGCGTTGTCTACGATGTGACGGATATGGATTCATTCAACAACGTCAAGCAATGGCTACAAGAGATTGACCGATATGCGACGGAGGGTGTCAACAAGCTCCTCGTCGGCAACAAGAGTGATATGGCTGACAAGAAGGTGGTTGACTACGCAGTTGCTAAGGTACGTCTCTTCGTGATGCGAGCATCTTGGTGTTAGATACAAGCCGCCCGACACCAGAGAGCAGATGAAATAGTGCACATCTGACAGCATCACAGGAATTCGCTGACAGCCTCAACATTCCGTTTCTGGAGACGTCGGCGAAGAACGCCTCCAATGTCGAGCAAGCTTTCTTGACAATGGCTCGTCAGATCAAGGAGCGCATGGGAACGACAGCAGTGAACAACAAGCCCACTGTCAGAGTCGGGCAAGGCCAAGGTGTGCAGTCCGGATCAGCCGGTGGATGCTGTTAGAGTGCTTGGATTGAGGGACTGGGACAAGAATGGCAGAGAAGGGGAGTCGATCGGAGGACTCAATACTTTACTCGTGAGCTTGATGCATCATGTGCAACGTGGGTTGCCGGTACAGAACACTTGTGCAACAGAGCAGAGTTAACAAGGTTTGCCCGGTGTCGGACAGCAGATGCGCTGCGATTTGGAATGTGCTGCTTGTGGGTACTTACGCGTTATCTGACTTGGCGAATGGGGAATCTGTATGAACTGAGATATCGTAATATTTGACACTTTCTTGAGCCATGACTGTGATGTACTGGTGTCGTCCCCTCGCATTGCGACTGACGCCTTTCTGTGGAAGCCGGAGACGTACTCGCTGCTATCTGGCGCTGCTGTTTGACACTTTAAGACCGATCTTCCTCATCAAGGCATAGCGCAGGCTTATATTCACGGCCATACACCTGGTGCTTTATGATCGCTTGCCCCGCTACCCACCACCGTCAGTGCTGGTCTTTTACCCTTTATAACGCTCCTTGTCCATTGTGAGAGTGTCTTGAATATCATTCACATATCCCTCGATCTTCGAGAATCTTAGAGCTCGCAGTCGAGGACCGTAGCCCGCGTCAAAGCATCTGCCGAGCTGTCAGAGGAACAAGCAAAGATTGACTCGCGGCAAGTTCTACCACTGCTTCGTACTAGGATTTAACAACGTGCCCTCTTTTGACCTCGGGCACGGAGGAACCTGTACAAGAGCGCATCTATAAGAAAGCCAGGAGCCATCACATTGCCATATTGCTACACTCTTTCACTGACCGTCCCCGCCAATACCTATCTCTACTCCCTCTTTGTCTTCTTCTTATTTCCTTCACCACTTCCCAAATGCCTCAATCTCTCAAGACTCTGCAATCATGACCGGAGCACCTACTTCTGCGCCTGCAATGCCCTCAGAGAATAAACAAAGGATGGCTCGTGGTGAGCTGTACCACTGCTTCACACCAGAACTCAATGCTGAGCGCGACCGCTGCAAGGTTGCTATGCGTGCATTCAATGCCTCTACTGGTGCGCCTGGGAGCTCACGTAGAGAGGCTGTGAGGCTGTGGAGAGAGTACGTTGTTTCCTTCATGATATAGCTTGACAGTGCTTCTGTGCTATGCTGTTTTCAAGAGGAGCTGTGGCTGTATAGAGTAAGGATGAACACGAAATTTCCTGCTTTATCTACTGATACATAGTCTATTTGCAGCGTCGTTCAAGATATCACGCCATTGCCACCACCCCTAGCCGACACTGCCGCAGACGATGCACAATTCGACGAAGAGCCATGGGTCGAAGCGCCAGTATACATGGACTACGGAACGTAAGTCAAGCTGGGCAAGGGCGTCTTCATAAACGCTTACTCAACCTAGATCGACACCTGCATCATCAGCGTAGGAGCTCGCACGCTGTTCGGGCCACATGGTATGGCATTCCACCTTCCTCCACTCAGCTGCTCCAGTGTGGTGAGCATTGTTTCATATTAACATTGTTCGCAGTATCCCTGTACAGTGGCAGCCACCCGCTGGATCCCGAGATCCGCAACGGGACCAAAGGGCCCGAGACGGGCAGAGAGATTCACATTGGCGAGGACTGCTGGATTGGTGCCAATGTGACGATTCTACCAGGCGTGACCGTCGGAAGTGGGAGTACAGTCGGAGCAGGCTCTGTCGTGACAAAGGTACGTGCTTTGGAAATTGTGCTCTCCTGTAGGCGAAGCCATTATAGGCTCTTCCAGCTGCTCTGAGCCCAACGTAGCCTGACATTCTTGCAGGACGTCCCGCCTTTCCATGTCGTCGCTGGAAATCCGGCACGCACCATTCGGAAGATAAGAACAAATATGGATCCTGATCAGAAAGTGTAGGAGGAGGAGGACAAGGACAAAGAAGGTGCCGAAAAGCCCATGGCCGCGATGGTGTAAAATGACGAAGGAGTGGCCTGAAAGTGGGTTTGGGTCGTGGTTTTGAAGCTCCAAGGGCTCTGAGGCCATGGCTGGTCGTGAGCATTTTAGCGCAGATACAGACTAGATCAGTGGCTGTACAGCTCATGCCTCAGCGCTCCTTTCCAACCATGCCAGGAAATTCTTGGAGAAACGGTCGACCTGCTCAAACGCAGTCTCAAACCCATCATCGCCACCATAGTACGGATCATCCACAATTTCCTGCTCGTCTCTGCCACCCGCAAACGCACCAAACAGCATCACGCGAGCCAGTCCATCCTCAGCCTTGCCCAGCACCGTAGGTGTGCCGCCACTCACTGCAGTACTTGCGCCCTTCTTTGGTGTGTCGCCCCTCAGCTTCAGGACACGACTCCTCTCGTCCATGACGTCCTCAAAATTGCTGTCATCCATCGGAAAGATGTAGTCGTAGTCTGTGAAGTCAGAGGAGCGCAGTTTGCGAGCTTTGTGCCTGTACGTGGTGATGCCATGGGATTTCAAGACGGCGATTGTGCGACGGTCGGGCGCACTTCCGACGTGGTAGGCGCCAGTACCGCATGAGTCGATGCGATCTATTGAGAGAGTATATTTTGACTCGGGCTTGTTTTTGTATGTGTGCTCAAGATGATGGCGAAATGTGCCTTCTGCCATTGTGCTGCGACAAATGTTCCCCAGGCACACGAAGAGGACGGAGAGCTCGATGGGCTGGGACATTGTGACGATGATACAAGCTGATTTGGTATCACAGTAGTTGATGAGCGTAGTGTGTCGCGCGACAGTGACGGATAGAATACTTCTTTTCGTGTTTCGAAACTGAAACGGTTTTCCACGCTAAGTCTGAAACAGCCGGGACGCGACGCGTGGCGACGATCGCAAAAGGTAGCAACAATGAACAGACGCCATACAGTCGCTCCTCATCACGACCACAAACTCATCGAAAAGATGCTATATAACTTCAATTGGAAAGCGGGAATGACATACAGGATTATAGGACTCCAATTGCATGCGAGTCATAATGAGGCTTAGCGCCGGCGGATGACCCCTATGCAAATGCCAAGACCTGCTGCCTACGGGTCTAGCTCCTCCTTCTGATCCTATTCTTGTATCTTCGTACGACATTCTTTTGAGCTTCGTTTGCGCCAAATAGCTGCCTTGCAATACGCTCTGCCTTCTTAAAAGCAGTGAAAGCGTAACAGGCACCGAGCGCGTCGCAGTCGCATCGCATCTCTAGCGACTTCATATCCTTTGTTGCCTAGTCTATAGCAAACAGCACATTCAAGCGCCATTGTGCTTGCCAAACCGGATCCGCGTTGTGTTACCGCAAGATTCTAGTCTGCCCAGCATGTCGGGCTATCAGCGCCTAGGTCAGTATTTATGCATTCCACGTCACCCAGGCTGCAAGGGCAGAGGCCTGCCATTTCCGCGCCTGTTTCAGCTTGTTTCTAATTACTCCCTCTTCAGGCTATGATCAGCAGCAGCAATACCAACAGCAGCAACAACAGCAGCAAGAGCAGGATTACATAAATCAATCACCACAACACTACCAGTATCCCACTCAGAACCTCAACCCGAACCACCACGACAACGCATACCACAATCAGATCATGACCCCACCACCTCCAGTCGCAAGTCCTGGATACCACATGCGCAGTCCATCGCCAATTGAACCATTACATCAGCAAGGATACGAGTTGGAAGACCGGCCATACCATGATGACGGACAGAGACCATTAGAGATTCCGATGGGCCCTGGTCCAGGAGGATATCTGTCGCCAGGTGATCGCATGCAAGTACAGCCAACTGTAAGTGCGACGGAAGGCAGGCGCAAGACACACAGCCAGGCCGGAGACTGACCATCTCACTAGTACTCTGTTGAGAACCTCCAGCATTCATTTGGACACAACGAAGCGTACAATGAGCAGCACGAACACGACCCAAACGGTTACCACCAACGAGCACCTCCGTCAGGACAGCACCCGAATGGTGACTATACAATCAATCCAGGAGAACATCACGACGCGTACTACAACGATCCTTACAATCCTCAAGGTCAACACACTCCCAATGAGTATGAGTATGGTGATGATCAGCCACATTACTGGCAGGACGAGCCTGACAGTCAGCCAATTCTCCAAGCCGACAGCGCGTATGGTCCAGATCCTCGCAATGTCGACCCATCGCCCACGCTTGTCGACCAGCCTATGAATGCATATACAGATATGACGCCGAAAAAGCAAGCACCGATACAGGCTTCTACTCCTACTCCAGCCATCAAGCGATGGAAAACAGTGAAGGAGGTGCAGCTGTACAATGGCAATCTTGTTCTTGATTGTCCGATTCCACCTAGATTGCTCAATCAGATAACTCATGCTCCTCCTCCAGAGCGCGATGAGTTCACACACATGCGCTACTCTGCAGCGACTTGCGATCCATCAGATTTTTACAATGAGCGCTTTACTTTGAGGCAGAAGTTGTTTGCGAAACCAAGACACACAGAATTGTTCATTGTGGTCACGATGTACAATGAGGAGGAAGAACTATTCGCGCGTACAATGATGGGTGTTATCGACAACATCAAGTACATGAATCAGCGATCAAGAAGCAAGACGTGGGGCAAGGAAGCGTGGAAGAAGATTGTTGTTTGTGTTGTGAGTGACGGACGTGCGAAAATCAATCCGAGGACGAGAGCTGTATTGGCAGCGATGGGCTGCTATCAAGAGGGTATTGCAAAGCAGCAGGTCAATGGCAAGGATGTGACTGCTCATATCTATGAGGTATGACAGACGTGCACGTTTGACGAATATCTTGCTGACATGTTTGCAGTACACTACACAAATGGAGCTTGCCATCAACAAGGGCGTCGTCAGTGTGAAGAAAGGCGAAACACCAGTGCAAATGCTCTTCTGTCTGAAGGAAAAGAATCAGAAGAAGATCAATTCACATAGATGGTTCTTCCAAGCCTTTGGAAGCGTCTTGGATCCAAACATTTGCGTGCTAATCGATGCTGGAACAAAACCTGGCAAGGACTCCGTCTACCAGCTCTGGAAGGCTTTCGACATCAACCCACAGTGTGCTGGAGCATGTGGCGAGATCAAAGCTATGATTGTTCACGGCAAGAAGCTACTCAACCCACTCATCGCCGCGCAGAACTTTGAGTACAAGATTAGCAATATTCTGGACAAACCACTGGAATCAGTCTTTGGGTTCATCTCTGTGCTCCCAGGTGCCTTCTCTGCATATCGCTACGTTGCGTTACAGAATGATGCACGAGGTCAGGGACCACTGGAAAAATACTTTGCTGGAGAGAAGATGCATGGTGCCAACGCAGGTGTCTTCACTGCAAACATGTATCTCGCCGAGGATCGTATTCTGTGTTTCGAACTGGTGGCGAAGAGGAAATGCAATTGGACGTTGCAGTACGTCAAATCCGCCACTGGTGAGACTGATGTGCCTGAAGAGATGGCCGACTTTATTCTTCAGCGTCGACGATGGCTGAATGGAAGTTTCTTTGCCGCAATCTATGCTTTGGCGCACTCTTACCAGATTTTCAGAAGTGGACACAATCCGATCAGGAAGTTCATGTTTCTGTTTGAGTTCTTGTATCAGACTATCAACATGGTCTTTGCGTGGTTTGCGATTGTAAGTCGATCTTTCTACTTCAGACATGGTCGCCGACTAACAATTTCTAGGGCAACTTCTTCCTCGTCTTCCGCATTCTCACTACATCTTTGGCAGACCCTAGTCTTCTCGGCACTGCCGGACGTATCTTGGCAGTAGTATTCGAATGGCTCTACCTGGTCACTCTGGTCTCATGTTTCGTACTCTCTCTTGGTAATCGACCGCAAGGTTCGAACAAGCTGTACATGACAATGGTATACTTCTGGGTTTTCATCATGGCATACCTGATGTTTGCGGCAATTTTCATCACAGTGACTTCCATCGAAGCACAACTCGCAACACATACGCACATTACTGTTCAAGTAATCTTCCAGAACAGTCTCTTCGTCCACCTCATGGTCAGCATGGCCGCGACCTATGCACTCTACTTTATCATGTCGCTACTCTTTTTCGACCCATGGCACATGTTTACCTCAGTACGTTCCTCATCATTCATACCAACAGCTCCAACTCTACTAACGCCCCTCCAGTTCTTACAATACATCCTCCTCACCCCGACCTACGTCAACATCCTCAACGTCTACGCCTTCTGCAACACCCACGACATCACCTGGGGCACCAAAGGCGACGACAAGCCCGCCAAGCTCCCCACCGCCAACCTCAAACCATCCGGCGGTATCGACGTCGCCATCCCCCACGACGACGCCGACCTCAACACGCAGTACGAATCCGAATTGATGACCTTCAACTCGAAATACGTCGTCCCGCCCAAGATGCCCTCGGCGTCGGACAAGCAGGAAGATTATTACAAGGGCTTCCGCACGAGTGTCGTGCTGGTGTGGATGTTTTGCAATTTGGCGCTGGCGGCGGCGGTGCTGAACACGAATGGCTTTGAGAGTTTGTATATTACGAAACCGACGGTGGCCGGGGTGGTGAGCGCGGATGGGGAGGATCAGGAGGTCACGACGAGGAGTACGATTTATATGGCGGTGGTGCTGTGGAGTGTGGCGGGGCTGGCGGCGGTGAGGTTTGTGGGGAGTTTCTGGTTTTTGGTGTTGAGGTTCTTTAGGGGTGTATGATTGGGAAAGCGAATGAAGATGTGCTGGGTGGAGTTGGAATCTGGATGGTGCTTGGCTAGGATTTTGAGCCGGATCGAGAAGTCTTTGGACAGGATTAGTATGGCATGGCATGGTATGGTGTCATGGTGATGTGGTGACGATTGTGTATCGATTCAAGGACTCGACAGTCCATATGCAGGCAGGGTTTTGGGACCGCACGAATCATGAAGAGCATACGCATACGAATATATGAACATTGCAATGATGATCGTCCGGCGTTTGTGAAATGATGTCGTTAACAGAATGATGAACTAGTCAGTAAGCCGGGCTTGGATGCTCGTCTGATTAAACAGTGTGGGTAGCAGGAATATACGCTCTTGATAGGTGAAGACTCGCATGCTCGCACGAGAAAAAGAAGAAGGGAGGGAGAAAGAGAGAGGCCTCGAGCAGGGTACGATGTAAGACGTAGGGTGAGTGATCAACCCAGCATCGTCATGCCACCTCAAGCACTCAAGCCGATATACTTACGTCTACCCCTAGGCAATAAGACGAGTCGTGAGTAGATACCTGAGGGGTTGTAGACGGAGGGTAGACTGCAGAGACAGTATTCGTAGGATTATAAGACACAACTACTATAAAAGTAGATATTCCGGGCTACTAAACAGAAGCGTCCTAGAGGGCAGACTTATCTCTTAAATATACAAGTAAGACGCCGGGCGAGTAATCAGCCTAGCATCGTCGTGACACCTCGAGTATAGAAGCTTGGATAGAGGCGACCTAAAGGGCTGAGACTTATCTCTCAGATGTACCAGAGCCAAGCCAGGTGTGATCCTAGTAGCAACGCTAAAGGCTTCTAGTAATCTCGTGATTCATGATCTAGTGTATCTATAGTCTACTAATTGACCAAGTGTCTACCTTCAACAGTACCTAAGTCATCGACACTAGCACCGGCGGGCGGTACGCCCGCCATCGTAGCGCCGAAGGCGCGCGAAATAGTCATCAAATTGGGGACTTAGCTCACTTGGGAGAGCGCCAGACTGAAGCAATACTTCTGTCACAACCTGTGCAATGGCTCAGATATTGTTACGGTACTTTCGGTGGTATATCGTACTTGGGTATCACAAAATGCCTAATTACCCCACAATACCTGACATACCCGCGCAACACCAAACTCATCTAAATACATGATAAGGATATACACTCGAACGAGACTTGCTTGCCACGGCGTACGAAGTAGCAGCATAGCAAAAAAGGGCAAAATAATTGAGAACTCTGTGGATTGAACACAGTGCCTCCAGATAGCACTGAGACAATGGCTGAGCCATTGCACAAGTTGTGACAGAAGTATTGCTTCAGTCTGGCGCTCTCCCAAGTGAGCTAAGTCCCCAATTTGATGGAAGACGAGTTTGGACGCACGATCTATAATTCTTGACCGTTCTAGCTGGAAAACGCGGCCCATAAAATGCGAAATCGATGTAGGTACGATCGACCTTCGGACTACTAAAGTTACCTTACCTTACGAACATTAGTCCGATTCACTACTACTTATCTACCCACATTACTAGGACGCCTAACGACTATATGATAATGTACTGGACCTACTACAATCATATACCTACGAAGTCGTAAAGTTATGTACCTACACTTTCACTAAGTCGCCTGTTATAGTATAGTATGCGAGTCTCCAGCCCTAACACTTCTACCTGTCTCTCCACTCAGGGCCTGGATTAATCAGGATTGGACAACTCATAGCCATAGCAATGATTCTTGTCGACTAATCTCCATTAGTAAGGTAGTGTAGCCTCTTTATGACTCCATACTTGCTCTCAAGGCTATGATCGACTCGTTCTCCGTTGCGGACTTGTGCATGTTCCCGACAAAACGGCGTAACATCAATTTGGCTCAAGCAAGCATATATGATTGTCGCCTACGTACGCTTCTACAGTACATACGTACTCGTGCCGTATCCATAAAACGACTCAAAAGCTGCAAAAACGATCGATGTAGTGTAGATATCGACGCGGTATAAATGATAGTATCAACTACGTCAACCCCGACCTTACCTCTTAATGCCTTTGATCAAACATCCAAATCAACCAAAACGAAGTCAATACCAATCCTCGACATCAAACACCCTACTCATAATTCCTGACATCAGCAGAAGGCCTCCTCAACCTTAACTGCTCAGCATTGCTGTCACCCTTGGCATACTCGGTCAAATGAGTAACACCAAAGTCGGCACCCTCCTTGCCATCGACGTTCTCTTGGTGGGATACGGACGTGAACGCATCGAGCTCGTGCCCCTTTGTCTTCATGGCCTCGACGGCTTCGGAACCACCAAAAGTCTGGTTCATCTCTTCGAGGGTGGCACCACGGGTTTCGGGGAAGAAGAAGTAGACGGTAATCAATTGGATGACGAGCATGCCGAGGAAGAGGAAGTAGAACCTAGGGAAAATGATTAGCAGAGTTCATGACAGGGATATTGGAATTTTACTCACTTCCAGCTTCCTTTCTCAATACCGATGGGAATGAGGTATTGGTTGAGGAAGAGACAGATGTAAGTGGCAATGTTCTGCATCAGAAGACCGTTGGCACGGATGTTGAATGGTAGGAGCTCAAGTGGGTAAGCAACGTTGAGGGAGATCCTACCAAAGGTCAGTCGATGAAACATCAAAATACTACAGGTTGACATACCATGCAAAGTTGTAAAAGAAGTTGTGGAAGAAAATCTCGGCAAGGTTAGTCTATGACAAGGCAAAAGATCAAAAATTGACATACCATAGCAATAATCCCTTTACCATAGCTAACTTTACCAGTCTCAATGTTCATAGCAGTCAAAGCAGTCCAGGTGGAGAAAGTGCACACCATGCCACCAGCAGCAATGAGGAAGAGAGGTCGACGACCAACCTTGTCGACCATAAGAGCCTGTTTCGATAAGTATATGTGTTTGTGCGGCGTCCGCGAACTCAACGTACCCAGAACCATGCCTCAAACATGTTAACCATGAGGATGAAACCGTTGAGTCTGTTACTGTAGAAAGGATCCGTAATACCAATGTCGTTAAGAATGGTGTTGAGGTAGTAACCAGTCAGACTGGTACCCGACCACTGGGAGAACACACCACAAGCCATGCAGATGAAGACAGTCCTGCGAGCAGCACTCGTGGAAAAAAGCTGCGACCAACGACCCGCTCCAGTCTGGCCACCGACGGAAGCCTTGATTTCGTTGAACTCAAAGCGGACACCCTCGTCTTGTTCATTGCCGTTGGCATGATACTTGGCGAGGATCTTGAAAGCTTGCTCGTCCTTGCCACGAGAGATGAGCCAACGAGGACTCTCGGGTAGGAGGAAAACGAGGAAGACTTGAACAGCAGATGGTGCGGCTTGCATCAGACTGGGAAGTCTCCATGCCCAGTTGCCGACAATACGGAGTGTACCGTAGGTAATCCAGCCACCGAGGAAGGCACCAAAGTAGTACATGGTGCTGGTAATATGTCAGCTGGGCGTCAACAAGATGTATCAGGCAGCAGGCTCCTCACTTGTACAGCGCGGTAACCTTTCCTCGCTCAAGAGGATGGGCCAGTTCAGTGATGAGGAGTGGAGATGCAAGACCAGAGATACCTGAACCCATACCGACTACATCGTCATCAGTGTGCCGTGTTGATAGTATCGTTGTGACAGATACTTACTCAAGAATCTAGCAGCAGTGAATTGATGGATATTTACGGCAGTACACTGGACAATTCCAGCAAGGACGACGACAACACATCCGATTTCGATGGTCCATTTGCGGCCAAGGAAGTCTGCAAGATAAGGAGCCAAGATCAAACCTGTCCGAGGAACATTAGACGGCTGATGAAGACAGAACTACAGCTTGCTACTACTTACTAGTGATACCTCCCACACTTTGGATAGCATTCAGAAGACCCTGCGTTGCCCCAGCAGGATGGTGGAAGTCTTCACAGTCAGGTTAGTAAATGTGGTGCAGATTATGGCACATGATTAATCTCACAATCCTTGTAAGACGGCAATGCTTGGAGGCCGTTCATGAGGGAACTGCGAGCCATCAGTGGTGTGTCTCTCCGAGCAAGGAAGACAGCCATACCCATCGTAACCATTGGTTGCAGACGACAGAATGGCCACAAAGACCAGACCATACAGTCTTCGACGTCCAGCATCCTTGTACCAGGGCACCGTCTCGGCGGCGAGCTTGGCGATTTCGACCTTGACGTCGGCCATCTTGTTGTAAGTTGGATGGGTGTCAGGTGCTATACAGAAAGAAGATACTCAAGCACATCCCTGTGCAAGGTAGTCAGACTTATATGTAGGATGAGTATGAAATCATATTTAGCCGCCGTGGCTAATGACGAGACACGCAGTCATGCGTAAGCCGAGTCCTCGTTGCAGTTGCAGCAGGGCAGCAGGTATCCTCGTAACAATGTAGCTATGTAGCTGCCACCTCGAGTCGTGGCGCTCGCTGAAGCTCCGAAGCAGGTCGGGGTAAATGTGGGCAGATGCGGGGATCGGGACGTTGAAATGCGGGTTGGCCAAGGAGTGCTTGGATGTGCCTTTGAGGTTTCGGATACATCGAACGCTCTGGGCAAGATACAGGAGTACATGCAGCATACAGCCAGTCAGTCGGATCAATCAGAGTGCTTTGGAGTCATGATCTGGAGGCCCTTGAGCCGTGATGGTTCCGGATAATCTCGACAAGCTCTGGAGATCAGCCTTGTTCTCTTGTCCCGTGCCTGGCATGTTGCGCAGTCCTCATCACGAGGTGCAACTTTCTTCGGCATGGCGAAGTTGCGACAATGGACATGGGAGGGGCGCAGGACGGTCGGAGCACCTGACTTGCTACTTCGCGGTCGAGTGGACTTGCGCGAGATTACTGATCTCTAGCTTTGCCTCGTACTCTCGAAGTGCGAGCGCGAGGCTCACCTCGCTTTTACCTATCTTGTCTGCACCTCCGTTTTGTGCCTGAGGCATCCTGGCTGCTTCAGTGTTGCACGCATGTCAATGTGAAGCGAGTGCTCGGTCGACATTGTTAGGCACCTCGGATGGGAAGCATACCAGGTAAAACGCGGAGGAACACACGGACGAAGAAAGTTCAATGGTATCAGCGAATGTCTTGGTACTTGAGGCAATGTCTTATACCAGGAGTGTGTCTGTGGTGGGGAAGGACAGTAGGAAAGGCAGAAGAAAACAAGAAGAAGGAAAAGAGCATTTGTGGCAAGTAGGCCGGCACTACTATCGTGGCAGTCACGACAAAGGAGGAAGTCACAACCTAGCACAATACTCACTCCGCGAGGCGCGCTCACAACAAGGAGCTGATGCAATGAATTGAGTCTGTGATATTCAGATTCATCAACCAATTCATACACAAGTAGAGTCATATACATCATCACCCTCCACGCCTCCTTTCTCCCACCCCTGCACTACTTTGACCACCTCTCATGGCAGCCCAACTCCAGAGATCCCCTTCAGCTCCATCAACAGCTTCTCCTGCTTCCCCTCATCCCCAGCCTCCGGATGACACCTCCTCCCCTTCGAGTGATACCAATGTTTCCCCGTCCCCTGCCCGCCCTCCGCCAGAAATACATACGTCTCAACCGCAGCCTCAATATCATCACTCGCCCCAGCTCCGCCCATCTTCGTCTTCACCCATCCGGGATCCAAACTGCTCGTTTCTACTTTGGGCATCTTGCGGCCGAATGCGAATCTGTTGTACACATTTAGTCGCCATGGCTTCTACAACAACCCCGTCTGTATAGTACATGAAGAGTGCCGTGGAACTTACGCCATCATGGTGTTATGCAACTTGCTATCTCCATATCCACAGTGCTTCAAATTCTTCAAGCTCGCGTCGCCACCTTGGTGAAGCTGACTACTTAGGTAGACGACCCGCTTGGGTGGCGGCTGCACCAGGCACGTGAGGACGTAGGGCGCGAGGGTGTTTGTGGCGAAGAGCTTGCCTAGACCTTCGGGCGTGGAGCTGGCGTCGCCCATGATCCCGGCGTTGTGGACGATCCTGGGGAGGAGTGGTGGTTAGTTACAAGCAAGTACGTGGATACATTCGCCACTCATTCTGATGTCATCCGCCACCCTACACAACCACCAGCACATCACAGACAAGGTACGTACACATCCCACGGACCCTTTCCATTCAGCTCCTTCGCCAACGCTTTCACATCCGACGTATTGGATAAGTCAGCTGTAAAGGCACCTGCAGCTCCAGGACAATTCTTCTCGGCATCATGCGATCTAGAGGCATTGCGGCCGTGGACAAAGACGGAGTGGCCGCGGGCGATGAGGGCATTCGCGGCGCGAGCGCCCAGGCCGTCGGAGGAGCCGGTGATGAAAATGCGTGATTTGGCTGCCATGGTTAAAAGTGGGTGGTGTTCGGAGTGGAGGGTGGAAGAGGCAGGGGAAGTGGTCATGTGAGATGGGATCGGCATGGGAGAAGGCGGACGGGAAGTGATACAATGGCGCAGCGATGGTACATGTATACAAAGTGCAGCACAATATGAGCTACTGTGCTAGGTTGATCCATCTATGGAGTGCGGAAGCATTGCATTGGCACACAACAGGCCCGGCAACAGAGACAATCACAAAACCACATCCCGATCGAGGAGAGGTGTAAAAGTAGCGGTTGCGTTCAAGCCAGTGCTGATACTAACGTATGCTACCTCTCAATCACACTCTTGCTTTGAAAAAGCCGAGAATCTGTGCTCCGAAGCACAATAAAGCCTGTCCCCGTACCAATACGAAATGCCATATCGCAGCAGCCGCCGAGCAGGAAACACCTATAAGTCATCCTCGAGGAACTTGTATGCAAACTTGAAGTCTGCCTTTCGTCGATTCATCCTGTTGATCGTGTTAGTATCATCGTTGACCTCCGTCGATTCCAAGAAGACCTACCAAGTACTCTCATAGTCAAAGAACCGATATGTCCCCTGCTCATAGTCTTCTGTGATACTCTTCGGTTCCTCGTGCCTTTGGAACCACGTCTGATATTGCTTGTGAAACCGCCAACTCTGGCTCTTCAGCGCCTTGGCCGCAAGATACTGCTGATGCGTGTTCTGCCTGTAGTAGAAGCTGTAGAACAATGCATCTGTGTCTACTTTGCTATATAGCCTTGGATCATCAAAGATAGGCATAGGCTCTTGCGGGTAGTGCTTTGGTGTGAAGACAGACGGATTTGCAGGCTTGTAATGCCGTGGTTTCTCGGCATCAAAAGTGTCTGGTCGCTGGGCGTAGGATGTGTTGAATGTGTGCAGATTCGCAGGCGAAGTGGCTGGCGTTGATGCAGCATCAAGCTTGACCGATTCGTACGCATCAAGGAGTTCACGTAATGAAGCAGGAAGATGATATATCGACTCATCTTCTTCGTCGCGATGGTCAACTCCATTCGTGCCAGCAAAATTTGCCCGCATCTTCTCAGGGCTGGTAATGTCCGACTCAAAGCCAGAGTCATGATCGCGTGGTAGACCTTCATATCGCGGTAACGCTGCGCCACTAGGGGGTCCTATTGGTATGCTCTCATCTGCTGTCGATGCCTGCGTCAATTGTGCTATACTCTGTGCAGGACTTTGTCCACTGATACTACTTGGTACTGGTGACCGTTGTGCGGAAGACTTGTCAACAGATTGTGGACTCGGGGCGACAGCCCTCACTGGTAGCACTGGTAGTACTGCTGGTGACGATGTGGCACTTGACTTGAGACTTGCGACTGCTGCTGTGACATGTGCCAAGGCTGGACTTGCTGTTGCTGGGGCTGGCGTTTTATTGGGTGGTGGCGGTAATGGTGCAATGCCGATATTTGCTGTATCACTCGCCGCTGCTGCTGCCGCCGCCGATGCGTATTTCAGCACTTCCCCTGGTGGTTTCATTGGCGGCGGCGCTGGTTTCATTGAAGGCGTTGGTATTATCGTCGCGATCGGAGGAGCGGTCTGTATCGTAGCGAGCGCGGGTAGTGGTGACTTGAGCTGCACTGATGGTTGTGATGGTCTCCGCCCTTGTGTTGCTTGTGATGGCGCTTCCGGTATAGCCTTCTTGGGCTTTGGCGGCTCCAATGTGGTCGGCGGTTCTGGGGGCTGCACATTGACTGGCGGTTCCAGTTCTAATGGCTCATCATCTCTGTCCTCCTTCGGTGCTGCGAAAGCCTCGCTTTCTTCGTCCAGACCAAAGTCATCATAGATGCCTTCGTCCTCGTAAAAGTCAACTTCCTGATTGTTCTCAACGTAATTCCGAATGTCCTCCTCCGAGCTCTTCACCTGTTCCGGCTCAACTGCATCATTCGCCAATGCGCGCATTAACAGTTCCAGTTTCTCCTGATGCCATTTATGTCGTTCAATCTTGCTGTCCAACTCCGACACGCGCTCCGTCGTCGCCGAACCCTTTTTCGACTTCTTCACGTTCCCTTGTAACGACTCCACCTCCGCTTCTTGTGCTTCTATCTGCCGCGCAAGCGCATCGACCATATCCTGCAAGAATTCCGTCATCTCAGCCCTCTCCTTCTCTTTTGGATCCTGCCGCGCCAGTGCGCTCAGGCCCTCTTTCGAAAACGCTTTTGTCTTCATCTCTTTCTCCACGGCCTTGAAAGCCTCCATCTTCGACTCTATCAGCTCCCGCTTCTCCAGCAGCGGCCCCTTATCCTTGACTTCATTCCCAGCTGCCCATGTTTTAATCTGATCTCGTAATCTCTGCAGTTTCTTGCATTCTTTCTTGATGTTATCGACCAGCTTGTCGCGCTGCGATGCATTTGTTGACTGGTCGTACTTTTCATATTGGCTGTCAAACGCTTCCACCCCAATGTCGACTTGCTTGAAGCACTTTTCGATTTCTTGTTGTAGTTTTCGCGCGGACATTGTGGCGGTTTATGACGAGGAAGAGGGAAGATAGTTAGGGTAATGGCGTCAAGTTGAGATGGCTGGTCGTCGTCGCAGGCGTGAGATAGGGTGTAGGGATGTCGTGCAGTGAACGGCGCTGCGGAGTGTCGACCAGGATGTGGCCAAACGTCAGGTAGCACAAGATGTTCTTAGGCAGTCTACAAAGCGGCACACATGCACGTCTGCTGCAAGGGTTGGTGGATGCTTGTGATACAGCGGTGTACTGAAGACGCAATTGTAAGGTAAGCGATCGGCAAGCGATGGTTGAGCTTGCCCAATCTGGTCATTCATGATACTTCTGGACATGCTTAAAGGCAAGCACCGATCATCCTATTTACATTGCATTGCAGGCCTGTACGTCTCAATCATCAAGCGTTCATCCTCATGCATGTCACATCTGTCAGGCTCAGCTCTTCGCGTCCTGCCTTCTCTCATAGATCTGCAAAAGCACCCTTCATGGCATTCCTCTGCCTCTTCTCCCGATCAGCCGCTCTCTTCTTCAGCTTCGCCAGCTCACTCTCCACAGCCTTGTCACCCTTGACATACTTTTGCGCCTCCTCCAAGTCACGAATAGCATCCTCATCATCTTTGAGACCGGCTTTCGCAAGTGCCCGTCTGTAGTACGCCTTGCCCTTCTCGACATCAGTGCAGCCATCGACCTCCAGTGCTGAAGACGTAGAGAAGTTGGCACGTTCCCAATTCTCCTGCTTGAGATAGCATTGCGCAGAGTTAAGATGAAGGCTGATCTTGAGGGAGGTGAGCTGCTTGCCCAGCTCAGGTGGGTCGCCTTCTATGGGTTCGGGGTATTCGTGTAGATAGCGCAGGCCTTTTTGGTATTTGTCGAGAGCTAGATCGTTGTCCTGTGTCTTGAATGCTGCATTGCCGTAGCCCTTGAGCTCTGTTGCAATCTTGACAATCTCGGTACCCCGAAGCTCTTCGTCTCCTGCTGCTTGATCCTCTGGATAGTCCTCGTAAGGGTCGCCAGTCTTGTCAGGCTGCTTCGTGGGGAGAGTCTCGGCATCTGCTCCTGTGAGCTCGCCGCAGTCCTCGATAATGCAGTCCTGAGAGGGCTTGTCGGACGGCGCGGGTAAGTTCTCGATGTGTCGTACAATAGATTTTCCGGCCAGAACTTCTCCAAACACAACGTGCTTGCCATCGAGGTGAGGAGTCGGAACTGTGGTGACGAAGAATTGAGAGCCGTTCGTGCCTAGAGAATCTATCAGTAGCTGGTCTTGCTCATGACGTGTAGGTTGGTGTACATACCGGGTCCAGCATTGGCCATAGAGAGGAGGAACGGCTTCTCATGCTTGATCTCAAAGTTTTCGTCCGCAAACTTTTCGCCGTAGATTGACTCTCCGCCCGTTCCATTACCGGCAGTAAAGTCTCCTCCCTGGATCATGAAGGACTTGATCACGCGATGGAAGCTTGATCCTATTCGATCAACACATCAACATCGAGCTCCGTTCAGCAAAGTGTGATGTTCTTACCCTTGTAGTGAAGCGGCTTCCCCATCGTTCCCTGTCCCTTCTCGCCGGTACATAGTGCTCTGAAGTTGTCTGCCGTCTTCGGTACGACTGTGGATGTCCCATCTTAGTTTCTACTCTTTCTTGTGTCTGTTGCGACTGTGATATGCAGCAAAGGCACACTTACTGTCATTGTACTATCGAGAAACTTGGTTAGCACATGATCTTGAAGGACAATCGGCCCCCAACACAGCCTTGCAAGCCTATGAGCCGCACTGAGTAGGAGTAAGCTGATCACACTGCCACTCCAGTCTTGCAGTACTCCATCTACCAAGCCGAGACAGCAAGTCATGCATCCAACCTCATCATATTGCCCAGACAACTTACCAGCTCAAAGACAATCCTTCCAGCAGCCCTTTTGCCAATCTTGACGTCAAAGTAGACACGGCTACGTTCTGCAAGACAGCATGTCAGCACCTTGAAAAGTGTATGCTTGGATGGCCTAGCCAGCCGTGCGCCAGCCGTGCGCCAGCCGTCTTCGCTTAGTTTTGCTATGTCGATCCAAAGTTTGAAACAGCGGCAGGAGTGAGGCTCGTATAGGGAGGAACGGCTGGGTGATTGACATACTTGTGCCTGAATTTGATGCGGAAGCCATGGCAGCGGTAATGGTGAGACGCAAGCAGGATCAGAGAGCAAGCGCGAGCGGTGTGGAGGGGCAATCAATCACCAGCTGGAATTGTGTGCTCGTGAGAAATAGTTTCAAGATTTGAGCTCGAGCTGGAATGGAGTGGCTTTTATGGCTTGTGCTGAAGACAGTCTTCACTCTGGAGTCTAGCAATACAATGACCGAGATAGGATAGTAGTCCAAGGGCTGTGCTACATGCGCTTTGAGAGATTTGACGATGCTTTTGAAGCAACAAACACCTTTGAACTGAGCAGTTGCTCCTCCAAGCCTATTTCACTTGACATGTGACTTGTACACCCCTCTTTGCTTTGTGACGGCACTTCATCCCTAATACAACACGACAGGGGTCAGGGGCGGAAGGCTGAGGCTGAGTCTCAGATCTGACCTCAATATCCCTACATCGGGTAAGGCACAACCGACACAAGCTAACATGGTGATCGATCTTGGAAGAAAGGTGATGAATTAGACCCTCTTTCTTGATCCTGGTGCTTGACTGTACCGCGGTACTCTCCTGGCTCTTACAATACCCAGGCACAGGACATTGTGTAGTGTTATAAGCATGTTGCCAGCTTGGTAGATTATGGTTATACTGTATCACGGTACTCTCTTGGCTTGTATACTGCCTACGGAATGAGCACGAAGCAGAACCACGAGCATAGTGGTTAGGAAGCAGGGACGGTGCTCTAGTATATTACGGCACTCTCCCGGCTCTTATACTACCCACGAACAGGGCAACAAGTGGTGCTACAAGCATGTCGCTAGGCTGGCAGAGATAGTGCCTTACTATATCACGGTACCCTCCTGCTAATCCCAGGCCTCACCTTTAATTATGCTTTTACTGACTGTGTAATAGGGTAGAGATGTTGCCGCGGATAAGTAGCAAATCGACATAATACCTTACGGTACTCTCCTGGTACGGTTCGCAACCTTATGTAGGCTATTCTATCGACTCGTTAATAGCTTCGTCTATCACCCGGAGGGTTCAATGCATTTGCGTGGATATTGATTAGCGGAACGCTGCGACAGCCAATGGAATCTAGCGGCTGATATCTTCCACCTACGCGATGGAGACCGCTCCATGCTACGTCGACATGCGGCAAGAAACGCTCCCGGGCCGGAGATAATAGAAGCGGACTAAGAAGGGCGTTAGACAGGATTCCGCACTGCTATAGAAATAGTGAAGTAGGAGCCAGAGTACGGCACCTGGATTGGCCGAGATGACATGCCTCAACAAATGCATAACATTGAAGAGGACAATCCTCGCATATACGACCCCTCTGGAAATTCCTATATAAGACAATGCCTCAGCAATCTCGGCTAGAATAGTCGTACAGCGTAGGCTGCTATAGGTTTTGATCTCTAAGCAGCAGGTCGTGCAGCGTAGCAGGCTAAGGTTACTCTCGGTGCAGCAGGTCGTGCAGCGTAGGCTACTACAGGTTTTAACCTCCAAGCATCAGGTTTTGCAGCGCGGGCCGCTGGAGGTTTTGCTGGTGCAAAGAGGTGGTGAGGCTACTAAGGCTAAACTCACGGAGATACTACAAGACCCGAACCACCAAGAGGCACAGCGCTAGGCAAGCGACATTAATACGAAGTACCAGATAATTGGAAGAACAACTAGTCTCTACGACGCAAAGGAGATTGGGCTGCTGGCACGCAATGCAGTCTACAGCGAGAAGTGTATAACCGCGGATAAGCTAGGGAACATACAGCAGTTAGGGAAGGGGAGAGGGAAACAAGATATCGACAGTCTCTCAAACAGACTTTCAGAGCGTAAGGGTGCGTGGAGTAAGGTGAATCTGGAAACATCGTTTTAGGGTGCAGGCTCACACGACGATAGAGAGGATAGTGGAAGAGCGTATATAGGAACTACCGCCGGCTCTAATCGCACTCGAGATGTATCAAGACAGTAGTTATGTAGAGGGGCTTGATCAGAAAAGGCTTGAAGTGGTTGTCATGTCATTGGAGGCCGAGGAAAAGATTGTTAAGAGAACGCCGGCCCCATGACGCCACGCCAGCACACTCAAGATCGGAAAGTCAACGCCAGACGACCAACACAGCCGCTGCCGCCACCAGACAAGCCGCCGCAAGCGCGACGCCATTCTTTCCACCGACCTTCCTCTTCGCCCCTACAGCAGCAGCCTGAACCTCCTCAATGACCGTCGCAGGCTCCTTGGTAACAGAGTCGGCAGAAACCACGAGGTCGTCCCTTTCCTGCACATCCACCTTTTCCTGCAACAGTAGTGCTGGCATATTATCCCCGTTGTCCTCAAACACACCACTGTCTTCGTCCGATGATAGTTGGTGAATGGAGTCTTCATCTCCATCTTCAAACTCCCTAAGCAAACCCACAAATTGTCAGAAAAAAGCATCCTCGCAAATCTCTTTCGGATGAAAAAGGAAAAGCGCGAGTTTAGGTATCTTAGAAGTGAAGGAAATGTAAAAGAAAACGTTCTCCTTATATATCGCCAAAACAATCAAATCAAATGTACCCCGCCAACAACATATGCCTGAATTGTGTTTTTGGTGATATTGAAGCACCTACTTGTGCCCACTCATCCTGTCTTTCATCTTGCCAAAGAAGCTCCTTCGCTTCGTCTTCGTGTCAGATGATCCAGAACCAGGGATGTCCAGACGAGGTCCACTAGCAGGGGGTGCTTTTGAGGGGCTTGCACTGCTTGATAGAGTAGTAGACTTGGCTGGCGTAGTCTGCGAAGTCTGCGTCTGCGGCTGGCTCTTGCTAGGGATGGTCTGGCTCGAAACTCCAGATGTGACTGTAGGCTGCGACACACTGCCGCGGTTCATGGGAGAGACGTCACGCGATACTTGCTGGTTCTCCTGGAGGGCAGACGCCAAAGCGCCACCAGTGGGCTGCGCAATCTTCGTGGCAGGAGTTTGAGCAGCGTTTGCAGAAGATGCGTTGAGGCCGCGGTCAGACCTGGCAGACTCTGCAGCCAGTATACCAGCGCTACCAGTAGTGGCCGCAGCCGTGGCTGCAAGCAAAGCGGGGTTGGACGCAGCAGACCTCGAAGACTGTCTCACTGGATAGTCCGTTGCCGTGCTTTGAGGTAATGGCACGCTAGTGGTGGCAGCAGATTGAGTGGCAGACCTTGCTAGCGCAGGTGAGATCGGGTCGTTTGCAAAAGCAGAGGCAACACCACGCGGGTCTGCCTGTGAGGCTACAGAGGGTGCAGAACCGGACTGTGCGCCGACGGGGTCATTCTGGAATGCGAGGGAGCTGCCTCCGTATGTTTCGTTCTGAACATGAGTGTAGCTGGACAGCGGCTTTGAGGATAAAGGTGTCTCAGCAATTGGCTCTGGTGCTTGGTATTGCTCAGCCCCCTGGGGTTGCTCAACCTCACGAGTCATTTCTCCAGCAGCAATACCTCCAGCAGCACCGAGCGAAACACCTGTAGCAATAGGGGCTGCTGAGCTTGTGTAGCTAGGGGCGTCGCCACTGTCGATAGAGGCGCCAAAGACACGGTCAATGACGCTCTGCTGATGACTTGAGTAACCCGAACCCCGAGTTGTCTCAGGGGCGTAGGAGGAAGTGGCGCCACTGTACTGAGTGGGGGGTGCACTGTGCTGAGTTGAAGGCGCACTGTACAGAGTAGCGGGCTGACTGTACTGAGTGGAAGGCGCACTGTACTGAGAGGGTGGCTGTGTATAGCTGCTGGTCTGCGATTCGTAGGCACTGTTGGTGTTGCTAGGGCGCTCCGAGAAGTGAAGATCACGGTTCATCGCGAGCAGAGCCGGTGCTGTGTCATTGTCGTAGATTTGCGGTGAGGCAAGACCCTCACCCAGGCCGGTGCGGCTGGACTCACGAGGTGCGGCAAAGCCACTTGATGATGAGCTCATTCCAGGGCCGCTAGCGGACAATGCGGCGGTCTGGGATGGTGCGGGCTCACCAGATTCATTGGTGGGCCGGACGGACGACAGCAGCTCATTCTCTACAGCGGCCTTGTCCAGCACAGCAGTCTCATTCAAGGCAGCCTCGGGCCCGCGAACAGAATCCTCCGCAATGGAGTGCTGAACGGGCTCAGGAACAGCAGAAGAGAGACCTCTGCTAGAGTTCGAGGCGTTTGAGTGTGATTGAGCACCCATTGCTGCTGCGACACCACCAAGGCCAAGAGCACTTGCGCCAACCGCAGCATATTCGCCGACTTTGTTACTGGCATCGGTAGCACTGTTTGGCATGTACTCCCCAATCTTGTTACTGGCATCAGTAGCAGTGTTATTTGCGTACTCGGAAGCGTTGTTGACAGTGCTTCTTGCGTACTCCGAGGCGTTATTAGCAGTGCTTGTTGCGTATTCCGAAGCGTTGTTAGCGGTGCTTTTTGCGTACTCCGTGGCACTCTTAGCAGCATCAGTGGCAGAGCTGGTGATGGTGCTGCTCTGTGGCGCAGACTCGCCGGACTCTTGCGTGGTGGGGACGGATTGAAGTAGCTCCTGCTCAACAGCAGATTTCTCAGAAACTGCTTGCGGATTCGCGGCAGCCTCCGCACCGCGAGAGCTCTCTGCAAACGAATGCTGCACGGGTTCTGGCACGGAGGTACCTAGCCCGCTTTGTGAAGAAGTTGGCGGCGGGGCACTGTAGTGTGGCGCCGGCTCGCCAGATTCCTGGGCAGGACGAATTGATCGGAGCAGCTCCTGCTCCACAGCAGCCTTCTCAGATACGGATTTTGGGTAAGCAGCAGCCTCTGGGCCACGGCTGATCTGTTGCTCAACAGAGTGCTGAACAGGCAGAGGAACATTGTCGGCGGTAGCATTAGCTCCCGTTAGATGACCCACAGCGTTAGAGGCCTTATCGACAACACTCAGAACAGAGGCAGGCAAGAAGGACGCCGCTTCCTGGAATGAATGCGGCACTGTAGCCGTAGCCTGGCTCAGCGCACTTTGGGCCTTGGCGGTGGTGTCGCGAGCAGTGTTTTGTGCTTGCGCTGCGGTCTGGTTGAGAGTAGATTGCGCTGAGGTGGCATAGTCGCTGGCAGTGTTTTGGGCTTGAGTGGTATAGGAACTAGCAGTATTCTGTGCTGAAGTCGCATACTCGCTCGCAGTGTTCTGTGCTGAAGTCGCGTACTCGCTGGCAGTGTTCTGTGCCTGGTAAGCAGTATCACGAGTAGTGTTCTGGGCCTGATTTGTGCCATTTGACAGCGACGATTGCGTGCTGTACGCAGCATTCTGGACAGATTGTGGCACTGCTGATCCAGTTAAGGACGACTCGTGTGATTGGCCGCTCAGAGCAGCGGCAACACCAGTGAGACCGACGGCCGCAGCACCTGCAGCGGCGTACTCGCCAACTTTGCCGCTAGCATCTGCAGCTGTGCCTGAGAACGTAGAGGAAGAGCCGATGGCATCCTCACGCGGCACACGTTGCAGGAGCTCACTCTCCAAGGCCTGCTTATCGCGAACGGCTTGTGAATTGGCTGCTGCCTCAGGACTCTGCTGAGCAAGCTGCTGAGATTCGGTGACAGTCTGTGGAACGCTACCACCAGCCGAAGTAGCATCCTCTTTGGGAACTCGTTGCAAAAGTTCGCTCTCGAGCGCTTGCTTATCACTCACGGCGGCTGGATTACCGGCGGCTTCAGGATCCTGTTGAGCAAGCTGCTGGCTCTTCTGCACAGTTTGAGGGACGTATCCACCGGACGTAAAGTCCTGAGCACTGGTTGAAACTCCGTCTTGTGGTGGCACTTTGCTCAATAGCTCTTGCTCCAGCTGCTGCTTGTCGGACACGGCCTCTGGGGAGGAGGCAGCCTCGGGTGATTGATGTGCTGTGCTCAGACTCTCTTGGACGACCTCTGGGACTCCACGCGGCTCTCGTGAAACCTGACCAGCAAGCTCGGCGGTGGAATTTCCAGCACCTGCAGATTGGAAAGTTGTGCCAGCATCGGATCCGTAGTCTCTTAGACCAGCGCCCATGGGCAAGCTGGACTCCGGAATCATGTGGCTGGTGACTGGTGGAACACCGAAAATGCCAGTCTCTGGGATACTGGACAAGTTGCCAGCAGATGTATTAGCCGCGGCGCGCTCGTAGGAGTCTTGGTCAAGTGTGACATTGCTGCCGATTGTGCTGGATGTGAAATTGTCGTGGTGAGGGACTGACTGGCCAGGCGCAAGGTCAACAGGATTGCGAGAGCCAGGGAATGCTGGTAAAGGTGAAACCCCAAAGGCAGAGTTAGAGCCGAAGCCAGGCGTAGCCACTGCGGAAAAGCATCGTCAGCACGGTCCGATGCGCATAAATCAAGAATTCTTAGCACTCACTTTCCACGGCAGGTGTTTCAGGGAATTCACCAGGCATGTGGCTGTTATTGCTGCTGCTTGTGTAGGTCAAGTCTCTGCTCGTCAGCACGTTGTTAACGTTACCAGATCCATCATCTTCGTGGTATTTGTTGTAATCGGGTGTCCAGTGACCATCGACCACAAACTTATAGAGGATTCTGTCGTGCGATCCAGGCAACTCAACCGTCTTTTCGAAGCGAGATCCGTTGTGCTGAAGGTGTACAGTCTTCTGCCAGTTGTCGAATGTACCGGTGACGAAGACTTCGCGCGCTGGGTGGTCCCTGAAGGAGATCGAAATTAGCTCATATTCATGGTTTCGTCTAGAGGTGAGAAATGCTTTTGCGCGCGGGTGCGCAGAAGCTATCACCGTGGTAGTAAGAGGGAGCAGGCTTACCACTGAAAAGTATAGGAACCCATTGTGTCGTCGATTGCCAGTGCGCTATAATCCAAGAAGGATCAAGAGAACTGCAAGATCAGATGTCGAGGACGGGGAAGCTTGGTAAAGTTGGTAGACTTGTGAGACCACTATGTGATCCGAAAAAAGGGGAAGTGATTGGAGCGCAGGGCTGATAGTGAGTCGTGACTGGCGACAGCGATGCGACAGTTCCCGTCAACGATATCTGGATCAGGAGCTGTGCAGTATGTACTTTTCTCTTCCGAGATCACACGTAAGATGTGTCGGCGAGAATTGTGAGGTGGTAACAGTGATAGGGGTAGCGCTCGTTTTGTAGCAGAGTGCCTGATACGCTTAGATATGGCAGAGCTACAGTGGATCTTGATGTATGTGCGGGAGGATGCGACATGAACGTTGTTGGACCTCAACTGAATAGAACACAAATGCATGGGCATCAGACCCTGAGCCTGACGGGTAGGGGGCTTGAGTTTCAGACGGCTAGGGCTCTAGCTCTAGCTACTTCGAAAGAAAATGGCTGGTAGCGCTGACGCAACTCATGATTGTCTTACAGTATAGCATCTTCCTAACTAATACTAAACCTGTATGGAAGGTTAAAGTTGTCGTACTACGGCACTCTCAACAAGTAGTGTCTTCCTTCCTACCTGGCTAAAAAGATGTGGGTGCGGGAAAACGTGTGCTTCCGGAGGTATACACCTCACGGACATATAACGAAGCAGTCAGTACATATGGGCGCGGGCGGACAGTATGGCGAAAGACAATCAGACAAGCACAGACAATCGTGGAGTGGTGTATGAAGGTATCGATATCTTAACTATCGCGTAGTCCTGCTTGCGGCGACACTGGTGATGATGCGAATGGTCAAGTATACATCTCACAGTATCAAGCGATGTGTGATACTTCTTCGCCAGACGAAACAATGTGGCAAGTCCAGCCGCAGGCTCCAAGATGGCTTTGCGAGAAGCATCAATCACCTCTTCCTCAATTTCCTTTTCTTCCTATTTTTAAATTGTCGTCTAACCCAAGGGATCAACATCGTCTCCAAACGGGTTGGACCTGCTGGGATCATTCCTTCGCATGATAACCTCGACAGATCCAAGTAATCTCTGGAAACCCTCCTTGCTCAACGTAGCCACCTTCACATCCGTAAGCGCCACAATGGTGGCAGCTCGAGGTGCATCATTCAGTAGTGCAAGCTCTCCAAAGTAGCCGCCCTTGGTGTACTTGTGCAAAGGATGCTGGTTGCCGTGCTTGTAGACTTCCGCCTGACCTTGCTCGAGCAGGAAGAAGTCTTCACCAGCATCACCTTCCTGAATGATCTTGTGTCCAGCAGAGAACTTCTTCGTGTTGAGTGCGTCAGCAATCTTTGAGCGTTCGTACTCCGTCAAAGTCTCGAGTAGTGGCACCTCGGCCAAGAATCTCTCGTACATCTGGCGACGTTGGAACGCGCTGTCCATGAGAATGCGACGGAAGGTGACACGGTCCAGAGCCCAAACTGTGCTAGGCTCGGTGGACAGGACGGTCGCGGCACGCGGAGCATTGTACATGAGAGCCAGTTCACCGAAGGACATGCCAGGTGATACAGTGGCAACGAGTTTGCCCATGCCATCAGGACCTGCCTCGACTTTGTTCGTGGGGTTGACGTAAATCTCGAATGAACCTTTCTCTATCACGTAGAAGAAGTCGCCGGCGTCGCCTTGTGTAATGACCTTGATGCCCTTGACTGGGATGGTCTTCTCTACCAGTGCACCGATGACCTGGTTGGTTTGCTCGTCGTCCAAGTGTGAGAAGATGAAGTTGGCTCCGATAGCTTTCCGCAGGCGTGTCAGCTGCTCAGGTGTCTTGTGGTGGAATGGAGGAGACCAGTTATCAGAAGCATTGTCTGTCGGGTTCATAGACTCGGCAGATACAGATGTGCGACGATTGAAGTTGTAGTTTGTAGGAAGAGTGTTGCCAGAAATGGGCGCCATGCGTTGGCCTGTGAATGTGCCAGAAGCACCAAAGCTGGATGCGCCGAAAGGTGAAGTCTGGAAATTACCAAATCCACTCGATGCTGCTGCCGGAGGTGCTGATGAGTTGTTTGCAGATGACATCGAACTGCTGTTGTTGTTGTTGTTGTTGTTGTTGTTGTTGTTGTTGTTGTTGTTGTTGTTGTTACTGGAGCCGAACACGCTGGTGTTGAACGCAGGTGTACTAGACGGGGATTCAGACATCTGATGTTCGTGCTCGTCTTCCTCGTCCAGACGAGTGATACCACGGGATGTTTCCGACGTTGACGACGCTCCAAACGGATTACTTCCCGGGAAACTGCTTTCGTTCATGTTGCTCTTGCCCGAGGAATGTTGCGAAAGGTGGTGCTCTGCACGTTGCGATTCGAGACGACGGAAGAAGTGGTTTGCGCAGAACTGAAGAGCGTCTGATGGCTG
>Ga0058698_10000084_pt1 | contig 51482 bp, 48 predicted proteins | sample AgamicAsSfe_FD_67288 | JGI IMG/M metagenome (GOLD analysis project Ga0058698, IMG submission 67288) | Agave microbial communities from Guanajuato, Mexico - As.Sf.e | ecosystem: Host-associated > Plants > Phyllosphere > Phylloplane/Leaf | place: Guanajuato, Mexico | collected 2012-05-30
GGTCTGCCGCCTCCACCTCCACCCACAGCATTAGCAGCACCACCACCGCCTCCACCACCTTCTGACTTCCCACCTCCGCCACCATCTGAAGATGCTGATGCGCCACCATCGATCGCACCAAAGTCCCTCAAGCGAAAAGTACAGACGATACCAAAGAAGCAGCCTCTGGGTATAGAAGAGATACTCCGGAAGAAGAAAGAGGCCGACGAAGCAGCTGCAAAGCCAAAGTTCCTGTCGAAGGCGCAACGAGAGAAAATTGCACTTGAGAAGCGACAGAAGGAGACAGATGAACAACGACGGCGCATAGAGGCGGAGCGTGCAGAGAGGGTGACGGAGACTACTGTCAGTCGCGATGCGCCTGAGATGAGGAATGGGGAGTCTACTAGTAATGGTCACAACCACAATCAGCCAAACGGAAATTCCAAAAGCTCGATCCCTACAGGCCCAAGAGCACTTCGACAGGGCGAGCAGGCGAAAGGACAACAAAATGGCAACGGCAACAACCATATTCGTGACAACTTGCCAAACAAAGGCTATGACATGCAGCCGCCACCAGCACCGAAAGTTGTGGCTACTGGAAAGAATGCCGCAAAGCAGAAGCTATCTGAGGAGGAGGCTGCAGCAGTCTTGACACGTCAACGTTATATGGGTTCTGAGCAGAACCAATCGACGTTCTCAGCGCTCAAGAAGAGGAAGAGGACAACTGACAAGAAATTCAACTTCGAGTGGAATGTAGAGGAAGACACTAGTACGGACTACAACCCGCTATACCAACAACGCACAGAAGCAAACTTCTACGGACGAGGACGATTGGGTGGATTTGCCGAGGAGACTGTCGACTGCGGTATTGCCAAGTATGCTGCGGCTTTGGAAGAGCGAGATGGAGAAGCAGGTCGTCAACGAGCATTGGAAATGTTTGAGATGGAACGTCGACGACGTGAAGAAGGCAGCCGGAACGCACTGGACAAACACTGGAGTGAAAAGCCACTAACATCCATGCGGGAACGTGACTGGCGAATTTTCAAGGAAGACTTTAACATCAGCACGAAAGGCGGCACCATTCCTAATCCAATGCGTTCGTGGTCAGAATCTGGACTTCCTCAGAACTTGCTCTCCATCGTCTCACAAGTCGGCTACACTGATCCTTCAGCGGTCCAACGCGCCGCCATCCCCATCGCCCTACAAAACCGCGATCTCATCGCCGTCGCCGTCACCGGTAGCGGTAAAACAGCCTCCTTCCTCCTTCCTCTCCTCGTCTACATTTCCGCTCTCCCACCTCTTCGCATGTCCGAAGCCACCCGCAACGACGGACCATACGCCATCATCCTGGCCCCTACCCGCGAACTGGCACAACAAATCGAAATTGAGGCCAAAAAGTTCGCCACTCCTTTAGGCTTCACCTGTGTCTCCATTGTCGGTGGTCACAGCATCGAAGAACAAGCCTACGCCATGCGCGACGGTGCCGAAATTATCATCGCCACGCCAGGTCGTCTCGTCGACTGCATCGAGCGTCGCGTCCTCGTCCTCCAACAATGCTGCTACATCATCATGGACGAAGCCGACCGCATGATCGACATGGGGTTTGAGGAGCCCGTCAAGAAGATCCTGGACGCCCTTCCTGTATCCAACGAGAAACCAGACACCGACGACGCAGAAAACGCTACCTTGATGACAGCGTCCCTGCGCAATGGCAACGCAGTCCTAGCCAAATACAGGCAAACAATGATGTACACCGCCACCATGCCCAGCGCAGTCGAGCGGATCGCCCGCAAATACCTCCGCCGCCCCGCCATCGTTACCATCGGCAACGCCGGCGAAGCCGTCGAGACAGTCGAACAACGCGTCGAGTTCATCGCCGGCGAAGACAAACGCAAGAAACGTCTGCAGGAACTCCTGTCCCAGCGCGCCGCCTTCCCGCCACCTATCATCGTCTTCGTTAACATCAAGCGGAACGCGGATGCGGTTGCGCGGGATGTCAAACATATGGGCTTTAACGCTGTGACGCTGCATGGAAGCAAGACGCAGGAGCAGCGTGAGGCGGCGCTGGGGGCGATTAGGAGACGAGAGGCGGATGTGCTGGTGGCGACGGATCTAGCTGGACGTGGTATCGATGTGGCGGATGTGAGTCTGGTGGTTAATTTCAATATGGCGACGAATATTGAGAGTTATACGCATCGTATCGGGCGTACGGGTCGTGCGGGTAAGAGCGGTGTCGCGGTTACGTTTTTGGGTAATGAGGATGTGGATGTCATGTATGACTTGAAGCAGATGTTGAGTAAGAGTAGTATTAGTAGGGTGCCTGAGGAATTAAGGCGGCATGAGGCCGCGCAGCAGAAGAGGGTCAGAGGACAAGGAGGGGATAAGAAGGAGGATGGTGAGGGAGGAGGATTCAGCAAAGGAGGAGGAGGCGGGTTCAGTAAGGGAGGAGGAGGTGGTGGTGGAGGAAGTTGGTAGATTCGTCAATCTCTACTGGTGTAGCAATGATGTAGGCAAGAGTGAATGCAAGCATTGCTGAAACAAGTGATGCCAGTGCTCATGACCGCAATTATATTCAAGATCTTTACATTCTCCCATCTATCCTACTACTGCATCCCCTCATGTCTAGCCAAACACGCATCTCTCACCATCCGTCCGAATATCCTCAACCATCTTCTCATCTATCCATCCGCTCATTTATGCATTCATGTTCAAGCATCCAACATCCCCCTCAACACTCCCCTTCCCACCCCCTCCACCGCAACAACAAGATCCTTCACGCCCACCATAGCCTTAATCCTCCTTTCATCCACCGGAACCGCGACGTTCTTCTTCCTGCCACTTCCTCCACCACTCCTCGGCGTGCCCGTCAAACTCGACGCAAACAACCCAGCTCCCGCCCCAGCACCAGCACGACTACCAGTCTTAGGTGTCCCATCCACAGCAGCAGCAACCAGACTCATCGTCTCCAAATTCGACACCACATCCCTGAACTCTGTCGAGCTGAGTGCATGCAACACGTTATCCCTCGTGCAGAGGGATGTGTAGGCTTCATACAGCGCGCGGATTGTGGGCGCCCCACTCACACCTCCTGCTGCATCCTTCTTGGCGGACGCGGCGGGCGTGAACAACTTGCGCGCTGTAGGAGTGCAGCTCTTCCCTCCTTGCGTTATCCCTGTCGACATCGATTTCATTGTTGAGCTTGATCTCGCTGTCGTGGTTGGTAGAGGCGTGGATAGTGATGCGGTTGCAGCACGGGCTTCGAGGGACACAAGGGCGCAGAGGATGGCTTTTTGTTGGAGGTTGAGTGTGGTGAGACGGGAAGAGGCGCCGGCTTGGCTGAGAGTGGCGGAGGTGACGCGGATTATGTGGGCAAGGGTTGCGCGGGGGGCGGTGAGGGGTGTTAGTGCTGTCAGGGCTGTGGTCGTGGTCGTGTTGGCTTTCTGAGGAGTTGTGGTCGCTGAAGGCGGTGGAGAGGAGAGGTTTACTGTTTCTTGTAGTGGAAGGCGCGTGGGACTTGGAGGATGTGGAGATGGTAGGGATTGTGGCTGTTCCTGTTTCATGAACTTCTCCTTCGTTTCCGCCTCGACGAGCTCGACAGCCCTTAGAGCAATGTCGAAGGCTTTTCGCAAATCTCCAGATTGACTCGCAATCTTCTTCGAAATGAGCTGAATTGCCGTCGAATGCAGGAAAGGAGTAAAATCTGCTTTCACCACCGCATCTGCAGGAAGGAGCGACCGAGCTCGAGAGGAAAGAACGGCTGCAATTTCAACAGCGGTGTATGGCAGAAATGGCAGTAGTGCAGGTTTCAAATTCTGTGCTTTCAGACGTGGGAGGAAACGATCCGTTAGGTCTAAGGCATTGGCGATGCCTACGAGGATGAACTTGGAGTCTGGCGCGAAAGACCATTCGAATATGCGGCACAGTGTGGAACTGTCCAGACTGAGGAGCTGGTCAATTTCGTCGAGGACTACCAGCGACATGTCCTTGGAATCTGTGCTGAAGACCTTGCGAAGGGCGTCGACGGAGAAGCCTTGACAGACGGCATCGTCTAGGTTGAGTTCTGCAGCCATGAGGTCGTATAATTCTTTCGCACTCTTGACGCTCATGCAGTTGATGTAGGCATATTTGGCTGTTGTTTGTTCTGTCCTTACGAGGCCTTTGCATGTTTGAGTCACGAACGCACTTTTGCCGGTTCCTGGAGGCCCAGAAACATAGAGGCATCCGCCTTGTTGTGCTGCGACGCGACTCTGGACGAAACTTTCGAGCTCGGACTTTTCCTTTTCCCGCCCAATCAGTATCCCATCCGAGTCGACACTCCGTGTGAATATCCTCTTAGCATCATTAAACACCGATTTCACAAAGCTCGACGATGGTGTTCCAGGCGTCCTTGGCGTCCGAAGTGTAGTGACCTTGCCGCCGACCAGCACACGATGCCTGGGCGTGACCGGGCATCTCTTTAACAAAGCTTCGCGATCGCGGTGTCGTGGCGTGTCGGGCGTGGGAATGCTGTTTTCGTCGATGATTGTGTTCTCGAATGAGGAAGGCACGACCAGGGCGAGATGAGAATGGTTTTCTTTGTCGTCTTCGGCGATGGAGACGGTGGTGCGGCGCTTTGCTCGACATGATCCGACGAGTGTGTCTGCTTCGTCCGAGGAGCGAGAGCGTTTGCCGAGGACGGTGATGATCATGATAGAGGAATATGAGTGTTTGGTGGTGGTTTGTGTTTATGTTAAGGAAAGTGCGAGTTGATGGTCGAGAGGGAAGGCACGATGTTCGAGGGCGGCAGGCGCGTGGAACGCGACACGCGTAGGAGGGAATCCAATGAGAGAACCAAAGCGGAAGTCTGTGATACTCAATCTCATATCCGGATCAAACTCCAGCTAGAAGAACACGGCACACTCATCTCGTCTCATGTAGAAGCGATAACACATTATCTTCTCGGCGATGCGTCCCAAAGGCTCGTTACGGCAGCAGGCATTGGCCTCGCTTGCGCGACTCTCCGTCCAATCTCCATCAAATGCGTCGATACCCACAAAGGATCTCACACGTCTATGCAATGCCTCTTCTCATTCGACGGCTTCTGCCAATGGCACCGATCCTTCCCATGTCTCCTCTCTGGGACGCATCCCAATGGTATGCAGAGGCTCAAGCCAAGTGTGATGACATTATATTGACCATGGACTAGACCCTGCGAGAACTCGAAGTCCTCCTCGCTCTCTGTGAAGCCGCCCCCTCCGTTGTCCACCCTCCCAGCGCAACCCGATTACTCCAACAGATCTCGCCTTACGTTTCGGAATGCTGCTACCAAGCAATCGTCTCTTCGTCATCTCTGTACAGCCTCCAGCCATGTCCGTGGGAAGTGCTCACGCAAAAGGTCCTTAATGCCGTTCTTCAACTTGGTACTCGTCATCCTTCTTTGCGTGGTCAGGTCGTGGAAACTATCTCAGCATACATACAGAATTGCAACCGGTTCACGACTTATTTCAATACGCAGCGCAAGGGCGAAGACAATATCCCAGGAGTCGAGGAGGTGAACGGCAGCCAGACCATGGGTGTCCGTGAAATACTAGGCATATCGACATTGACCACCTCGCTCATTGGTTTCCTTGATGCCGCTACACACAATCTTGATTTCTGGATGCTTGAAGAACGCTGGCGACTGATTCAGGATTGCGATGAACTATTTTCGGATGACTTTCTTGTCACGGTCGAAACTGCCTTGTCCACTATGCGTCATGCTCCGAATAGTATGAATGAAGTGCAAATGTGGAAACAATATCAAAAGCAGTACTCTGCGTCCAATCGTCCTCTAGGAGCAATGCTTCTTCGGGAGAGCTTCATGCGAATGATTTCTGCTTGTAGTTGTTCGCTTACCATGACTGCACATCCTACGTACGACCAAAATGTCCTTGCACATTTGGTGTTGCAGCCGCGACCGAAGTATGGTAACCACTCGGAGGGTGAAGTCTCTCTCGTGGATCTAATTGCACAGATCAGTGTAAGAGAAATCTCAAGGCTCGAAGAAGGCTCGGATTACCTGCAACTCAGCTCATCGTGGCAGAAACGGCTGGCACATTCAGTGAAAGCGTTGGCGCTGACAAGTCTTCTTTGCTGCACGCTGATAAGTCAGGAAGCTGTAGACACGGACGCACTGATGTCTTTGCTTGAAGCATCCATTGCAGACCCATCACAGGCAATCGACCAGCATCTTGTTACGGTTGTGCTACGAAGTATGGCAATGCTATCTAGTTCAAGCCCGGCCACTGCTGCAGCCCTTGGACGTTCGATGCCAGGCATCATCGTGAAAACACCATTGACGCCACAAGCCGCAGCAGTTGCCGCGGACTGTCTACTCTTTGTACTCAAGGAGTTGCCGCAGGACACCGTCATCACCACGCTGTATAGCTTGGGCAATGCGCTGAGTGCACGGAACGGAGCAGAGTCTTCTGGCAGCTATGCATTGTTTAACGACATTTCTATGGACTCCCACAATGGAATCACAAACGGCTCGCGAGAGGCACGTATCAGCTCCGTCAATTTACTGGCATCCACTGGAAGCGGAACTGGTCTTGAGCCGAGCGCATATGCTGCTGTCATCCATGCAATTGTCAGGATTGCTACCGGGATAAATGACAGCACTATCACCGCCCTGGCACTCTCCATGCTTATTCAAAAGGTCGGCAAAGTCAGCATGTCTGTCGACCTCAAGATCATCTCCGAAGCTGCTATACTTGCCTCTCAAGGCGGAGCAAGCGAGTTTCGAGCAGTTCTGCGATTGTACATGCGTTTGAGTCAACAAGGTCTGGCACAAAATGATCAGGCTCTACTGGACGCAGTATGTTCATCATTCGTCATATTCGTGCAGGAGCTAACTTATGTAGGTATCCAACTCCCGATACTATCTCAGCAGCACACTCAAAGGTGGTTCCGAGCTATACGAAGTATACTTACAGCACTTACTTGAGACAATCGTCTCGAAAGGTGACGCTTCTGCAGCCCGTCCCTCGCAGAAGGCTGAACTTGAGGTCGCTGCTCAAGAGATAGCTCAGCTTTTACGACCGCTGTCGCTCCTCGTTGCAGGTAATGTCGGCGTCGATGGCATCACAGACATCGAAAGCTTTTCTGCATTACAGCGTGACGCCTGGTACAATCTTGCAGTCCACGGCTTCAGTACTAGCTCTGCAAGCGGCAGGAAACACCTTGGAGAACTGAAGGTGCTCGCTAAGTACACCCAACCATTGATTGCGGAAGAACGTGCCAACAATCTCGTCAGCGATGTCGAGCTGAATACAGTGCTGAGGCGTGGCATGTCAGCTGACGCAGCAAGCATGGTCAAGCATGAGCTCTGTCAACTTCTGCCTCAATGCGATGCTGACGTCAAGTCTTTGAGTTACCCAGAGTTGATCTTCCTTAAAGCAACGCATCTCGTGGAGACGCTGAGGGCCTCAAGTGGTGACTGTACGAAGGTGCTGCGATACTTCGTCGACCGTCAGCTACGTGGCACTCCCCTTGGCGTGTGCGTGGCCAATGTAGCCTCCGTGTCATTTGATGCCTATCTCACAAACACTCTCACGGGCTCCAAAGATCTTTTCTCCGCGCCGTATGTAGCACAACAACTGTCCTTGGTATTCCAGGATTGTTGTCACCGAGTCGAGAGTGTACAAAAGGTAGCATACATGTGTGCTGAAAGAATCACGACCCACGTCCCGTCTGTTCTTTGCCAGCGAACGTCTCTTTTCACGCTTCTTGATCTGCTTACAATCATGTGGGCAAGTTGTCTGGAGGCGGAGACAGACGAGTACCACTGGACGCCGACGCATGTGTCTCCGAGTGGCGCAACCTCGATCCAGTTATCCGATGACTTCACCTTCAGGAGACACACCTTGAAGTTGTTTCATCGTCGAGCAAGAGACTGGGTAGGCAGGGCTATCAATTTGGCACCACTCGACGTGAAGGGCTTCTTACAGGTAGGCCTTTATCGATTAAAATGACTCATAGCTGACGAGAACAGACGTATCTATCGGACTATGCAGACGATGACACTTATGGACATTTGTCACTTGGTCGTTCGTTTGCCTTCGAGATGGGTGCTTTGATACCTAAGACTGACCACAAGCTTGGTAAGAGTGGCACTAGAAGGAGTTTTGATCGGATGTTGACAGACTCTAGGCGCCATTGAGGCGGAAGATCAGCTCAACATCAATACTGCTTCAGACTTCATGGCTCAGTACACAACACGACAGGAATATCGTTTCACTGAGGCTGCCCAAGATGCCCCTTCAAACTCTATTGATTTTGCTCTTTGTAAGTGACGCCCGAGCTGTGATCAGGTATCCTCTAACTTCATCAGCTACTTCGTCCAGTTGGCCATTGGACTCGCGGGACTCAAGCATCTTGGGAGTACTATCTGATATGGAGACTCGCATAATGAACAAAGAGGACGTTCCACTGAGTGAGCTTCGAGCAGGACTCAGAAGAGCAGCTACGATACTGTGCCGTGCTGCCAACTCGCACTACTCGGTTGTAGCACTGTTCGTCCGACTGCCTTTCCTCGCCTTTTCGAAGAACACTATCAAGATGGGTTTGTCGTTGTGGATCGGTGTTCTCAAAGAAAACCCCAAGCTGGAATCTCGCATACTCATGGAAATCATCGAGAACTGGACAATCAGTGTCAACCACAAATTTGGTATTTTCAGTCCAAGATTACGGTAAGACTTCCTGAATGGTACAAATAGTCGTTACTAACCTGTTTCAGCCATATTGATCCTTTCTTCGTCAAGGAGGAGTTTGCGCCATCAGATGAGGCAGGTATACACAAACAACAACAACGTGCACACGATCTCATCACACCCCACTTCCGCCTGCTGCAGTTCCTTTCAAGTCACTACACAGCGACTCGGTTGAGTAATTCGTCTGTGGAGAAAGCCTACCACAGGATGTTGCGAACGACCTGTCGAGCACTACGACATACAGCTGGGCATCCCCTGGCACGGGAAGTGCATTTCAGCTTCATCTTGCTCGGTCTCCAGGTCCTCCGCTATAACACAACGTTGAGCGGCACAGCTCAATGGCGTCTCAAAGACGATCTACTGTCCGCTGGTCTGGCATGGTTTGCTCACAGTCCACGGTAAGTAACCTCCATACCTTTGCTGTCGGTACGTGCTAATGTATTAAGGTGGTCATTTGGTGGTAATCGACTACAAGTCAAAGCTGAGGTGCAACTGCTTGCAGATGTGGCTCTGGCATGTCAAAGCGTGGCAACTACCGGTAGCAAGCTTCCAAGTTTGAGACCATTGAACATAAAACAGGATCTTCTGCAGATACTTCTGTCGTCGGAGCAGAGCAGACTCCTTGTATGGCTTTATCCATTGGAGAACGGCGGCCTTCGCGGGCAGGGTTGGAATGAAGTACGTATATCATATCACTACCTTGTTGCTTTGCTGGCTGACTTTGACTAGGAGAATGTGTGCCGCCTCCTGCCTGTGGCATGGGAAGAGAATCCGGCTATTGCGATCCACTTTGTCTCAAGGTTCTCCTCTCAGCGAGTGACCGATTCTGTTCGCTGGTTTCTGCTGAATCAGACTGAACTGGCCATACACGAGCCTGATGCACTTCAAGTGCTGCTTGGCTCGTCCTTACCGCATGACGTTTCCTCACAGCTCAAGGTAGGCAATCTCATGTCCATTGTCAAGGATGCCGCTAACTTTACAGTATTTGATGTACTGGTCCCCAATCAACCCCATCACCGCAGTATCACTGTTCCTCCCTGCATTCAACAGTCATCCGAGCATTATTCAATATGCGGTACGAGCATTGGAATCACATTCGGTGGATGTTACTTTCTTCTACGTCCCACAGATTGTGCAGACACTACGATACGATGTACTTGGATATGTTCAAAGATTCATCGTCGAAACCGCAAAGTTCTCGCAACTCTTTGCACATCAAATCATATGGAACATGAAGGCAAATGCCTATAAAGATGAAGACTCGCAGATTGTATGTATTTTCCTCTCTGCGACATGCAAAACACCACTAATACTTCCGCAGCCGGATGATGTCAAGCCAGTCCTTGACAAAGTGATGACCAATCTAGTCTCTAGCTTCTCTACAGTTGACCGCCAGTTTTACGAGAAGGAATTCAGCTTCTTTAGCGAGATCACCGACATCTCCGGCAAGCTTCGCCCGTTCATCAAGAGACCAAAGCCAGAGAAAAAGCAGAAGATTGAGGAGGAGCTACGCAAGATTCAAGTCGAGGTAGGAGTGTATCTACCTAGCAACCCCGATGGTGTCGTCGTTGGTATCGACCGCAAATCAGGCAAGCCACTCCAATCACACGCCAAAGCCCCCTACATGGCAACCTTCCGCATCCGTAAAGAGCGCAAAGACGACATGGAAACGTCGGAGAGGCAGCTTCAAAAGGTCAACAGCACTGGCGATACCCGCGATCACGAAAACTCCACCTACGAAATCTGGCAGAGTGCCATTTTTAAAGTCGGCGATGATTGTCGCCAAGACGTCCTCGCCCTTCAAATGATCGCCGCCTTCCGCGGTATCTTTCACTATGTCGGCCTCCCTGTATACGTCTTCCCCTATCGTGTCACGGCCACCGCACCAGGCTGTGGCGTCATCGACGTCCTTCCTAACTCCGTCTCTCGCGACATGCTCGGCCGCGAAGCCGTCAACGGCCTCCACGAATGGTTCCTCTCCAAGTTTGGTGGCGAAGACAGCCCTGCCTATCAGGCGAGCCGCGCAAACTTTGTCAAATCCCTCGCTGCGTACAGCGTCATCAGTTTCCTGCTGCAGTTCAAGGACCGGCATAACGGAAACATTATGTTGGATGATTCTGGCCATATTCTGCACATTGATTTCGGATTCTGCTTTGACATTGCGCCTGGCGGCGTCAAGTTTGAGCGTGCGCCGTTCAAGCTTACGAAGGAGATGGTCGCCGTCATGGGCGGAGGCACGGAAACACAGCCGTTCCGCTGGTTCGAAGAACTCTGCGTCAAGGCTTTCCTTGCCGCCCGGCCGTACGCCGACACGCTAAGTCAGCTCGTCACGACGATGCTAGACAGTGGACTACCTTGTTTCAAGCCTGAGACGGTGAGGCACTTCAAGGAGCGCTTTGTGCTGGAGCGCAGTGAGCGCGACGCGGCGGAATTCATGAGGGCGCTGATCAGGAGGAGTGGGCAGAGTTATTCGACGGGAGTGTATGATCACTTCCAGTTGCTGACGAATGGGATTCCGTATAATCATTGAGTGGGTGGAGCTGATGGGTTATCATGTAGTACTAGCCCAGTACCTCATTTAAAAGTCCTACCTACGAAGCGCGAGAGATTGCAATGTTTCTCTCTGAACTCTGGAGCAAATCTAAGGCCGATCTTCTGTCCACTTCGTCATTTTGAAACGAGGTTGTGTAGCGGAGATTGTGCCGGTGCCACCAAAACTTGAAACGCGACAACAACTTTCAAAACACATGATTAGTTTCAGTAATGAAGGCAAAACCACCACTCACGCCATATACCTCAGCTGGCTGAACCCTTTAAATTGTACCTCACTACACGCTGTGATGTCCTACGCCTATACTCCAAGCTCCGGTGCGAATACAGACAGCACTCACGCGACATGGCAACAACGAAAAACGAATACCCAAGCCAGCGTCGCAGACAAGATCAATAACATAATATCAAGCCACGATCAAGGTGGACTTCCAATGTACAAGGACAAACCATATAATTATGCCTCTTCTGGTAGAAAACGGCCATTCTACCAACAGAAACGACTTATGCTAGCATTGCTTGGTGTACTGACATGGATACTCTATTTCGTTGGTGCTTTCTCTTCTGGATCGGGAGGGGGATCAGACGAGAGGACGAGGTCTTCGAAAGGAGTGGCAGGTTGGTTCAGTGGAGGATCGCGAAAAGTGGACATTTGGGGCCAGAGACGGGAGAAAGTACGGGATGCATTCAAGATCAGCTGGAAAGCGTATGAGGAGAATGCTTGGGGTATGGTCGCCTGCAGAGGAGTACACAACACGGAGCAGTCTGGCTTACGCTTGAACAGGTTATGACATATACCATCCAGCTAGCAAGCAAGGACAACAGATGGTGCCAAATGGCATGGGCTGGATCATCATTGATGCTCTCGACACGATGATGCTTATGAACTTGACGACTGAATTGACGCATGCTCGCGACTGGGTGGCTACGAACTTAACGTTTGACCAAGATCATGATGTAAATACCTTTGAGACGACAATCCGCATGCTTGGAGGTCTGCTATCGGCACATTACCTCTCTACCGAGTTCCCACAGATGGCTCCATTGGCGACATTGGATGTGCCATCGGGCGATGATATCTATCTGGAGAAGGCGACTGATCTGGCCGACCGCTTGCTGGGCGCATACGAGTCGAATAGTGGAGTTCCATATGCGAGTGTCAATCTCAAGACTGCAAAGGGTATTGTGTCACATGAAGATGCAGGTGCATCATCGACAGCAGAGGCGACGAGTTTACAGCTCGAGATGAAATACCTTGCGAAACTGACTGGTGAAGCACATTACTGGGAAGCAGCAGAAAAGGTTATGCAAGTCGTCGACGACAATGGCATGAAGGACGGCCTCCTTCCAATCTTCATATACGCAGACCAAGGCACATTCCGTGGCGAAAACATACGTCTCGGTAGTCGGGGTGACTCTTACTATGGTGAGTTCGTCCAGTCCACCTAACCAATCACCGCTCTAACAGCCCCAGAATACCTAATAAAGCAATACCTCCAAACCTCCCTCCAAGAGCCCATTTACCAATCTATGTGGTCCGATGCCCTGACCGGCATCCGCAAACACCTCCTCGCTTACACTCTCCACTCCAATCTCACCATCCTCGCCGAACGTCCCTCCGGCCTCAACGCCCCCCTCTTCCCCAAAATGGACCACCTCGTCTGCTTCATGCCCGGCACCATCGCCCTCGCCGCCACCTCCGGCCACACCCTCGCCCACGCCCGCACCATTCCCAGCTGGACTGCTGACCACGAAGCACAGATCGAGCTGGCGCGCGAACTCACGAAGACGTGCTGGGGCATGTACAAAGTCACTGCTACGGGGTTGAGTCCTGAGATCGCGCACTTCCACGTTGCGCAGCCGGCAGCGCTGGTTAGTGAGGAAGTGGAAAGGAGACTAAGTCCAAGCGAGCTGAGTGAGGATCCGGAGGCCGAGTGGCGGAAGGACTTTGATATCCATAGTAATGACGTGCATAACCTGCAGCGGCCTGAGACGGTCGAGAGTTTGTTCTATATGTGGCGGATCACGGGGGAGGAAAAATATAGAGAGTGGGGGTGGGAGATGTTTGAGGCGTTTGAGCGGTGGACGCTGCTGGAGGAGGATGCGGGTGCTGAGCAAGTGGCTGAAGAAGACATTCCTGCTGGCGAGACGAATGAGGAGCGTGAGGCAAGAGAGACGAGAAAAGCCGATCAGCGCGTCAAGGAGATGAACGCGAAGGGTGGGAAGAGGAAGTATAGAGGCTTCAGCAGCATCAACGATGTCAACCAGGTGCCGCCGCCAACAAAGGATAATATGGAGAGTTTCTGGCTGGTGAGTAATGCACTGCTTTCCTTCATCCGACTACATCGGAGCTCCCCGCTAACAGCCAAATCAGGCCGAAACCCTCAAATACTTCTACCTCCTCTTCTCTGATCCGACACTGCTCCCGCTTACCGACATCGTGCTCAATACTGAAGCTCATCCGTTCCCGACATTCGAGCTGGGGAAGTTGTTCAAGACAGGATGGACGCGGAAGGCGAGGGATGCAAATGGGAATTTGGTGAAATACGTGAAGAAGGCAGGGGAGGGAGATGCGGGCGCCGGGGCGGCTGTGGCAGGGGAAGTGCTGAGTGAAGCTGGTGATGCGATCACGAAGGCGACGAAGGTGACGAGTACATAGCTGGGATCATGGGCTTCTAATAAAGATGTGTATGAGGTGAGGGTGTGTAAATCAAGAGACTACTACCTTCCACTTGACCATATGAGGTTCCAGGTTTCCAGAATCAAGCAAGTACGCTGCTTCATTTTTACCTTGGGTATGAAGTCTTTGCTTGAAGCCCAGTCTGTCCTGGATGATGTCGGACTCTTACTCGGCTCTCGGCGATCTACCTCAATTAGACTCGGCGTTCCAGGATTCAGTCAAGTATCACATGCCATGCATCAACGACGATCTCAAGTTCTGTACTTTTCGTTGCTCTTCAGTGGCGCATACTCAAATTGCATTTGTATAATCATGCTGGCAGCTCCTGGATCTTGGGCGCCTCGGACTACGCGATCTACTTGTCTTAGAGCGAAACGACAGGTTCAGCGCCGACGCTATGCAGTAGTGGCGCAACTGCCACAGACCGGCGACAATGTCCATGGCTTCACTGTCAAGCGGACTAAGCACGTCCCCGAGCTGGAGCTAACAGCGCTACAACTTCAGCATGACAAGACAGGCGCGGAATACCTGCATGTAGCAAGAGAGGACAAGAACAATGTCTTCTCGATAGGCTTCAAGACGAATCCACCGGATCACACTGGTGTGCCCCATATTCTGGAACATTTAGTCCTGTGTGGTAGTGAAAAGTACGTTGGTATAGATTCGAGAGCCCTCGGGGCAAATCTGATAACTTATTCAGATATCCAGTCCGCGATCCGTTCTTCAAGATGATGCCTCGATCCCTCCAGAACTTCATGAATGCCATGACATATCCTGATCATACAGTATATCCTTTCGCTACTACGAATGCGCAGGACTTTCGCAATCTCATGTCGGTATACCTAGACGCAACATTACACCCGTTACTCAAAGAGCATGACTTTGCACAAGAAGGGTGGCGCGTGGGTCCGGCAGATGTGGAGTCGAAAGAGAGTAAACTCTTGTTCAAGGGCGTGGTGTATAACGAGATGAAGGGCTCGATGTCAAGCGCTGACTCATTGTTTTTGACGCGGTGGCAAGATCATATCTTCCCGGCGATCAATAACTCTGGTGGATTGCCATCGAAGATGACGGACCTCACACATGCCCAGCTCAAACAGTTCCACGCCGACCACTATCATCCCAGCAACGCCAAGATTTTCACTTACGGCAACACGCCATTAGTCGACCATCTGAAAGAGATCGGGCCACAGCTTGACAGATTTCAGAAGATAACCGTGGATAACGAGCCTAAGCTGCCAATCACGATAACAGAGGGAATGAAACAAGTGACAGTGCAAGGGCCTTCAGATCCGCTCACACCAGTGGACCAACAGTACAAAGCTTCCTTATCGTGGATGATGTGCGATACGTCTGATGTTCTTGAGACATTCTCCCTCTCCATGATCTCATCTCTGCTTCTTGAAGGCTTCAGTGCACCACTATATCAGAACACAATTGAAATCGGTTGGGGTACGGCATATACCCCGAATACTGGACTAGATCCTTCGGCGAAGACAGCAATCTTCTCGATAGGTCTGACTGGTCTTAAACGTCACGATGTGAGCAGGTTGCCGAATGGCATCAAGCTTACACTTGAGAGCGTGAAGCGGAAGGGTTTCGATATGAGCAAGATCGAGGGTCAACTTCATCAGATTGAGCTGTCACTCAAGCACAAGACTGCACAATTCGGGATGGGTCTAATGTCTCGTCTGCAAGATGGATGGTTCAATGGTATAGATCCGATGAGCACTGTCGCACCAGTGGAGACGATAGCAGCATTCCGAGAAAAGCTTAAGCAGCCAAAGTATCTCGAAGATTTGCTTGACAAATACTGGTTGAACAACAAGGTCTTCAACTTTGTCATGGAACCGTCGCGCGATTTCGAGCAAGGTCTTCTTGATGAGGAAGCCGTGCGTCTTGATGGCAAGATCTCTGACATCAACAACCAATTCAGCTCTACTGAAGAGGCGAGGAGCCATCTTGAGCAGCAGGAGGCGGAGCTCCAAGCAGTTCAAGAGGATGCCAAAAGCCAAGATGTAGACTGTCTACCTACATTGCATGTGCGCGACATACCTAGGGAGCTAGAACGCATGCCAATACGGCATAGCACAGTAAATGACACAAAGGTCCAGTGGCGCGAGGCGCCCACAAATGGGCTGACATATCTGCGCGGCATCTACACTTTTGAAGATTTGCCCGATGATCTCAGGATGTATCTCCCATTATTCAGCTCGGCAATACAGAGATTGGGCACGAAGAAGCTATCAGTGGAAAAGCTCGAAGACCTCATCAAGCTACGCACAGGTGGCATCGACATTAGTCACCACAGCGCGACATCTCCGCATGATCTTGACACATTTGAGGAGGGCATTGCTTTCAGTGGTCAAGCACTCGATCGCAACGTTCCACACATGTATGAGCTCTTGCGGACACTCGTACAAGAAACCGATTTCGACCAGAAGGGTGCGGAACAGAAGATTGCTGAGCTGATCAAGAGCTCGGCCAGCGGTGCGATTAACGACATTGCTGATGCCGGCCACGCATACGCGCAACGCTTTGCAGAGGCTGGCGTCTCTGAGCAGGCACGCTTTAGTGAGCAGCTCGGGGGCTTGACACAAGTTAAACTCATGATGGCACTTTCCGCAAGAGCAGAGGCTGGTCTAAGCGACGTGATCGACCGACTAAAGGCGATACAGCTATTTGCTCTTTCTGGAGGCTCGAATCTTCGCGTAGCACTCACCTGCGGCTCGGAAAGCTCTTCCTCAAACGAGGCAGCACTCCAACGATTCCTATCTCAGATCCCATCAAACACAACACCACCATCATCCAGCGAGCAAATGCCATATCCACAAAACGCCAAGTCCTTCTTCCCTCTCCCCTACCAAGTCTACTACTCCGCCTCAGCCGTCCGCACTGTCCCATACACCCACTCCGACAACTCTCCTCTCCGCATCCTCGCCGAACTCCTCACACACAAGCGCATCCATCACGAAATCCGCGAGAAGGGCGGCGCATACGGTGGAAGTGCATACTCTGCCTCCTTGCGCGGCATCTTTGGCTTCAGCAGCTACCGCGATCCGAACCCAATGAACAGTCTCAAAGTGATGAACGAAGCCGGCGCATGGGCACGGGACCAAAAGTTCACCGAGCGAGATCTCGAGGAAGCGAAATTGAGCGTCTTCCAAGGTCTCGATGCACCAAGGAGTGTCAACTCCGAGGGCATGACGAAGTTCTTGACGGGCGTGGACGAAGACATGGAGCAGAGGCACAGAGAGGAACTGCTCGATGTCAAGGCTGCGGATGTGAATAGAGTTGCGGATGTGTACTTGGCTGGCAAGTTCGCTGATGCGAGTGTTGCAGTGCTTGGCAAGACGCAGGATTGGGTGAGTCCGGAGCAGGGATGGACGGAGATGCCGATGGATATCAAGGCTGAGGAACATGATGAGGCTGTTGATGAGGGATATCTCGTTATCTGAGCTTGTCTCACCGCTGGCTCATGAGTAAGTGATGACGTGGATTTTGTAAGTTTCGACTCTTGTACGATGTTGATGATGAAGATGAAGCATTTGACTCTGTAATTATCACCAGCGATCATCGCACTTTACACTTCTCTCTTTTCTGTTTCCCGAATACCCCATCTATTGCATTTCCATCTACGACATCCTCACCATCGCTATCTACACTCTCCTCTGCATCCCTATGGGCTCCTGCCACTCTCCACCCTCAGTGCCTCACTCTTCACTCTCATCCCGCCGCCTCTCCATACCCATCACAGCGCTGCTCAGAACAGAACACTACAACGTCGCCTCACCTCTCCATGGTCCTGCGATCACAAGCACCCACCCATCTGTCCCTGACAATGAGGTGGAAGCGCAAGAACAAACACTTCTCCAGTCTCCAATCTATTCTTGCTCGTGCATACTTTACCGCTTTTCCCTGCCATAACCCTTTGATCTCCCAAAGGTCTTTGATCTCCCGGCGGTCGATTGTGGTTGTGCTCGTGGATCGTGGGAGGGTGTGTTTGGCTAGGAGAGGTGGAGGTGGGGGAGACTGGCATTCTCAGACCTGGGCGCGCAGAGATAAGTGCGGACGGACTAATTGCCGGTGGACATTCCTTTTCTCACAGAAGCTTATGTGTATTGCTTCGTGTGCCCTTATTGTGCTTGTGCTGGATTCGCGTCATTGATTTCGAGATGGAAAGACTATCTTCCTCAAGCCAAGACTCCTCTTCATGGGTCCTAATCACCGGCTCCAGCGACGGCATTGGCGCTGCATTCGCCCACAGACTTGCCTTGTCCGGCTTCGATTTGATCCCTCACAGCCGCAACTTTCTCAAGCTCGAAGAAAGTGAAGCAGTCTATCATCACCAGACGCCCGGCACACAAATTGACTTCTGGCACGCCGATGTCTCCTCGCTCACTTTCGACGACCCCCGCGTTGCATGTTGTAACCAATGATATCCGTTTAACAATCCGCACTAACAACGTCAGCGACACGAAAGCCCTCTTCGCCGACTCCAAGACCTTCGATTCCACCACCCTCACCGAAGTGAACGCCTTCTTCAACATCCACGTTCGCTTCACTCTGCTGATCACTCGCCTCCTGCTCCTTGTGCTCGCCCGCGCCGGTGGCAACGCCCTGATTCTGAGCTCCGGCTCGCACGCCTGCGTCGAGACACCCTACATGGCCGCCTACTCCGGCACCAAAGCCTGCCTCACCGCCTGGTCGAAAGCGCTGCGAGTTGAGTTGCGGGCAGAGCTCGTTACGCAACATGTCGATATCTTGACGGTGCTGATTGGGACTACGCCAGAGTGGGCAAATTAATGCGAAGGAGGGGTGGATGGTGCCAACGAGTCAGGAGGTGGCGAGGACGGTGCTGGTGCAGGCGAGTAGTGCTTAGAGCTGGAGTAGGCCGTGGGCAGGCTGGACCACGAGGAGCAGGTACCGGCGGCACATAGTTTGAGTTGTGAGTGGGCTGGTGCCGGGGAGGTGGGCGGAGAACCTGGTTGTGATGGCGTACAAGTCAGCGATATAGGAGAAGAAGACGCTGTAGCGAGGAGACAATACTGGAGCAAAATTCAGGTCGGAATTTCCACAATCGTCTCACGCCAGTCTTGTATACTGTCGAATCTGCCGAGTCAGTTGTCGAGCAGCCCATACAACAGTATCAGAGTCCCAAACCAAAGACGTAGAGCCGAGACGTGCCATGGATGTGTGAGAGACACAATTGCCTGATAAGGACATAGCTGATAAGGTGAAACATCGGCCGTGCGGGGTAGCAGCTGGGCGCCGGTTTCAGGCCAACTGACATTGCTATCTTCTCTTCCTACCACAGTCTTCGTCACACAATATCGGTACTCTTCAATATGCCTAGTCTCCTCGATCACTTGCGTACACGATCGCAGGTCGACTGCGATACGCTCGATGCCACTGTCGCTGCTGAACTGGGTCCTTTTGTCGACTGCACATCGAATCAGGCCATTGCGTACCTCGAGCTCTGCCAGACTCGGCATGCCGACCTCATCAAGGAGGCGAGGCGGATAGCAATGAACCTGCCGGAGGAGTACTTTCGGGGTCTGTCTCTCGAGGCTTTGGCCGTAGACGTCGCAGTATGCTCTATCCACCCCTGAGTGCCTCAAAGGAATATGCAAAGACTAATAACACCTTCCATCGGTAGACGATACTCCTAGCCTTTAAGATCATACCGAACATCACGGGCTGTATACATATTCAAGTGAACCCGATGTACTCATACTCTATCCCGGACATCATAGCCAATGCACACCGAATCCATTCTCTGTTCCTATACCTTCACTTCAGATTCGACTTGCCCGCGTTTCCGCCCAACCGTATCTGTGTCAAGATCCCTGCGACGTGGGAGGGCTTACAAGCATGTAAAGAGCTGGAGGCGAAGGGTATCAAGACTCTAGCCACAACTCTCTTCTCCCTTGAGCAGGCTGCCCTCGCATCGTGGTATGACTGCACATACATCGCGCCGTACGTCAATGAGTTGAAAGTGCACTTCGAGCAAGGCCATAAGGATCCGAGCCCGAACTTTGATATCGTGACACGAGCGCAGAGGATGTACGACCAGACAGGCTTTCCTACCAAGACCCTCCCAGCGAGTCTGACAACCGTGGAAGAGTGTATGAGACTGGCTGGAGCGAAACATATCACGATTGCTCCGTCGTTGCTAAGGGAGTTGGCAAATACGGAGTACGTCGGGGATGATGCGAGGTGGGCGAGCGACTTTGACAAGGAAGAGAAGGACGAGGACTTCTATACTGTTGGTAGAGTAGAACAAGAAGCTGTCTTCAGGCTGGCGCTATCGAGGAGGGATGGAGGGAAGCAAGAGGTCAAGCTCGTTTCGGTAAGTGCACTCAACGCGTGGGGGACTTCTCGGCTGACGAGTGGTCAAGGCTATCAACATCTTCTGTGATTTCCAGGAGAAGCTTGAAGCAATGATGAGAGAGTGTGACGACAAGAGCTCGAGCAACAGTGATAGCGAGCACGAGCAGCCGGTGAAACGCCAACGGTTCTGATCGCAAGTGCCGCCGGGATTAGCAGTTTTCAGTAGAACGCCTCCGGGCCAAGCAGCTCGACTATAGCTGGACCATAACCTCAATTCGAGTATCCTCTACTTCTTGGACATTATTCGGGGGCCACAAACGGGCATCCAGCCGATTTTCAGAGGCTCCTTTGTCGTGAGCCAGGCACGTCAAGGGCGCTCCTGCGTAGGGGTATGTTCTAATGGTCAGGATCACATAAAAAGCTCGCGGCCAATGACGGGCGGCTGATCAACAACAGCAGCTGATCACATCTCGATGGGGTCAAGCTATGCCTCAAAGGCACAAGCAGTGCTTCGAAGCTTGCTAGGAAAGGAGAATACCTCCTACAAGGCTCGGCAGTACGACATCGTTCAGCCCAGTCTATATCTTTGCTCCCGAGATTCATGTATATATACATCATAGCATCCTTCCTTCGACCTTCGGCTCCAGTGGCAGACATCGACCGGCATCTTCCAATGTCGTATGGATCTCGTTTGTGTCACAGAGCATGGCTGCAACTTGGCAGTACTCCTCAGACGCATAACACAAGCGAGTCCTGTGTGAGGCAGAAGTGAAAGACAACCAGCCACAGCCATGATCCTTCGTACGATGCCAGCTGAAATGCTATTTTCACAAGATCTCACAGCACATCCCGCTGATCGAAGCTCGGCTGTGGCAGCCGCCCTGCTCGTCCTAGCTCTCTTCTCATAAGCACTAATCAGTCGACCGTCTGAAACAAAGTCGTACAAACACTCTAAGCGCCCACATTTGCATAAGATCTAGCTTGATCCTCAAAGATCTGCACCCTGAGACAAATAACTAGACTCACTGCACCGCCAACAAGTAACTCCTGCACCTTGGAAGTATCTCCCTGGGAATTTAGCCTCAACCGCAGAGCTTGCTGAACAAATATGTCTTCACCAACAAACGACTCTTCTCCGCTCTCCGAGAGCCAGTATTCACCGCTCCGAGAAAGCAGCGCCATGGAACACTTCAATGAAATGCGTAAGGACGGTGCAATCCGAGAAGATAAGCTGCGTGTCTCGCATCTGCGCTTCGCGTTCTTGAGCTCGTCGTATCAACAGCGAATTCTAAGCAATCCGGAGTGGACTATTCGACACAAGTGGATTAGTTCTGCTTTGAAAGATCTGCAACGTTGCTTAGAAGATGTCATTGCAGCGCTAGATGGTGGCGCTATCATGGAGAGTGCGTATCCGGGTCCTATCGGCGAGCCTTCGCCAATCTCTGGTATAGAGAAGCTGCCGCAGACGTACGCTGAGCGACATACGCTCTTACATCAGGGGCTCCGTTATCTGGCGTATATGATTGAGGACTTCATGCTGACGGTGAAGAAGTGAGTAAATGGAACACCACAGGCTGAACGTGTACTAATAAGACATAGTGCGCCCGATACGAAGAAGGAAGACGAGGCCTCGTCCACGCAACCAGCAACCGTGGAATCTGTCACCAAGTTGAGGGAACAGCTGGGCAAGGTCCAGAATCAGAACTCGGGCAAGAGCCGCAGCCAAGTCGGAACCAAGAAGGACGACAAAGCGTCGGTGACGAGCCCAACAACAACAAGCGAACCAAGCCCACAGCCTAGCAAAGTTGTCGCCCCGATTAAAAGCGACGCCGCTAACCTGGAAGAGCTGACCAACAACCTGGCAGAAGGGTTTTACGGCCCCGTGATCGCGCGGGTGCCGCTTCCGCCGACAAGCAGGACCACGGCACTGGGAGGAGAAGCGTCGAAGGCGCCACCTCCCGAGACTGGCTTTCTCCTCAGGTCTGCGCCAGAAGCTGCAAAAGCCTATAAGCCGACTTCTAAGGGTCAAGCAAAACGACACGAAGCTACCTCTGCCGTCCCTATATCTGTGCCAGCGGCATTCTGCCCAGCGAGTGGTGCAAGGACACCTGCTGGAGAAATATCGAAGGCTCCAGCGACGGAGACTGCCTTTGTCCTCATTCCTGCGCCAGAAGCTGCCAAGCACAGCGAGCCCATTCCCAAAGCTCAAGCGAAACAGGACGAAGCTGCCTCGACCCAAGCAAAGCCGCACAAAACTCCCGCTGCCAGGCCCAAGTCGGTGCCAGAAGATACAGTGCCTCATGGAGGCACTCTTCCAGCGCAAAGGAAGGTGCGCCAAGCTCCTTCCTACGAGAACCTTACCGCCAATCGTCCGCATCAGCCATATGCCATGTCGCCTACTCGTGAAAATGCAATCGAGAACGTAGGACCTGCTTCGCTGCTACCAGGATTCACGCCGACCAGCTCGCCCTCGAAGTCGAGGTTTGCTGATCGATACACGCCCAAGTCGTCACCATCCGCATCACAACCTGCGTCACCATCGAGCAGTCCAAGGTCGCCAGCAGGCTCTGCGCCCAGCTCATCTTCGCGACGACCGCAGATGCAGCAGCACGCAAACACAAGTCATGACGTGCGGTCAGAATACGAGCAGCGTACACCTGAGCATTCACCTCGCCACGGTTCGTATCACGGCTACTCTTCTCCCAGACAGCACCAGCAGCAGCAATCGGACGAGCGCCACCGGCAGTCGAGTAGGGATGATCAGCCCAGCATGTCGCGACACGAGAGCCATCGCTCGCAGCAATCTGCTGCCAGGTTCGGCGATGACATGATCCCGAAGACTGGACGCATCGCGGCAAGAGAGCAACAGAGAGGCGGTGGACGTGCATCGTGGCGTGAAGATGTGGCTGAGAGGTCTGCAGAAGAGGAGTCTTTTGAGGAGGGAGAAGAAAGAGGGAAAGATGAAGAGCAAAGGGAAGACGCAAGAAGGTTTAGAATCAGGGACCGAATCAAGAGGTTCTTCTCGTGAGTATGCTTCTTCATCTTATCTTCTGCTTCTGGCTTCTATCTTCGATCGGGTCTTGACTGGTCTGGTACTTATGACTTCTACTCTTCGACCCTGTTGTTTCTCACTTGCTTCACATTCTGCCGATGACCGACCATCCCCTCTAGCCAAGGCCAAGCAGAGCATACATCTCGACCTCGAGTCAACCACGCTTCATCTCCAAGAAAACATCTCTTCGACGCGCCTTGAGTGGTCTGGCAATGTCGACTGAGTCGCCGAATGCTCCCGACTCACAGGTGAACTGGAATCGTGTCTGGAGCAGACGAACGCTCTCGTTACAGCCTTCAAGCACGGCGCGAAGCCCGATGATCGAAAACCGCGACGCTTCGGCGAGCTCTTCTCGCGCACGTACGCGCAGCAGGTGTGTCTCCAGGAGAAAGGTGTCGATTATCTACCGTACAGGTTTGACAGGTTACGCAGTCTAGTTTCACATTGGGTTCACGTCGTTCTCGCTTCGTTGCACACTTTGGCGGACTCTGATTTCAGTATAGTGACAATCACATTCGGTCAAGTACGGACAGCACCTTGGTCGTGAAGTGGTACGAGCTGGCAAACAAGATCGAGAAGCTGCTCGACCACAGGCAGCAAGGGCAAACAGATCAATCCACTAAGCTCGGTGGAAAGTGTCAGATAGCAAAAATTTCTGACAGATTGCACAGTCGTTGGTCATCCCCTGATTCAGATCAGGACTAGCACGCAGGTTCAGTGAAAGTGGGTAGCTGCATGGCAATTCTAGCCTGGCACGCGACTCTGATTCGATTGAGTGTAGACTTCCACTCAGCTCTATGGTACAATACTTTAAATCAACTTGGCCTTCTTTATCGTACCGTTCTCCTCGCCTCCCTCTCCGGTAGACATCCGTTTTGTCACCGTCGGAGAGCACTTTGGTGACACTCCAACCTCCAGTGCCCCAACAACGCTCTGTTCTGTAAGGCTCTTTGCCTCCGGCAAGTCTTCAACACACTGCTCGGCGAGGGCCCCCATTTCGTCCTTGACGGGCAGGTCCAATGGGACGAACCACGGGACATTCGTCCACTCGTTGTCTTCAATCGCAGCATTGACGAACAATGTATGCTCGCCCTGAACCATACGCGCCGGCTTGACAATGGCTTTTCCCGCTTTCCTGCTCGTGTTCTGCCACACAGCCTCCTTGACTTTGGTGGACGTCTCATAACATGCATCCTCCTTCCCATCCTTCAACTTCATAGAGGTATCCCATGATACCTTCGTTGCGCCCCAGCCAGTATGTACGTGGCCGAAACAGTGCAAAAGTGGTCGTGCCCGGCAAACAGCGCGGATAAATGTTCGCAGCCGACAGCATCATTCTTTTCAGTTCTGTCGAGGATGTACTTGGGTGGGCCGTGCGTCATCATAATGTCGATTTTGGTGTCACTCGGAATGCGGGAGTTGGATGTACTGACGTTTGGATATCCGGATGGCGAAACCAGATTGAAGCGGTCTTCATTAGAGGGGTACTGAAATGCTGAGAGGCCATGTTTGGGTGTCCAGGGCGAGGCATAGAGAGTGAATGTAGCGCCGGACTTGAGGGTGAAAGTGTGCGTGCCTTCTTCGAGGTATTCGATACCGAGTTCTCTCGTACGAGACTGAGTCCAGATCTTGACTGCTTCATCGTGTTCGGAAGTTGTGCCGTCATGCTGCAGGAAGTGGTCTTTATGTAGGGAGAGCTCGTGGTTCCCTGCGATGACAAGTTTTAGTTCAGCGTTGATAGTGCCGAGCTGCTCTATCACCTTGCCATAGCTCTCGAGGCTACCATTTTCCGTTAGGTCGCCACAATGTAGAACAACATCTACTATTGGTATGGCATCGCCGCGAAAGCCGTGCTTGGAGGGTGTTGTAACATTTGTAAAGTCGTACTCGTGGGTATCGGAGATGATGAGGAAGCGAACTTGCTGCGTGGCAGCCATTCTGAATTAGTCTGAAGATCGATTGTGTGAGTGGTGGAGGCTACCGGAAAGGCTAAGTGGTGATATTTTAAAGTTTCTGGTCTGATTGCGATGATGCTGAGAGACGAGGTACTACTACGAGAACGAGTTGGATATAGGTCGGAACGAGATGAGGGGGGAGACCAGAAGCATTATATAGAGCAAGGATATGTCTGAGCGCAGATTGCTTTAGAAAGAACCATGGATGGAAGTACTATCAAGCTTCGAGGGGGAATAGATACAATAAAACCTAGCGCTAGTGCCGTGGATAGCTCGAAGGCCTGGAATCTTCGACTTGCCTAGCGTGTCCTAGAGGCCAAAGTCGAGGACATTCGCAAGCAAGTGATGATAACATGAAACTGCAATGAAACCAGGAGGGAATTGAGGTGTCTTCAACTCCTTATCCAGCTCGGGCCGACAGTCTCCGCTCAATCCAATGGCTCTCGTCCACGTGCGATAAGAACATTACCCCAGAGTGGACCCTGTCTCCCCGCTTCTCGGCTTCCTGCGTGTACCCCAGCCCGGCTCTGGATCAAGCCAATCGCCTCGACCTCAACCTCAGGCGTATCTTCCGCTCCTCCATTATTGAGAGTGTGGTGTTCTCTTTGCCTTTCTCCGCCTAGTGCTTTACTCAAGCACATTTTCTATCATGCCCATCCCAACTCTCGCCGAGTTCTTGGCGCGAGCCAAGGAGACGATCATCGACGCCAGAACGAACCTCCAGCAGGTCACCCTCGTGCTCGGGAAGAACCAGCCAGACCTCGACTCAATAACTTCGGCCATCGTCTTTGCATACTTCCGCAGCGCTCTTCCGCCTGATGATTGCTGGGCATCTACCTACATCCCTATCCTGAATGAAAGCCGAGCTGAGCTGGGAGATCAGACATACCTGAACCGAGTCCTCCCTCATTCCTCTATCGGCTTGCCCGATCTGGTCGCTGTAGAAGATATGGTGTTGCCCGGAACTACACAGTCAGGTTTGAAGGAAGAGCTCGTTCGACTCTTCTTCGTCGACCACAATGTAAGACCAGAACACACGGTTGTGGGCTGCGGATTCTGAAGCTGATCGTGACCAAGAAAACACTAGGTAGAGAAAAGCAAGACTACAGCCACAGGGTCATTGGCTGCATTGACCACACCCCCGATGAGAACTACGTACCTCGAGACACAACCCCGGAGCCGCGCATGATCATCCCTGCGGGAAGCTGCACGAGTCTGGTAGTCAACTTCAGCCGAGAAGCTTGGGAATCTGTGGAGTTCAAGACACCTGACGAGGAATCACGGATAGCGAAGATGGCACTTGCAGCAATTTTGGTGGACACAAAGAATCTCATATCAATCAATGCCACAGAAGAGGATATCAGTGCTGTAGCGTTCCTGATGCACAGGATCAGACCTTCCACCAACGGACGAGTATTTGATCGGACGGATTACTACTACGAGATCATCGGGAAAGAGCGACCACGTCCCAGATTCGCGCAAGCGCCCGTCGTCAAGGCCGCACCAATAGAACCTGTACCAGAACCAGTGGTAGAACCTGAGCCCTTTGTAGTGGAAGAGCATATACCGGAACCAGAGCCGGAACCTGCCCCACTAGAGCCTGTCTTTGTCGATGAAAGTCCTGCTGTGCTGGCACAACCCGAACCTGTCGAAGAGCCTGTCATTGAGGAAGCGCCGCGCGCCTTGACGCCTGAGCCTGTCGCCGAGCCTGAGCAGCCAGTGACACCAGAACCAAAGCCTGTCGTACAGCCCATGACCCCACGCTCACCTTTTCCACGAGTCTACCTGGCAGATGTCCTTGACCACGACTTCGAGACAGGGTACGAAGGTGGCGGTGCCATTGGCATCAGCTTCACACCAATGAGCCTCGCCACATTAGTCGTTCATGCAGAGCGAGATCTCGTCGAGCGCGCCATGGAAGAAGCCCACGAAGGCATGCATCCTGTGGAAGACTCTCCCAGCAAGATCATGAAAGGGACGCCATTCACAGCTGCAGTGCGCGACTTTGCCCGGGAGAAGGGGTTGTCGGTCTACGCCATCCGCACAAACACAAAGAAGGGCAATGAACTCTTCATCTGGGTACTCAACAACAGCATGGCATACTACATCCCACGATTTGTGCAGAACCGCGCTAGTCAATTGAAGCTGGAGAAGTGGGGAACGGATGATCATGTCATCTCAAGGGAAGCTGGGATGAATGAGGGCATGATGGGTGCATACTGGATACGGAATGACCCAGGCAGGGACGGAGTGAGACTGGCAGTCATTCAAGGGACATCATATATCTTCTTCGGAGCTCCAGCGCCACCGCCGCCACGGAGATCAAAGACGAAAACGTCGCCGGATAGTGGTTATCAGAGTAGTGAGATGAAGGTATAGTCGAGTGGATGAAAAGTTCTATATATCGGGCAAGTTTGTGCATAGTATAGGCGTGTATGGAGAATGTTTGCAGCGAAATCGATCATCAACTTCATTGAGCGGCAAATATTGGCTCTCGCTGCACTGATTCCATGATATAAGACTGGTTACAACACCATACGATAACCTGCTCTGTGTCGTGGACCCTGGAAAATGTGAAACACCTCTGAATCTGACCGTCATGCAAACTTACATTCTTCGAGTACAACCACGATCACAACTGTTCACCAAGCTCACCCCGCCAAACTCTGCCAATCGCTTCTCACGTCTCGACACCAGTCAGTCACCAGCATCAATACTTTCTCACCACCACCAACCATCCTAACATTCTTCAAATGAAGACGGACAATTATCTCACCCTCTGCCTCGAGCAGGCTTCGAAGTCTCCACTTCACTATCGCCATGGCTGCATCATCGTCCGCGGTGGCAAGGTAATCGGACAAGGATTCAACGACTACCGTCCTGGCTTCAATGGAGGCGCACTCAAGACTGGCAAGATCGCTGCCGGCGCCTACGACGGCTCTGCTGTTCAGGAGATGAAAGAGAAGCATAAGCAGAAGGATGGGCAGAAGAACCAGCAGTCTCAGCAGGATGATACAGCTCGCAATACCAAGACGACCACGTTCACACCCTTCGAGGCCATGGGCGGGGGCGGCCACCTCGCCAATATCCCGCTCTCCATGCACTCTGAGATGATGGCAGTCCACTCCGCACTCAGCGCCTGCTCAAAGCTGTCCTCCAGTGCCTTCTCGTACCAAAAACCGTGCTTCAAACTACCGGGTGACTCTAAACGCAAAACACGACTACGACAGCAGGCGCTCGAGCGCTACGTCGAGAAGCTCTGCGGTACCTCGCTCCGCACCGGCGCGCCCCACGTTCAAGAGTGCGGTTTTGAACCAAGTGCACCTCAACCAGGTCAATCGGTACGAGGGAAACGACAACAACAAGTACGAGTACGAGTATGGGTACAAGGAGGTGGAGCGGGCAAGGGTCAAGGGCAAGAGCGTTGCGTTTCACGTAGCGCAGAGTGTGGAGAAACATCAGAAAGAGAAGAAGAAGGAGAAACATCAGAAGAAGAATCATCACGACCGATTTGGACAACAACAACAACAACTACAGCCATGTGTGTCTAGTGCAATTGATGTTGATGCCGGAGGATCCCCTTCACTGGCACAATGCCTGGACGCGCACATAATAGACGCAGTCCAAGATGCCGATTGCATAGCTCAAGGCTCACGAGCATCAAGCACGGCAAGCCAAACGCGGCACGATGAAACCAAGAAAAGACAACAAGACAAGGTAAGCCGAGACCAGCTTTCGCAAGAGAACTACAACTGATACATCCACAGACGAAGATGAAGAAAGACAAAGCCGAGCTTACCACACCTCCTCCACAACCTATCCTGCTGCCAAAGGGTCAAGTCGGATCTGCAAAACAAACCGTCAAAGATAGGCAGAAACATCCTCGACTGGTGGGTGCTGATCTCTACGTTGCAAGGCTGGGATGGTGCAAGGATCGCACCAAGCGGAATCCTAAGGCCGAGTTGTCAACAGGATGTTGTAAGACGTCCTTCGATATTTCAGAGACTCTGCTTGATTCCGCGATCCGGATTACGCTGCAGCACAAGGACCCAGACATGGACGTTACACAACCCTTGCCGCCCACATCACTGCACGACGAGCTCACAAATCCGCACCCTCGATCTGGCTCATCTGCACCGTCACCCACCTCCCCATCCTCCACAAACACCCATTTCGATCGCAGCGCCATCCACGCCTCGCGCCCATGCTACCGTTGCGTCACGTACATGCACTCGGTCGGAATCCGTCGCGTTTTCTGGACGAATGAGCTTGGAAAGTGGGAGGGCGGCAAAGTGAGGGATTTGGTAGATGCGCTGGACACGGGGATGGCGGGAGAGGCAGGAGATCATGGAACTGCAGATGGACTAGGAGCCACGGGAGGACCGCTGGGCAATGGCCTGTTCGTGACGAAGCACGAGGTATTGATGCTGCGGAGAATGATGGGCAGGAAGAGTGGTTGAACTGTATCTCCGGTCGAAGCAAATAATCCGTAGCCCTGTTGCTCAGACATATAATCATTGTGGTACATACGCAGTACAGAGCGACCAACCCTTCCCACCCATCAGGCCAAGGGTAGCACTTTTACCGCACCGCATCGTGACAAATCCTTTCCCAATTCAGTCGCAGCTAGAGGCGGCGCGGAGAAACTAAATTCCGTCCTTACTAAGCGAGATCCGCAAATGGGTCGTGCTCGATAGACGACGACATGGTCAACGCATCGCAGGCCTGATCAACCTTGTACTGCCATTGCTTACCTGGTAATCACAGCATAATCGTGACATGGTCATGCGTGCCGTCCTCATAACCGGCCGCACCGCCGGCGGAACCGGCTCATACCTCGCCATTGCGTTTCACAAACATGGGTACCACGTCTTGCGAGGCGCGCTCCATCTCCAAGATGCCGCATCTCGGATCCCATCATCGATGCGCCGCTCTTGCGTCACCTCCTCCGCCTCTATTCCAGCCGCCGCCGCCGCCGCCGCCATCGTAGGCTCCGGGCACAACTTCGAGGTCTTGATAGACAATGCAGGCATGGCGCTTGTCATGCCCTGTCTGGATACTGATTTGGGTGGGGCGAGGGAAGTCTTCGAGACGAACATGTGGGGTGGATTGATGCTTGTGCAGGCCTCAAGGCGGTTCTGGTGAGGAATGGAAGATGTGTTATCAATGTGAGAAGTGTGAATGCGCGCATCCAAAGCCGCGCAGCACGCACTCATAGAGACATGACGCACCGAGCTCGAGCCGCTTAGCGAGCGCGTCATGAACGTGCATACAGGGGCTATTGTGACCAAGCAGGCTAGCACGTTCAAGTTGCCGGAGAGCTCGATGTTTGCTACTATGGTAAGTAAGATCAGGGAGAGAGCGGGAGGGAGGCAAGACTGTGCCGAGGACGACGCTGGATGGTTATGCCGAGGTGAGTTGGGTGTGGAAGATGTAGTGGTGGGGAGGGGGGGCTGTAACTGGAGTAGACCTGCGAGCTGAAACTGTGTTGACTTGTGTCCGATGTGTAGCACGCTGCGAGAGATGTCCTGGCAGGAAAAACCAGCCCGACGCATCGTGGGGATATGGTAAGTGTGGTCCACTGGATCAAGACCTTGGCGCCGTGGGTGCTGAGCAGTCGTGCTGTGCTTATTAGCTGAGCTGTAAGATCTTATACTGACAGAAGACGTGATCGTTGTGGTGGCGGGCGGTGTGATCCTGTTATTGCTGATAAAGTGATCTTATAATGGCTGACGCAGCGATGCGCAGGAAATAATAAGGTTACGCGAAATTGGATTAGCGGAACTAAGGAAAGCTGTTGCGGGTGCGGGTATAGCGGCGAAGTCGAGGTAGCTTTAGTAGGGAATGTAATGCACTAATAGGGGTAAAGGCGGCAAGATACGCCGTTAAATCTCTTATCTTATATAAGGGTTCATTGATGTAACCTTACTGCATGAGCTGCAACCTTGCATAAAGGCGGCAGAAAGTTCTGGGTAATAGGGATCGTCCGGTTAGAGACAAGATTGTGTCTTCTACTGTATAAGAAGTTATAATAAGAAACGAAAGGCTATCCCCCCAATCCTTCAATGACCCTGTGATGTGATGTAGTCCGATAAGACGTCTCTTGAGAGCGGTTGTATAGAAAGTCGCATATATGGCCTGACGCTAATACTAAACGTATATGCTTATCCGCACGTTCTTAGCAGGTACTCCCGTCGTAAGAACCTAGTCTTATATATTCCTGCCCTTAGGTGAAAACACCAGGAACTATGGTGTCCTTATGACTTTCGTGACTAATTAACCGCTTATTATTGGAAGCATAGCTAACTAAAGACTCGCTTGCGTATCGAGGTATGCTTATGCTCGTGTTCGTGTTCGGCGGTTGTACGTACTCTTAAGCTATCCTGCTTTTCCTTAGTCATATCATGTGAGAGCTGATGCAAGCGTTGATACGGCTGGCTACCAGCTGGAGACGTGGGTATAGGTTCATGATCCCGTAGAGTCATTGTTGCCGGGCTCGGGGGAAGGATTGTCGTGGGTGAGCGACTGCGATTCGCATATGGCTGGGTGTCGAGATGGTTCCGGCAATGGCTAAGTATCGGAGACGGTGTCCTGGGCTTCCGCCGAAGTAGTAATGATTGTGTCTTCTTAAAACTGTGGTGACGGTGCGGCGGAAGATTCGAACGTTCTGAAGGCGGAGAAGCTCGACTCGGTGTCTGAAACGCTGTAGCTAGAGCCTGCGATCAGTGCTCTATCCTTGAAATAGATAGCTTGATCATCGGACATACCCTTAGATGCGAGGACAGGACGGACATCGCTAGGTATTAAAAACCATGCTCCGACACCTACGTTACGCTCTTCGATCTTGCCTTTTGACAGGTCCTGCGCCTTCCAACGTCTAATAAGGTCTTTCCCAGCAAGTGCTGCTGAACAACCCAAGTAGTCGTAGGTAGTATAGATCAGTATACTGCTTCCAGACTGTTCCGGCCACGTCGATATGTTGTCGATCGAGGAGCTTCACCCGAAACTGCTTTTCAAGGCGATGCTGTGAGTAGAGGCCTTCGAAGACTGCTTCTAACAATTGACTGTTGCTGCTCATGAAGATGTCTTAAGCGATCAGCCTGACAGTTTCATAGTCAAGTCGTATGCAGAAAGACTCGACATCATCCGCAACCTGCCGGAAGTTCGACCGGCTCTCGGAAGTAGACTCCATCGCTCCAGACGGGAGGATGACGTGAAGAGTGGGTGAGAGCCGGCAAAGGTGTCGAAGCTAGATCGAAGCTGATCATGCACACCTGAAAGTACCTCGGCCGAATGTCATGGAATTCAGGAGCGGTGATCATTTTGCAGCGGCGTGTGGGTATCTGAGACCATTCCCGTATCAGTGCCTCATTCATACTGATGCTTTAAGCCTGAAACGTACATTCTGATGGTAGGATTGGCCGAATATCGCCAGTCAGATGCGTGCGAAAACCCAACTTGAGTTTCTGGATCTCGCCCTGAGAATTGTCTTCAGCTCTCCACCGTCTGATGAGATCTTGGCCCACTTCGTGAGTAGGTCTATCACGATCGTGTGTGCCAACTAGTATATGAAGATTGCGCTCACGAGCTCCTGCGACCTCAATAATGTGGTCACCTATTCCGTGGAGGGACCCATCATATTCAACCGAGAATGCTATCAAGACATCATCCCACACCGCGTATGTCACCCAGATAGTAATGGTACCCAGAGAAGGCGTCAAGACGGGGCGATCAGTAGTCGGCAATGGTGTAGAGAGAATGTTGGAGTGAGCATCTGCAGACAACCTTGCGACGTAACTGGTATAGTCGTGGCCACTGTCGCTGTTCGGGACATTGACAGCAACAAGGCGGCCAAGGTACACATCGGAGAATGCCTTCCAAACAGCACTGCGATCTTCGACGTCTTTGTGCCGGCGGTCAATCAAGTTCACAGAAGGTGGATCTTCGAAGGAGAGCTGATCAACAACGTGCGCAGAGTCTGGGCCCATGGTAGCGTAAAGATGTCGCGCCATCCGCCTTACTTCCACCAAGTCAAGCTGCAATTGGAAAGACTCTGTACTTTCGACGAGGGTTTTGAAGCGTTCAAGCTCATTCGCAAAATCTGCCATGCTGCTATGATGCCAGTGACTCCAATAGTTGCCATGCAGATATCTTATCGCGACGTGAGGATAGAATGACAGAGACCGGAGGCTCAGCCGCAAGGTTTGTCTGGTATTGTTGTAGATGGTGGGAGTTTGTGGCGCTTGGATGAGTGAATGATACAAAATCGTGAGTCACGTGGTGCAAACAAACTGGCATAGAATACATCCAACTGTACGAAGTACTTGAGCGCCCTAGACGTCAAGTCTGTTCCCGCCTCTCACAGTATCTCCAGTGATGATTGGCGATCAGGTTTTGCAAGTACACGACGAGGATATGATACTGTAAGCCTGCATATCCTGGCTCCCATGCCCTGATGTGCCTATATCAGATCACCATGCTCATATGCCAATGCCCAGGATCCCAAGAACATCACATTTCCAATGCCGGATAATGACCAGGACATGCCTCCAGAGTTATGATGCAGCCCCTATGTAAATTCAACCAGACTCCACAATGCAGTACGCCAGGGACAAAGGAGAGAGAAAATCATTTCGAAGAGCACAACCAGCCTAGAATCCACTTTCGAAACGATATAGGCTGCCGCAACCTTACTGTTTCTTGTGGGTTGCTGTGTTCTGGCTTGGTAGAGGCAGTTGAGGTTCTCGGCAGTAAGCGTGCTGGTGAGGTGCTGCTTAGTGTATCAGCCAAATTGGCTGGTGTGATTGGAGTTTCCGGGCTCGCAGGTTGGCTGATGTTGGGAGCATGATTATCGTTTGTCGTTGCGCCATCCTCAAGGATTGTTGAGGTTGCATCGACCAGTGCACCGTTTGTGAAGCGAGGACTGTTTGTTACAGGGTTATTGGCGACCGTTGTGATTGTCGGCAAGCTGATGGCAAGTTGAGGCGTGATATCCGTTCTGCTTGAGCTCGAGTACCTGGTAGGTGGAGTGAGAGCCTTATGTAATGGTGTAGATGAGAAATCGCTGTCGTCGGCTGGATCAAGCTTGTACATTTTTGCCGGTGGCATCAGTGAGACTTGACTCCGCTGTAACTGCGTCTGAAGATCTCATCATGATGCCAAAAGTCAGTGACTCTTCCAATATGTCACGCCAGCAATCATACATACGTTTAGCATGGAGCACTGGCCGAAGATCTCCGCTGAGTTGTGTTCCAACACCGAAGAACCCCATTACCCCGATCTTCCCCTTGGAGTCATCCCCTGACCTCCATCGGCGAATAAGGTCTGCTCCAAGATCTTCCGCAGATCTGCTGCGATCCCAAGTACCAGCAAGCAGATGAAGATTCTCTTCACGTTTCTGTGAAATGATAATCCGTTGATCACCGAGTCCACGAAAGCTTCCGCCATATTCGACCGCAAAGGCGACTGAAAGACTGTCCCACACGACATGCGTCACGTAGACGGTCAAAGTTCCCAGAGATGGTGTGGATAGAGGCCTGTCAGCGCTATACGATGCTTTTCCTGGAAGAGCAGCATCTTGTTCCGTTGAGAGCTTCGCAAGGTAATCGTCATAGTCGTTGCTGCTGTCATGATCGGAGTGCACGACAAACAATCGCGCAAGATACTGGTTGCCAAAACCAGCCCACACAGCTGTACGCTCGTCATCGTGTAAGCTCTGACGGTCAATCAGCTTCACAAATGGTCGCACTTCGAATGTGAGAGAGTCGACAAGATTCCAGAAAGCTTGACCTTCAGATCTGTAGACGGTCGTCGTAATGTCGTCGACTGCTTGTGCATCAAGGTGCAGATGATATAACTGCATGCTATCCCTAAGAGCCGTAAGTCGTTCTACCTTCTTATCGAAGTCATCCTCATCCATTGCGTGCTAGTCAAGGAGGTTACACAATGATGTCGCGCTTTCGGAGTTTGCGTGAAGATTGCTCGGTAAACCCTGACAGACACTAAAAGTTGTAAGGAAAGATGCGCCGGCGCGGAGGTCGTGAAAGTGACGTAAGAATGCAAAGGATGAAACCAGGCCCGGGTGACTGAGGTGATTCAGGGATCTGTAAACATCCGGATTGCCCGTCTGCCATGGGTCGCGTCGTCCACAGCATGTAGTCGCGGTTATGTCGGGGGGCTTAGCTTCTTCCTATGCTCTGGCGCTTAGCTTCTTCCTATGCTCTGGCGCTTAGCTTGTTTCAGATGCTGGACTTATTCTTGATAATCTAATCAAGCTGGTGCAAGCTGAGGCTCGAAGACTCTTTGGCAGGGAAGTATTTTCAAAACAAGGCAAAAACCAGCCGGCAGCTTAGGAGACGGAGACGGAGAGTAGCGCTAGGACCGGATACTCAAGGTCTTCAATCTAGGGGCTGTCGTGACCGAGGCTGCTACTTCTCTAGATGCTTTTGATACGGATATTCTCAGCAAGTTTGAACAAATTGACCACTGCGGATGGACAATCTTGTCGAACAGGAAAAAAAATGCTGCCAATTCCAGCCTGAGAATCATGTGCACAGATGAACTTGGTAGTGGAGAGCGGCGTAGAGCCAGGCATGATGCTAGCTGAGATCAAAGACTTCTGCAGTACTCTCAACATGATGTACATATTATCCAATTCATTCCCGGTCCGAACATATCAATGTTGTTTCCTCATGTACACTATCGAAACCATGACAGAACCTTGAAACTCCAAGTGAGCACTGCAGCATGTTACGAGCCTGTCTATTCTATTCCAGAGATGCCAAGCTCGAGATACAATACACCCTATGCTAAACCAGAAAGAAATCTGCAATCGCGCCCGTCATGCATCGCAAATGCCAAACCCCGCCATGACGTGAAGATGCATCGCCGAACTCCTTAGCCATCTGGACCTCCAAATCCATACATATGCCCGCGTCAGCTCAGAAACACAGTCATCTTCAAAAGCATAGACAGCTCAGGAGTCTCTCTTCCTTGTTGAAGATCGTTGAAATAGCTTCACTCGCTTCCATAATCTTCCCGGGGTGTTTTTCGACTTTGCAGGCGTAGATGTGGATGAGGGTAGTGGCCAAGAGTGTGATTCCTTGCTGGTAGGGATAGATGGAACTGCTGCTGGATTCGCAACGTCGGGACTTATAGATTGGCTGATCGCAGGAGAATGTTTGCTATGCGTAACTAACCACGCATGTGAGACTGTGGATAGTGGACTTATCGGTGCATCGTTCGTGTAGTCGGTGGGATATGTCGTATCTTGAGGTTTGACAGGGTTGAGGATAGGTAATATAGTGATGGGTTGAAGATCCTTCAAGTCGGCGGTGCTAGTATGAGGTGTGGCAGCTCTTGGGAAGCATGCATCTTGAGTACTAGGCAGTTGCGGCTGCAGAACTTGGAGGACTGTCCGATATTAAAGCCTCCTCTGACTCGGTATGCTGTAGGAAAGACGTACCCTCTCAAGGCTGAATAGGCCGAACGTCCCCATCGTACGTTGAACGGAACCCCATTGCCATGGTTCCAATCTTGCCCTTGGAGTCATCCTTCGCTTTTCAACGTCTGATAAGGTCGTCGCGGATCTCAGCCGGTGGTCTACTGCGGTCATAGATACCTACGAGCACGTATAAGTCGTGTTGGCGGTCACCTGCGACATTAAAGACTTCGCCATTCACTCCCACCACGTAACCATTGTAATCGACCGAGAAGGCCATTGACACATCATCGAAAACCACAGTCATGATCGAGACAGTGGTAGTCCCCAGAGATGGCGTTGCCAAAGGTTGGTCGGCATTTGGTGGAGGACTCGGCTCGTGTTTCATGGCGTGAGTTGCGGCCAAGTCTGCCACATAATTACTGTAGTCATCGCTGTTGCTGGACTCGTTGTGAACCGCGACCAGTCGCTTGAAGTACAGATCGCTCAATGCGGTCCAAATACGCTCGCGTCCAACTATGCTGCGTCGATCAATCAGAGTGACACAAGGCGGGCGTTCGTGGGGAAGTCGTTGAACGAGACCCGCCAGGCTTCGGCCTTTGTGGGCGTAGACATTGGCAGCTATTTATTGAACCTCTGCGAGATTGAGCTGCAGGTAGAAACCATCGACGTTTGCGGCGAGAGCTTTCAGGCGCAGAAGTCTCTCTTCGGCGGTCTCCATGGGAGGTGGTGAGTCGACAAAGTCAATGGCGGGTCTATATGCCACCCGAGAAGTGGAAGTTGAAGTGGGGTGTGTTGTGAGGTCCGAGAAGTCGGCGTGTTGTTGTGAAGTCCAAACTTGAGAGAAGGACGGGTTACAGGTCACGGGTCATGGGTCACAGGTTAGTAGGGGGAAGCTGAAAAGTTACGTGTCCTTGTCCTTGACCGGACTCACACCTTAGCCTGGACCACTGGGACCCCTCAGCTGTGATGTGCTGTAGCTGTACACGACAGTATTGCACTGGAACATCAGCGGCTGCGGCACCTTGACCGGCCGGAGCGGGTCGCTTTCCTGGGCGCTTAGCGTCGAGAAACCGGTCTCGAAGAGGTCAAATTACACTTGGCGGGACTGGCGACCGCGGACATCAGAGGGAGATCTGATGGAAACACGCCGGAGACACTGAAATCACGTTACCTGGTGGCTCTGATGGCTTACTCGAGACCAGACCTTGGTTTGAGTGCAATGAAGGAGGCATTCCAGGAGTTGAGGAAGCTTGTCGGCTTGCTCGAAGAGACTCATGGCCAGACACATGCCACCACGATTCGCGTCAACACAACAATGCTTTGGGGTGCTGCAATTAACAATCTACAAGAAGCTCGCACAGACCTAGCAGCTCTACAGAAACAAGCGACGAAGTATCTACGCGCAGGTCATAGCCAGTTGGACCGGATGCAGGATATGATTGACAACTTTGATGCTCGTATAGCTGCAACGGAAGATTCGAACCTCTCTATCCGCGAAGGAGCAGCTCCCTCGCGTACGGCTCGTCTAGGCTCCGATGTATCAACCAGCCGGGGTTCTGTAGGTCACCTCCCTGTCGTTGCCTCGTCAAGTCGCAATCCTGGCCCAGCGTCTACTACCGCACGCCATCAAAGCACTGAACAGGGGGCATCAATACCACCGCTCCCAGGCCGTCAGTCTGGCCATGGAAGTCATGGAAGAGGAGGAGATGCTCGGCGTCCTGGTCCGCAAGGATCCACGGGCTCGTCATCAGGTCGACGTCGTTGAAGATGCTGGCACGGCAAACTTTGTGAGAGCACGAGCACGAGCACGTCTGGAGAATGCGGATGAGTTTTGACCAGGAGTTCGGGTTATGAAATGAGTTTGTTTTTCCTCTCGAGTTCTCAATTATTTACTCGAGCACTTGCATGCTATATCATATTTTCACGCCATGACCATCACGCGCAAAGTTAGTCAATGTATATATAGCATCAAGGATGCAAAATACTAGCGACACTCACCACCCGTAGCTGCAAAATTTGGCAGTTGTTGAGCATTTCATCCAATCCGAGGGTACGTTCAAGGTCGCAAGGCGAAGGTATGGAATCCATTATGCTGGCACCATTCATGCCGCGCTAGCTTTCATCAGATGCCTCTTGTCCCGGCTCGGGCCAGGTGACATTGAGACTGCGAACGAGATCTTGGTCACCATCATAAGGAGACAAAGGCTCTCCAAAGATTCGGCGAGAAAGGGACTGATTATCAAGAGATCATCCTACAGTGTGCGATCATCGCAAAACAGCATCCAGCGTATACTACTAAAGACATTACCTATTACGCTGGCGAAATCCGCAAGGTCGTGGGAACTCTCCGCGCGACGCACACTCCGAACCACGCCATTACAATCCGGGCTACCACAGAGTACCTCATGTACTTTGCGCGAGACAACAACCAAGAAGCTCGTCGGTAGATGGAGGTTCTGGAGCGCGAGGCCAGCGGGTATCTGCGCCTGGGTCATCCAGTTCTGAAGTATATCGCACATCCGAGGCGTGGCTGGGATGACCTGGTCTTCCCAGACCTTGGCACTCTCACGATTTCAAGTGGGACGCGAGTGTGCGCAAGTCGAGGTTAGCAATGGGTTGAGGAATTTTCGTCTTGGTTCAGGGTATTGCTGTCATTTCAGAAGTGTGTCTGTAGTCATATCTCTCAAGAGGGTCGCGGCATGTACTTCAGCAGCTGACGGGTGTGAGAACTGCAGGCTGCGAAAGCGGAGCGTTCATGCAGATGATGTTGATTTGCTGTGGAGATCCGTCTGCTATCTACATTGTCATCGTTTGACATCTCTGCTCTATGTTCCAGCAACATCACCTGATTCATATACCTCATTCTGCTTTGGCAGCAACATCATTTCCTGAACTCACCCATGATTGTTTCGCCTCCCATTCACGATTGTTTCTCCTCCATTCACGCGTATTCTCGCAGGCTTGCCACATCGTGCCCACCAAGGATACCACGGAAGACGTGCTTCGAGTCCTGAATCATGACCAAGACCTGCCTCTGAATTTCCATCTGTCCCTTCGTCACCGCCTCGACAGAGTGTAAGTAGTTCGTCTCGACAACGGCATGCAGCTCGTGAAGAAGACGTGTGACGAGCTCTCTGAATTCTTCGATGAGAGCCTCGAGCAGGGCCTGCACTCTGTCCACACTCTCTTGGAACATGCTTGCGTGCGTCGATCAGTATTCGTGATGGGAATGTTTTGGAAGAATCGACTTACAATTCCTTCTCTCTCTCGACATGGTTCTGCATGTGCTTCTTCATGCGTTTAAAGCATCCAACACCACGTTCGTCAACAACTAAGGTATAGACAGGGTTCATTGCTGCAGCAATCACAGGGGTGAACTCGCGATTGATTTCACGCTGCTTGGCTGCTAGCTGTGCGGTTGCAGCAGTCGCAACACTTTTTAGCGAAGCGTGAAAGTTTCCTTGCTGACGGTCAAGGAGTGCGAGGATATCCAACGGAACATGAAGATCCTCTGCATTGTCTTTGAAGTGCGCGTGGAAGATGTCGACATATGAAGTGCACTGCACCACCATCTCGCCGATGATCGTTTTCCAATTCCTGCCGAAGCAGCGCTCCCAAAGCCCAGAAAGTCTAGCGATGATTGGCTGCGTGAGTTGTGCATTGAGCTCGTAGTCCTTGAAATCTCCGCTTCGACGGCAGATCGCTTTGTATGTGTTGTATCGGACTCCTTGCTCCACATCTTCAGCAGCTTTGCGCTTGACGGGTGCATGCAAAGCATTGAGAGCCTCGGGAGCCTGCGTCTTGGCTCTTTCAACAGCAGATTCTGCGGCGGTGTCAATGTGTTGATCAACGAGCTGATACTTTGCGGGACTCACCAAAGCGATTGTAAATGAAATCGCTGAAGGTAGTCTCCATACTGTTGATGAGCTGTGAGACCGAGGCGTCAAAGTTCTACAATTCCGGTCAGCAGACAGCTTGGTCAGGAGGAATCTCGGCGAGACTTACTGTGATCATTTGACTGAGCCCCTCTTGGACAAGAATTTTCTGCCGCACGACATCTCCTTCCAGAAAAGTCTTCTGTTGGCCGCGGGAAATCCAGAGGACCAAGGACGTTAGGAGTTGAGACAGTGCCGCAAGGAACATTTCACGAGAGATGGCACGATCCGTCGTCGTAAGAGCTTTGCAGTGTTCCTGCAGAGCAGGAATCTGTGTCTCCTCGATGTTTTCAAAGAAGTTGACATCAACCTCTTGACGAAGTCTTCCACAAAGTTTTTGGTAGCCGCGAGTTGATACGCAAAAGACTGGCAAGTCTCTAGCTACCTGATCATAGTCCCGTATATCTGCTTCAGGATCGAAATTGTCCTCATCCTCAGCCTATGCTAACTCTTGGTCAAGTTCCCGTACACCAGCGGCAAAGTCACGCTTGATAGCTGCAGTGGAATACTCGTTGCGTTCGCGAATGCAGCGTGCACGTTTGGCAACAGTAAGCTGATTAGCTCGTGCTTCGAGAGTTTGTAGTTCCAGCTTAGCGTTGTCCGTGGCACCTCGGGTCTCAAACTTCTCCTGGCGCACGTCTTTCTTGCGCGCGTTCAGAGCCTCCAAGCGACGCAGAATCTGTTCCTGTTCGAGTGGAATCCGTTCATCAAGCTCGTCAAGTTCATCTTTGACGATTTGCCGACCACATACGCTGTCGTCATCAGACTCGGTATACATACCAATCGCCGGACGAGCACGTTTACGCAAACGGTCATCAGCCGTAGCAGCGCGCGTGTGTAAGCGTTTCAGCCGTGGCGTCGGCTCGTATACCTGCTCTCCAGTTGCAGCGCGACGCGACAAGTCTTCCCAGATGTCAACATCTTGCTCGATGGTATCCGACAAATGCATGAGGTCGTCAATCTTAGACTTGTTCTCCTTGACCTCGTCCTCCAAGTAATGAATCCTGCCAAGCAAAGGGTTCAGCTCGTCATCGATCTCCTCGAAGACGTCCGCAAGACCAAGCGCATCAGTGGCCTCTGAGATTGAGATGTCGTCGGTCTTCGAGCAGATGAACGTGACCATGTTTCGTAGATAGCCGCCGTCCAGCTTGAGTTGTCTACGAAAACGCTCACCAAGTAATGACCTTGCACTCTTATCGTCGACTGCGCGGGTGATTGGCGACACGATAAAGAGCCCGCTGCATGTCTTCATGTAATTCTCGGCGGCTTTTGCTCGGCCAGGATTGGAATCGTGCGCCCCAGGCATGTCGTCCAGAATAAGGCCATCCTTCAGAATGTGATGCTTCACATAGATACGCACGACCTTGATCAGAGGCCAGTACGCGGCACGAGGTCCTTCCTCGGCTGTGCGCCGCTTCCTTATCTCAGTAGGGTCGATCTTGTCTCTGCTGTCAATCAGCTCCTGCAGCTCTTTGTAGAACGATGCGCCTGTATCTCCTCGAATGACGCGCCGAGTACCGAGAAGAGCAGAGATCCTTCGATCAGCCATCAACTCGTCGACATTGTATTGTTTGAGGGACGCCTTGGTAATGTTCGGATAGACGGCTTTGAGCTTAGCATATGGCACGCTCGTCTCACTCGAAGATCTGTTCCGGTCAGTACGCTAGCCTAAGGGAACAACACAAAACACTTACGTGGACTCATTGTTGTCCATCGTACCCTCGTTGCCATCAAGCATTTCTCCGAAGATGATGTTGAGCTCGAAGCGCCAATCTCCCGCATCAACGAAATCAATCTCCGCTCGATACAGCTCAGAGCCATGATTGTATGAGATTTCGGTGATGACAGCCGTACATGCCCGCATGCATGATGTCGGGACTAAGCGTTCCTCATCGAGGAGGGCGTTGGCTGCGGATGATTTACCGGCACCTGTAAGGCCTACCATACCAATGACTGTCTTGGTCTCCGTAGACTTTGCGAGAACTTGGTCTATCTGATCCAGCCAGCTCTGGGCATTCGGCAACTCACGTGTCTTCTGCTTGAAGAAACAGTGCACATCGTTCAGAAGCCTGATCCCTTCTTGCACAGCGGTCTTGGAAGAGTCTGGTAAGGCGTTGCGGAAGTCATCCTGTAAACAGAATGACTCGAGAGGTCCCATTTCGACATTTACAGATACCGGTGTGAGGCTGCGTGGCTGTAAAGTCGCATGAGTTGTGGCGTTCGATTGCCCTGGTAATGAGACACGCGCCGGCGTACTGGATTTCCCAGGAGACACTGCTCGAAGCAGTATGGCATGGACCTGGGCGGAGGGAGCCATCGTGCTGAGAGTACTGAAGGTGACCTGCGAGTCCTTGGACAGCTCCAGATTGTCGTAAAAGACGGGGTATCCTGCAGCTTCAGGACGGCGTTGTCGAAATGAGTCCGAAACAATGGATGCTCGGCTGTCGCGCTTGCATCGGCACCAAGAGATTAAGGTGGATCGATCGAGGAGTGATGCACCGTCGTCAACATAAACACCAACATAGACCCGGTCCTTGCCATCTCCGTCTGCTGTCCAGGGGCAGAGCTGGCCAGCTTTGGTTTGAATGTCGTGGTGGTCCATGATGCGATAATTACAGACCTGTATTATGATGAAGAACGTTAGGCCCGTCTCTGAGAGTGCGTGCAGTTGTGAACAGCGCGGAAGCAATCTAAACAGTCTTACGTAAGAGCTTGGAGAGGTAGTGAATGTGGCAGGAGCAAATCAGCGACTACAGAGAGAAATCTCGTTGGTAGAGAGCCAGCAGTGTGCTAGGATCCAGAAATATGAAGTGAAGAATGTGGAGAGGTTAGAAGCTAGTCAAAAGACTCGAGAGAGCTTGATCAAGCTCCGAAAGCAAGATTGAAATGGTTTGATTAGGACGAGACTGAAAGTGAGGTGAAGAGAGCTTGGAGAGAGCGATAGATGCAAATGAGTCAGCTGGTGCGGGGAGTGGCACGTGTGCAGGCTTGAGCCAAGTTCAGCAGGTTTGTGCGAGACTGGATCTGAAACACGTCTGAGATTTGCCACCGTATATTGACTCCAAGAATTGTGCCAGTCTTCTATTCCTGGCGATCCGTTACTACTATGTATAGCACTGCCATGATCAAGAGGATGAGTATGCCTGCTTCCAACAGTTGCGCCATACCGACGATGATGGACACGATCAGTAAAAACCAAAACCAATACCAGATCGTTGGTCCAGATTTCTTGCTTGGACGACTTGGTCTCGATTCGACAGAGTGCCACACTATGTCCTCAAGATGCTCTTCGGAAACCTTCTCGCGTAAACAGTAAGCTCTAGAGTTTAACGTGACTGTACTATCTTCTGAGATCGCGTATCGAGGCTTCCCATTGACAAGATTGCCAATGATGTGGAAACCACCGAGCCACAACGCATTTGAGACATCAAACACTGGCTCGACTGTCGACGGACCAAGAGGTCCACGCAAATCCGCGTAAATAAAGAGGGCGAATGTTTCTTTCTTGCACGACGAGTGCCGTAAAATGTATGACTCGGCATTATGGATGGCTTCCTTGAGGTCTTTCGCCACGAAGCGCCGTTCGTCGTCCATGGTGATTGGATCTTGGGATAAGCCTCTCGATACATCCGTATGAGAAAGGCAGACAAGCGATCGGTACAGCTCCTGGTTATTCCGCGCGTGCTCAAGCACGATGTCCCAGACTGGCCAAATCTTCTCATGGTCAATGACAACGACCTTCACATCCTTCTCCGGGTTCTTCGCCTGCCAGATTGCGGCAGTATTAATAATCCTCTGCGTCCAATATTGCGCTATAGCATTTTTGTCATCTCCATACCACATTCGCAAATATTGCAAATTCGCCATTAGACTCCTGGCATCAGCCTCCTGCAGACGTGTTTGCTGCTTTATCTGCTGAGACAAAGCTTGAGCTTCATTGCGTACTCTAGCATCTTCACGACTCGAGCGAAGCAAGCTCGAGGCCCCGAGTACAGCTACAATTGTGACGCCGAGCGCGCAGAACAAAGCCGTTAGCGCAAGTGTCGCAACGGCAGCAGGGAGACCTCGGTTAAACTCTTCGACAGCAGCTGTAAGACCTTTGCTGAATTCTCGCGCGGCCTCCTCGCCGTCGGGGATGAACTTCATAACGCTTTTGGGCAGAGGATGTGCTGGAGTCCTAGAGATGCTGGAGCGGAACAGGTGATATGCTTATGAGGGCAGAATAGGTCGCGGGAATGCGCGAGAAGTCCGACTATACAGTACAACTTACTAACGCCTCCACGGCACTCCCTGTCAGGAGCACTTTCATGAGCACTTGAGCATGATGAAGATGGAGAAAGTCGTAAAAGATGGACGGGAGACGTGTTTTGTGGAGCGCATTCGGACTTGTCTCCTCGTGTCGCCACTGCCTCCCTTCCCTCACATATGGCAGATGTCTATCATTTTCCACAAGTGAATATCTCCAGGTCACAAGACCAACATCCAACCCGGAACAAATCTGCCATCAATGAATCCTTCACCAGCGCGGCCAGTACCGAAATCAAAGCCCACCAATTCCACTAAAATGTGCTGTCATCCCCGCTACATCTGCCCTATTGCCAACTGCTCTGCCCCCATTGCCATCCTGTCAAGCGTTGTCAGGCTACATGTCCAAGATGCGATGCTCATGGCTCCCTATGGTGCCCGGCAGCCTTCAAAGTCGATAGGCTTCAGCCGAGTGTGAAACTTAGAGTAATCCTAATTCTTTCGAGGCATGAAAGTCGATGATAAGCCTGAAGTGCAGCCCCCGAACGGTACTTCAAGGCGGTCAGCGCATTTGCAAAGCCGTGTAAAGCAGCATTATCTTGATTAGTAGCTCGTTAGGAAACCTGTCTATCGTACGGCTTGCCGGCTCCGTAGGCTAATCAGTATGATCATGATAACAGAACAAGGGTGACGAGAACGACCTGAAGAGGACGTATATGCAAGCTCAGGCGGGCTTACTAGAATACTCGCATCTGTCAAGCCATGGTTGCGGCACGACATGGTGTTGCAAACAATCTGGTTTCCCGGGCGGCTATTGTTGGAGAGGAGCCGAGTTTGGTTGCTCGCGAAGCAAAGAAGCAGGATGAGACAAAAAGCTGATTACGCAATGCCAAGTCGTGTTTCAGGTTGGGCTAATCATTTCAGGGCTTGCAGCACGCTGCTCCTACAAGTGCTTGCTTGTTCTGACAAGTTCATATCATGTCTTCCGTCACTATGTAGACAATCCATTATCTACAACATTAATCGCATACAAGGCGTCCTATTAGCAATGTCCCTCCGTCTCATTCGATCTATTCGATCTCAACCACCTTGTTTTTTCGCGACTTGACCACCAGTGCGCCGATGTCGACTTCCCACAGTGGGCTGGCAAGACTTTCACGGCAGGATTCGTCATGGTCCAGCATGATTTCCAGCTCTGATCTCAGGTGGACCGATTTGTTGATCGTGATCGAAGCGGTGGAAAGCCGGAGTTTGTCACGCATGACCTTCACCAAGTCCACAACAGGATCATGGTCAGATTGACTGAAGAAGTTGATGTCTCGAAGGACTAGACTGACCAGCGTCGACTTGTGACGCTCCAGAAAAGCGGGGAGCTCCTTGTTGTCATGTGCATAGCTGAAGCCTCGAAGCGAGAAAGACCGCAGTAGTGGCCATCGCTGCCTTCCCAGGACCTCACGAAGCCATCGGTCAGAGATAGGATCCTTCTCGATGCGTTCTTCCACACCGCACGCCTCTTTGCAGCTCAAAGAAAGGTTTTGTAGCTTCTTCAGCTGATGTAGCAGGAAACTGACACGATCTGCGTGGTGAATATGCCCGAAGCTTATCTCTTCGCAGCCATCGTCCCAGAAAAGCTCGTCTCTGTGAGAGAGGTCCAGCGTAAGGTCAGTGATGTTCCGAAGGAATGTTTTCTGCTTGCTGAGCTGAGAAACCCTGATGGGATTTAGAGCACCGAATGCGTACGATCCAAAGCCGTCCAGCTTGATCGAACTTGCAGGACTGGCCGAGAGAAACTCGAGCAACACAGGAATCACGTAAAAGGCCTTCCTGGCAGGGGTCTTGTTCTCATCAGCAGAGGACAGGAAGATCTCGGGGACTGAATGCCAAAAGTCTTTAACCTCGATCTCGAGACACGCTAGCGATGGGAGGCTCGTCAAGAGAATCCGAAGCAGGTCATGGCTCTTGTGAACGTGGTCAGCGAATTTATCCTGCCGTGAGCACTGTCTCCGGTATGTGTCGATATCTTGCGGGAGTTTGCGCGAGGCACGGCAACACGTTCGCTCCTCAAACTCGAATTCGGCCGCGGGTTCTTCTTCACCATCACAATCGTGTTCACAATTGCAGAAGTAGCCGTATGCCATCTCTATATCAATCTCGCGATCTTGTCCAGATGAGATATGGTATACAATCGAAGTGATCAATTTGCCGTACATAGTGTGAGGTCCAGACAGCGCCTGGATCAGTGTTGCTAGATCGCCAGATCCGGGTGGCAGGTGGAGAATTTGATATTGCGCGTGACTTGTTTGCTGTGCCAGCTTCGTGAAGACAGCCGTTGCGGCCATGTACATGGTCTTAGAGATGAGCCGACATTTGAAGAGATGAGAGGAGATTGTCCTTTCGAAGCGTCTTTCAGTCTGACTGAGCCTGGCAACATCTTTCATGATTATTTGCAATATCTCTGCTGGTAAGGTAGAATAGTCCGGCATTGCTTTGACTTTGTCACCGGTTGCGAAGCTGTGTATAATGTTCAGCTATTGCTTCATTGTGTGATCCATTTGAGCCTCACTTTACAGAAGACGTCCTCATAACAGCCTGAAACTCGTCCTTTGCGAACCATTTGAGGAAGGAATTCGATCTGTCATAGGTATCTCTTGTCGCCATCGTACGGAAGGAGGCCATGATGTCTGCCCAATCAAGAGGAAAAACTGCGCGTCAGCTTGAGACGTGCTGCCAGCCCCTTCGAGTGGAGTTTGGCGAAGGAAGTCCAGCCAACAACCGCTGAAGTTGCCAGAGGATGTTCATGAGGATTGCGCGAAATGAGGTTTTGCGGAAGTGTGGGGCAAGGCAGCAGCGCCCGATGAGGAACTTGGCGACGACAAGATTTGCCACAGCACAACACGCAGTGACGATAGAGTGCTTGCCCCTGCCAGCATCATCCTCACTCGACCATAGGTCCCTCCATCACGCCTAAAGGCTCCTTTCCATCCACGTTATGATCCCCTCCTGTTGCCTCCATTTCCGTAGTCCATGTCTTCAAGCTTGAAATCTTACCGGACCGTATCCCCTGTCTGCTACTTACTGACGGCCGCAAAGCTGTGCTCGCCTAGTCCGCCTTGTAGTGACTGTCACCAGGAGTTGTGCAATGAATCCGACAACCTGGCGCATCAAGACACGGGAGCACGCGCAGATGAGCACATCGTGAGGCTCATGCTTGGCATGACTTTGGAGGAAGACCATATCTCATAGCAACTCGATTGATGATTCGACTGCTCACGGGCTTGGGAAGGGCAAGAGCACATTCTTTACATAGCGACTCTGTCTAGCTTGCTTCCTCCGCTTTCTGCATCTCTTTGTATGCATGAGACCCTGTCTTCCATGATCCCTTGAACTGATGATGCACCAAAGCCGACGGATCTGTAGGAGGTCCAGCATTCGAGTGTGACTGGCCATTGCCAAATGCAGTGACAGGAAGAATGAGAACATCATGCACAAGCAACGGCTCCGTGATGCCAGACACTCGCTCCCACGTGAACTCCTGCCCAGTCACTTCCGTTAGGTAGTGCCAAGTCGACCGCGTAAGCTGCACCGGCCCCGTCGACGCAAGCACATCGTTGAAGTTCGCCTTGATCATCGAAAGCGGCACGCCCTGCTTCTGTGCCAGCGCGTTGAGCGCCGCAATGACATTCTCAACCACAAGTTCCATCAGCCGATGATTGGCGCGAGACATGATCGTCCAGTTGACAAGTTGCAGGTCCAGCAACGCCATGCCCCTGCCTTGGCCGAACGTGTCATATTCCACACCAACAACAGCATTTGTCTTGTTCTTGTACTCTTCCGGTATCCAAGTCTCGATTGGCCGCAGAGCTTCCGTGTCCATGTCGCTGTAGACGCCGCCGTCGCCGAGGAGGACCAGGTAGCGGAAGAAGTCTGCCCGCATGATGTTGTCCGTGAGAGTGGTGAATGTCTTGACAATGTCTGGATTGCCTGCGAATGTGTCGCGGACGTACTCAAACGCCCCATCATCTGTGAGGATTTCATGTCGCCACATTGGATTCTTCTCATCCCACAGTCTGATGTTGTCTTGATACTCTTTCTCCAAAGCCATGGGCGCCAGTTTCGAGGTCTGCCATATCTTGCGGTGTATTGAGGTAGTGGCCGAGGGACGAGGTATACTGCGGTGATGATATGCTATATATGTGAGAAGCTGGAATGCAGCAAAGGTAGTAACAACAGCAAGGAGTATACGTCCATATTGCATGCTTGCCCTGGGATGCAGCAGTCGTTGGTTGTGGAGGGTGCCGTTCTGAAGACGATTCGTCATCGGCTGTACTCCGGCACCATTCGTTCAGCTGGGCGGCGGAAGGGTTGTGATGCGTAAGTTCAACTTCATCATCACATTGACAACCGCTCGCCTACCCAGGGTCATGCGCCTAGTACTGCCACTTAATATGTATCTGATCATTCCAGACAGAGATTGCTGCTGCGCCCGCCCCCGAATTCGCAACCGGCAGTAGTGCGCGAGTATTATGCCCTAATGACATCTCTTCTTATAGTCCACCCTCTACCTCGGACCTGACGTGACAAATCGTGACCCCGTGTATCAGAGGCTTCAGGTGAAGATGGCCCTTATGACGAATCGTCGCTCTGCTCAGAGACGAGCTTCTCATTGATCGAAGACGAGGTCGAGACTGCTGCCTCTTCGTCTGTTCATCCTGTCGAAATTGTAGGAAGACATCGTGAGACCGACAAGAACAAGCAGGGGGCACCACCGCCTACTCCATCTCCTGCCCTGCCGAGGGTCTCAAGCGGTCAATACCAGCACCTCGCCGTCGCTCATGCACCTATCCGCGATCCGCGGCTACTGCTGCTCGATGAAGCAACGTCGGACGTGGACACGTTGACTGAGCGGATTGTGCAGAAGGCGCTTGATTAGGCGACCGCGACTAGGACGACTATTGCGGTGCAGCACAGGCTCAGCACGATCAGGCACGCTGATGCATTCTTGTGATTGGTTATGGGAGGATTGCGGACGTGGGACCGCATGAAGAGTTGTGGAGGGAGAGGCGGAGGTACTACGCTATATGCTTGGCGCAAAGCTTGGATCAGGCGTGAGTGTAATTGTAGTTACGCATTGCTAACAAGAAGGCTTTGGGTAATAACCTACCCGCTAAGGAACAGAGTCTAGAGCAAATCCACTCCGAGCATGTCGACAAAGTATAATATAGCAAGCAATAAGCAGCATAAAAGTCACCCGGTATATAGACTATACTTTAACGAGAGAGCCCTAGTTCCGTCTATACATCTCTTATACTAGTAGCCAGATTGTCTACTATACTTGTTGTATTATTCGCCGAGTGCTTAGGGTTAGAGTTTAATTAGTTATTATAGGACAATAGGATATGGAGCAGATACGTTCCTACTATTAGGAAGCATATAATAGGCTAGGAAAGGATTGTTAAACTACGGATTTAACCTTATCGATTACCGCCGCTATTAGTAACGTAGCTCTTCAAGCTACGTCCTCGTTATATAGCCTAACCTATACTGGTAGATAAGACCTCCGTAGCTAACTAAATCTAAACTATTTTCCCGTATTTACGTGTCACGGGAGAACGGCGTGTACATAGGAGTTCAGCGTGGTATTCAACTAGTTTGTCACGGGAGAACGGCGTATATATAGGAGTTCAGCGTAGTATTCAACAAGTTCGATGAAGAGCGAAGCAGAGTCCTAGTCCTCCGCGAAAGATACCACGGATACCGGTCTACCTAACTAGAGGGTAGTGGGTAGCGCGGAAATCCTATAGGTAGCGTAGGTATATAGCCAGTACTTACCCTCTAGAGTATAGCCCTTAATATTACCCCTCTACCTCCCTCCGCGTCGATTGCGATAGATCGTAGGGCTAATCTTACTCGATCCGCCCGGTTTCTAACGTCGGCGTCTCTATACTTTCTGCCGGCTTCCTTAATAACCTACTCGGTAACCTCCTCCTAATACGAAATATTTTATATTTCTAAAATAGTTTTATATTACTTCCTCCTTTACTTTCTTGCCTCCTACCTATATAAATTATACGTTAACCCCCCCCTACTTCACACCCCGCAATCCCCTACTATATAAGGGCCGTCTCTCCCTACTTTTCTCCCTCCTTCCTATATTCTTAATACCATAACTACTACCACTATAGTAGTTTCCAACGTATAAATTCTATATCTTAGGGTTAGGGGTTCAATTGTCTAACTAATTAACGGCTAGTAGCCAACTATGTATATCTTAAGTAGATACCAGTAAGGCTCTTCGTAGTTAGTCGTTAACGAACGGCATGGTTAACCGTCGCGTAATAGCCTAGACACCGTCTAGTCACTTACTCCTCCCTCGTCATTTCCGGCTTAGTCCTATATTATCTCTATATCTCTAACTAGCTACGACTAATCTTCCTTCCGGCACGAGAACTATCCGCCGACGAGACCTATCCACAATCCCAAGACCCTCTTGCGGCTTGAGGATTTAAATTTTGGTGAGGCTAGAGCTAACCCTAATGAACCCTAACGGCATGAGGATTTAGAAATTGACGGCTTGAGGGTTT
>Ga0058698_10000085_pt1 | contig 51381 bp, 61 predicted proteins | sample AgamicAsSfe_FD_67288 | JGI IMG/M metagenome (GOLD analysis project Ga0058698, IMG submission 67288) | Agave microbial communities from Guanajuato, Mexico - As.Sf.e | ecosystem: Host-associated > Plants > Phyllosphere > Phylloplane/Leaf | place: Guanajuato, Mexico | collected 2012-05-30
CCGCTGCTCCCTCCCCGAAATCGAAGCCGGAACCGCCCGCGCCATCTCCCTCCTCGGCTGCTCCACGACCTTCTTCGGCGTCGCTAACCTCTTCATCACGGGCCGTCTCATCAAGCGCTTTGGCGTGAAATCTGCTCTGGGAGTGCAGGTGTTCTGGCCGGCTGCGAGGCTGGCGGTGCAGAATGTTGGTGTCTTGGTGGGAGGGAGTAGGGGGATTATTGTGGTGCAGTGTAGCCAGATTATGACGATTGTGGGCGGGCCGGTCGGGTACATGTAAGTATCGTCGTTCGAATTGATTTCGTGATATCGTGGACTGACTGTGAGACGACCAGGCTCGCGCTGAACACGTTCGTCGCAGCTGTGACGGAGAGCTCGGAACGGACGGGCTATCTGGGCAGGTTGCAGGGGTGTAATATGTTCGGCAGCGCGGTGGGCTTTCTGGCTGGCGGGATACTGGCGGATGTCTATGATATTATCACGCCGTTCCAGGTCACGCTGGTGCTGTTCTGTTTGTGCACAGTCTACGTATATATGGTACTTCCGTACGAGTCGCCGGAAGAACAAAAAGCACAAGCGTCTGAGAAGTCGGGCTCGGTGTTCCTGCGCGCCTTTGGACCGCTAAGCACGATTATGCCTGCGAAGTGGATCACGAAGGAGGGCAGAGTGCAGAGGGAGTATGGTGCGTTGATCTTGGCGGCAGGAGTGTTCCTCGCGGTACTGGCGACGGGGTATATCCCTGTACTGTTGCAGATGTACGCGATGAGTTCATTTGGCTTCACTTCGTTGCAAAACAGCTATCTCACGTCGATGCATCTGCTGCTTCGTGGAGCCTTTCTAGTTCTGGCTTTTCCGAAGATTATCGCAGGAGGGCGCAGGTTCATGGAGAAGAGGGACGGGTCGGCACCGGAAACAAGTTCAACGCAAGCAATCGCACAAGATGGACAAGTTACGGCCTCAAACGACACTGGAAGTACACAATCACCAGACGCCTTCACGGCAACATCCCAGGCCCGCGTCGTCTCCACCCTCCAAGGCGGCGACCCCGATCCCGAAGCCGCTATCGTCCCTGTTCCTCCTCCACCGGAAACCACTATCACCACCAGCTCTCCAACCAACACCTCTCCTACCAACACCTCTCCCACCACCACCACCACCAACGCCCCCTCCCCATCCCGCGATGAGCCAACCTACGCCTTCGACCTAATCTTCGTCCGCACCTCCCTTCTCCTCGACGGCGCTCTCACCCTCCTCGCCACCTTCACCCGCACGCCCCTCCACCTCTTCCTCATCTCCGCCATCCTGCCCCTGGGCGCCGGCACCGCCTCCGCCGCCAAGGGCGTAATTCTACAGATGAGCCCGGCGTCGGACCGCACGGACGCGCTGGCCGCGATCAGTCTGGTGGAGATGATGGCGAGGCTGTTGACGACGTTTGTGTTTGGGTTGGTGTTTGCGGCGTTTGTGGAGGGAGGGTGGACGGAGGGGGTTTTTGTCGTTAATGCGGCGGTATGTCCTTTTTCTTGATTTGTCCTTTTCTTTGCTTGAGATGCGTATGGGTTCGAAGGGAGGGAAGAAGTTGAATTGCTAATGATTCTTGCTGTGCAGGTCGCACTAATCGGCGCGCTCATCCTCATGGCGTGTCGATTCCCACCAAAAGGCGCACTGAGAGTGGAGGGGAAGCGAGATGTTGCAGACGATGGTGATGGCAATGGCAATGAGATTCAGGCTGCATAATGGAGAACTTGGAAATGATTGGCCGGGCCTAAGGGCACACAACGCACAAATCAAGACGATTCAAATTCGGCACGACCGCCGCGTGGCAGGAAGCCATTTCGCTGCGCCTACAGTCGGACTGGATGCATTGCGAAGATGTTGTGGCCATGGCATTGAGCGGGATGAAGATGTGCGTGTGCTGTTAGTCTCGGCCGATGTAGGTCAGTGTGAGGGTGGCAGGTGGCGACAGCAACGATCATTTTCGTCCGCCTCTACTAGCACTACATGTGGCCATTGGTGTTGCTGACAGCGGTGCATAGCCAGCACGGAAGATGAGCACGACATAGTACTTTAAGACATATTGGCACATTGACATGTTCACAGACAATAGAGTTATTTCCCTCGAGGATTGTGAATGCATACCTGTTGAATCCACGATGATTATGCTACTACAGTCACACTCACAGAATACCGGTCTAAGGATTATGAGCCCATAAACTCTTCAGACAAGTGTACGGGCGAGACTTCTACTCTGATACATGTTCCAGGTCCATTAAACACACACACACACACACACACACTACAATCTCCACCTCCAGCTCCAGCTCCGTCCGCAACCCGCCCGCTCGCTCATCCAGCCCAAAAAACCTCGTCTCCCCTCCCGCGAATCCGGAAATTGCCCTGCCCGGCCCTGCCCTGCCCCGCCCCTACAATCTCTCGACCGCATCCAACCTATTCCGACCAGAACACCACAGCGCCGAGGGTCCCAAGTCCCCCCAGGCATATCCCCACGAGAGTCCAGAGACAGAATCCCAGCGTGTGCTGCAGCGCGGACTAGAAAGTGAGGGATCGCTATGTCAGCAGGAGGAGTCAAGGAGAACGGGAGCTGTTGATGGGGGAGAGGAGTGGAAGAGGAGTGGAGGGAAAAGCGGGGCTTACGCGACTTTCCTGGGCCTGGGAGTGTGTTCGGTTTTGATGGTGGAGGCGGGGAGTGGGGTGGCGATGGGGAAGGAGGATGATGGAGCCTGAGTGGGATTGCGGGTTGAGTCGGTTGAGGAAGGGTGATATTTGGAAAGGGTTGACATTTCGAATGGCACGATTCTGGACTGTGATGTCAAGGGCAAGGGATGAATCATCGGTAAGTCTCGGAGGGAAAGTACCTACTTGGTCTGGCAGTGATACGAGGTGAAGCGATGGACAGGGCAAGCGAAGCACGGCAGGCCGAGATGAAAATTAAAAGCAAGTAGAGAGGGCAAAGGAAAAAATAACGTACCCGCCAGCACAATTGAATTCTTTGCTATTGCATGCGGGATTGCTGCCCTCAGTGATGTCGTGGAGAGCCTGCAATAGGTCGGATTATGTTAGTGATTGGTAATAATATCGAACAGGTGAGCTGGCGCCGAGATGGGAACGCACCTTTGGATTTGCGTAAAGTGTCGGATTGACAAAGCGGCCTGGACTCTTTCCAGCAAGGATGCGCTCTTCATTTATGCGTGCTATATCATAGATATGTCAGCATCAGCCACCCGTATAGATCACAGTCAAGAAGCAGGTCCAGGCAGTACTCACTCAACAGACTCGCAAACACAGGCGCCGACAGCGACGTGCCTCCGCAGATATCCACCATTCCCTCATCCACGCACGAAAAGCTCCACCCCACTGCACCAACATCTAGGTAGCCACGCCCAATGCCTGCGAAGATCCGGAATAGTATTGTCCCAGCACAAGCCCGAGGAAAATTCAGGAATTGTGTGAGTGCCAGGGGAATACTGAATAAAACTTACTCTTATATTTAGTAGATCGTACCCAGTATCGAGATTACTCTGTGTCAACCAATCCGAACTGGATGGCTTCTACCCACAGGCACTGCTGAATGCTCTACGAAGCCAGCGTGATCAGCATGCCGGCGTTCATGCAGGACATGTCCGGTGAAGCTATCGTCCTCCACAGTATGGTGTACAGGTGATGCAAGCGTGCCGAGGGCTAAGACGGCTGCTAGGAGGCCGACTCTAAATAGTATTGTATCTGAAGACAGTATATCCTTTGCCTTTTCTGCTGAGCCGGGGAGATGAGATAGACGAACAGCAAGCTAAGCAAGTAGGCAGGGTCGCCATTTATGCTCCTGTCTCTGCTCTACCCGCTACATCACTCTGCTTCTTCCTCATCCTCCGCCTTCTCTGACGGATGTCATGATGTGAGGCTAGGCCTCATGAGGAACGGCTCGGACAGAGCTGAGAGCAGCACCGAGATGTACAGCTCGACGATGAAGATAAGGTGCGAGGTCCAGAAGGTTCAGCTTCAGCGGCAATGGTGCCAGTCACTTGCACTGTGGTAGAGCTCATCGACTGGAGTGGCTGCCAGTAGCATCAGTGCAGGAGACACGCAGCTTGGAGGAGGTAGACTGGACGTTGTAGGTGGTAAGGAAGGTACGGCTGGTAGCGCAGAATGAAACTATGGTCGAGCGACGAGAAGGATTACAAATCATGGGAAAGCGAGTCTTCCTGAACGATCGAGCATCAACGTCAACGTCGGCAAGTTGTGCCATACAGATTCTGCCTAGATACATGTTGTAGTACAGCACTGTATACTGACTTGTATATAGTGGTCTATCTCATCCTCCGCGTTCGACACTATCCCAGCAATCCAGAACTTTCGTACTTCTTGACGATAGGAGGTCCTGCTTTCTTCCACGGCTGCTCCAGACTTTCCCACAGAACACCTTCACCACCCTTCGGTGCTACAACTTCCCCATTCTGTCCATTGACCCCGGTTCCCAAACCAACGGGACTCCCCACCTCCCACACCTCCTCCAAGCACGCCTCACACATCCCCACAACCTCCTTCATAGCCGCCTCTACCGCCCTCGCCCGTTCCCTCATCCCCCGTCCCAAACACCCCTCCACCGTCGCCTCCACCTCCGCGCCCACCTTATTCACCCTTTCCACCAACCTCCCCACAGACTGCACCAAATACTCCTCCTCATACACACTTCCCCTCTTTCCCCTCGCGCGCTTCCTCTCCTCCCTCCTCCGATTCTTACTCGTCTGCTTCGTCGTCGTCGTGCCGCCCGTGCCCTGGCTCCCAACCCCAGAGTACCGCGTGAACAACGATGCACCGCCCGTGGTGCTCGTGCTACTCGGTGCAATCGACACGTCGTCGGGAATGTCCGCAGCGCCTTTGACTGCGCCTTCGAAGAACGCAAGTGGATCTGCTGCTTTGAGCGCGCGGAGTTCGCGGAGGCGGGGCACTTGTGCGTTTAGTTGGGCTTTGCATTCGGCGAGGAGCTCGGTGAGGGTAGCGCTTGCGTCGACGAGGGCGGGGTCGATGATGGAGGGGATGAGTTCAGAACGGCGATGGAGCGTGGCGAGGCGTTGGGCGTCGGGGAAGGCGTGGGCGAGGCAGTGGGAGCGGAGGGCGGAGGGCAGGTCGGAGAGGTGCTCGAGGTAGATGATTGCGGCGGAAGCGTGGTCATTGGTTTCTGTGAGAGAAGTGGCGAGAGAAAGGGCGAGGTCGGTTAGGGCGATTGGGGAGAGGGGGACCAGCAGGGCGGCGGTGAGACATTCACGCCAGAGGGTCGCAGCGAGGTAGCATGTGTGTGCGGAGGCGTGGTCGGAGAGGGAAGTGTATGCTGTGAGAGTATGTGATTAGTTCGATTTAGAATGAAAGATGTGGACAAGATATTTACCTATGGCGGCATCCTTGTAGCGATTTCGACTGTTCAAAAAGTCGGCGTAAAGGCGCATGATTAGCGCTTGTGTGGTTGGCTCGTAGCGATATAGCTCGAGTGCATCCGCGTAGAGTTCGTGCTTCTGTGTGTACGACTGAACTTCATCGATTGCTTTGAGTTCGTAAAGATGCTGAAGTGCTTTACGATTGCGACCTAGATCATCGTCCAGTCTGAACCGTCTTCTCAGCTCGGGCAACTCTTGCAAGCTCTGCATGTAAGGTAAATACTCTCTAGGATCTTTTTGAGATTGTTGTGCTACGAGTAGAGCAAGATCAAGACTGTACATGCCGAGTGCCGCATCGTAGACACGATTGACATCAGCAAGGAAGCAGATGTGCTCTATCGCTGTATCTGCTAGATCCGGTTGGCTCGCTCCAAGATCTTTGACAACCCCGAGACCTGCTTCAAGGTCTGGAGGAAGCTTACAAACGTGTGCAGTGATGACGTTTTGAAGGTTTGTAGCATAACGATCTTGTAGTACAGCGAGGAAGGAGTTGCAAATTGTGTTGACCTTGCTCGTCGTTGGCATTAGCGGTGAGTCGCTCAACGCAAGCTTCGAAATGCCGTTTGCAAGAGCAGATGTAGACTCGGGCTGACGAGGTATGGTTTCTTTGTACATTGTTTGTGACACATCTTCATCTCTTTGATAATAATCAGCTTGGTAATGACCGTCGTCCAACGACATCACTAACCTCAATTGCGATAAAAATAGGTCAATGTAGTCAACACGTTTGACCTGATCCACGAACAAGCCCACGTTCTCCAAGAAAACAGCCGGAGCATGATCATGGAGAATGTTCATATCGACTCGCTGACTCCGACATGCGAGAAAGGCTTTTCTGTACTTCTTCATCTCGATGTTCCGTCGAATACTGGCAAGCACCAGAGCGCGAGGATAGATTGTCTCCAGATTGCCTCGCGGCATTTGCAGCGTCAAAGAATAGGTTGATGGCATGACGGTGACAAGCTTGGCACCTCTCTCGATACTCCTGCATCGCTCCTCGTCTTCTGGCTGATCAGGTGGTACTTGTAGATCTAGGTATGTCAGTGTTGAAGCATTGTACAACAATAGTACAGTCTAACCTGAGACGCTGGGCAGTATATGCACAAACTTCAGAAAATGGTTGGACGTGGTGAAGATCAGGTGAGACTGTGTTGCAACACAAGATGTACAGTTTTTGACAAGCTGCCTTTCGTTTGCCGAAAGTATGCCGGAGGCAGTAAGTGAGAACGCGATTGTCTAGGGGAGTCGTGAGCAATAAGCAATCAAATATAAGATTACAAGTTTACCTCATCACCGCAATGTACAACCTCTGTCCATGTCGCTGTCGCAGATAACTCGGTGAGTGTAGCGAGTTCGAGATAACCTTCCACGTTTTCCAGAGAATCGACCTGCTGCACTGTCGATGCCGTCGTCAAGTGAAGAGTCTCATGGTCCAATGACGGCGACAACTGGAGGACCTCAATTCCGTCTGGAACTTGTGACTCCTGCTGAGTCGAGCAATCATAGATCAGGTTGTCGCTCGTCAATAGATTCGTCATGAGGACAAGAAGCTTGTCATCGCCCTGGTAACATATCTGCCTTGCAACGATGAAGTCGGAGATAGGTAGAACCTCAGTACGCTCAATGATAGGATCTGAAGTAGCAGACGCATTTGGCTCGTATTTCAAGATCGTGACACATGTGCTGTGAAGCACTGCAACGCGAGTGTTGGACAAGTTGACTGTTACGTCAGCTGCTCCATTCTCCAGCTCAATTTCGTGCAGAGCCATCGGTGGCGGGACGTTTGCAAGACGTAAAGGCGTGAGCTTGAGTGTTCCTTTACTAAGGTCAGTATACACCCTCTTCTTAGTAATCTTTTAGCGTGATTTACTCACGTCCATCAATAACGACTGTTGAGCCAAAATCTTTCGGGGGCACTGGAGAGCCGCTCGATACTGCCAAGACGTATTCCAGAAGTCTTACTGAATCGCCAGCTGGAGCTGGGCTGTTATTAGGAAGAGCTATTGCAAGACGTAGTGCACTTTCTGGGTGCCAGACAACAACAGGACGACAGTCCTCAGCTTCGGAATTAAATATTTCTTCCTGTTTCAAATAGTAATGATAGTTACCCATCGTCCAAAGCTGAACTCTGTCGTCGAAGACTACGGCCAGAACTGAGGAGTCTGTATTCCAGTGCAGGTGAATATGAGCGCCCCAAGTTTGTGCTTCTTCTGGCGTCAGCCTAAGTGAGAATTGTCCATGACGAAGACCATTTCGCTCGAAGAAAACAACATCGACTTCACTCTGCTTGCGTTGTATGCCCGCCAACAGGTTACCAGCAGGCCTCCAGCTAAGGGCACCCTCCAAGCCATCGACGGGCTCTGTGACACTTTCGAGGACTCCTTCTCGCGAGAAGACTCGTATCATTCGTCTTGAATTTTCCTCCGCTGAGTTCACGGCTACAAAGGCACCATCGCCTCTCCAGCTGATCGTGACTTCTCCACTATCAAACTCTGACTTTGCACCTTCATCCACATACTCGGGCATTGTTGGATCTCTCAGCGCCTTCGCTCTCTTGCCCTGAAATTGCGTCTCTTTCTTTCCCCAGCCCACATTGACATGCTTCGAGAGCTTCGCGTCCTGCGGCTCGAATGTCACATTTGCGACACTGTCAAAGTCCGCAGTCATGAAGATCAGCGTGCCGGCACGAGTTGTGACAGCAAGCAATTCCTCGTCGGGCGACCATGACGCTGCTGTTATGCCGACCTCAACAGAGCCGACAATCTCAATTTTGTCTTGACCTGGCAGGGGTTGACTACGAACGACCACAATGTCGCCGCCAGCTAAGACGACACATGAGGTCTCGTTATGGCCGAAGTGATGCAGGTCAAGAACTTTGTCTACAGGGAGATCTTGCAGTGGACATGGCGCATCCCAAGAGGCAATGAGGGTACCTGCAGACTCATTGTGTGCGGACTTCACGCCAACTCTGCGCAGCTCAAGGACATCGTCACCGCTTCTTGGGCCAAAAGCACAAACTAATGATCCTGTAGCGGCATCCCACGCATGAGCTGCCAACGGCACCTCGGAGTGCAGCTGATATGCTGCATGCTTGATGTTTTTCAAGTTGCGCATAGCGAGGTGACCTTGACAAATCAGTTTTCCTCTCCAAATTTTGTACAAACTTGGACGCTGACCTCGTGGAGACCGAGAGCTGTTACAATCTGTCGCGGGCACACCAGGTAGAGCTCGTCAGAGTCAATACTGTTAAATCAGAGCGACAATAGTCTCCCAGTACAGCTTGAACAATCAGGATAGGCAAATGCAGGTCAAGACACAATTTACGGATTATTAATCGCTAATGATCAAGGTGATTTGGACGTGCGTAGAGAGTGGTCGAACTTGTTCTTGTTGTTGAATTGATTGACTGGTCTCTGTCGCCTCACAGGCCATAAATGCTGCACTGAGTCCTGACCAAACGTCGATGTACATCCGCCTCCACTCCAATATAACAAAGACTTCGTCCCCATGTGGTCGTCCGACCTCTCAGTTCCCCAGCGCCGGCTTCATATCTAGTTCTTGTGCAATTGCCAGTCTAGGTAAGGTCAGTATATGATCGCGCAGTTCATGGCCTCAGAACATACAAGCAATGGCGAAGGGGAGACCGAAACCAGTAGCTACAGTCTAATTAGTTGTGTTTCCATCAATGTCTGCGGCAAGGGACCGTTTTACCCATGTAACCCCAGTATCGTAGGTAAAAGAACTTCGTTAACGGGTTGAAAGGAATGTTTGATCGAGGACCTTCTGGGTAGTGGTAGGGGCTTCCGAGGCGAACGCTGCTGGTTTGAAAGCTGCGGCGGGCGACGGCCGAGCTGAAGGGTGTGACACGGAGGGCGGATCGGGCGAACATCTAATTGTTCTTGTGAGCGCAAGTGCAGACAATGTGGACGCATCGACAGACCTTGTGTGTGTGGAAGAGAAGCTGGTGCAACAACAAGTTGAGGTCGAGGTCGGTCCTAGTCGCATTGGAATCGTGAAGTCGTGATCACGTGTCGGAAAGGTCCCGTCAAAAAGTACATGACCATTTCCGTCTCGTCGCCGCAACCACGTTTCGCTACTGCTCATTCTATCCTAACCTCACTGCGACGCTTTGTAGCAATGGACGACCTCTTCGATGCTTTTGACGAGCAGCCGGGTGGCAAGCCCAATGCGCCAACGTCGGCTCGACACAGCAAGAAGCGCGCTGCTAACGGAGAGGTGAAGAACAAAGATCAGGTGATCGAGCAGCAGGTCGCTGTCATGGGCGACGCAGAAAATGTAGCTACAGAAAACAATGCGGTCGAACAAGAGATCAAAAGGCAAAAGAGAGACGAACCTGAGGCTGTTGTTGCGGACACATTTGAGACAGAGCAGACCAGAGAAGTCGCAGCGAGCGCAGGTCTGCAAGCATCGAAGGAAGGAACAGCAGTAGTACTATCACATCAAGTCAGACATCAGGTCGCTCTCCCACCAGACTACGCCTATACCCCGATCTCTGAGCACAAACCACCAGCCGAGCCCGCACGAACATGGCCTTTTACTCTTGATCCCTTCCAGCAAGTCGCCGTGGCATCAATAGAGAGGAACGAGAGTGTGCTTGTGTCTGCGCATACCAGTGCCGGAAAGACTGTTTGTGCAGAGTATGCTATCGCGCAATGCTTGAAGAACAATCAGAGAGTCATCTACACCAGTCCTATCAAGGCGCTCAGCAATCAAAAGTATCGAGAATTCACCGCAGATTTTGGAGATGTTGGTCTGATGACTGGAGACGTGACCATCAACCCCACCGCCACATGTCTTGTGATGACGACTGAGATTCTGAGATCCATGCTTTACAGAGGCTCAGAAATAATGCGAGAAGTTGCGTGGGTGGTCTTTGACGAGGTGCATTATCTGCGCGACAAGGCTAGAGGAGTGGTGTGGGAAGAGACGATTATTCTACTACCAGACAAGGTCCGCTATGTCTTCTTGTCAGCCACGATACCGAACGCCATGCAATTCGCGGAATGGATTGTCAAGACGCATAATCAGCCCTGTCACGTTGTCTATACAGATTATCGACCCACACCGTTACAGCACTACCTATTTCCGGCTGGAGCTGAAGGCATACATCTGGTCGTGGACGAAAAGGGTGTGTTCAGAGAGGAAAACTTCCAGAAGGCAATGACATCAATCGCGGACAGGCAAGGCGATGACCCTGCAGACGCGATGGCGAAGCGGAAAGGGAGAGGAAAGGACAAGAAGCTGAACAAAGGAGGACAGCAAGGACAGTCTGACATATGGAAGATTGTGCGGATGATCATGCAGAAAGCTTACAACCCAGTGATTGTCTTCAGTTTCAGCAAAAAGGAATGTGAGGCATACGCTCTGCAGATGAGCTCAATGGCGTTCAACGATGAAGCGGAGAAGACCATGGTCGGCAAAGTGTTCAGCAGTGCTATCGAGATGCTATCCGAGGAGGACAGACAATTACCACAGATTCAGCACATACTGCCACTACTACGGCGTGGTATTGGCATACATCATTCTGGTCTACTTCCAATCTTGAAAGAGACAATTGAGATCCTCTTCCAGGAAGGCCTGATCAAGGTTCTCTTTGCGACAGAGACGTTCTCTATCGGCCTGAATATGCCTGCAAAGACTGTCGTCTTCACAAGTGTGCGGAAGTTCGACGGCACGGCCTCACGATGGGTAACACCCTCAGAATTTATTCAGATGTCCGGTCGTGCAGGTAGAAGAGGTCTTGACGAGCGCGGAATTGTCATCATGATGATAGATGAGAAGATGGAACCACCAGTCGCAAAAGAGATCGTCAAGGGACAGCAAGACAACCTGAATTCAGCCTTCCATCTTGGTTATAATATGGTTCTCAATTTGATGAGAGTGGAAGGTATCTCACCAGAGTTCATGCTTGAGCGCTGTTTCTTTCAGTTCCAGAACACGGCTTCAGTGTCTGGGCTTGAGAAGGAGCTGCGTCAGCTCGAGCAAGAGAAAGCAGACTTCCGCATTGACGACGAGGCAACGATCAAAGACTACTATGATTTACGAAAACAACTCGACAACTACACAAAAGATATGCAGGAGGTCATCACACATCCCAACTACTGTTTGCAATTCTTGCAACCTGGACGGTTAGTGAGAATAAAATTCATGGAACACGACTTTGGCTGGGGTGTTGTGGTCAACTTCCGGACTAGACCTCCTGTCAAAGGGCAACCGCAACCAGACTGGAAACCACAACAACAATATATCGTCGAGACACTGCTGCTCCTGTCATCGAGCTCATCTGGCGGTGGAAGTCGTGCCGGCGACAATTTACCTTCTGGTGTCGTACCGCCGACAGGAAACGACAAGGGAAAGATGGAGATCGTGCCCATTCTATTGACTTGCGTGCAACAGATTGGTCACTTGCGGGTGTTCTTGCCCAAGGACCTGAAGCCAGCTGATCAGAGGAATACTGTGAGGAAGTCTTTAGACGAGATAAAAAGACGCTTCCCAGATGGCATCGCAGTGCTCGATCCGATTGAAAACATGGGCATCTCGGATGAGTCTTTCAAGAAGCTGTTACGGGTCAGTTCGCGTCCGCATCATTTGCATTGAAAATGCTAACCCCTCTACAGAAAATCGAGGTTCTCGAGTCGCGTCTCCTTGCGAATCCTTTGCACAACTCGCCAAGACTACCAGATCTATACGATGAATATGCTACGAAAATAAACCTGACTGACAAGATCAAGGGCGTAAAGAAGAACATTACAGACGCAATGGCTATCATACAACTAGACGAGCTGAAATGCCGCAAGCGTGTGCTTAGACGTCTTAGTTTCATTAACGAAACCGACGTCATTCAACTCAAAGCCCGAGTTGCCTGCGAGATCAGCACTGGGGATGAGCTCGTCTTGAGCGAGTTGTTATTTAACCGCTTCTTCAATGAACTGACACCCGAACAATGCGCCGCTTGTTTGAGTTGTTTCATATTCGAGGAGAAAGCCGAAGACATTGCCAACATGCGTGAAGAATTGGCCAAACCATTCAGGGAGATCCAAGCACAAGCCCGCATCGTGGCAAAGGTGTCACAGGAGAGCAAACTGGAAGTGAATGAGGAGGAATATCTGTCATCCTTCAAGCATCAACTCATGGAAGTTGTGTTCTCGTGGTGCAAGGGCACGCCGTTCTTGCAGATTTGCAAGATGACGGACGTTTATGAGGGTAATTTGATTCGTCTCTTCCGCAGACTGGAGGAGTTGATCAGGCAAATGGCACAGGCGTCAAAGGTTATGGGTAGTGATGATTTGGAGAAGAAGTTCGAGGAGGCTTTGCTCAAGGTCAGACGAGACATTGTCGCTGCTCAGTCATTGTACTTGTAGGCAGTACAAGATGAGGAGCATGGTAATGACGGGCAGGAAAGCATGGGAAGGGTGTTCATTGTCTGGTATGAAGCATGCGGCTGGTTGTATAACATTGGGGACAAAGAGATCAACAAGCATCTTTGTGTTTTCGAGCATCATAGCGATAGAATACCACGTTCAAGTGGCAAGCACCATCATCACAGATCAGAAAGCCTACTACCTTACTCTATGTGAAGCCAATCGTCAATCTCATCTCATCGCAGAAGTCCACCGAAGCGGCACGAGACGAAGTATCACGTGCTAAGTCTTGGCGCTCCACTGCAAGTCTCGGTCTCGACTGACAACAGGCTGCTTTCACTCATCACCAGACACTATTGCTACACCGACTTCACAACCTCACACTTATCCCTCACTACAACAACTACATCAGAACAGACCACAAGATTAAAAGCTGCCACTTTATCGAGCAAGACCAAAGGATGAGCGGCGGAGTTGCCTCAGCTTTTTCGGTGCCGCACGTCTTCCGTTGTCCTCATTCGCCATATCCGAGTAAGCGAAGACAAGATGGCATCCATAGCACATATCTAATGAAAGTTCAACCAGCCATGTCCAATTACACACCTACTTCTCAGTCCAACCGCAAACGGAAAGCCACCGAAGATATCTCAGGCCAAGATGCCATGTCCTCATCACCCACACCATCACCCTCCATATCCTCCCGACCACTCAACACACCAACACCTTCACGACTCACAAAACGACTACGAACGAACACCACAGCCCGTCCTCTACCACTGCCTCGCCTCCTAGAAACACTAACCCCAGACCAACTCCGCACGGTTCTCACAACCCTCTGCACCCGCCATCCCTCCATCGCCACGGAACTCACCTCCACCGCTCCCCGCCCCTCCGTCTCCTCCGCCATCTCCGTCCTCCGCAGCTACGAAGCCGCACTCCAGGAGTCCTTCCCTTACGGTGACCGGCCCACATCAGACTACAGCTTTAACCGCGTACGCGGCAGCCTGCTCGCTCTGCTCGAAGCATTGCGAGATTATGTCCCACATTTCCTCCCGCCGCAAGAGAGTCAAGCCACGACCTCGCTGGCGTTTCTAGACGGCGTCACACATATCGTGGCGGCTCTGCCACAATGGGACAGTTTTCTGCACAATCGCTACAAGGACGAGGCATATGATGAGATCAGTGCAGCGTGGGCGTTAGTGTTCCGGGAAGCGAGTAAACGTGGTGCGGGAATTCAGTTGCAGGTCGGTGATTGGGATAGGAAGGTGCTGCGCCATCATGAAGTCAGTGGAGGAAAGATGGGCGAGGCGGTGCAGGCATTGCAGGAGGGTATGGGGTGGACAGAGAATGGTGGTAGCGGGCGTGGTGGAGATCTGCCAGGACAACTCGTTGAGGATGATAGGGCTGCTGTGAGGAGGGAACTGTTCAGTGGACAGTATGGAGCGAGCCCCGTACAGGTGGGTCTCTGGTAGGACTTGAAGTCCACAGGGAAGAGCTGCTAGCAGAAAGAGGCGATGACACGGCAGAGATGGCATGCGCGGCTCATTTGAACGAGGGACATATGCGTCAAGCCTCTCTATGATTGAACGACATAGCATTTCGGCGAACGGGATTGTTAGAAAGACTCAAAGGCGTGGTATACAATGGACCAAACACGCTGGGACGAAGACTGTATACAGCAGCTTACAGCAGGCATGTCATGAGCTGTGTTGGCCGTCACGCACAGCACGGAAGGAAGAAAGGTTTGGGATCGAAGCCAACCGTGGCACGGCGGTCGAGGCAAGCATGCAATACCATATCTGATCAGAGCAAGAGAGCCAGAGGCTTATATCATCGATGAGAAAGATGGGCTGTGTGTGCGACCAGCCGAATGGCGTCGTAAGCTAGAGTTTGAAGCGGCAAGATCGCTACGTGGCTGCCTGGGTTCCAGAATGAGTAAAGGAGATGCAGGAAGTAGATGGATAGATAGATAGCATCAGCATCAGGATCAGCGTGAATGAACATCATCAGCATCATTATACGTATGCAGGAGGTACACATCAAACCCAAATCCAACACCAACGCCGCCCAGCCCAGCCTTCGCTCCTTCTTGTATCGGCGCCTTACTGCCCCACGAGCATATCCCAACAAGCACCAAAGGCATCAAGCGCCACGGCGCTAGTCAAGGCGATTCAGGTCGTAGCTTCATCGGCTCTTGCGTCGACTAACAGCTCACTTATCTTACTGGATACGAGCGAGGATTGGGATATGAGTACCAGTCGAATGGGCAGGAGATGGAGGCTGCGCATCCTTTCATGCCATCGTTCTTGCTCGTCTGCTTTTTGCAATATTTGACCTTTTCCTTGTTGATAAGGTATACAGAGCTCTATGGCGCGTCGTTCTTGCTCAAGATTTGCACCACCGCGTGTTCATACTTCCTTGATGCGTCCTCGCAACCCGTGCGACCCCTCTCCTCGTCACGGCACCGCTAGAGCCGCGCTGGAGTGACTCAGTGACCCTGTGATTCGATCCCACCTACCTCTGTTCATCGGCACATCTGCACATCTACAGCCACCACAGAAACCCGGGGGAAGGGGGGAACTGCCTCAGCACGCCATACACACCGCTTGGTGAGTGTCGAAGGAGAAGACGCATTGCTGGGCCCAAAGACCCGAGAAGGGTGTCGTAGAGGTGCTATTACACGGTCCGTCGGTGCCTAGGGAGTGAGCGCGGGAGGTGGACGGCTGGAGCTGGAGCTGGACCGGGAGCTGGCGATTGAAGAAGTAAGGGATGATACTGTGAGTATGTGTAGAGAGGTGAGAAGGACTTCTTGTTGTTCGTGATATCCTTCTCGTTCTTGTTTTCGCTCTCGTTCAGCTTCTTTGTAGTTGCAGAGACTGCATGGCATGAAACTCAGGTTCGAGCACGCTTTGTAGGACACCGATTCCACTTCCTTGCTCTTCTCCAGCCTCCAACATCGCCTCCAGCTACCACCACCTTCCCGCTGCAACTCAGCAGCTCCAACCACGTCAGAAACCCCGGCGTGAAGTAACTAACGAGCTAGTCTGCATGACGGAGATGTGGGCCACGCGAGCGGAGCGGGGAAGTAGCGAGTCTTTTCATTGATTCATCTTCATCTTCCTCTTGATAGCACAAAGCTGTATCCGTCGTACATTTTCCGCGTCTCTGATTCCTCTTTCTTACTCCTTCCCCCTCACTCCTTCCCAATACCGCTTCTCCCTCCCTCTCCGACCCTACGTCTCCAACCACTCCAAAAACTCTGGCGTGAAATAACTAACCACAATCCCCGCCCCCGCCCTCAGAATCCCTTCCGTACTCTCAAACGCCATCTCCTTGAGCCCAAACACGCCCGCCTTCGCCGCCGCATGTATCATCGCATACTCGCCGCTGACCTGATACGCCGCAATGGGGAGGTCAGGAGCGAGCTCTTTGGCGTCGGAGATGATGTCGAGGTATTGCGAGGCGGGTTTCACCATGATGATGTCGGCGCCTTCGGAGACGTCGCGGACGATGGCGCGCCGGGCGAGACCGCGGCCTTGGGAGGGGAGTTGGTAGCATTTCCTGGAAGCAAGAGGGGTGGTTAGTGCGTGCGGAAAACGGATATTGTGTGTTGGTGGACGAGGTAGGGAGGTCGGGCAAACAGAGAGGCGAAAGCTGCGACGAGACACGCCGCGCGCATCTCGTAGCGAACCATCTCACAACGAAAGCACAAACACAACTCACCTGTCCCCAAAACTCGGCGCACTCCCCGCCGCATCCCTAAAGGGCCCATACAAACAGCCCGAAAACTTTGCCGCATAACTCATCAACACAACCCTGTGCGCCAATCCCCTTTCGATCAGTTTCAGTTTAATCGCCCGTATCCGCCCATCATTCATATCGCTCGGTGCCACACAATGCGCACCTGCATCGGCATACGCGATTGCAACGTCGCTGATGCGGTCGACACTGAGCTCGTTGTTCAGGCTCCCGTCGTCGCGCAGGATCCCGCAATGCCCATGACTTGTGTATTCGCAAAGACAGACGTCCGCGACGACGAAGAGCGTTGGGAACTTCTTGCGCACGAGCCGAATCCCAGCCATGACAGGCCCGCTCGGGTCATCCGCCGATGTACCCAATGTATCTTTCGCCGACGCCGCCAGCGGCACGCCAAACAATATCACGCTCCTCAACCCCTTCCTGACCAACGGCTCCAGCACAGCAGGCAGCTGGTTCAAACCCAGTCGGTACTGGTTTGGTAGTGAGGGGATCAGGGTGCGTTCGTTGGGATCATCGGTGATGAAGAGCGGGTAGATGAGCATTGATTTGGTGAGTTGGCGCTCGGCTTGCCAGGCCCGGGCCAGGGGGTGGTTGTAGCCGGAGTGCAGTTGGGAGGTGATGTCGCCGGAGATTGAGACGGAGGTTGCGGCTGTGGAGGCGTAGGAGCGGGCGCGGGAGAAGGTGGAGCGGGTTTCGGTGCGGTCAATGCTGGGGCGGTCGCGGTCGCGGTCGCGGGCGGCGATGTCAGAGACGAAGGAGGAGAAGGCCATGTTTGTAGGATGCGTGACGTGTGCAGGGTGAGGTGTGTTTGGAGATTGGCACGAAGAGTGTGGTGATTCAGTTCAGGTAGGGTTGTGTGAAGAGCAGAGCAATATGATAGTGCGCCTCGATATGCTGTTGCCTAATCGTTACTGATCTGTAGTAGTAGGAAAGTGTAAGAAATAGTAAGTGTCAAGACAGGAAGTCGAAGTTGAAGGCGGATATGGTGTCTGGACTTTGGAGATCGACCCTTGCGTCATCGTCTAATGCAGAAGTTCAGATGTGGCGGGACCACTCTTGAACATGAGACGACAGTGCAACAAGATTGAGACGAGACGAAGTTGATCAGTTGCACTGGGCTTGAGGTCAGTGCAGCTATAGAAATCCCATACTGACGACGAGACCTTGGTGCTTTTAGGTATGGAACACAATATGTCAAATCAAACGCAAGAGCACCAAAGTAGAATCAGGAATTGCGAAGACGTGTCTCAATTCGCACATCTGTATGAGCTGCAGTACGACGACCGGCAGACTTGGTCTATCATTGTAATGTACAATCACTCTGTACCGCTTGCTGTATCATCGTCATCAATACAAGCGCGGTATCCATCCCATGTGCCATCACTTCGCCGAGTGAGGTCTTGAATCTCCACGGCATTCCTGAGCTTGCCGGGCGCAAAGGCCTATCGACAACAACATCGTTCTCGTCAAGAGATTGGTATCCGTGTCCCAGCGCCGAGTCTAGAAAAGTCTGTATGGTGTAAAAGTGTATCGTCTGAAGAAGTGAAAAGTCGGAGAAGACGTGCTCAGGCACGCTCACCATGAGAGCCATAACATTTCGCCGTAATCATGCATATCGAGTTCGTACTGATTCTCCCTCGTCTATTAGTCGTGGTCATAAACGTTCGTGGCGATCGTGTGGATTGTGTAAGGTGAGGAAGCTGATGGGATGATCTAATGTAATACCCTCTCATCAGGATCCAGCTCCAACGCGTCGAGTTGCCTTCTGAATTCCTCAACAGATGCCATGAAAAGGCCATTGCTGAGTATAGAGCGCACAATCAACATGCTCGTGCCTAGAAGCGTTTAGGAATAAGTAATGCGTATCTCGCGCTAACATTGACGTTGACTGACCTGCGTAGCTGTCTCGACTGACCCAGGCGGCGTAAGGCAAGGTCAGCCGTGGGGGAGGTTTGAATGCGATGAGTCCGTATTTGACAGCGTAGATTTTCGGGTTTGTAAGCAATGTGCGCAAGCTCAACGGCGGATAGGATGGACGCTTTCCATTGCTGTGAACTCCTCGGATGAAGTCGCGTTGGTACCGGTTCTTTGATGTATCAAGCGCGTATGCCTATGAAACGATTCAGTCAAAGTCAACAATGGCTTGGGTAGAAGCACTCACCGCCAGCAAGCTAGTAGTTCCGCAGAGAGCACCACCGACAAAATCCGTCAAGAAGTTGGGGTAGTAATTGTATCTCCGTGGCATGTTCCAGAACAACTTCCATGGCTCCCACAGGGCAAAATATACAGCTGATCCTATAGTATCGCGATCTATCGATAGGATTAGTGCACATCTCGGCTCCACAGGATATGAGTCAACGAACATAGGTGGAACTTGAAGCCCGTATAAAGAGAAAAGGGGCCTCTGCGCCGGATCATGTCTTTCGCAGCATCAATAGAACCCATGCCTCTCTGTGCGGCCACTGCTCCTGGTGTTGTCGTGATTGGCTTGTTTGGATCGAGGGCCTTGAGACAATCGACCTGAGAGACGAACTTGGCGAACTCGGATGGCGCTAATTGGATGTCAGTGGTCAAATATGCAGCACGACATGTGCATTTGACTGACCCGAAATAACGGCAAATGTGGCACCAGTCATTGCTCCAGCGATGCCCATGGTGAGCGGTACCATCCAAGTAGGAGCAGCACCTTTCGTTGTAACAGTTGTGACGGCGGACTTCGTCCCAGTCCAGGTTGCTATGCTCGGATCAATAGCATCTCGGCACTTGAAGTAGAGGCCCCAATTCCCGGCTCTTGTAATAGCTTGACTCGTAATTGGTACGAATGAACCTGTTCTTGAGTAAGTTGATTGTGAAAAGAAATGAGTATAGGAAGGGAGAGTGCCCACCGCGATACAAGAAACTCCAGCCTTCGGTCTTCCTAGCGTAAGAAAAACATGACCTGACACCGGAGAAACCATAACTGAAGTCGTGTCAGTCGCGAGCTGCCGTCGAGTGTTAAGCAAGTGCTATAAGCAGTCCAGTACATACGTCTGCATCCTTGTCTTGATGGAGTCAACCGGATACTAGTAGAAGTCAGCACGGACGACGCTTGTGCACGACTGTACTGCAACGTACCAAGCCCAGGGACACACCAACTGAAGCGCCCAATGTGACCCACTTGTGACCCGATTCTTTCATCCACCTCTTTTGGGAGCCGGTAAGATGCTCCTCCCAATGCCACTTCCCGTCATGCAGTTTCTGCTGACCTTCGACGTTTTCAGACATCTTTCGACAGCTACTCTGACGTGTGAGGACCGGTGACCTCAGAGCAGGCGGAGTTTGTCGTCGGAGAGACCTTCCATAGATGCTCCACCACAGAGCCTTTTGTCGACGAGGTGAGATTTGGCGACCTCTGTGCTAGAGGTGGGGGGTCGTCGTTAGTCTGACGAGAGAGACTATGGCGGTCCTCGAGTCCTTTTCAGTAAGTTGTCGTTGGTGAAGGCGCACAAGGTGCAGGCGAGTAACCTAGTATATACTGAGGCGGGTGTGTCAGTGGGTTGTTGACAGCGCCGACCAGAAACAAGATAGATAGAGAAAGAAAGGAAAGAAAGAAAGGCTATCGAATGGCAATGGTTGTCTGGTAATAGTTGGCAATGGATAGCGATCGTGAGACAGAGAGTAAAGTCCAGTGCGCAAGAAAGAGCAAAGCGACTCCAGGATCCAGTACCAGTCCAGTCCAGAGGTAAGCGATGTTGACGAGAGATGTGGGATGAGATGGGAAGAAAGTGTTCAGACGACGATACCTTATACTTTGAGATGTGACGATCATTTTGCCCCACACTTGGGGCACCTTCCGCTCATCCCTCCAGGGAATAAGGTTGAAGTGAATGACCTTGCATTCTTTGACAGCTAATCACGATACTATATATCCATCATACCCCGTCTTGCGATAGCTCAAAATATGCGCTTGATGATGGCGATGACATGCCTTCCCAAAAGTACTCAAAAAGATGCCAAACCACCGAGATAAGATGAAGTTGAGCTCAAAATCATCCTCAGCAAGACTCGATTCCTTCGGCTTCCACCTCCTCAAAGTGAGACCAAGACGGCAGCTATGATGGCAGCTGACAATATATGAGTCATCAGATAGTCCAAGTTGATCTGATTGGCCGGACTTGACGGCGGCACTTTGTACACTTTGCCAGGCTCTCCTGTCTGCGTCGCGATGCAGCTAGCAGCACAGGAATACCCAGATGGACAACACCCTCCACCGTCGCCTGCTGCACAGCTATACCACCCTGTCGCGCACATTCCAGGAAGCAGAGCAGCTGTTGTCGTCGTCGTCGTGCCAGAGCTTGAGGCTCCTCCAACCACTATCACTGTAGCTCCACTCGAGGTTGGACTTGCCGAGTTGGGATTAGGAGATGAATCAGTGACTGTGGTCACGCCCGATCCTGTCGCGACTACGATCGTGACATCGTTTCCTGACACGATCGTCGTGCTGGAAGGCGTAATCAAGCAGGAACTGGTTCCGCATCCATATCCGATCTGACAGCAGCCTTGATAGTAAGCTGAGCATTGGTAGTATCCGGTAGGGCAAGATGCTGCGCCTGGTAGACTCTGTGAGCCGGCGGTTGACGTAATCGTGGAGGTGACGATCTGAGAGTTTGTTGAGCTGTCCGAGTTCAGTGTGGCGAGGACCGCTGGTGATGCTGTGATTGTCGTTACTGTGAGTGTGGTGGCTGTTGAGATGGATGGTGAGATCGTTACTGTGCTTGTGGGTGTTGTTGTGGTCGTGTACACTGTCGTTCCTGGTGTCGAAGACGGCGTGAACGTTGTGGTTGAAGTGAGAGTTGTTGTTGTGGCCGAGTTGGGCACTGCTTGATATGTTGTTGAAGTACTTGCACTGATGATGGAGCTTGCCATTACCACGACAGTGCTACCTGAAGCAGTAGTGGTTGTGCTTCCCGATGCAATACCTGTATCATGTCAGTCTCGTATTTTCACCACTCCCCACAGCATACTAACATCCTATAGAGTTGCAGGCATATCCCGGGATGCAACATCCTCCATTGGAGCTATCTGGACAAGCGGTATATCCTGCTGCAGTGTTGCAAGTCGAAATCGAGCCCCCGCATGTCGCTCCACTGGGACAGCATCCAACATCACCTGACCCAGTATCCGTCACCAGTTGACATTGTTCTCCCGTCCCGCAGCAGCTGTTCGGTCGATTGATTGATATACAGCTATTCGTGTCCGCAGGGCATTGATATCCACGTTTGCCGAACAGATTTCGTGGCCAGTGTCGTCCAGTGTCCTCTAATACGCCGCTGAAATGCAGCTGTAAAGGTGGGATAAGGTTCGTAGCTAATATAGAAGCATTTCCAGAGTCTATACCAGCCTCTTCGACCTCGGATTGCCAGTAATGCGGGTAGAACTTCTCTCCCGGGTACATCTTTCGCACTGCGACCGGCGCATGCTGTGAGAGTCCTTGGCTAACATCGAGTGCATCTTGCTGATCTATACTTCTCTCTTTCGATCCTACTAGCAGGTTGTCGAACGTCTGATGTTGTGCATGGCCTGTCGCAAGAATGAGGAGCAGCGCTTGGAGTCGTTTCATCATCGCCTCGTCGTCGACTGGGGGGGAGGTCCACTTTGTGCGGGGGTCAAGGCTCGTGCTTCGTGTTTCAGCAAGCACGGAGAGTGACGCAGAAAGCAATCTAGCAAGTGGAAGGCTTCATTATGGCTTTGAAGCAAGTGTCGCGGATATGTAGAGTATATACAAGAACATCTTTACAGATCGAGAGAGCTAAAGACGCTACTTCCTTGCTGAGTCTTGTCCTGGAGGGGCTGGTGAATGGCTGGGACGCCCGTCGACCAGATCGCGTCACGTGATGTGGTGGACTCCAAATCATGAACCCCTCACTCTGTTTCCTCCCGACTTTATTTCCTTCATCAATCAATCATTATCAGCATCAGGATCATCTTGAAGTCTACTGATATCGTCGAATCAATATCTGAACAAACAATGCACCATCCAGTCGACTACTGTTTCACACCCAATCTCTCAATTTTCCAGAATGCACAATGTGTCATCCCATCCATCCTCTCCTTCCACATTCACAACATAAGGTTTGGACTCACACCGTGCTTCACACTCTTGCCTGCATATTGACCGTACATCCGTTCTCGGGAAAGTCGTGACACATCCATCGTTTCAGTGCAACATCTCGGAATTGCAATCAATCCGAGCTACACAATCCGGTAGATTGTCTCGCAGTTGACTGCTCTTGGTCTTCACCAGGGCAAAGGTCCCCGTGGGATACCTCCGACACGCCCGCGTCTGGCCTCGGAACTCATCATGCCGCTACCAACCTTGGAATCTCTCACCGAGTGTATGCGTCTCCATGCCTGCACTCAGGATGTGAGCAACAACATCACGCCCTGGCTCTCCAACAACGGCGCATTCTCAACCTTCCTCCAACACTTCCTACTACTGCTCGCTCTTCCCCTCCTGTATTTCATGCTCCGACCTCTCACCGCAGGCGAAGACCTGTACTTCATGGCAATCCCGATGTTCTCTTTTTGCGACGACCTCCACAACCACATCGTATGCAATGCCAACGTCCTAAAGCACGTCAAGGAGTACTTCCGCATAAGCTTTGAAATGACACGAAGGACTTTGCCCGACGCAGCCGGCCTCAATCAGCCCGGCTATTGGCACATGATCCCCACTGTCATGTCAGGCATTGTCCTCTGTTTCGGGACGCTCGTGGAACTAATCATCTCCACGTCCTGTGCCACCATCATGATCGCAGCATTGATTGCAACGTCGCTCCTGGCGCCGGACTGGCGACTCCCGATGGTCGACTGGTTGGACGAGGGGATTTTGCAAGAGTACAGGCGCGTGGAAGAGGCTGTGGAGTGGACATTTCTGAACTCTGGATTCTGGGCTGGTTTGTGGGTGACTGATGCTGTGATTTTCGCGGTAAATGGTCGTGGGAGCGATGCTGGGGCAGGGAGGAACGAGGTGGAAGAGATGGAGCAGGCAGCGAGGGTTCGGACAATGGAGTGAATGCAAGAGGAGACAAATGATCAGGGGGCGCATTGCTTCAGCGATACAGTCGCGGCAGACGAAGAGAGCAGTAAGGTGCTGTTGTGTAGAATGGGAGGATGCATCCATTTCGACATTTAGGCAAGATTGATTCATTGTAGTAAAACGCAAGACACAATGCCGAGACATTTGTATGAGCAAATCCCAAATGCCAAAAGTCTAGCTCAGATCCTAGGAAGAGTGCCACAGCGAATCTGCTCATAAATATGTTTAAGTACTCGAAGTACTGTATCTACCTCAATCTCCATCCACAAAGGCCAGCACGAGCAAATAACACTAACACCTGCTCATCCATTGACAAGTGTGTCTCCCTCTCTACCTTCAAGCTCCGGACTGCATTGCCTAACTTTGCTTCTGTTGACTCATTCACCACCTGCATCCTTTGCATCCATCCCAACAGCAGTTCCTCAGCCGTCATCCTGTCCGCTCAATCACACCTGTCCATCTTATCCATAGTAGCATCTACTCAAACGCGTCTCCGGCTACTCCCCGTGCCTGCCGTCCTATCCTCCCTCGCTTATGTTCGCGCCTTCCTCTTCCAATCTGACGAAGTCTTGCGCCTAGCATCCTGGGGCGTGCCTTCACATGAAGCACTTCACGACGCGGAGGCATTCGCGTGTATGGTCCCACCATGCACTGATCGTGCGGCTGAGTAGATTGCCCTCATTCCACTCGTATCGTGCAGCGCCCGTGTCGCATGAGACCATGCACCTAAGCTAATTATAGCGAAGGAGCGATGACACATCCAGCCGGCAAGCAAGTGAGCAACTTAGGTATATATTCCGATATTCTTGGTCGCTTGGCGGCTTCGTAGTCCTTACATAATTCACACCCGCACAGACTCATTTCGCAGCATCTTCCGTAGTAATGCTTTCGGCGCCCTTGGATACTCCATTCGGTGCCGGAGGTTGCTGCTGCTGCGGCGATGGCACTGGCATGTTCTGCGGCATTGATGTGTGCTGCGCCATGGGACTATGTGGTGGTGGTTGCTGTGGCAGCGATGAGTTGTTATTGTTGTTGTTGTAATTGTTCACACCGTGCGACGAGTACTGGCGCTGAAACTGGGGCGGACCATAACCACCAAAGGAGTTCTGATGCATCATGGGAACTCCACCGCCATTTCGCATATGCGGAGCTAAAGCAGGATTAGCAGCTGATCATACACTACGACAAGAACAAGGACTTACTTTGTGGTTGGTGGCCTGGGTACATCTGCCCAGGTTGTTGAGGTTGCTGCATGTACACAAACTGACCTGGCATAGGGCCTTGGTGGCTTCCCTGCTGCATCATCATCGGCGCAGCTCTTGGACTGCCAAACCCATGCTGACCCGGGGTGTGCTGGTAGAAGTTGGGGTTCACATGAGCTTGTGCTGGCGAGGGCATGCCATGCATTTGTGGTGACATGACGTAGGCACCTTGCGGTATGGCCATCGGAACACCAGCGTAAGCTGCACCAGGAGAGCCAACAAATTGAGCATTTCCTGGAAATGGTCGAAATGGCACTGGCTGGCCGTTGGGTCCCATAGCATATGGAGGCATGGTCTGTCCAAACTGCGCTTGGGTTGGTGATGCCATTTGACCATTCTGATATGGCATCATAACTGGCATCCTTGGAGATGGATAACCTGACTGCTGTGATGGCGAGTATTGCATGCGGTGGTCTTCAAAGCGATGCTCGCGACCTTGGTGCGGTCCAGGTACGCCTTGCATTTGCTGACCAGGCATATATATGGGTGCATTGCCGTGTTGCATTTGAATGGGAAACTGTTGGTGGTGCGGTGGGTGTGTCGCAGTCTGGGAAGAGACCCCTGCTTGTTGTGGCTTTTCAAACATGTCAAGGTATGTCTTTTCTCTATTCTCCTCAGTAGTGTCCCATGTCGGCTGTGTACGGTATGCTTGCGGTATGCCATCGTTAGCAGCATACGTTGGATTTGACAAGCCTTCTTTCTTCAGTCTCGGTATTGGGTTGAAAGCTGCCCGGAGCTTGGTTTTCTTGTTTGCAGATCCAGGACGCTTGTCGCCGAAGAAACTGATCCTGTTGGTCGGCTTGACAGCGACCTGTGTGATCGGCTTCCCTTTATCAGGTGAGCTCACACTGCCGCGGATGAGTGACGGCGAGAAAGCCATTGCTGCCGGATTGGGCTTGAACTCCATAGCCTGAACATTCAACTGAGCTGGCTTCGATATGCTGACACTGGCAATGCTTGCGTGGCGTGAAGCTGATGATCCGATGTTCACATTTGGTGCAGTGGATGTCGCGGATTGAGGATGTTCAGATATGCCTTGATTATGTGCTGAATTCCTGTATTGCTGGTGCTGTTGATGCTGAGCCATAAGCCTTTGTCCCAGATTGCCACCAACGGCACGAGGCGACACAACACCGCCAGCACTAGCCGCAACGGTTCGGTCGGTACGGACACCTTGAGCGATTGGCTCGAGAGGTGGTAAGCGACTGGGCTTCATTCCGTTCTGGCCGTTTGTCGTGGCTACAGCTGGCGGAGACTTCACAATAGTGGGAAGTGTAGAGACGCTAGATCGTGAAACGGCAGAAGGTGTCGAAGGCTGTGATGCTTTGGCAGAAGCCTCATTGCCCTGCTCTTCCAATTGACGCTTCGACTTTTCGATGATCTCGGTCTGCTTGGCTTTGTCCTTGGCCAAGATGCCAAGCATGTCTTGTGGAACGGCAGTCTTCAGTTTGAAGCTCGTGGCGAATTGCTTCAGGTCGTTGAACTTCACGTCTCGATCTTTCTGTGCAGTCATGCGCTGCTTCGAGTTGATACGAGCAAGACGCTGCTGCTCATGCTCTGCGACACGAAGCTTTTCACCAGCGACGAACGACCTGAAGGAGGCTACCACTTTACCCTCAACATTGTTCAATGCGCTGTTAGCGGCTGCTGGTGTAGCTCCAGCCTGGCGGGTAGAAATTGCAGATTTTGGAGAGATGGCTTCCAACACAGCTGACTGCTCTCTTACTGCACTTATTGGCGCACTTGAGCCTACTTCTGCAGGTTGAGAAGTTGTGTTCGCGGTGCCAGCCATCTTGTCTGTCCCAGGTTTATTCACAGCAGAAATACCGGTGGAACTGTCTTTAGTGACCTCGGATGGTGCATCTTTGAAAGACTTCACTTGCTTCGCAGAGTCAGGACGAGCAAGTTGTGCGGTGATGATAGCAGGGTCTACTGGGGCACCATTGACGGTAGCTTGGCCAGTAGGCGCACGGCGTGCTGGAGGCGTGTATCTGTTCGACTGCGTGGACTGTAATGGCACGAAGTCGCGTCGTACACCGCTGAAGCTATTGAAGAGGTTAGGAGAACAAGTCAGGCCAGAATCTTGAAGCTGTACTCACCGATCCTCCTCATCCACGCCATTCGCGGTTGCATCAGACTGGCCACGTTCCTCTGCGATGTGCGGATTGAAGCTGACCGTACTTTCGATCTCGCGAGCTAACTTGTCTGCTGCAGCAACGCGGTTTCTGTAAGAAGGTGCCGAACGATCAATCGTTGTAGTGTAGAAGCTTTCGTCATAATCAGTCTTCAGGCCAGTGATTCTTTCATTTGTCTCAAATTGATCCCATGGTCGGCTGTGACCACCGCTGGTCATGGACATGTCGACATTTGATTCACTGATGGTAGGTTGCCAAGCCTGAAGTTCTCGTTCCCGGACAGCGAGGTTACCAGAGATATCTGTGTCCGTCCTGAATCCAGCAGCAGTACCTGTAAACAGATTAGTTCTTGTTCAATATTACACATGAGACATATTGACATACTGTTCGCATTCTTTCCAGCCGACTTCTCCAAGGACAGATTCTCGACACTGAGATCGATGATATCATTCTGGCTGAAGGTCATGATATGGTCTTCGCCGTTTCCGACATATTCGTCTATTGCATTGAAGCTACCATTCGCCTCACCATTGGAGCTTGAGATCTTCTTGGTCATCTTGAGAACGAAAAGAGGTGCGTCACCGATGTCCTTTTGTAGTGAAGCTGCGGACAGGACACCAGTAAACCTGTCTCCATTCTTCACAACCACAGTAGCCATGTTGCCAACCATGTTGGCGATGAGGAATAAGAGTCGGTCATGAGCGTGCTTGTCAGAGGTCGGGTTGTCGCGTGTTGTCTGACGAGGCTCGTTGGACAGCTTTTGTCGAGGGACCACCCCATTGGCAGTAGCGCGCGATTTGTTGGAGGAGTTCGACAGATTGGGAGTGCCAGTCCGAGCTTGAGGTGTGGTTGATCCCATTGTGGTCGAATGGCAGGTGAGCAGTAGACGGCGACCACCGAGGATAGGTAGGGGAGAGGGGAAGTAGAGCAGTCAGTGTCCGTCAAAATGGCTGATGGCCCCGACTGTTTGCAAAAGGGGAGACAAGGGAATAGATGCTCAGGTCCGCACGTATCCTGGAGCAAAGGACAGTCAGGCGAGCTGTGTGTTGTAACTCGTCGGACAACCAGGATGAGGATGAACGGCTTAGATCTGAGTACCAGGGAATAACGAAAGATGGAGAAATGTAAAGGGGGAAGCGGTTGGAACGCACGTGACAGCCAAGGCTTGTTTCATGTCCAAGGTTGTTGTTAGGTTTAGCGACCTCGTAGGTGTAGTGAGAGTACGACTCGCTTGCATTCAATTCGATTGGATCTCCCTTCGCCACAACCTCTCCCGGCACGTTCGTCTTCTTTATCTCACCACACTACACTAAACTGACGGGAAGTGCTGGCACTCCACATTCACTTCTTTTACGCAAAAAATAGCTGCTTCTTCTCGCGGCCCACCAGATTGACTCGCTCGCTGTCGCGCACGACGGCAGTGGCTCCTGCATAATCTTGGGTCCATGGGTAATTCACAATCTCCCTAAGCTTGCGCAGGTCTGTTCAGGTTCCGATTAGTACACGAAGCTCAGTTCCTCGCCATATACGATCTTCACGACGCGACTTGACTTTGATACCTCATTCTCGACTCACATCTGAACAAACGTGATACTCGTAATGTCTAATCAAGAAGGTGCTCCGCGTGTTTCCTCGACTTCAAGCCAACGATCGACTGGCCACCGTTCTCAAACATCTCAAGCACAAATCTCGACAATTGAGAAGAGTGTCACGCATCTTCTTGTCGCTACAAAGCAATTGCTAGAGATTCTAACGGCATGGTCGAGACAAGAGGCTACCGAGGTCAACGTGTCAGATGTATATGTACGGCTGGGATACGAGTTTAATATTGCGTGTAGAGCTTTCAACACTATCGGGGTAGACACATCTGATCTTGGGCCTGTACCTGACCTCTTGAGGAACATACTGGAGGATACACTGAGTAACGAGCCGTCACAAGCGAGTCTTGAACAATATTTACCACGAATCCGAGATATCATAGTCAGTCTGCTACAAGGTTTGAAGAAGAAACAACAACGACTGCGACAGAGAGGCGGGAGAGAAGGAAGCATCGCGTCCGTCTCGGATAGGCCCTCGAGTTCTGCTAGTAACCATGTCATCGCAGAAGGGGCTTCTAGTAGGACGAATTCAGTGCGGTCGAACCGGGAAAGTGTCAACAATGATGTTTCAGGCTCGAAAGTAGTGGAATTACCGCCTAGGATGTCTTCTGCGCCAGTCATGCAGTCCACGGCTAGCATGCTTCATGAGCGCATGTCGCCACAACGAACAGGCTCAAGTCGACAAGTCACTGCTCAGCCCTCGTTCACTACGGCCCCTCAAGAGACTGCTGCAGCACCAGCTATACAGTATACAGAGCCGACTACAACACCTGTCAGTTATGAGTCGAACCGTCCCACAACTCCAGTACATGAGAGTCCCACGCCCCGGCCAAGACCACAACAGCAAGATGCATTGGCTGCACTACAACGAGGGGGCGAGTTGGAGCGTCGAGCTTCTCGGCGATTCTCGACATATCAGATACAGAAGCACTTGGGCAGCACCTCCTCCAGTATTTCCGTAATGCCTCCGGCGCAACATTCTCCAATACCTAATCGAGGTCGCGACACAAAAGACATCATGAATGCTGTCAGAGTGCGAGGTTCCCCAGCCAGTAGATCACAGAATAGGTTCAGTACCAATTCTCCTAGTCGCCAAGGCGGAAGAGTCGATCGAGAGACACCCTCGTTACAGCACAGCACGATACCGAACTTCCCCATTGGTGTGGATCAGGAGCCCCTGGATAGTCCGTTGGTGAAGACTCCAGAAGACAAGATTCGAAGCTCTTATATCGAGGAGAAGGATATCCGACCGACAAATACCAATTCAGCTCTAATGAATGCAGATGAACAATCATCTGCTCAAGGACAGTCAATACGTCGCAGTATCCACAAGACATCCACAGCAAATACTACAGCGGAAGCTTCAAGTGCTGGCAAGTCATTGACTCTGTTCTTGCAGTATAAAACCAAAGTGAGGAAGGTTGTCCTCGCAGATGGTTTTGAAGAGCTATCAATACCACGGTTGCAGCTTGCCTTTATTGATAAATTCGCCTGGAATACTCACAGCAATGGTATCGAATTGCCCGATATTTACATACAGGATCCGTTGTCGGGTGTGCGATATGAGCTCGAAGATCTCCAGGACATCAAGGATCAATCTGTTCTCGCACTGAATGTTGACGCTCTTGATGACGTGAAGCAACACGTAGACCACGGCATGGACAGCCTGAAGAGCTTACTAGAAGGTCTTCGAGTTGCCATCACTGATCAGCATTCCGTGCTACAGCAAGTTTCGAACACTCAGAACTCAGCCGCAAAAGATATTGCTCGTGTAGCTGCAACACCGTCTGCTGCCACAAGCTCGTCATTGTCTAGAGGAGTTACAGATCGTTTAGATGAGGTACAAAGTCTTCGCCGCGACTTGGCCGTCATGCGTCAGACATACACAAGTCTTTCCACATCCATAGAGTCTTCTATGGCTGCAGTCCGAGTCAAGGCTGCCGCAGTCACTAGTGCTGCCGCGAATGCCAGTATTCCTGCATTCGATACCTCTAGTGGCCGGAGCTATGTCAACGCTGGGAAGAAGATACTCAGTGATGACTCTGAGAAGATACTTACTCGTGTAGAGGACCTTCAAGACACCGTGGAAGACCTCCGGAAAGATGTTGTATCGCGTGGTGTACGCCCATTGCCACGTCAACTCGAAACAGTATCGCGCGATATATCTGCTGCTACTATCGAGTTGAAGAAGCTGCAGGAGTACATCAAGCGTGAGAAGCCTGTATGGACTAAGATATGGCGTAATGAACTCCAAGGTGTGTACGAAGATCAGAACGATTTGAATGATCAAGAAGGCCTTGCAGCAGACCTTGAGGACGATCTAGAAAAGGCGGCGCAGACTTTCGCTCTTGTAGAAGAAGCAACCAAACAGCAGAACCTCGAAAAGGGTGGATCTGGAGGCACCCCAACACGGACAGTGAGCCGCACCATGCTGAATCCGATCAACACCAAAATTGGTAATACAGACGTCGATCCTAACAAGGCCAAAGATGGTGTCCTAGGTGAAGTCCGCGCCCTTCAGCCAAATCACGAATCTCGTCTAGAAGCCATCGAGCGTGCGGAGAAAGCCCGTCAGCGTGAACTTGAAGACAGAAAAGAAGGTGCCTTCAAGAAGGAACTTGGCAGTTTCGTTGATGAGGGCAAGCTGAAGAAGAGTGGTGGCTTTGAAGAGGCCGAAAGGCTGCGGAAAAGCAAAGACGAGCGCTTGAGACGTGGCGTCTTCGATAGCATGGCTGCGAAGGGTGGCGTTATGCCTGCTCCCGAAATAGACACCAAGCAGCAGTCCGGGATGCAGCCATCGGGCCAGACTCGACCCTCTGACACGACCAGCCTGGCCAGCCAAGCACACGACGACCAAACACAAGCGTTGACCTCTTCGCCGCCGTCTGCACAGATGGACACAGCGCCTAGCACCCCGACTGCAGAAATTCCTCCTCCACTACCTCTGTCACCACAACGCGCCTCGAACCCCTCCTCCATGTCCTCGCCGCTTGATGCCACATCCCCGGTCACCACGGCCACAGCGAATGCGGCCATCAACGATGTTGCCCGCTCGGCCAGCGCACTACGTCAATCAATGCAGGACGCTGCGGACTTGCCGTCGCCAGTGGAAGAGTATGGACATGGAGCACGCACGCTTGACGACATCGCGATGAGTCCCCTGCCCATTGCGGAATCGGAGCGTTATGGTGAGATCAGGCCTGGGCAGTACATGGGTGGTGCGATCAAGGGTACGACGGAGGAGGCCATCAGTGGGGCAAGACTACCTGGAGACTTTCCTGCGGAGTAAGTATCAGGTGGTCCTGCTTATTAGCTGGTCTGTGCCGGCGAAAGCGTAGCACGCATTGAAGTGCGAGGTCGATACGAATGGCTTGGGACCGATATTTAGTTAGTGCACGGATGCTAGCTTCTTTTCCATAGTGTATTGCCCAACGCCAAATGTAGACAAATCTCGATACCAAAGGCCATCTTTCTCCAGCCAATTAGCTATTTGATCTTGAAGCATTCGCCGCTGTGTTCGACTTGCTTTATCTAAAGTTATGCATTGGAAATATACATGGACAGACTGTTCAGGCAGGGTATTCCGTCGAGACCACGACTTAACCCAGTTCGCAATTGGTTCGAGCTCGCAAACCAATCTCAAACACATTCGGAACCAGCACGGCTCCACCAATGTCTCGACAGGTATGGTACTTCCACCGTCTATTCTGCTTCCGAGGCATGTCTCCGCAGGCCAAAATGACAAATCCCGGGTGACAACAACAAAATGGCGCATCTTTCTCAATAGCTGCCTTGAAGCGCGCCTGTCTTTAGTCCGCTTCGAGGCTACTACCAAGCTACTTCATCGCACGCACAGAGTACCCAGCAGCAAGCTTTCTGATATCCTACGGAACACGCAGATTGATAGCGGTGCGAGTGTAGACCCTTTGTTGCCTGCCTACATAGCAAGATTACTTCAGCTGGATATACTTCATGCGCCAAGCCTTCTGGCCACAGTTATCAAGTGCCGCCGTGCTCGTCTCGTCATTGATAGCGAAACCGATGCGGTGGCGGACTCGACTTCGAGCAAGTTCTCGCCGCAGCTTGAGCTGTGTCTGCTCAATGCAGCAGTTAAGCACTCTCAAACCCACGGCTTCGCAAAGTCAAGGCAGGCGACGATGGTGCTGCTGAAACAGATCAAAGTACTGTTGTCACTACTTTCGCAATCTGAGATGATCGAAGTTGCGAAAGTCCTGGCGTCGTCGCCACAGGATGCAGATGGAGCGGCTTTGGTCGTGGCGGCGGGGAATTGGACTGTCACAGTGTTTGAGAATGCTGGGATTGCTGCAGACGTGCACGATGTGCTCTCAGATGGTATGTTATGTATATTCATCGTACGGATTGACCAATAACCATGGCCAAGATGAGATTTCTCGCGACTTTGCGGACGTGTTCATTGGTTTCGGGCAACTGCTTAACCCGCTGGCACCGCATCTGTATGGCAGGCTTGCGTTTTCGTTACAGTCCCACTCAAAGCTGCACGAAGCTATGGAGATGATTCGCGACAAGCAGGTCGCGCAACTGACCGTAGCAGAGTTACAAGCTCAAGTCGCTGATATTCCGGGTGTCCACGCTCGTGCAAGCCTTGTCGTCCACCTCGATGCATTGGTGAGAAGTCGTGATCAGTCATACCAAGCTCTGCTAATTACTCTGTCAGCTCTACTGCTGCCCAACCATTGATCAGAGTGCTCTCATTGCATATCTACAGGCTAGATACAAGGTACGATGATATTGGTAACGATTCTACGTATCCACTGACACATACAGGCCGACATGAACCGTGCGTCGATCGACCTGGTCCTGGCCAGCTTCGACCTTCTCGTGCTGCAAGCCAACCGCGGTGATTCTGAAGACCACACATTCGCTACACGATCTTTCATTGTCAACAAGCTTCCACTTCTGCTGCTTTCCGCATCTTCGACAGGCATAGTGCAGCTTAATATGCCGTTAGTGCTACAGCAGGCACTGGGTCGTGGTGCCAATACCGTTCCGGAGTGTACAGCTTTCCTGGCAGCCTGCTCTTTACACAGCCTTATTACAGACGTTGACAAAGAGCACATAACTGGAATCGGAGTTTCTGCCCCTCAGGCAGGAACGCCAGCTCACCATGCGTCTCTGTTGCAGCAGTACAAAGCTAACCCACAGGCAATTGAGAAGTTCATTGCATCACTAGAGTTGCTAGATGGCAATGCAGCTGCTGTTGCAGAAACGATCGTAAATGTGCGTACTGCCTCATCGTACAGTATACCGCTTGCTGACATGATTCCAAATCAAGATAATACAAACCCTTTGCTTCGAAAGGCACACTATGCCGCTCAAGGCTATATGTCACAGCCTTGTCTCCAACCCGCATCGTCTGGACGCCATAGCAGTGATGGTTGGCGTGGATCGCTTAGTCAGCCCTGTCTGCCAGCTCCTGGGTGCTTGGCCACAGGATGCAGATCACAGTAAGGACTTTCACTTCGTCAACTAACTGCTTCTGACTTCGTACAGGCGAATCCCATGCTGTATATGATGAGTTCGGAGCTTGCTTCTTGCTTGCAATGGCTTGTGTGAGACGATTCGGGCTAGAGCTCGACACTGACGCCACAAGGTTCATCGCAGAATTCTTGTCTATGAACGATCGCCCCCGAAAACATGGTGACCTGAATGATGCACAGCGAACATATCTTAATGAGTGGATCAAAGCTTTGTACGAGGATGAGGGTATCAGTGATGAGCTAATGTCCACCTGTCCGCCGCAAGAGTTCTACAAGATTGTCGGCACGCTCTTTCGTGTCAGTCTGAACGCTTACAAGAATGGTGCCTTGAGTAAAGACAAATTCCACAGTGGACTGGAACGTAAGTGTTGCATCACAAGCAGGCATAAAGCTGAAACTGATTTTGTTCTCGATAGTCCTACTCGAACCGTTCCTCCTTCCCTCGATCCTTTGCGTGTGCCCCTGGCTCGCTAAGCACGCTTGGGAAACGTCAGATGGCAACGAAGGTCTGTCGATCGTTCTGAGGGAGCTGATCAAACCAAACGATGATCCGTCGTCAATGCGCAACACTATCTTGTCGCTTGCTGGTCCTAATATTGATGACGCACTTACCAGGACTTACAGCAGCGCACAACAAGATAGCCTCACCATCCTGAGATCTCTCTTGGCTCCCTATCTACACTACAGACGCGAGAATGCCGCTTCATCAGATCTTTTACCCCTGGGGCTTGACCTGACTCCTATGACACCCGGAAACAACGATCTCAACCTCACTTTCAACAGTCTATGTTCATGGAGTGCGGGCATATCACAAGTCATGCCAAACTATAGTCATCGACAACTTTTCCATGTTCAACGCCAGGATGGAGCTTCAGCATTCTTGTCACGCATTATCAAATGTATCGTTGATCAAACCGCGACCGGGCTGAGCGATTTCGCGCTGGATCTCGCCTCGGCGATCATTTGTGCTCTCGGTCACGGCCGCGATGCACATGACAGGACAGTAGATCGTGCAGGTTCCGCGCTACACGATGCACTCCGCTCGAAACTAGCCCAAACACCTAAGTTCGCACGACGTGAGCCGCTTCAGGCACAGATTGTCATCCGCCTGAATCGTCGACTCGAAGCTGAATTAACCCACACAATCCCACTAGAGCTCGGAATGCCTTTGCCTTTGGCGAACATGGTTGACCCAATGGAGCCGCTGAACTCCCTGCAATCTTTGGAATTGCCCACGGCTACGGAGCTGGCGATGGACATACCTCAGATCGAGCTGCCGGCGTTAGAGACAATCCCTGAGCCCTTACCCATACCGGCCATGTTCGATGGCACAAACGATCTGTTCGATCTAGACATGGAAGCCGCGCTCGCTGTCCAAGACACTTCCGTTCAGGACTTCAGTGCTATGCCTGCCTCGGCAGATGACGATATCTTTGCAGGACTCACCTTCGACACCGACATGGACTTTTCGTAAAGGAGCTGAAACACGCGAGTCAGGGGCGAATCTCGGCTATCTCCTATGCACTCGCGAATCAAGCTTTCCTTGGCAGGAACGACCCGATCGGCGTCTGCACGCGTGGCACAGTGTGGGCCGGAACGTCATTTTCTTCAGTGTTGACCTTCGCGTTTTCGGTCTTTCGGCCTGATCAAGGATCAAGGAATCACAAACATTCATCGCACGCGGCAGCCTGGACAACGTCTGCATCATGATGCAATCAAGACTCCTCGTTCCTTGCCACTACAGTTGCCATCCTGTGACAACATGTCCAGCTCATGAACGGGAATCGCACTACACAATTGTAGCAGTTACGACAGCATGCATCTGACTCGGGAGAGCTCGGATGGCCAAAGAACATTAGGAGCAGGGGCCGACCATGAAGCACCAGAAGAATACCGAGACAAAGATGAAGAGCAAGCAGAAACAGACTACCTCGCCCCTACTCGCTGGTGGCTCAGCTCGACCTTATTCCCGCTGTTTGCAGCAACTTTCGGTCCGATTGCATCAGGCTTCAACATCTGCGCATTGGTCGGGCATTGGGTTCTGGTCATAACGTCTGGTAATGTTGAGGAGGAAGGGTTGACCATCACAGATCCGGCATGGTGAGTTAGTTGTCTATGGAAGTGGTCGAAGCACACATACTGATGTACATCTCAGGCTGTACGCAGTCAACGCCGTCTCCCTGTTCACCGCATTGATTGCGAACCTCTTTCTACTCGGTCATATGTCTTCCCGCATACCATTCCATATAGCTCAACCCATCACCGTCTCCGGCTTCTTCGTCGCTTCTGTTCTCCTCATTGGTCTCGTGGCTGCAGTACCGGTAGAATTACAAGGACCTGGGCAGACTTTGGCACAAGGCTATTACTATGCCTGTATGGCAGCATTCATCTACATGCTGATCGCCATGCTTTTGTCTGTCACGCTTGTCGGCGTATATCTTGGAAAATACAGTCGCGAGTACAAGCTCACCATGGCGCAACGGTCCTTGATGTTCCAGACAATGACTTTCGTGGGGTATCTGTTGGCTACGGCGGCGGTATACTCCCGGATCGAAGGCTGGTTCTTTCTTGATGCAGTATACTTTGCGACTGTGACGCTCTTCACGATAGGGTTTGGAGACTTTACACCTGTAAGTGAGCGTCTATTGTGGTGGAGGGGATCGTACTGATATTGTCAAAGCATACCCATCTCGGACGAAGTCTGTTCTTCCCGATGGCCGTGGGAGGCATTCTGTTTGTGGGTCTCATCGTTGCCTCGATATCGTCCTGTGTCCTCGAAGCTGGTACTAAGAAGATCTCCACGCGCAATACCGAGAAAGCAAGACAACAGGTTATGCGTAGAGTGGATAGTGCAGGCACTATCCGAGTTAGCATGTTTCACAAGAAGCGCAAGATAACGCTTGAGAAAGGTGCCACGGAGATTGAGCAGAGAGAGCATGAATTCCTCCTCATGCGGTGAGCATTAAATGTATCCGATGCAAGTGACACTCGTCTGATACAGCCCTTCTAGCCTCGTTCAGCAGAAAGCTGCTTATGACAACTCGATCATCGCATTGTCGTTGTCCCTCGGCGTCTTCAGCTTCATCTGGTTTATTGGCAGTGTGGTCTTTTGGCAATCCGAACTGGGATCGCAGGACTGGTCTTACTTCGAGTCCTTGTACTTTACTTATGTTTCATTTCTGACAATTGGATACGGAGACTTCGAAGTCACTTCCAATGCCGGCAAACCTGCTTTCGTGCTTTGGGCACTACTGGCACTTCCCACATTGACAGTCTTGATTGGCGCTATCGGAAACACTATCGGAGAGACGGTCAATACGGCCACACTATGGATAGCTGATCACTTGTCAGAAGCAACACCAGGACTTCGGAAACTGAAGCACACGGCTCAGCAAGTCAAGAAAGGTGGAAATGGTGGTGCAGATGACGGTGGTGATCACTCTGCTGCGAAACCTGCTGGTTTCATGGAGGCAGACTCTACAGCCTCATCGGCTACTGATAATAACGACGACGCAACGGCACCAAAAACAGCAGAGAATGCAAACACTTCGGCTGCTTCCGCACTAGCGAATAGCGCTCATAAGCCCGCAAAATCGAACACAAACACAAACACCCCAGCCCCTTCCACACCACAAACCAGCACGAATGAAAGCATGGAAGCAGAGACCGAAGCACAAAGCGGCGGCATCCCCACCACAACACGCACCCTCCTCCTCCTCAAAGAACTCCGCACAGTCCTTCCCCACCTCGACGCTTCCCCACCTCGCAAATACAGCTACGCTGAATGGGTATACATCCTAGCCCTCCTCGGCAGCGACGAGAATTCGCCCGAACACCACCGCTCCGCGGAGGAGGTGCGTCAAGACGAACGTCGTAGTATTGAGGGTGGGAGGGATGGTGCGGCCGGAGATGGTAAGGGTGCTGGAGGTGATGACTGCGCAAGCGGTGATGTCCCGGACGTGGCGGGCGAGAAGTGGAGTTGGCTTGGCAGGCGAAGTCCGTTGATGAGTGGAATGGACGAGCCGAGGTGGGTGTTGGAGCATATCATGAGGGCGATGGAGAAGGAGTTGAGGGATATGCCTGGAGGCGATGAGGAGAGGGCGAAGGAGGAGGTCAAGAAGACGGAATGAGGGGGAAGGGAGTCACGATTGACGATTGCATGACATGGTGTGACTCTTAATCAAGGCATGTACTGTGCTGAAACATTGATCTGAAGAGAACTTTCCGGCACTCCCTCGGAGAGTTCCAAGAGTGTCGTTCTGTGACTGTGTAAGCATCAGTCGTACTGCGTCTGGAGCAAAGCAAGGAGCAGAGCACGCCCAGAGATGTGCCCGAGCGCCGCAAGCAGCGCACACGCTCGAACCCAAATCACAAAGACCTCAACTAGCCCAAGATGGAAGTTCAACCTATCTTTCATTCTCAAATCACTATCCCTATCTATCTACATACATCCAAACTGCTCGACTTGGTTTCACCTCAGGCCGTGCCAGTCCAGCACCACCCTCGGGCTACCTATCCACCACGCCACGAAAAGGCGTCGAGTTTATGATGGGAGAGGCCCACGGCGTCTGCGATGAGTGCGTTGGTCCAGCGGAGAGGGCTGGCGCACTTGTCCGACCTGCGTGTGGGCGTGTGGGGTGTGGGAGATTGGGAGATGGGAGATGGGAGATGGGAAAGAAAAGAAGAGATGGTTGTGGATTTCGTAAAGTCATGAAGTCGTTAGGAAGGAAATTCGTAAAGTCATTAAGTCGTAGGTCATGAAGTCGTGAGAAGGAAATGCGTGGAATGAAAGAGTGTGGGTGTTCGTAGAACAAAAAAGTGGGAGAGTTCGTAACGTCGTAAAGTCATAAGTCATGAAGTCGTAAAGTGCAGCAGCCTTCTCCAGCCTCTGTTTGTAAGTTTCGCGCACAACGAAGACACACACAGGGTCCAGCTTCTCCGGGACAGAGCAAAGCAAGACCTTGTCGTCCTTGTGCAAGGAATACATACGTTTCTGTGTCTGTCCGCAGACAGACACCTTGGCGGATTCGGTGACGCGGATCGGAGTACGATGCCAGACCTCGCGCGGAGTCGTACATACGATGCTGGCCCACGAGTTTCCATCTGGCGTCGCGTCCTCGACCTTGTCCTTACCGAATCAGCGTAGGAATCTGCGGAGAGAAACTCATGTCGATAATGAGTTTGTTGGTCTGTGGGGAGTGTCAGCGAGGTTCAGAGTGGATAGGATGACAATGAATAGCATACACGTTTGTTGTTGGTGATGTGCTGATTGTGGTTGTGGTGAAAGTGATGTACTTGAGCTCTGATCTTGACGAAAAGTGCAAAAGTACGGAAATGTTGTGAAGAAGAAGAAACGCAAAGTGCAGCGGGCATAGCAGTCCGCCTGGGTCACACAGTGGAGAGTACCGTACTACCATCCGTAGACTTCGATAGCCAGCTATGAAGCATTCACAGCCGGTGGGATGATTTTACTTTGGTATAAGATCGATCGAGATGGTTGTTACTGGTCCGAGTTGGCGCGCTTCTGGGGCAAAAAGTTTATCTGAACATACTGGATGGAGGTCAGCTTGCGCGGCATCAAACCATTGAGAACTCAAGGTTCTAAATCCGTGATGCAGCATCGATTCGTTCACGAAGAGTATCGTCAGGATGCTGATGCGTATGGAGCTTTGCGATCATACTTTACCATAAGTGCCGCAGACGCAAGGACGTCTTACGCTACCTCGACCTGATGCGACCGGAGAGTGACGTGAGTCGTGACGTTACGGCCACGAATGCAGTGACATGTGTGTGAATACTGGACGCGCTATCGCGCCAGAGGTCTGAGGAGTATGTGGATAGCATGTACCTGAACCTGAGTTGCTGGCTGGGAATGCCGTTCAGCCACGAATGCGACAAACGATACGAGAAGAAGAAGACCATACTATTGTACCGAGGTCTGAAAAGCATGAAACATGACATATCCATACCTGAACCTGGATTCAATACCTAATATCTGGCAATATGCGCGACATCACTACATAGCTCTCAACAGTATAGATATGACATGCTGTACCTGAATCTGAGTGGGCAGTGAATACCGTGACGCCATGAATGCAACAAGCACTACGTGAACTCTAGGCATGCCACCAATACACAGTTCTGAAAGTATAGATATGTCGTATCTAGATCTGAATCTGAGTGCTTTGGTGGGAGTACCTTAGAGCTACAAATGCGGAATCTGACACCTAAACATCATTGCGTGCCAGTATGCCACCCTCATACAGGTCTGACAGTATAGACATGGCTTATCCATGTCTGAACGCTGAATGGGTAGCTGGAAATACCGAACGAAAACGAACGTTATCAATACGTATATGGGACAAAGAAATGTATGTAGGTAACAACAAGAACAAGATAATGGAATCTGTGTAGATGTAGACGAGTGCCAGCGGGAAGATTCTTTCTTGATTACTGCAGTCGAATCTTTATTCTCACACGTCACAATGGAAAGTTGACACGAACTCTGAAGCGATAGACGAAGTGCTTTCGGTGCGTGAAGAGCGCCGTGACTATACCTAGGTAACTTGGTAAAGGATGAAAGTAGTTTACTACGCCTTACCTTCGATAACGCTACAAGGCGGGCGGCGGAGGACAATCGTGGTAATAACAGGCCTGAGAGAGTGCCGTCGCTAAATCGATCCTTAGTCTATTCGGGGAAAAATAGTCGTCATCGTAATCCCCTGTTCTGGAAACCAGAAGGTGCAATGAGAATAGAGAAGCATAGTGACTTTAGTAAGCGCGGGAGAGTGCCGTCATGGTACTTTCACATGACAACGGCTCTGAAAACTGAAAACAGGTTCGGTTCATCGTCCCGAGGGTCTGGGGCTGGGGCAATACCGTAAGGCAGTAGTAGTCAATCAATCAATACTCTATTATGCTCTACACACTATGGCCAGAATCCCGGCGGTAGCACGACAGAATGGCTTCCAAGGCCTCATACCACTCGATGATATCCGTAGCACCTTCGTCTTTGACGAATCTCCGGTCTTATCGCCCACCGAACTCGATGATCAAGCCATGGAACTTGGTCAGGGCGGACCAAGCGCGGAGCGACCACATCTTCGAAGGACCATCGACAGCATAGGGTCTATGAGTCTGGAAGAGAATGCGCCGACTATGTCGCGGAATCCTTCGTTGACAGCATCAGATCCACTACGACTCCGTCCTGGTACAAGTTCAGTCCATTCAGGTCGCAGTGGCCACAGTATCACTTCTGGAACCAGGAGACAGGATGAAATTATGGAGGAAGCAAACGCTGGACGTGCTGCTAGTCCGTCAATGTCTGGAAAGCTGCCGGAAGATGATGGCATGAGGTCGCTACGGAAGCAGCTACATCAGATTAGAGAGATGGCACTATCTACTGAGGAGAAGGCGAAAGCTATGCACGATCTTATGATGGCGGACTACAAAGCGTTCAAGACATTGGCAAATGATGACGAGCAGGATCGGCTGAGCATGAATGGACCACCGCACTCTCCTACTTGCCTGGGCGTACAAGAAGACAGACATCGATCTCCGTCTCCAGGCATGGCGATAGCCGCGTACAATCTACAAGAAGAGGATCTACATCCTACATATCGACCTGCATGTACAAGTCCCGACGCAACGGAGCCCAATGAAGAGGATGGAGGACCTGTTCTGGGCTGCAAGCACTACATGCGAAACGTCAAGGTTCAGTGTAATGACTGTCGGAGGTGGTATACTTGTCGATACTGCCACGACGAAGTGGAGAAACATCTTCTTGTCCGGAAGGAGATCAGGAATATGCTGTGTATGCTGTGTAGTACTCCACAGCCTGCTGCAGAGTACTGTCGCAAGTGTAATGAGTTGACAGCAGTATACTTCTGTGGCATCTGCAAGCTGTGGGACAACGACCCGAGGCGCCGAATATATCACTGTCCTGACTGCGGAATATGTAGAGTTGGAGAAGGACTGGGTAAAGACTATGTGCATTGCAAGGTGAGCACATCCAGGATCTCCATGCAGCAATGCTAACTCTACATGTCAGAAGTGCAATGTCTGTATCAATATCGCTGCAGCCATGACACATCGATGCGTCGAGCGCGCTACCGAGTGCGACTGTCCCATCTGTGGAGAGTGGATGTTCTCCTCTGCAGCATCAGTCGTCGCGATCAAATGTGGTCATTACATCCACCGAACCTGCTACGATGCCTATATGCAAACATCTTACAAATGCCCAATCTGCAATCGGAGCGCAGTCAACATGGAGCTACAATGGCGGAAGCTGGACAGACATATCGAAGCTCAACCTATGCCAAGCCAGTTTCTGCAAACAAGAGTCTGGATTGGTTGCAATGATTGTACGGCACGAAGCATCACAGCTTATCACTGGCTAGGTAACAAGTGTGCGGTCTGTGGAAGCTACAATACCAACGAGATGAAGATTGTGGATAGTCCTGCGGATCAGGAGGCAAGGGCAGCAGAGGAAGCACAACGATTGCGCATGGCAACTCGGGTCGAGCAAATCGAGCAGCATGCAGCAGCTGGAAGCATACCCATGGCAGTTGTTGCGCCAGCAGAAACAGCTGACAGCATGACACCAATGGTAGCACCACAACAGCACAGTCAACCGCGACCAGACTACCTAGCACCCTCCTCATTTCATACATTACTCGGAGGTGAAATCATCCGCTCACCTGACAACATGTCGCCAGACTTCCCAGCCGCAAGAGGACCACCACCACCAGCCACGCCACCACACTCTCCACCTCGAGGTCGTCGACCTACGATCTCATCAAATCAGTACCATGCCTATAACACGACCGTAATCATTGACGACGACGAGGATGCTGAAATGTCTGGCGTGGATCGACATGGATCTGGTACATCGACACCGCTAGAGGAAGATGATGCTGAATTCTGGGGTGAGCGAATCACTTCTCCTTTGCCAGCAGGTCTGCCAACTCTGCCAACAAACTGGACTATGCGGCGAGTTTCGATGCCAAGCATTCCCAGTGGGTATATGCCTTCAATGCAGATGCCGAGTATGCCAAATATGCCAGCACTACCTAACATGCCAAGTTTCCCGACCATGCCAACAATGCCTAACATGGCCAACATGCGGATGCCCAGTATACCAGCTGGATACATGCCAACCATGCAGATGCCTACGGGTATGCAACTACCCTCGATGCCAAACATACGGGGATTGAGTCCTGGTGGATGGAATGTGCGAAGCATGAGCATTGGCAGTCTCCCAAGAGGATTGAGAAGTCCAAAACTGTCTGCCCGAGCACGGAGTGAAGCTCGACCGGCAGGGGAGATGCATTGGGATGGGAGGCGAGGGAGAGAAGATGTGGAAGGAAATGATGAGGAGAATGAGGACGACGACGATGACGATGAGGACGACGATGATTATGATGATGACCAAGATATGGATGGTGAGGATGAGGAGGATGACGATGGTGATGTAGACGACATGGCATTATTCGGACATCGTTAAGAAGCATTCTTTGGGGTTGTATAGGCGATAGACATGCAAGTTGACCACTGAAGAGTGAATAGAGCTTGGATAGATATAGAGGCATTATCACATGTGTATATTCTGCTTCAAGCTTAAAAATCATACTACACGGGCTCAACTCCGGCTACGTGAAGTGCCTCGGCGCCTCGGCTAGTACGAGTTAATGACGGCCTTGACGGGATGCTGTTCTACTCTTGCCTGTCTTTACATTGTTTCGCCTTCTGCCATTGATTTCACTGATCATACTTAGACAGTCACTTCCACTTCTCATCTCCTCACCGCCATGCCTACCAATCCTCAATGGGTCAAAGACCTCAAGCCAGCCTCACCTCAGGGTAGTGAGCTGCTTCAGAAAGAACGAGATGGCTCCAACATCAACGTCAAAGCGATATCCGAATTCCTCCACACAAAGAAAGAGCTCGACCGGAAGGATCGTGTCCTGAAAGTCCTAGAAAATGAAAAGGTGTTCGACAAGTCGCAGAACTACTTCGCTGGGCGCATCGACCGCTTCGAGACATCATTGGCAAGAGCAAAGCGGTTGAGGCAATTGACCGTCAAGCTTGGCTGGGACAAGGATGACTTCAACACGGCGAATGAGCTGCTCAGTGAAAGCACGCCTTACAGGTTACACGACAGCATGTTTCTGGTACGTCTTCATAGTCGAATCATTAAAGCGATGACTAACCATTTCCCGTGCAGATCACCCTCCAGAATCAGAGCACGCCAGAACAGCAGGAAGTCTTCCTCAAGAGAGCCGAGAACTTTGAGATCATCGGTTGTTACGCGCAGACTGAGCTCGGACACGGCTCGAACGTGCGAGGTCTCGAGACGACAGCGACGTGGAACCCGGCCGACAAGACCTTCACCCTCCATTCTCCCACACTCACAGCCTCGAAATGGTGGATCGGCTCGTTAGGTCGGACAGCCAACCACGCAGCTGTCATGGCGCAGCTGGTCATCGATGGAAAGAGCTACGGACCACATCCATTCATTGTACAAATCCGCGACCTGAAGACACACGAGCCGCTCGAGGGAATCGCGGTGGGTGACATCGGGCCCAAGTTTGGCTTCAACACCATGGACAACGGATACATTCTCTTCAACAAGGTCAAGGTTCCACATATTGGCATGATGGCAAAGTTCTCCAGCGTTGACCCAAAGACGAATAAGTACGTCAAGCCGGCGAACTCGGCATTGGTATATGGTACGATGACTTGGGTGCGGAGTACGATTGTGCAGCAGGCTGGTGGCGTGTTGGCGAGAGGTGTTGTCATTGCATTGAGATATTGTGCGGTGAGAAGGCAGTTCCAAGACCGAGATGCACCGGATGGCGAGGACGAGACGCAAGTCCTAAACTATAAGGTGAGCTTCCGCACAATTGAGATGACGTTCATCACCTGAATCGCCACTGATCCTCGATAGATGGTCCAAATCCGCCTGCTAACCCTCCTCGCCGCAACCTTCGCCCTCCATTTCTCCGGCCGCTCGATGACAGAGCAATACCAAGAGAACCAAGCAAAGATGAAGGAAGACCCCGGCAAAGACAATTCCAAGCGAAGCGGCCCAGGACCAGAAGAATTACATTCCGGCAGTGATCTCCTCGCCGACTTACACGCCACGTCTTGCGGCCTCAAATCGCTCGCGAGTACAATCGCAGGTGAAGGCCTCGAGACAGCAAGACGAGCTTGCGGCGGCCACGGATACAGCGACTTCAGCGGCATCGGGTCGTACTATGCCGACTACCTCCCCACGCTGACATGGGAAGGCGACAACTACATGCTAACGCAGCAAGTCGCTCGCTACGTAAGCTCATGCCAATCTCCCCTACCCACCCCCTCAAACTCATTCGCTCTGACCTAGCTCCTCAAATCCGCCCGCTCCGTCCTCTCAAACGAAAAGCCCACAAACGACACCACCGCCATTCTCTCCCACTTCCACTCCCGCTCCGACATCGGCTGCGCCTTCGACATCCTCTCCCCGACCACCTCCGCCGACCTCGTCGCCGCCTTCGCCTGGCGCGCTTCCTTCCTCACCTTCGAGGCCCTCAAGCGCCGCGACGAGCAGAAGAAACCCTGGAACGACCTCCTCGTCGATTTCTACCGCCTCAGTAAAGCGCACAGCCAGTACCTCCTTGTCAAGAACTTCCACGCCGTGTTGCAGTCGCCGGACTTGACATCGCAGCTGGGCAAGGAGGAGGTGGGCGTGCTGGAGAAGCTGTTCAGGTTGTTCGCGCTACACACGCTTGAGAGTGAAGCGTCGGAATTCTTTGCAAGCGCGGCGGTGACGGTGAGGCAGATTCAGCTTGCGAGAACGCAGGCGGTGATGACGCTGCTGGAGGAGATACGGCCGCATGCGGTGAGGTTGGCGGATGCGTGGGCGTTTCCGGATTGGCAGATTGATTCGAGTTTGGGGAGGGCGGATGGCAGGGTGTATGAGGATATGTTTAAGAGGGCGAGCGAGGATAATCCGTTGAATGAGATCACGGTGAATCCGTATCCAGATTCCCCGATTCTTTTCCAGAAGCGGAGGGAGAGTAAGCTGTGAGGAGGGAGAGCTAGTCATGTACAGAAATAATCTATTGTAGGAGTCTACAGTATTGTACTCGAATCAGGTATTACCTCAATCATTCGAGTCCACACATCTCCTTCACCTTCGACGCTCTATGACCGACGAGTCCATCCACATACGTCAGGAACCTCTCAAGCGGCACCATATCCATCTCTCCCAGAGTTGGATCCGAGCTGCTGAAGACTCTGCCACCCCATAGCACTCTGAGGGAGAACCCAGAATTGGCATCCTCACTTCCGCTTCCACTCTCTTGGCCCTCGACATCTTTATGCTGCTCCTCCTGCTGATCTTTCTGCTCATCCTTCCACCTATACACCTCAAACACAATCTCACTTCCCAAACCAGGCCACACCATGCTCTCAATCTGCAACGCACCCAATACCCTCGCTATACTTCCATCATGCGCCACATTATGCACATACCTCAACTCTCCTCTACCATTCACCACATCCCTCACGTGCTGCGCCACCTCCGCCAACCACACTCCCATCCCAGCCGCACTTGCCCGGAGCGACTCGGGTGCATCCCGATAGATGTGGCTATACTCCCACATTCCCAGCCTGAAGACCTCTTCCGCTTCCTCTTGCGTCACGCATCGTTCGCCGGCCGGAAGAGTGTCCTTGCAGGGAAGTGGCATCGAGTGGCAAAGGCGGCTGGAAAGGGTGTCAAAGTAGTGGTCCCAGGTGTTGTGCCAATCTGGGGAGGTTGGAGAGACGCCGGAGATGCGGTCGAGGCGGGCGAAGAGTGGGTAAGTGGCGCGCAGGTGGGAGGCGAAACGGATTTGGGAGGGTGTTGTTGGGGAGGATACCGTGGGGGAGGAGAAATAGGCGGTGGCGCGAGGGCAGGGGTAGGAGGGTTCGAGGGAGTCGATCGATCTGGGCTGAATCATCAATGGGTATGCGCCAGTAATGCCGAACATGCCGTTCAGTAGCATGCCCGCGACTTGGCTTGTAATCGGATTATTGGTAACTCGGAACCGTACTTGTTGATGCCAGGGAGCCTTCGGATCTGCGAGGACCTCTGCGGAAGGTGTGTCAGGGATGAGATGTAGCATGTCGTGGTAGACACTGTAGAGGTCTCTGCCATGCTGCCAGCTGTCTTCAAGCCCGCCGCGGGTGATCTGAGGAAATTGACAGGACCCTCGGAATCCAGGGGCGCTGAAGGGGTTTACTTTGGACGTGGACGGTTCGTTGTTGTCGATGATGTGCCAGAAACCACTCGCCGAGCTCCTGTCTTCAGGGTTTGGTCGGCCGAATTGATATAGCTGCGCATCATCGCAGTTCCATGGGTAGTTCTCAATAGGGAACGTGTTGGCTGCGTAGGGTGTGCGTTTGTGATCTAGTGTTTGATGATTAGCATGAACGGCACCGTCAAATTAAAAACTAAAAACGCGGATTTCGAAGATGCTAAAAGCACTTACGTCGCTGTATGACCTCGACAAACAGCAATTCAAACTCCTCTCCCTTCTTCACATACTCCTGCGCCCTTACATGCGGCATATTGCAGTAATTATACTCTCCATATTCCCAGCCCTGCGGCTGTTCCGAAACACCAGCACCTGTCCACGGCACGACCTTCTTCGCCATCAAACCAGTCCCATCAATGGCACGGGCATGGTCATTGATCGCTGTGTCAGCGGGCGGGTGCCAGTTTGAGGTGGCATCTTGTGTAGCGAGAATAGCTTGTGATGGGGTGAGTTCCGCAATGCCCAAAGGCAGCATGGGCATGGTGAACTGCAGTATTTTGGAAAACATGGCGAACGTGATGCTAATGAGAATGACATAGGTGATGAGGGAGTATGGCACTTGCTTAGCTGTATTGCTGAGGGACTGAGAAAGGGTCAAGAGCATGATTTATGGAAAGACTGTGAGGATTGGCGGACGTTAGAGATGACGAGAAAATGTCAGGTAAGTGAAGTGAACAATGGAGCTGTGTGTGACCGGATGGCCTCGCATGTATATCATATTGATTGCAACTGAGGAAGGCACGCTTGCAATCCAGATGCAGATGCAGATGCTGTTGAGGTGGATGTTTTGATGCTCAGAGTGGAAGACCAATGGATCGTGCACGTGACGTCTTCGTGATTTACAGTCTTGAGCAGTGCAGCTACAGATACAATTTCAGCCAAGAGAACGAAGAGAAGCACGTAGTGTGGGCAGTAACCTGACAACTCTCGAGCCGAAGTGATAGATCAGACAGTCCATTCCATATCCTGTCACCATAAGTGAACGAGGTGGATTTCGAGCCGAAAGCTTTGAGTATGCTCGTAACCATAACATATTTTATACCACTCTACATACAGCAGCCAGTCGATTTGTTTGCATACACTCATCCAGCGCCGACCCAGATTTAAGACTCCGCTCAAGGCCCCTCAGTCCGTGCGCATCGAGGCAACCCACATCATCATTCCGGGGTATAGTAATTCTGATCCGTAACCACTCTCTTATGCGTAGTATAATCTCCCGTCCTCCTCGTCCTCTCATTCTCCCACCCTTTCTCCGTATGAATCATATACAGCTCCGGATCCTGGCTCATATTGAGGTAGAACGGCTGCGTCAAATGATCCACCTCTCCCTCTACCCACTCCACACCCTTCGTGCTGACACCCCAGTTGCCCTCAATCTCCTTGCGCATTGCAGCTGGTAGTGACACTAGCATCGGACAGCCATACCACTGCGCAAAGTAGTCGATTGCCAACATGATCCGGTGCTTGTCGCTCGTGTTTGGCATTCCCGCGTGCCAAAGTCTCAGGTCGCGGAAACAGATGCTACCTTTCTTCACTTTTGGCTGCACCGGTGGGCGGACTTTGCCACGGTCTTGCAGGGCTTCTTTGGTGATCCAACCAATGTCCTTGGTGGCTTGCTGCCAGTTCTGGTCGTATGCGGAGTGTGTCCCGCACCAGACTTCTGTCACGCCATTGGAGGCGTCGGAGTCTTGCAGGTATGTGTTTAGGACGATGCCGAATGGGATGGTGGGATAGGCGTGATTGACGTCGCTATGCACTGCTTGCCGGCCACTCGGGCTTGCGCCTGGGCAGGCGACGTTGGAGTTGATGAAGCGGATCTCGGGCTCTGGACCTAATATGTATGTGAGAGCTCGCAGAGCGTGTTTGTTGGCGTAGAAGTCCTGGGATAGCCATTCCTTGGTCAGTGGCGGGACTTGACTGACGTTCTTTGTTGATTCGCCTTGGTTGAATTGGACGAAAGGGTTCTTGAGGTAGATGTCATTGTCTGCGACCATTCGTTGGTATAATCTATCGACGAGGTGTTCGGGAATGGCATTCTCAAGCACGACTAAGCCATCTCGGTGAAAATATGTGATCAATTGCTGAATGGTCTCCGGTCGAGTCTCCCCACTCTCGAGCTCCTCGTCAGAGAGGCGGACTGTGACTGGATTGTCGCCATATTGGATGACGTTTGGAACACGAGCACCTTCAACATACCGTGTTGCCGGCTCGTCAAATGTCGACTGGCGAGACTCTGCAATCGACGGCGCCATTCTCGACTGTAGCACGAGTTGTTTCCGAGCAAAGAAAGACAGCCACAAAGTGGAACGCTAGACTTCGGAAGACCATAAGCTTAAATATGGTGGAATTGACTGCGGGGTCGACACCTGGGGGTCTGGGGTAATCTCCATGTTCGTTTTCAGCCTGTTTCGGTTGATCGGTCTGTTAAGCTGTCAAGCACCGATAGGGAAGGATGATTTGCTAGTGCACTATCATTGACGCGCTTTGGAGCACCGTAGGTGAGAGTGAGGAGATATCGCTTCGAGCATAGTCAGCCGACTCCAGCCTAGCCGCCTGCATTACCATTCTCCATGTCGTCTCTTGTGGCGTCCAAGCCTTCGTTTCCAAGCTCATGCACCAGATCGACTTGCTTGACCGGATGCAGCAGCATAGCGGGTAGACACATTCTGCCTTCACCCTCTAGTTCGAACTCTGGTCCTCCGCCAGGTATCTCTCCACTGTCGTCCTCAACTCTGAGGCCGAGCCATCGTTTCCAGAGTCTTTCGGAGAACTTGGCGTGGTAATACCATGTCGTGCCAAGAAAGTTGCGTTGTCGTGCGTCCTCGAAGGTACTAAGCTTCGAGCCTCCAGAAGCTCCATTCTTGCCACCATTGAAGACGGCAGCCAGGTAGTCAGTTGGCCACCTTCGATCAACGTATACAGGATGTGGTGCATACACAGCTTTGAGACCATGATGCAATGCACAGCTGCCTGGCCACATCTCAGAGAACATAATGTGCTTTTGGTGAGCAGTCTCGCGATGCATAGTATCAAGAAGTTGTCGTGAAAGACGCGATGCTGTGATGATGGCTGTCCGGCGTGGTGGTAAACCTGCAGTGATATTGTAACCTGTGACATCTTTGTCCAGAATCCAGCCTGTGGTATCAGGATCGAAGAGTGGGTTGAAAGTGATGAAGTCGGCATCTTCACCAACGCCCCATTCGTAGTCGTCTTTCTCGTACGAAGTCGGAGGCACCGGAACATCGCTGAGGTCAATGTCATTCCACTCGAGATCAGGCGGGTCCGACCCCCAGATGGGCTTTTCTAGGTGGATGGTCGAGCTTGGTGGGCCTTCTCGGGACCTTCCCTTGGCGTCAAAATGCTTTTGAGTTTGGCCTTTCGATGCCTGCTCAGTCTGTATGCGCACCATATGTCGGAAGTCGTCAAACGAGCCATGCTCCGAAGGGACATAGAAACGTCCATTCCGCTCCCAAAGTCCCTTTCGAGGCTGCTGCTTCGCCCAAGCACCTATTCGATCGAAGAGGTGGTAATAATGTCCTGTATATCGAATGTCCATCTCCCAGTGCCAGAAGAAGTCATACTCTGGATGTGTATGCGCAAACCACTGTACTGGAAGATATGTACTTCTGTACACGCCGTGTACGGGAAGACCACGATAATTGCTCTCCGAAAGTCCACCGTAGAGCATCGTCATTTGAGCCTCGCTCCACAAAGTACCCATTCCTCTGAACTCAGCAGGAAGAGACTGGTCCAAGACTTGCTGGTACACATCAGGATCGACCCATATCGGCAGACCGAGATCTTTGACGTGAATCAGGAAATGTATTTCATATTCCCCACCAGAAGCCAAGCCGAGCTCTGCAATCA